>Ga0247819_10000142_pt1 | contig 43795 bp, 46 predicted proteins | sample 13C_Xylose_Day6_FD_193428 | JGI IMG/M metagenome (GOLD analysis project Ga0247819, IMG submission 193428) | Soil microbial communities from agricultural site in Penn Yan, New York, United States - 13C_Xylose_Day6 | ecosystem: Environmental > Terrestrial > Soil > Agricultural land | place: USA... | reverse complement strand
AAGCGCAACTCCTGCGGCAAGGCGCTGGACATCGCGCGGATGGCGCGCGACATGATGGGCGGCAACGGCATCAGCGACGAGTTCGGCGTGGCCCGCCACCTGGTGAACCTCGAGGTGGTCAACACCTACGAGGGCACGCACGACATCCACGCGCTGATCCTCGGCCGCGCCATCACCGGCATCGCCGCCTTCTCCAACTGAAAGCGATGGCCGACACGACAGCTGCACCGCGCCCGCTGGCCGGCGTGCGCGTGCTGGACCTCTCGCGCGTGCTGGCCGGCCCCTGGTCGGGCCAGCTGCTGGCCGACTACGGCGCCGACGTGATCAAGGTGGAACGCCCGGGCGCCGGGGACGACACGCGCGCCTGGGGCCCGCCCTGGTGGGGCGAAGGCAAGGACCGCGTGGCGGCCTACTTCGTCTGCGCCAACCGCGGCAAGCGCTCGGTGGCGATCGACATCGCCAGCGAAGCGGGCGCGGCCCAGGTGCGCGAACTCGCGCGCGAAGCCGACGTGCTGCTGGAGAACTACAAGGTCGGCCAGCTCGCGAAGTACGGGTTGGATTTCGCCAGCTTGCAGTCGATCAACCCGGGGCTCATCTACTGCTCGGTGACGGGCTACGGCCAGGACGGGCCGCTGGCCCACAAGGCCGGCTACGACTTCGCCATCCAGGCCGAAGGCGGCCTCATGAGCATCACCGGCGAGAAAGGCGGCGAGCCGCAGAAGGTCGGCGTGGCCGTCACCGACCTGATGACCGGCCTGTACGCCACCACGGCGATCCTCGCCGCGTTGCACGAGCGCCGGTCCACCGGCCGCGGCCGCCACATCGACGCCGCGCTGCTGGACGTGCAGGTCGCGATGCTCGCCAACCAGGCTTCGAACCGGCTGATCGGCGGACGCACGCCCACGCGCATGGGCAACGCGCATCCGAACATCGTTCCCTACCAGGTGTTCGCCACGCGCGACGGCCAGATGGTGCTGGCGGTCGGCAACGACGGGCAGTTCGCGCGCTTCTGCGAGCTGGCCGGCCATGCCGATGCGGCGCGCGACGAGCGCTTCGCGACCAACCACGCGCGCGTGTCGAACCGCGCCGAGCTGATCCCGCTGATCACGTCCTGGACCGTGCAGCGCGACACGCAGGAGTGGGTGGACCGGCTGGACGGCGCCGCGGTGCCTTGCGCGCCCATCCTGGATGTCGGGCAGGTGCTGGAGCATCCGCACGTGGTCGCGCGCGGGATGCGGCTGGATCCGCCGTCACCCGAAGTGCCGCCCATGGTCGCGAATCCGATCCGCTTCGACGGCCGGCGTCCGCAGGCCGAGCTGCCGCCGCCCGCGCTGGACAGCGGCACCGCGGCATGGCGCTGAGCGATCAGCTTTCGAAGAGACGTGCGAGCGCTTCCGTGCTCGCGTCGCCCTGCTGCAGCGCCAGCATCAGCACGATGCGCGCCTTCCAGGGCGAGAGGTCGCCGCTGAGGACCGCGCCCTGCTCCACCAGCAACGCGGACGATCCGGCGAAGCCGTAGCCCACGCGCGTGCCGCCGCGCGGAATGCGCGTGGACACCACGACCGGCACACCTTCGCGCATCACTTCCACGATGGCCTCGTGCATCTCGCCGTTCACGTGCCCCGATGCCACCGCCTCGATCACGATGCCGCGCGCGCCCGCTGAGGCCGCGGCGCGCACGAGGGCGCCGTCCGCGCCCGCGTACATGGGCACGATGTCCACGCGCGGCAGTTCGGGCGAGCGCAGCGGCAGGTGCAGCCGCCGCAGCGGCGAGCGATGGAAGGTGACGCGCTCGTTGACCACCGAGCCCAGGTAGCCCCATTCGCCCGACTGGAAGGTCTCGACGTCGACGGTGTGCGACTTGGTCGCCTCGCGCGCCGCGTTCACGTGATCGTTCAGCGCCACCAGCACGCCATGGCCGCGCGCGGCCGGAGCGCGGCAGATCTTCAGGGCGGTCAGCAGGTTGCGCGGGCCGTCGAAGTCACGCGCGGAAGCATTGCGCTGCGCGCCGGTGACCACCAGCGGCTTGTCGCTGCGCACGGTGAGGTCGAGGAACCAGGCGGTTTCCTCCAGCGTGGCGGTGCCGTGCGAGACGACCACGCCCGCTATGTCGTCGCGATCCAGCAGCGATTGCGCCAGCGGCGCCAGGCCCACCCATTGCCGCGGGCCGAGGTGCGGTGAAGGCACGCGGCAGAAGTCGTGCACCTCCACGTCACCGGCTTCTTCACCCACCGCCTGCAGCAGGTCCTGCCCGGACAGCACCGGCATCGCCAGGCCGGTGGCCGGGTCGATGCGCGAGACGATGGTGCCTCCGGTCGTGATCAGCGCGCAGCGCTGCACGAGGGTCGCGGCCATCGGCAGATCAATCCAGCGAGAAGTTGGCCGACTTGACGACCGCACCCCAGGTGCGGATTTCGGAGTCCACGTACTTGGAGAACTCCTCGGGCGTGCCGCCGACCGGGAAACCGCCCAGCGACTCCAGCTGCTTCTTCACTTCCGGCGTCGAGAGGATGCGGTTCACCTCGGCGTTGAGCTTGTCGATGATGGGCTTGGGCGTCCTGGCCGGCGCCGCCAGGCCGTTCCACGACAGCACGTGGAAATCAGGCAGGCCGGCTTCGGCCGTGGTCGGCACGTCCGGCAGTTCGGGCAGGCGCTTCGGGCTGGCCACCGCGATGGCGCGCAGCTTGCCGGACTGGATGTGCTGGCCCAGTCCCAGCGAGGTCATGAAGCCCATCGCGACGTTGCCGCCCAGCAGGTCGTTGAGCGCGGGCGACGCGCCCTTGTAGGGGATGTGGACGATGTCGACGCCGCCGCGGTACTTGAGCATCTCGCCGGCCAGGTGCGGGGAACCGCCGACGCCGGTGGAGGCGTAGTCCAGCTTGCCCGGCTGGGTCTTGGCGAGCGCCAGCAGTTCCTTGAGGTTCCTCGCCGGCACCTTGGGTCCCACCACCAGCACGCTGGGCGAAGCCATGAACTGCACGATGGGCGCGAGATCGCGGCGCGTGTCGTAGTTCAGCTTCTTGTAGACCGACATGTTGGTGGCGTTGGCGATGGTCTCCACCAGCAGCGTGTAGCCGTCCGGCGCCGCGCGCACCACCTGCTCGGTCGCGATGTTGGAGCCCGCGCCGGGCTTGTTCTCCACGACCACCGGCTTGCCCCAGGTCTGCGACAGCTTGGTCGCCACCACGCGGGCGATGATGTCCGTCGGGCCGCCCGGCGGGAAGCCGACGACGATGGTGATGGGTCGCGACGGATAGCTGGCGGCGTCCTCGGCCGCGAAGGCGGCCTGCGTCGATGCGAGGCCCGCCAGCATTCCGGCGAGGGCCAGGTTCACGGCCCGGCGGGTCGGCTGGTTCATGATGTCTCCTGTTGATGCGTTGGCCGCGCAAGGCATGCGCCCGGGCGATCTTGATCAAAAATTCTAGGCGTCCCTCCCGCTGCATAAAGCCACATTTCTGCAACTGGCAATGAAGAAAAACTGATGAAGCTCTCCTTCTTCGCGACCCTGGAGGCGGTGCTGCGCACCGGCAGCCTGGCCGGCGCCGCGCGCGAGATGCACGTCACGCCGAGCGCCGTGAGCATGCAGATGAAGCAGCTGGAGGCGCACTTCGGCCAGCCGCTGTTCGACCGCGCCGGGCTGTCGGTGCGCCCGCGGCCGATCGCGCTGGAGATCGCGGAGACCATGCGCGAAGCGCTGGGCCGGCTCGAGTCGCTGCGCCGCCGCACCGGCGCCCGCGTGGAAGGCCAGCTGCGGCTGGGCGTGATCGAGACCATGCAGGCGTCGCTGCTGCCGGCCTGCATGGCCTGGCTGCGCAATCACCACCCGGCGCTGCAGGTGCGGCCGGTGCGCGGCCGCTCGGTCGAGCTGCTGGAGGCGGTCAAGAGCGGTGAGCTCGACGCGGCGGTCGTCGTGCAGCCCACCACCGGCGGCTCGCAGCGGTTGCTCTGGTATCCGGTGCTGAGCCGGGAGATGGTGCTGGTGGCGCCGCACGGTGCGGCCGAGTCGCGCGCACCGGCGCTGCTCAAGTCGCACGACTGGATCCGCTTCGACCCCGAGACCGGCACCGGGCGGCTGGCCGCGCGCTGGGTCCGCAAGCACGCGCCCGGCGCCCGGCCCACCATCGAACTGCAGTCGGTGCACGCGATCGTGGCGATGGTGAGCGCCGGGCTCGGCGTCTCCGTCATCCCGGAGCCGGATCCCGAAGCGGTCCTGGCGCACGGCGTGCGCATCGTCCGGCTGGGCCGCGACGCGCCGCAGCTTCAGGTGTCGCTGGTGGCGCGGCGCGACGACGCCGAGAGCCGCAAGCTGCAGGCGCTGCGCGACGCGATGGCCGAAGCGCCCGCCGCCGAACTCAGGCGGCCGCGGTCGCCGGCTCCGGCTCGATGACCGTGCGCGGGATCAGCGGCATCGAGTGATACGCCGCCTGGCGCGTCTCGAAGTCGATGAAGTCCTGCGTCAGGTGGTCGCCGCGCAGGCCGCCCCGCACCGCGCCGGCACGGGCGTCGCCGAAGTACACGGCCCACTGCTCGGGCAGCCGCTGCGAGGACGGCACGGACAGCCAAAGCCGGTACAGGTGGCGCTTGAGGTCCTGCTCCTCGAAGTCCTCGAAGTCCGTGCGCGAATGCAGCGTCACGTAGTTGTTGAGCAGTTGCAGGTCGCCGCGGTCGAGCCACATCGAATAGCAGAGCTTCGGGTCGGCCATCAGCTCGTCCAGAAGGTCCAGCGCCTCGACCTGCAGCGGCGTCAGGCGCGGCACCTCCGGGAAGTCGCGCTGCGCCGCCATCACGTTCTTGCGGTTGGCGCGCATCGCCAGCTGCTCCGGGTCGTCGCCCAGCAGCGGCAGCATGTAGTACGGCGGCTTGCCCGGGCCCTGCGCGCCCTGGTAGCTGTGGTACCAGGGGCCTTGCAGCACCGGGATCAGGTCGGGGCGGCGGCGGGCGATCTCGTCGCGCAGCGCGATCGAGCTCACCACCTTGCTCTCGCCGCCCTTGCGGGCCGTGCGCCGGCACAGCAGCGCGACCACGTCGCAGGAGTCGCAGTGGAAGTCCAGCGAGGCGTTGGTGTTGTAGCCGCGGCCGTTCTTCGTCTTGTAGCTGCCGCCCTCGTCGCGCACGTCGTTCATGAACGCGCTGGCCTTGTTCTGCGTGCGCGCCGTGCCCATGTGCAGGCCCATGCCCCAGCAGGCGAGGCGCGCCTCGTCCTCGGTCCAGCGGTCGGTGGGCATGCCCTTGACCAGGCACATGCCCCAGCGCCCCTGCGTCAGGTCGATCGCCTGGTCCAGCACGGCACGCGAAGCTTGCGGCAGCGGAAAGTCGGCGGGCGTCATCGCGGTGAACGCCTTGCCCGAAGCCTTGGCATGCAGCAGTGCCTGGTGGAAGCCCTCGGCGGCCTCGGGCGAGACCCGCACGATCCACGACGTGTCGTCGCGGGCGTCAGCGGCGGTCCAGGCGCGGGGGCGGAATGCGGTGCTCATCGAAGAATCTCCTTGTACGTTGGCCTCGAGGGCCTGGTGCAAGGAAAGTCTAGGCGCGCCTTCGATCAGGAAAAAGCGCGAAGTTCTTCAGTGCTTATGAAGATTTCCTGATGAAGATCCGGAACCGTTCGCCGGAGCGGCTGCGCGGTTCCCGCCGCTTGCGCGCGAAGGTTCGGTCCAGGAACCTGCCCAGTCGCACCGACGTCACATCGATCAGCAGCACGCACCAGTAGAACAGCAGGACGTGCGGCGCGGGCCCGTGTTTGTCCATACGAACCTCCGTGCACCGATTCTGGGCGCGGGTCGAACTCTTCCGTTCCCGAGTAGCCCGATCGAGCCAGCCGTGCAGCGACGTAGACTCCGCCGGTGAGCCAAGACAACAGCGCAGGGGAAGCTTCGACACCCTCGCCCACCGCACCCGATGGGTTGCCGGTTCCCGATCGTTACTGGGCCATGGCGGCCAGCCTCCTCGGCATCTCGGTGTCGGTGATCGACGGCAGCATCGTCAACCTGGCACTCCCCGACATCACGCGCGACCTCGGCGCTTCGGCCTCGGCGTCGGTCTGGGTGGTGACCGCGTACCAGCTCGCCACCTTGGGCCTGTTGCTGCCGTTCGCGAGCCTGGGCGAGCGGCTCGGCTACCGCCGCGTCTATCTCTGGGGCCTGGCGCTGTTCACGGTTTCCTCACTGGCCTGCATCGCCGCGGTCAACCTGCCGATGCTCGCGGCGGCACGCGCCGTCCAGGGCATCGGCGCGGCCGGAATGATGGCCGTCAATTCCGCGCTGGTGCGGTTGATCTATCCGGCCGACTCGCTCGGTCGCGGCATCGCGCTCAACTCCGTGGTGGTGGCGACCTCGTCCGTCGCCGGCCCCACCGTCGCCGCGGGGGTGCTGTCGGTCGCTTCCTGGCAGTGGCTGTTCGCGGTCAACCTTCCGCTCGGGCTGCTGGTGCTCTGGCTCGGCCGGCGATCGCTGCCGCACAGCCCGCGGCACGCGGCGGGGCCGCTGCGGCTGGCCGACGCGGGCCTCAACATCCTGATGTTCTCGCTGGTGTTCCTGGGCGCCGACGCCATCGGCGCGCGGGCCGGCACGGAACGCTCCGCGGTGCCCGCCACGCTCGGGATCCTGCTGCTCGCGGCCGGCCTCGGCGTCGGCTTCTTCTACGTGCGCCGGCAGCTCGACCAGCCTCGTCCGTTGTTCCCCGTGGACCTGCTGCGCATCCCGGTGTTCGCGCTGTCGATGTGCACCTCCGTCACCGCCTTCGCGGCGCAGACCCTGGCCTTCGTGTCCCTGCCGTTCCTGCTGCTCGAAAGCCAGGGGCGCAGCCACCTGCAGGCGGGCCTGGTGATGACCGTCTGGCCCGTGGCCACCGTCTGCCTGGCGCCGATCGCCGGGCGGCTCATCGCGCGCCATCCGGGTGGATTGCTGGGCGGCATCGGCCTCGGCTCGATGGCGCTGGGCCTGGCCGCGTTGGCCGTGTTGCCGTCGCATCCTTCGGCGCTGGACATGGCGTGGCGGCTGGTGCTTTGCGGCGCGGGGTTCGGTTTGTTCCAGTCGCCCAACAACCACACCATCATCACCAGCGCGCCGCTCACGCGGGCCGGCGCGGCCAGCGGCATGCTGGGCTCCGCGCGCCTCACGGGCCAGTCGGTCGGCGCGGTGATGGTCGGCGTGGTCTTTGGCCTGGCGGGCGTTCACGACGGCCGCGGGCCGGCCATCGCGCTCGGGTTGGCGGCGGTCCTGGCGGGATGCGCGGCCACGTTCAGCGCGCTTCGTTTGCGTCACCAGTGAGGACGGGCCGGCTTCAACCGCGCCGCACGGCCCAGCGCTCCAGCAGCTCGAACACCAGTTGGGTCGCCAGCGCCAGCACCGCCGCGGGGATGGCGCCCGCCAGCAAAGCCGTGCCGTCGTTGAGCGCGAGGCCCTGCGCGATGCGCTCGCCGTAGCCGCCGGCGCCGATGAAGGCCGCGATCGTCGCCGTGCCCACGGACAGGATCGCCGCGGTCTTGATGCCGGCGAGGATCGCGGGAAACGCCAGCGGCAGGTCCACGTGGCGCCAGCGCTGCGGCGGCGTCATCCCCAGCGCCAGGCCGGCCTGCTTCAGGCCCGCGGGGACCTGCTCGAGCCCGAGCGCCGTGTTGCGCACGATGGGCAGCAACGCATAGAGCGACAGCGCCACGATGGCCGGGACCGTTCCTATGCGACCGAGCAGCGGGATCAGCGCGGCGAGCAACGCGAGCGACGGGATCGTCTGCAGCACGCCCACCGCGGCCAGGATCGGCTGGCCCAATTGCCGGCTCGCGGCAGCCGCGGCGCCGAGCGGCACGCCGAGCAGCACCGCGATGGCGACGGAGGCCGCGACGAGGCCGATGTGCTGGCGCGTGAGCCGGCCCAGGTCGTCGCTGAAGAGCCGGCTCCAGAGTCCGCCGGGCGGCTGCGCCTTGCCTGCGGCGGGCGGCGTCGACCGGCCCTCCACGAAGTCGTCTGCGATGGCCGCGAACGGGCGCCCGCGCAGTTCCGCCTCGCCGTTCATGCGGATCATCCGGTTCGTGTCGATCCGGCCTTCGAGCTTGCCGATCGCCTGCCACGCCTGCGGCGCGCGTTGGGGCAGGTCGACGCGGTACAGAAGTACGGCGTCGTAGCTGGGGAAGTAGTGCGCGTCGTCCTGCAGCACGGCCAGCCCGAGTTCGGCGATCTTGGCGTCGGTCGTGTAGATGTCCGTCACCGCGATGCGGCCGGAGGCCAGCGCGTCGTAGGCGATGCCGTGGTCGATGCCCGTGGGTTTGTGCGGCAGGCGGTAGCTCCTGGCCAGGCCGGGCCAGCCGTCGGCGCGGCCCAGGAATTCCTGCGACACGGCGATGCGCAGCTCGGGATGCGCGCGCAGGTCGCCCACGCTCCGCAGCGACCGCTCGCGCGCCACGCGGTCCGTCGTCGCGAGCGCGTAGCCGTTCGAGAAGCCCAGCGGCACGGCGTACGCGAGCCCGGCCTTGCGCAGTTCGCGCCGGATCGTCTCCGGGCTGCTGCCCGGCGGCAGCTTGAGGATCTCCGTCTCGATCGTGCCGACGTATTCGGGATAGACGTCGATGGAGCCGAGCTTCAGCGCCTCGAGCACGACGGCCGTGCTGCCGAGCCCGGGCCGGTGATCGGCCTGCGCGCCCGACTGCTGCGCGGTGCGGGCGATGATCTCGCCGAGGATGTAGCTCTCGGTGAAGCGCTTGGAGCCGACCACCACGCGCTCGGCGGCATGCGCCGCGCCTCCGCAGGCCGCAAGGACCAACGCGAGCACCGGGAGCAGGAGTCGGAAGGTCGGCAAGGGGCGGTCTCCTCAGCTTCAGCCCATGCTACTCCGTCGTTTCGAACTAGCGGGCCGCCGCGATCACGCCCAGCTTGCGCGCCAGCCGGTGGAAGTTGCTGCGGTCCATGCCCGCTTCGACCGCCGCACGGCTGAGGTGTCCGCCATGGCGCGCGATGCAGGCCTGCAGCCAGCGCCGCTGGAAATCGTCGGTCGCCTCGCGCAGGCTCTGGCCGGCGAGGTCCGATGCGCTCATCGGCAGCGGCTGCGCCATCGGCGCCGGCGACGAAGGCTCCAGCGCCACGTGCCGCGGCTCGATCGCCACCCAGCGGCCGCCGCGTCCCTGCTCGTGCAACGCGCGCAGTGCCGCACGGCTGAGCACATGCTCCAGCTCGCGCACGTTCCCCGGCCAGCGATGTTCGAGCAGCGCGTTCTTCGCCGCCGGGCTCAACCGCAGGTTGCGCGCGCCGAGCCGGTGCTGGTTCTCCTCGAGGAAGCCGCCGGCCAGCGTGAGCACGTCGCGGCCGCGCTCGCGCAGCGGCGGCACCTGGAGCGGATAGACCGCCAGGCGGTGATAGAGGTCGGCGCGAAAGCGCCCCTGCGCGATCATGGCGCGCAGGTCGCGGTTGGTGGCCGCCACCACGCGCACGTTCACCTTCTGAACGCTGTCGCTGCCGGGGCGCTGCACCTCGCCGCTCTGCAGCACGCGCAGCAGCTTGGCCTGGATGGCCAGGGGCAGCTCGCCTACCTCGTCGAGAAACAGCGTGCCGCCGTCGGCCAGCTCGAACTTGCCCAGGCGGTTCTGCACGGCGCCGGTGAAGGCGCCTTTCACGTGGCCGAAGAGTTCGCTGTCGGCCAGCGACTCCGGCAGCGCCGCGCAGTTCACCTGCACCAGCGGCCGCGTGCTGCGCGCGGAAGACGCGTGCAGGCGTTGCGCCACCAGGTCCTTGCCGACGCCCGTTTCACCGAGCACCAGCACCGTGAGGTCGGACGCCGCAACGGCATCGATCTCGCCACGCAGCCGCTGCATCGCCGGACTCGTGCCCAGCAGTTCGCGCGCCGGCGCGTGCACCGTGTGCCATTCGCGCGCCAGCGCCTGCTCGCGCACGGAGCGCCGCGCCACCGCCTGCAGCGTCTCGATGGCCTCGACGCCCGACTCGACCAGGCGCACCAGCGCTTCCAGCTGGGCGGGGCTCACATCGTCGAAGGCGCCGGGCCGCAGCGCGTCCAGCGTCAGCAGGCCCCAGAGCCGGCCGTCGACACGCAGCGGCGCGCCCAGGCAGTCGTGCACCGGCAGGATCGCGGGTTGGCCGGCGACCAGGCCGTCGTACGGATCGGGCAAGCCGCAGTCGGGCGCGAAGCGCAGCACGCCGGGGCTTTCCGCCAGGCGAGCAAGGCGCGGATGCGCGGCGACCACGAAGCGGCGGCCCAGCGTTTCCACGCTGAGGCCGTCGACCGCGACGGGCGTGAGCACGGCTTCATCGAGGCGCAGCAGCGCGAGGGCATCGCAGGCGACGAGCTGCCGGGCTGCCGCGAGCAGCTGGCGGTAGCGGTCGGATTCGGCGAGGGGATCGGGAGAGGCGGGCGTGGTGCTTTCGACCACGCCGGTGGTCGCGGGGACAACAGACATCGTTGTCGATTGGACCACGCCGGAAATTTTCCTTGCAGCGACAGGGACTTGCGCGGGCCTCCGCGCTGGCACGGATCTTGGGATGCATCCTGCATGTTCACACCCCAGACCATCTCCCTCATCAAGGCCACCGTGCCGGTGCTGCAGCAGCACGGCGAAGCGATCACCACGCACTTCTACCAGCTGATGTTCCGCGAGCATCCGGAGGTGAAGGCGTTCTTCAACGAGGCCCACCAGGCCCACGGCACGCAGGCGCGCGCGCTGGCCGGCGCCGTGCTGGCCTACGCCGCCCACATCGACCGCCTGGACGAGCTGGCCGGCGCGCTGCCGCGCATCATCCAGAAGCACGCGGCGCTCGGCGTGCTGCCGGAGCACTACCCGATCGTCGGCGCCTGCCTGCTGCGCGCGATCAAGGAGGTGCTGGGCGATGCCGCCACCGACGAGATCATCGCGGCGTGGGGCGAGGCGTACACGGCCCTCGCCGACCTGCTGATCGCCGCGGAGGAACAGGTCTATGCCGCCAACGCCGCGCAGCCGGGCGGCTGGCGCGGCACGCGCGAGTTCCGCATCGCGCGCCGCGAGAACGAGAGCGAGCTCATCACCTCGTTCTACCTGGAGCCCGTGGACGGCCAGCCGCTGCTGGCCTTCGTGCCCGGCCAGTACCTCACGCTCGTGCTGAACGTGGACGGCGAGGAAGTGCGCCGCAACTACTCGCTCTCCGACGCGCCCGGCAAGCCCTGGTACCGCATCAGCGTCAAGCGCGAGGAAGGCGGCCGCGTGTCGAACTGGCTGCACCAGGACGCGCAGGTCGGCACCGTGCTGCGCGCGCAGGCGCCGTGCGGCGACTTCACGCTCGCTGCCGCGGCCAACGACGCGCAGCGACCGCTGGTCCTGGTGACCGGCGGCGTGGGCATCACGCCGGCCATGAGCATGCTGGAAGCCACCGCCGCCAGCGGCCGGCCGATCCGCTTCATCCACGCGGCGCGCCACGGCGGCGTGCACGCGTTCCGAGCGCGCGTCGATGCGCTGGCCGCGCAGCACGCCAACGTGGAAGTGCTGTACGTGTACGACCAGCCGCGACCCGAGGACCAGCCGCACGCCACCGGCCTGCTGACCCAGGAACTGCTGGCGCGCCAGTTGCCGGCCGATCGCGACGTGGACGTCTACTTCCTCGGCCCCAAGCCCTTCATGCAGTCGGTCTTCAAGAGCGGCCTGGCGCTGGGCGTCGCGCGCGAGCGCCTGCGCTACGAGTTCTTCGGACCGCTGGAAGAGCTCAAGGCCGCGTGAGAATCGCTCCTTCGCCGGTCCACCCGGGAAGGAGCGATTGAATGGAAACGATGGAACTGCACCGCGGCCGCCTCATCGACCACGTCCAGCTGGTCGTGCGGGACCTTTCCGCCTCACAGGCCTTCTACTCGTCGGTCTTCGAGGTGCTGGGCGTGCCGATGGGCGGCACCGGTGACGGCTACTTCTGGGCGGACGAACTGTTCGTCTCGACCGCCCAGAGCCAGGCGGCGCAGGGCGTGCTGACCGGACGCCACCATCTCGCCTTCCAGGCCAAGGACCGGGCCATGGTCGACGCCTTCCACAAGGCCGCCCTCGCCCACGGCGGCAAGGACAACGGCGCGCCCGGCGAGCGGCCCTACCACCCGGGCTACTACGCCGCGTTCGTGCTGGACCCGGACGGCAACAACATCGAGGCCGTCTTCCACGGCGACGCGAACCGCAGCGCGCCTTCGGTGAAGATCACCTTCTAGTTCGCGCCCGACGACCAGCGCGGCAGCGTGTAGCCGGTGACGAGCGCCAGCACGCGCAGGCCCGTGGCGCATGCCGCGCCCAGCACCAGTCCCACGCCGGGCGGCACGCCCAGGTGCTGCGCGATCACCAGCACCCAGCCACCCACGAAAGCGCACACCGCGTAGGGGCGGTGGTCGCGCAGCGCCGTCGGGATCTCGTTGACGACGATGTCGCGCAGCACGCCGCCGAAGGTGGCGGTGATGACGCCCATCAGCACCGCGACGATGCCCGGCAGGTCCTGCGCCAGCGACAGCTGCGTGCCGGTGGCGCTGAAGAGGCCCAGGCCCAGCGCATCGGGCCACTGCATCGCCTTCTCCGTCGGCGCGAAATGGCGCGCGCGCAGGAACGCCATGGCCGCGATGCACAACGCCAGCAGCACCCACAGCCATTCGGAATGCGACACCCAGAAGAAGGGCCGGCGGTCGAGCAGCACGTCGCGCAGCGTGCCGCCGCCGAAAGCCGCCAGCCCGGCGACGAGGCAGACGCCGACGGCGTCCAGTTGCTTGCGGGCGGCCGCCAGCAGGCCGGACAGGGCGAAGGCAAGCGTCGCGCAGGCCTCGACGACGGTGAGCAGCAGCGAAAACAGGGGTCCGTTCGACATGGCGCGATTGTCCCCGGCCGGGCGCCCGCCGCCGGAACTGAAAGCCGCCTGAAAGCCGCCGCTTGCTAGTGTCCCGCCGGCGCCCGCGCCCAGCGGGAACAGGAGACACGCATGCAAACCACCAGACGACTTTTCATCGCCGGCGCCGGAGCCGGCTTCGCGGGCCTGCTGCCCCTGCCCGGCCTCGCGCAGGCCTGGCCTTCCAAGCCGATCCGCTTCGTCGTGCCCTTCGCCCCGGGCGGCAGCTCCGAGATCGTGGCGCGCGCCGCGGCCGGCGAGCTGTCGAAGAGCATCGGCCAGAACGTTTACGTGGACAACAAGCCCGGCGCGTCCGGCAACATCGCCATGTCCGAGGTGGCGCGCGCCGACGACCAGCACACCATCGTGCTGGGCCACATCGGCACGCTGGCGGTGAACCCGTACATGTACGAGAAGCTGCCGTACGACGCGAACAGGGACTTCAAGCCGGTGAGCCTGCTGGCCAAGGTGCCCAGCCTCTACGTCGTGCATCCCAGCGTGCCGGCCAAGGACCTCAAGGAGTTCATCGCGCTGGTCAAGGCGAAGCCGGGCGCGCTGAACTACGGCTCGGCCGGCAACGGCAGCGCGGGCCATCTCGCGATGGAGTACCTGAAGACGACGGCCGATATCGCCATCACCCACGTGCCGTACAAGGGCACGGGCCCGCAGCTCACCGACCTGCTGGCCGGCCGGCTGGAGGCCGCGTCGGTCGGCGCGTCGGCCATCCTGCAGCACATCAAGGCCGGCAAGCTGCGTTGCATCGCCACCGGTTCGTCCGCTCGCCTGCCCCAGCTGCCCGACGTGCCGACGGTGGCGGAGCAAGGTTTCCCCGGCTTCGAGATGACGCAGTGGTACGGCATGCTCGCGCCCGCCTCGATGGCGCAGGGCAACATCGAGCGCCTCTCCGCCGAAACGCAGAAGGCGATGAAGTCCTCTTCCGCGCTGGAGCGTCTGCACCATGACGCCGCCGAGTCGGTGGGCGGTACGCCCGCGCAGTTCGCGCAGTTCATCGCCGGCGAACAGAAGCGTTGGAAGCAGGTGGTCGAAAAGGCCAGAATCAAGGCCGAGTAACGCACCTCCACCCCTTCGGCGCGGAGGTGCCGTCGACAAGCCCAAGATGCGCATCCTCCTCGTCGAAGACGAACACAGCCTCGGCACCTGGCTGAGCAAGGTGCTGGAGCGCGCCGGCATCATCGTGGACTGGGTGGACAGCGGCCGGACGGCCATCGCCGCCGCGGCCCAGGGCGCGCACGACGTGATCGTGCTGGACCTGGGCCTTCCCGACCGCGACGGCCAGGAGGTGCTGCGGGAGATCCGCCGCCTCGACAGCCGGGTGCCCACGCTGGTGCTCACCGCCCGCGACGGGCTGGCCGAGAAGGTGCGCTCGTTCCACCTGGGCGCCGACGATTTCCTCGCCAAGCCTTTCGAGCTGGAGGAGCTGCAGGCGCGATTGCACGCACTGCTGCGGCGTGCGCGCGGCGCGGCGGCGTCGCGCCTTTCCTGCGGCCCGCTGTCCTACGACCTCGCGACCCAGCGGTTCGCGCTGGCCGGGCAGCCGCTGGCCTTCACGCCGCGCGAATCGGCCGTGCTGCTGGTGCTGCTGCAGCACGCCGGCGAGCCGATGTCCAAGCAGCAGATCCTGGAGCGCATCGTCTCCGACGAGAAGGACATCCACCCCGAAGCCGTGGAGGTGATCGTGCACCGGCTGCGCAAGCGCGTGGACGGCACGGGGCTGCGCATCGCCACCTACCGCGGCCTGGGCTATGCGCTTGAAGCGGCTTAGGCAACTGCGCCTGGCGCACGCGCTGCTGCTGCTGCTGGTGCCGGCGCTGCTGGTGCTCTCGGTGGCGGAGATGCAGGTGCGCGCGCACGACGTGCGGCGCGCCGCGGACACCGCCTACGACCGCTCCCTGCTCGGCGCGCTCAAGGCCATCGATGCCAGCGTGTCCACCGAAGCCGGCGGCCTCGCGGTGGAACTGCCCTACCGCCTGTTCGAGTTCTTCGAGCTGAGCGCCAGCGGCCCGGTGCACTACCGCGTGGCCTCGGCCGACGGCCTGGTGGAGCTGGGCAGCGCCGACCTGCCCGCGCCGCCGCAACCCCTGCGCGCCGGCGTGCCCCAGTTCTACGACGGCAGCTACTTCGGATCGCCTGTGCGGGTCGTGGCCTACACGCGCGAGCTGGAACGCCCCGCGGCCGGCTCGGCGTCGAGCGGCGTGGTGATCCAGGTCGCGGAGAGCACGCAGTCGCGCGACGACTTCCGCCGCGTGTTCCTGCAGCGCGCCTTCGTCTCCAACTTCGCCTTCCTGCTGCTGGCGATCGGCCTCGCGGTCGGCGCCGTGGTGTTCGTGCTGCGTCCCATCGCATCGGTGTCGCGGGAGCTCTCGGAACGCAAGCCGGGCGTGCTCGCGCCGTTGCCGGTCGAGGGCCTGCCGGCGGACGTGCGGCCGCTCGCGGAAGCGATGAACCAGCACATGCGGCGCGTGGAAGAACTGGCCTCGCGGCAGCGCAGCTTCCTCGACGATGCCTCGCACCAGCTGCGCACGCACCTGACGACGCTGCGCATGCAGGTGGACTTCGCCTCGCGCGAAGCCGAGCCGGCGCAGGTGCACGCCACGCTCGCGGCGCTCTCGCACGAGCTCCAGCGCGCCGTGCGCAGCACCAACCAGCTGCTGGCGCTGGCCCGCAGCGACACCGCGGACCTGCAACCCGCCTGGTTCGACATGGCCGAACTGGTGGACAGCCTCGCCCGCCAGTTCCTGCCCATGGCGCGGGCCAAGGGCCTCGACCTCGGTGTCGAGGCGGCATCGCAGCGTGCGTGGGGCGACGCCGAGCTGCTGCGCGAGGCGGTCACCAACCTGCTGGCCAACGCGCTCACCCATGTCCCCCGAGGGAGCGTGACGTTGATCGCGGCGCAAGACTCGCAGGGTTGGAGCCTCGGCGTCGACGACCACGGCCCCGGGCTGCCGGCCGGCCTGCGCACCGACGCCGGCAGCCGCTTCGTGCGCGGCGGCAATGCGCGCGCGGGCGGCTCGGGCCTGGGCCTGGCGATCGCGACCTCGGTCGCCGCGCGGCATGGCGGCGAATTGCGGCTGCAAGCGGGCCGCGACGGCCGCGGCCTGCTGGCGACGATCTGGTGGCCGCGTCCCGCCGGCGATGGAGCCGGCCCATGATGCAAAGGCGCTTCGTCCTCTCCTTCGCCCTCGGCCTGCCGTGGCTCACGCGCGCCCACGCGGCCGCCGGATCGAAGGTCGATTGCATCGCGCCCGCCAAGCCGGGCGGCGGCTTCGACCTCACCTGTCGGCTGCTGCGCGACATGCTGCGGCTGCCCTTGCCGAGCCCCACCGCCGAAGTCGAGTTGAAGTACCTGCCGGGCGGCATCGGCGCGCTCGCTTTCGACCGTGCCGTCACCCAGCAGTGGTCGGACCCGCGGACCTTCGTGGCCTTCTCGTCGGGGTCGCTGCTGAACCTGGCGCAGGGCAAGTTCGGCCGGCATCCGCCCAGCGCGGTGCGCTGGCTCGCGACGCTGGGCCTGGAGTACGGCGCGATCGCGGTGCGGAAGGACTCGCGCTTCAAGACCTTGCAGGTGCTGCGCGAACAGCTTCGGACGAATCCCGCGGCCGCCGTGTTCGGCGCCGGTGGCACCGTCGGCAGCCAGGACTGGGTGAAGGCCGCCCTGCTTGTGAAGGCGGCGGGCAGCGACCACCGCTCGATGCGCTTCGTCGCCTTCGAGGGTGGCGGCCAGGCGCTGGCCGCGCTCAAGGGCGGCCATGTCGACGTGTTCTGCGGCGACGTGCTGGAGGCCTCGGAAGCGCTGGCCGACGGCGAGCTGAAGCTGATCGCGGTACTCGCGCCGCGGCGCCTGCCGGGCCGGTTCGCGGACGTGCCCACCGCGCGCGAACAGGGCGTGGACCTGGTCTGGTCCACGGTGCGCGGCCTGTACATGGGACCGGGCGTCGGCGCGCGCGACCGCGACGCGTGGGCGCTGACCTTGCGTCGGATCATGCAAGGCCCCGAGTACGCACGAGTGCTCGAGCGCTATGGCCTGCAGCCGCATGCGCTGACGGGACCGGAGCTCGACGACTACGTCGAAGGCCAGGTCGAGCAGTTCAAGGACCTGGCGCGGTCGCTGCACCTTCGCATTCGTTGAGCGCGCGGGTCTCGCGCAGGAAGCGGTCCAGGCCCCAGCCGGGCGCGAGCAACATCATCCGCGTGTGCAGGTCGCCCAGCCGGTCCTCCCCGGCTTCCTCGCCGAGCCAGCGCAGGACCTTGTCCTCCAGCGAGACGTAGCCCAGCGGATGCGCCTTCGCCAGCGAATGCCAGAGCGCGTGCGCGCCCGGCGACTGGCGCGGGCCGGACAAGAGGCAGATGCCCTGCCCCAGCGCCCAGCGGTACACCGCGCTCGCGATGCCGCGGCGCTGGTACAGGCGCCCGTACTTCGAATGCGGACTGCGCAGCACGCGGTCCGCGCGCTTGTCGAGTTCCACGAGCCGGTTGAACACCGTGCAGCCCGCCAGGCGCCCGCTGGCGATGTGCTCGGCATAGACGAAATGCTCGCCGTCGGCCTCGCGATGACGGAAGCACAAGCCGGGCATCCACAGGTCCAGCGGCGTCATGCTCCGCAGCGGACGACCTGCAGCCTGCAGTCGCAACTCGATGCGCTCGAGTTCGGCCTCGACATTTGCCGTGGGCACTTGAACGTCGATTCGCATCTCAGGCCTCCATCGCCAGCGCGGCGTCGCACCAGCGTCCGCTGAGCAGGTGGTCCGGCCGCGAGGCGGCCGAGACGAGCGCACTGGTTTCCCACGCGTCGAGCGGCACGCCCAGGCCTGCATAGATGCCGTAGCCCGCGCCCGCGGTCAGCGCACCGGGCGTGCGGATGCTCTCGCCCGCTCGGATCGCGCCACCGGCGCTGATGTCGCCGCTGGCGCGGATGCCGAGCCCGGCCTCGAGGTGGCCGCCCGCCGAGACGGCCTGCCCGCATTCGATGCCATGTCCCGCACGCAGGGCGCCGCTCACGGCGATGCGGCCCGACACGCGCAGAGCCTTGCCGCACTCCGCGGCGCCTTCCACGAAGAGGTCGTCGCGCAAGGTGACGTCGCCCTTCACGTCCAGGTGGCTGCCGATGGAGACCAGGGAGCCCGCCTTCAGCCGGCCCGCGCAATGGAATCGGCCATCCGCCTGCACGCCCGATCCGGCCCACACGTCGCCCGAAACGTGCAGCGGTCCACCGGATCGCAGGACGCCGCGCGCGTGCACATCGCCACCGGCGACGATCGCGGTGCCCGCGCAGATACTCGCGCCGCTGCGGATCGCGAGCCCCGCGCGCAAGACGGTGCTCACGTCGATGCCGCGCCGCGCTTCTATCGTTCCGGCGAACACGACGGCGTCGCCGACGAGCTCGTCGACGCGCAGCACCGTCGTGGTGGGACCCAGTTGTTCCAGCAACCAGCACGCGTCGTCGGCGCGGCCGGCCTCCACCAGTGAATCGAGGACCTGTTGATAGGAAGCGCCCTGGTCGTGGTGGCGCAGGTACCAGCGAAAGCCGGCCGCGCAAGGGCCTTTCGCGCGGATGAAAGCGGTGGTGAAGTCCATGCAGGCACTCCGTGCGTCCAGCAGTGCAGGGGGACGCGGCTATGCGCAAGGCGAAAGCCCGGCGGTCGGAGTGTCAGCGCTGAAGAAGAGGGGAAGGACGACCGCCGGGCTCAGGGATGTGCGAGCGTGCGGTACGAAAGAAGCCTGGAATTCACGGCGCGAAGTATAGAAGCGGACCTTCACGAAAGCAGTCATTCTGGCAAGGATTGGTGGGTCTTTGCGGCCCCCCGTTTGTGCAAACGCGCGGGACTTCCTAAACTGAGCCGGTGAACAACTCCACCCATTCGTCGCTGCCGCTGCAGGCAGCACTTCCCTGACCCGGCGATTCACCTCCTCTCACGCGCACCCTGAATCGCCGGGCCCCCGGACAGCGCCGGTCGCCCCTGCCCGGACAGGCGGCACCTCGTTCAGGGATCGTGTGTGGACATCACCTCCTCCGAGCAGCTCGAGCTCGAACCCATCCGCTCGCCGTCGGTCGCCACGGCGCCTCCCGTCCCTTCCGACGGCGTCCTCGCCTTCATCGACTCCACCTCCGGCGGCATCAACGCCGCGTGGCGCGCCGCGCTCGTCGCGCGCGACCATGGCCGGCCGCTGCACCTGGTGAGCATCCAGTCGCACGCGTCCGACGCCGCGGCGGCGAAGGCCCTGCTGCAGGAGCTGGCCCTCCAGCTGGAAACGCGCATCCAGGTCCGCGCGAGCACGACCGCGGTCGCCAGCGACATGCGCGAGTGCGTGACGGCGCTGGCGGCCGGCAAGGACCTCGTCGTCGTGCCGCGCCAGCCCAGCGAATCGTGGGCCGACAAGGTGCTGGGCACGTTGCCCGAGCGCATGCTGCGCTGGCTGGCTATCCCGCTGCTGGTCGTGCGCCGGCCCGCGAACGCCAGCTACCGGCGCGTGCTCGCGTCCGTGAAGCTGGACGCCGATGCCGAGCGCCAGATCGGCGCCGCGCGCTTCATGGCGCGCGGGCAGGCGCTGCGCGTGTTCCACGTGCTCGAGCCCGGGGCGGAAGGTTCGCTGCGCCTCGCCGACGTTTCCGATCTCACGGTGAGCCTGCATCGCCAGCGGCGCCTGGAGCGGGCGCACCTGGAGATCGAAGCCTTGATCGATCGCGCGGGCGCGCGCGGCGCGGGCGCCTCCGGCCTGATCGCGTTCGGGCATGTGTCCCGGCGCGTGCTCGATGCGGCACGCGGGCACAACGCGCAGCTCATCGTCATCGGCTCGGGGCGGCGCTCCGCGTTCGGCGACGTGTTCTGCGGCGGCCTCGTGCAGGACCTGGTCCGCGAAGCGGAAGCCGACCTGCTCGTGCTGCCCCTGCGGCAACGGGAGGCCTGAGATGCGCATCGGATCCATCCTCGTTCTCTCGGACCTGTCGGCGCCGCAGAACATCGCGGTGCGCAGGGCCTGCCACCTGGCGGGCGTGCACCAGGCCACGCTGAAGCTGATGCACGTGCCCGCGGGCTCCGGGAGGCTGGCCGACATCGCGAGCGAAGCCCAGGGCGTGGACCTGATCGTGCTGGCGCACCGGCATGAACGCTCGACGGCGGCGTTCTTCCGCGGCCGTCCCGTGCTCGGCCTGCTGCGTCGCCTGGACACGCCCGTGCTGGTCGTTCGACGGTCCCAGCGCGCGCACTACGCGAAGGTGCTGGTCGCGGTGGACTTCACGCCGCAATGTCAGGCGATGGCGCGCATCGCGGCCGGCCTGGACCCGCTCGCGCAGGTCGAGCTGTTCCACGCGGTCAGCACCGCGGACGAGGCGAAGCTGCGCTCCGCGGAAACGGACGAGGCGTCCGTGCGGACCTTCCGCGCCAGGCGCCGGCGCCGCGCGCAGAAGGACATGTCCGCGTTCCAGGAGTCGTTCGGCCCCGGCCGCGACAGGACGCGGACGGCGCTGGGGCGCGGCGACGCAGGATGGCAGACCGTGCTGCGGCAGCAGCGCACCGGCGCCGACCTGGTCGTGGTGGGCAAGAAGCGCAGGTCCGCCTGGGAAGACTTCCTCTGCGGCAGCGTGGCCCATCGCGTGCTCAGCCGGGGCAGCAGCGACGTGCTCATCGTTCCCGATGCCTGCGTCGGCGTGCAGCAGCCGCTGGAGCCGGAGCGCATCGGCCTGCCCGGGGCCTGGGCCGCGATGGCGCTCGCCGCCGGAAGGGGCGCGCCATGAAGGACACGGCGACGATCCCGCTCAAGCGCATCCTGGCGGTGTGCGATCTCTCGGTCGCGAGCACGAACGCCGTTTGGCGCGCCGGCTTGATCGCGCGCGATCACGGCGCGTGGTTGCGGCTGCTTCACGTCGGTCGCGGAAGCTCGAACGTCGCGCGCTCCAAGGAGGCGCTCGACGTGCTGGCGTGGGAACTGCAGGAGCGCCTGCAGATCGCGGTGCTGGCGCAGGCGGTCCGGGGCGGCTTGCGCCGCGAGGTCGCCGCGGCCGCGAGCGATGCCGACCTCGTGGTGCTGCGCAGCGCCCAAGCCCATCCCCTGCGCGACTGGCTGGGCGGTTCGCACCCGGAGCGCCTGATCCAGGCTTGCCGGCGCCCTGCCCTCGTCGTGCGCAGGCCGGCCACCGTCGGCTACCGGCGCGTGCTGGCCAGCGTGGATGAAGGCGACGACGCGCCCGGCACGTTGGCCGCCGCGACGGCCCTGACACGCGCGACGACGCCTTCGGTGGTGTTCGCCCCTTCCGTGGACCTGCTGCTGGCGAAGGAGCGGTCCCTCCTGGCCGACCTCGTCGTCATCGGCAGGCCGCCCCGCAACGCGCCGGCGTGGTGGGCGCCGCGGACGCATTCACGGCTGGTGCTGGCGCATGCGCTCGCCGACGTGCTGGTGCTGCCCGCGCTGCCTGCCGAGCCGCTGCCTTCAGCGCCCCGGGTCGACATCGCGCTGTCCTGAGGCGGACAGCCGCTCGGCCAGGTGATCGACCAGCAACCGCACCTTGGGCGGCATGTGCTTGCGCGTGGGATACACGGCGTAGATGCCGAGCTCCACCGAGCGGTAGCCGGGCATCACCTCGACCAGGGCGCCGCTTTCCAGGGCCTCGCCCACCAGGAACAGCGGCTGCAGCACGATGCCGCCGCCGCCCACCGCCACGGCCACGCAGGTGTCGCCACTGTTGGTCTGCATGCGCGGCTTTACCCGGACGGACTCGGTGCCGTCCGGGCCTTCGAACTCCCAGGTGTCGCCGGTCGCGAACAGGCTGTAGCCGAGCACGGCATGCGCGGCCAGGTCCGCGGGCCGGCTCGGGGCGCCATGCTTTCGCACGTAGTCCGGCGAAGCGCACAGCACCATGCGGGTGGACGCGAGCCGGCGGCTCACGAGCGACGAGCTCGGCAGGCGGGCTACGCGCACGGCCATGTCGAAGCCTTCGTCGACCAGGTCGATGAAGCGGTCGGTCAGCGTCAGGTCCAGCGTCAGCTGCGGATGCCGCGCCATGAACTCCGCCCACAGCGGCGCCAGGTGGCGGATGCCGAACGACACCGGCGCGCTCACCTTGAGCAGGCCGACCGCGCTGCCGCCGCGCGCGCTCACTTCGGCTTCCGCCTCGTCCACGCCGGACAGCAACTCGCGGCAACGCGCGAGGAAGACCTCGCCTTCGACCGTGAGCGACAGGCGCCGCGTGGTGCGGTGCAGAAGCCGCACGCCCAGGCGCTGCTCCAGCTCGGCCACGTGGCGCGAGACGGCGGGCTTGGACATCTCCAGCGCATCGGCCGCCGCGACGAAGCTGCCGGCGTCCACCACGGCCGTGAAGACGCGCATCTCCTGGAAGCGATCCATTGTTTCGATTGGTGGAATGGTTTCTGTCGTTCTAGCAGATTTATCTTCTCCTTCGGAATATTTAGAGTGACGGTATGAAGACCCAACCTGCCCTGTTCATCTCGCACGGCGCGCCGACGTTCGCGCTGGAGCCCGGCGTCGCCGGTGCGCAGCTCGGCGCGCTCGGCCGCACGCTGGGCAAGCCGCGTGCGGTGGTCATCGTCTCGCCGCACTGGCAGACGCGCGGTGCCGTCGGCATCGGCGCCGCCTCGCGACCGGAAACGGTCCACGACTTCGGCGGCTTCCCGCGCGCGCTGTACCAGCTGAGCTATCCGGCACCCGGCGCTCCGGACGTTGCGCGGCGCGTGCAGCAAGTGCTGGCGGACGCCGGCATCCGCGCGGCCCTCGTCGAGGAACAAGGCCTGGACCACGGCGCCTGGGTGCCGCTGATGCACCTGTTCCCGGACGCCGACGTGCCGGTGGTGCAGGTCTCGATGCCCGTCGATCTCGATGCCCGCAAGGCGTACGAGCTCGGGCGCGCGCTGGCCGCGCTGGCGGACGAGGACGTGCTGGTCATCGGCTCCGGCAGCCTCACGCACAACCTCTACGAATTCCGCACCGGCTCCACCGAAGAGGCCGCGTACGCGCGCGAGTTCTCGCAATGGGTGCGGGAGGCCGTTCTCGCGGGCGACCGCGACCGCCTGATCGGCTCGCTGGAGCAGGCGCCGCACGCGCAACGCGCGCATCCGACGGCGGAGCACTTCCTGCCCCTCCTGGTGGCGCTGGGCGCCGCGCGCGACGTCCTGCCCGCGACGGTGCTGGATGGTGGCATCCGGCACGGCGTGCTGGCGATGGAGTCGTACGTGTTCGGCGCGCGCGTCGACGTCGACGCCGCGGCGGAGGTGGCGTGATGGACGCCTCGATCGTCGTCGCGCGGCCGCAGGCACCGCGCGAGCTGGTCCTGCTGTTCCACGGCGTCGGCTCGTCCGCGGCCAACCTGGTCCCGCTCGCGCAACTCATCGCGCGGCAGCGGCCGCAGGCGATGGTGGTCAGCGTCGATGCGGCGAATCCGTCGAGCTTCGGCGCGGGGCGTGAGTGGTTCTCGGTGGCGGGGGTCACCGAGACGAACCGGCCGGCGCGCATCGCCGCGGCGATGCCGCAGTTCGAGAGCGCGATCCGCAAGTGGCAGGCCGAGGCGGGCGTCGGGCCTGCGGGCACTTCGCTGGTCGGCTTCTCGCAGGGGGCGATCATGTCGCTGGAGTCCTCGCAGGTGGCCGACCTCGCGCACCGCGTCGTTTCGATCTCGGGGCGATTCGCGCAGCCGCCGCGGCGCGCGCCCGCGGGCGTGGTTTTCCGATTCGTGCACGGCGAGAACGATCCGGTGATCGAAGCGCGCTTCAGCGCCGAGGCCGTGCAGACATTGCAGGCCCTGGGCGGCGATGCCTCGGCTCACTTCGTGCCGCGGCTCGGGCACGGCATCGATGAGCGGGCAGCGCAGTTGGTGCTGGAGTCGCTGGGGTGAGCGAACTGTTCCTCGATGTCCGGTCGGATGCGTACGAGCTGAGTCTGGAGGGCGAGGTGATCGCGAGACTCGAAGGCGGCGCGTCGGCGTTGTTGTCCGGCGCCCGTGATCGATTGCGCGAGTTCGACATCGAAGCCGCGATCGAACGGTCGGAGGACTGGCTGATGCCTTCGAGCAAGCGTTTCCAGGGACTCGAATTGCGGGTGGTCGATGCAACGGGTCGCGTGCGCCGCGGCTTGGGCGATCATTCCAGCCTCACGCCCGAGCAAGTCGAGCACGCGTTCAACCGCGCCTTCGATGCTGTGGCGCACGAGCGATCGATCGATCCGGAAAGCGTCGCGGATGTCGTGCTGCTGCGCGAGCTGGTTCATCACGGGAAGCTTGTCCGCGTGCTGCCGGAATGAAGAAGGGCCTTCACGTGCAATCACGCGAGGTCAGGAAGCGGTCCGCAGAGTGCTAGAGTGAATTCTTCAGCCGCTCCCGGCAGCGGACTGATACCTCCTGTTGCGCTTCCGATCGAGACCCCCATGCACGCCGTATGCTGTCATCCGCCGTTGTTCCGGATCGAGAACTTCGAGTACGGCTCCGTCATCAAGTCGACCGACTTCCACTGCGCGCCGGTGCAGAACCTCATGGCGACGCTGCCCTACCCGCACCGGCACGACTTCTTCCACATCATCTGGATCGAGCGCGGCAGTGGCCTGCACATCATCGATTCCGTGAAGTACGACGTACGCCCGGGCGCCATCTACTTCATGGCGCCCGGCCAGGTGCATGACTTCGACCTGTCGCCCGACACCGAGGGCTACACCATCAACTTCAGCTCGGAGTTCTTCGCGCTGCAGCTGCAGAACAAGAACCTGCTATCGCAGATCCCGGTGTACGACCACGACAAGCGGATCCAGGCCCTCTACACCGAAGGCCGGGACGCCGATGACATCCGCGCCACCGTCAAGGCGATCCGGACCGAATACGAGGACGAGCAGTTCCGCGCGCAGGACATGATCCGTTCGTACCTGTTCATCCTGCTGGTGAAGGCGTCGCGCCTCGGGGCGCCGGCCGGCGGCGTGGACGCCGGAAACCGCATGCTGCTGCTGTTCCGCCGCTTTCAGGCGCTGCTGGAGGAGCACTTCGCCGGCGTGCAGGACCCGGCCGAATACGCCCGCATGCTGCGCACCACCGAACGGGCGCTGAACGATGCGGCCCGCCGCGGCGGCGGCGCGACCACGGCGCAGATGATCCGCGAGCGCGTGATCCTGGAGGCCAAGCGCCTCCTTGCGCATTCGGGCGCACAGGTGGCTCAGGTGGGTGCGCAACTGGGCTTCGAGGACCCCGCCTATTTCAGCCGCTGCTTCAAGAAGCACACCGGCCGCACGCCGGTGGAGTTCCGCAACGGCATCGAGCGCATGACGGAGTAGGCGCCCGCGCAGGGCGCCCGCCCCTCACTTCAGCACGTGCGGTAGCCAAGTGGAGATAGCCGGCACGTAGCTGATGATCAGCACGTCCACCGTGAGCACGGCCAGGTACAGGCATACCGGCCGCGTGAGCTGGCTCATCCGCAGGTTGGCGATCTTGCAAGCCACGACCAGGTTGACGGCCACCGGCGGCGTGAGCATGCCGATCGCGACATTCACGATCATCACGATGCCGAAGTGGACCGGGTCGATGCCGAAGCTCGCCGCCACCGGCGCCAGGATGGGCGCGATCAGGATGATCGTGACCAGCGCTTCCAGCAGCGTGCCGACCACGAACAGCAGGACGTTCACCAGCAGCATGAAAACGATCGGGTTGGTCGACACCGACGCAATGGCGCGGCCCAGGTTCTGCGGCACCTGCTCCAGCGCCATCACGTGGCCGAAGATGGCGGCGTAGCCGACGATCAGCATGATCAGCGAGGTGGCCACCATCGAGCGCGAGAACAGCGGCAACAGGTCGCTCCACCTCAGTTCGCGGTAGACGAACATGCCCACGAGCAGGCCGTACACCACGGCGACGACGGAGGCCTCGGTGGGCGTGAACACCCCGGTGTAGATGCCGCCCAGGATCACGACCGGCATCAGCAGGGCCCAGAACGCATCGATGGTCGCGCGCTTGACCTGTGCGCGCCACTCCGCGCCCGAGACGATCTCCACGGCGTCGAAGTTCTTCCAGCGCGCCAGCACCACTATCGTGGCGATCAGCGACAGCCCTACCAGCAGCCCCGGGATGAAGCCCGCGATGAACAGGCCGCCGATCGACACGTTGGCCACCAGGCCGTACACCACCATCGGGATGGACGGCGGGATGATCACGCCCAGCTCGCCGGCGGCGGCGCAGGTCGCGGCGGCGAACGGCTTGGGATAGCCCTTCTTCTCCATCGCGGGGATCAGCGTGGAGCCGATCGCCGCAGTGGTGGCGGAGGACGAGCCGGAGATCGTGGCGAAGAACATCGAGGCCAGCACCGACGCCGAACCGAGCCCGCCGCGGAACCAGCCGACCAAGGCGTTGGCCAGTCCGATCAGGCGGCGCGAGATGCCACCGGTCTGCATCAGGTTGCCGGCGAGGATGAAGAACGGTACGGCCATCAGCGCGAACGAGTCGAGCGACTCGTACACGGTCTGCGCCATGTTGATCAGGGGCACGCCCTTCACATACAGCGCGATCAGCGAGGCGAAGCCGAGGCAGACTGCGACGGGGACGCTGAAGAACAGCAGGACGACTACGGCGACGAGAAGAGCGGTGATCATATTCAGGCTTTCTGCGGGGCGAGCGACAGTTCCGCTTCCTGCACGGCTTCATCGGCTTCATGGTCGATGACGTCCAGGATGTCCTTCTTGTCCAGCCAGACCTCGAGCAGGAGGACGACGGCGTTCATGATGGTGAGCACCGAGCCCACCGCCATGGATGAATACACCCACACCATCGGCAGGCCCAGCACGGGCGAGGTTTCGCTCATGCCGAAGTCGGCCCAGTCCAGGCCGACCTTGAACACGAGGCCGTAGAACGCGAGCGCCAGCAGGTGCGCCGCGAACTTGATGACGCGCCCGGCGGACGCCGGCACGGCCTGCACCAGGGCTTCCACCGCGAGGGCGTCGGCGCGCCGGGCCACCACCGCGGCGCCGACGAAGATGGCCCAGATCATGAGATAGCGCGAGAGCTCCTCGGTCCAGGGCACGCTGATCTGCATGTGCAGCTTCGCGAATACGAAGCGCACCAGCACCTGCAGGAAGATGAGACCGGTCATCCCCGCCAGCGCGATGCCGCAGAGAACTTCCAGGAGCTTGTTGAATTTGTCGATGTAGTGAATGAGCGAGCGCATGGTGTGCTCCGAGATACCGGCGGGCATCGTAGGTCCGCGCTCGATGCCGCGGTTAGGACGAATCGGCGCATCGCTTGCACTTTCGCGCCTAGGGCAAACCCTGTTCGTACAAGCCACAACGATGTGGCGAAGCGGCTTGCGTCGAAAAGTGCAAGCAATGCGCGATGCGGTCCTAACGTGTTCGCGCACGCGCTTCTTACGATCTGCGCCGCTCCCCAACCAACCCACGACAGGAGACAAGCGCATGAAGATCACCATCGCAGGAGTGCTGACCGCGGTTGCGGCCCTCACCACCACCGGCGCGTTCGCGCAGGCCGTCACGCTCAACGTCGGCCACACACTCGCGCCCGACAGCCACTACCAGGTGGCGTCCACCAAGCTGGCCGAGATCGCCGCGAAGAAGTCCAACGGCCAGATCAAGATCAGCGTGTTCCCGCAGAGCCAGCTGGGCGGCGAGGTCAAGATGATCCAGGCGGCGCGCACCGGCGGCCTCGACATGTTCATCACGGCGCAGGCGCCGCTGACCAACACGATCAAGGCCTACAGCCTGTTCGACATGCCCTACCTTTTCGACGGCATCGACCAGGCCAACAAGGTGCTCTCCGGCCCCGTGGGCAGGGAGTTCCTCGACATGCTGCCCAAGTACAGCCTGGTCGGCCTGGGCTGGCTGTCGGTGATGGAGCGCAACGTGTTCTCCTCCAAGCCGATCCGCAGCGGCGCGGACATGGACGGCATGAAGCTGCGCGTGATGCAGTCGCCCGGCTACGTGAAGGCCTACGAAGCGTTTGGCGCTCAACCCACCCCGATGGCCTACGGCGACGTCTACATGGCGCTGCAGCAGGGCGTCGTCGACGGCGCGGACACCTCTCCCGACCAGTTCGTGATGGACAAGTTCGTCGAGGTGTCCAAGTACTACAACATCACGAAGCTGCACTACCTGCCGGCGCTGCTGATCATCGGCAAGCCGTCCTGGGACAAGCTGAGCGCAGAGCACAAGAAGATCCTGCAGGAATCGGCCGGCGAGGCCCTGGCGGAGAGCCGCGCCTACTACCGCAAGTCGTACGACGACTCGATCGCCAGCATGAAGAAGGCCGGCGTGCAGGTCGTGGAAGCCAACGCCGGCAATCTGAAGCAGACCAGCTCCAAGGTGAACGACGCCCTGCTGTCCCAGATCCCCGACGGCAAAGCGCTGTTCAAGAAGGTCGAAGAAGCCAAGAAGGCGGTGAAGTAAACATGGCCAAGCGCCCCCACATGGATCTGTACGCCGTGGGCGACCACGCGGAGTTCGCCAAGACCGTCACCGACTTCGACGTCTACGGCTTCGCGGGCATCGTCGGCGATTTCTACGGCGTTCACGTCAACGAGGAATACGCGAAGAAGACCCGCTTCGAGCGGCGCATCGCGCAGGGAGCCCTCAACGTCGGCTTCCTCGCGACGGTCATGGGCTACATGGCCGCCAAGGCGCCCAACCCGGGCGCGGTCTCCTACCGCTACGACATCACCTTCACGGGGCCGGTGTACATCGGCGACACGGTGACTGCCAAGCTGGTGCTGGTGCGCAAGGACGAGGACCGCAACACCTGCGTGTTCGACGCCACGGTCACCAACCAGGCCGGAACCGTCGTGTCGCAAGGCCAGACCTACCTGAAGGTGCTGTGACGGCATGAGCACGAATCCGCCTCGCCTGCTGGAAGAGAAACTGGGCCGCATCCGCTGGATCACGGTCAACCGCCCGGACAAGCACAACGCCTTCGCCCCCGGCCTGCTGGCGGAGCTGGACCAGGCGCTGGACCGGGCGGAAGGCGACGAGAGCGTGGCGGGTGTCGTGCTTACCGGCGCGGGGGCCAAGGCCTTCGTCGCCGGCAACGATGTCGCGGCCCTGGCCGCGATGGACCCGGTGGCCGCCTACCGCGACATGGTGGCCGGCCACCGACTGATGCAGCGCCTGCACGAATTCCCCAAGCCCACCGTGGCCGCGGTGAACGGTTACGCGCTGGGCGGCGGCTTCGAGCTGGCGCTGGCGTGCGATTTCATCGTCGCCGCCAGCACCGCGAAGTTCGGCTTCCCCGAGATCGCGCTGAACACGATGCCGGGCTGGGGCGGCACCCAGCTCGCGGTGAAGAAGATGGGACTGGCGCACGCCAAGGAGATGGTGCTCAGCGGCCGCCACTACCGCGTCGAGGAGTGCCGCCACTTCGGCTTCATCTCGCGCGTGGCGGAGCCGCAGGCGCTGCGCGGCGAAGCGCAGTCGTTCGCGGAGTCGCTGGTGGAGCACCACCCGTTCGCGGTGGAGATGGCGAAGCGGGCCGTCAACCGCGCCGCCGAGATGCCGCTGCAGGCGGGCCTCGAGTTCGAGGCCGCCACCTACGCCCTCAATTTCGGGGCCCCGCATGCGCGCGAGGGCTTCCGCCGGTTCCTCGAGAAGTAATCAAAGAAATGGCCCACTGGCTCAACGAAGAACACACGATGGTCCGGGACGCCGTTCGGCGTTTCGCGGAGAACGAGATCGCGCCGCTGTCGCAACGGCTGTGGGAGGAGGAGGCCTTCCCCTACGGGATCTGGAAGCGCGCGGCCGAGCTCGGCTTCACCGGCCTGCCCTATCCGGAGCAATACGCGGGCGGCGGCGGCAGCTGGCTGTCGTTCGTGATCGTGCTCGAGGAGCTGGCCCGCGTCGACTGCGCGGTGGCCAACTCGTTGATGGCGAACTCCTCGGTCGCGTCGCTGCTCAACGCCTACGGCAACGACGCGCAGAAGAAGGCGTTCCTCACGCCTATCCTCGACGGCAGCCGCATCGGCTCGATCGGGCTGACCGAGCCCAATGCGGGTTCGGACGCCGCCAACATCGCCACCCGCGCAACGCAGGACGGCGAGCAATGGATCATCAGCGGCGCCAAGACATTCATCAGCAACTCCGGCACCGACGTCACCGGCCCGGTGGTGATCGCTGCCGTCACCGGCACCCGGCCGGACGGGCGCAAGGAGATCTCCAACTTCATCGTGCCCGCCGGCACGCCCGGCTTCACCACCGGACGCAAGCTCACCAAGATCGGCTGGCGCGCATCGAGCACTTGCGAGCTGAACTTCGACCGCTGCAAGGTCCCCGCGGCAAACCTGCTCGGCACGCGCGGCCATGGCCTGCGCCAGACGCTGGCGCAGATCAGCACCGGGCGCATCCTGATCGGCGCGCTGGGGCTGGGCATCCTGCAGGGCTCGCTGGACCGCTCCCGCGCCTACATGAAGGAACGCACCGCCTTCGGCAAGCCGCTCACCGATTTCCAGTCGCTGCAATTCAAGCTGGCCGACATGGCCACGCATGCCCATGCCGCGCGGCTGATGCTCTACGACGCCGCGGCTGCCAAGGACGCCGGCCGGCCGTTCGACCAGCAGGCCTCGATGGCCAAGCTGTTCACCACCGAGCGCGCGATGGAAGCCGCCCACCAGGCGATCCAGATCCACGGCGGCTACGGAATCATCAGCGAGTACCCCGTGGCGCGCGCCTTCGGCGACGCCAAGGTGCTGGAGATCGTGGAGGGCACCTCCGAGATCCAGCGAATGATCATCTCGCGCGCACTGCTTGCATGAACGAAGAAGGGAAGGACAACCACATGCTCCAGGGAATCAAGGTCATCAGCTTCACGCACTTCCTGCAGGGCCCGTCTGCCGTGCAGATGCTCGCGGACATCGGGGCAGACGTCATCAAGATCGAGCCGCCCAAGGGCGCCTTCGAGCGCGGCTGGGCCGGCTTCGACGCCTTCCAGGAGGGCGTCTCCATCTTCTACCTGCTGGGCAACCGCAACCAGCGCGCGATCCAGCTGGACCTGCGCAACGACCAGGCCCGTGAAGTGGTGCGCCGCCTGATCGCCGAGGCCGACGTGCTGGTGGAGAACTACCGCCCCGGCGTGCTGGCCAAGATGGGCTTCGGCTACGAGGACGCGAAGAAGATCAATCCGCGCCTGGTGTACTGCTCGTGCACCGGCTACGGCTCCACCGGCCCGTACCAGAAGCGGCCCGGCCAGGACCTCCTGCTGCAGGCGATGAGCGGCATGGCCATGCTGTCCGGCGACGGCGCCTCAGCGCCCACGCCGGTGGGCTCGGCGATCGTCGATCAGCACGCGGCCGTGCTGGCTGCCTTCGGCGTGCTGGCCGCGCTGCATCAGCGCCAGCACACCGGCAAGGGCTGCATGGTCGAGAGCAACCTGCTGAACGCGGCGCTGGACCTGCAGATCGAGCCCTTCACCTATTTCTTGAACAAGGGTCCGCTGTGGAAGCGCAGCAGTCCGGCGATGGGCTCGCGCTTCCATCCGGCGCCCTACGGTGTGTACCGCACGGCCGACGGTTGGATCGCGGTCTCGCTGACCACCACCGCCAAGCTGGCCGCCGCCCTGGACTGCCCGGAGCTGGCGGCCTTCGAGCATCCCAAGGACCCTGTGCGTCGACGCGATGAGGTCCACCAGCTCGTAGCGAAGTCGCTGCGCGCCGTTACGACCGAGGCCGCGCAGCGCGTCTTCGACGAGCAGGACATCTGGTGGGCCCCGGTCAACGACTACGAGCAGGTCGAGGCCGACCCGCAGGTGGTGCACAACGGCGTCGTCATGAACGTGGACCATCCGGAAGCGGGGCCGGTGCGCCTGATGGCCCATCCCGTGCGCTATGACGGCAAGGCGCCCCAGCTGCGCCTGATGCCGCCCGCGCTGGGGGAACACACGCGGGAGGTGCTGGCGGAAGCCGGCTACAGCCCGCAGGAGATCGAGCGGCTGCTGGCCGACGGCGTGGCGCTGGCGGCGCAGGGCGGGAGGAGCGCATGAGCGCCGGCCTTCTCACCTTCGACGACATCCCGATCGGTCGCAAGCACCGCATCGAGCGCACCATGACGGCGGCCGAGGTCGACACCTTCGGCTACCTGTCGGGCGACCTCAATCCGCTGCACATGGACGACGAGTTCGCGCGGCGCACGCCGTTCGGCCGACGCGTGGTGCACGGCCTGCTCACCGGCGCGCTGGTGTCCACCACCCACACCCGGCTCACCGGGCCGGGCTTCGCCTACGTCGGCCAGGAACTCAAGTTCCTGGGGCCGGTGTTCATCGGCGACAAGGTGAGCGTGGAGGTCACCGTGGTCGGCAAGAAGGACGCCAAGCGCATCCTGATCCTGGACACGGTGGTCACCAAGCAGACCGGCGACAAGGTGCTGGCCGGCCTTTCCGCGCTCAAGGAGCTGCGCATTGGCTGAACCCGTCCCCGGCAATCGCCGCGTGGTCGCCGTGCTGGTGTACACGGTGGCGGCCTGGGGCGCCAACGTGGTGGTGATCAAGGCGATGACCGCGCACTTCGAGGCGGTGCATCTCGCGGCGCTGCGTACCGTGGTCGCTTTCGCGTTCATCGCGCTGGTGGCCCGCCTGGCGGCGGGCTTCCGGCCGGAGCGGATCGGCCGGCGGGACTTCCTGGAGCTGTCCGCCGCCGCATTGCTGATGGTCTATGCGCACCAGATCCTGCTGACGCAGGGCCTGGCTTGGTCCACCGCCACCAACGGCGGCCTCGCCCTCAGCCTCAACCCCTTGCTGTCCCTGCTGCTCGGGGCGGTCCTGTTCGGCGAGCGGCTCGGCGCAGGCGGCGTGGCGGGCGTGGTGATGGGCATCGCCGGCGCCGCCTTCGTCATCCTGAACCGATCGGGCGCGGAGCTGCGGCTGCATGGCGCGGGCGACGCGCTGCTGTTCGCGTCCATGCTCGCGTACGTGGGCGCCGGCGCCTTCATGCGAAGCCTGTCGAAGCGGCTCAGCCCGGTGGCGATCGCCTGGCACATGCACTGGATCGGGGGCGTGATGCTCGTCACGCATGCCGCGCTGCTTCCCGCGTTCTGGACGGCCGACGCATGGGACGTCGAGCTGACGCCCTGGCTGCTGATCCTGGCCTCGGGCCTGTTTTCCACCGCGCTGGGCGGCCTGGGCTGGAGCTACGGCATCTCGCGCCTGGGCCTCGGCCGCACGGCGGTGTTCCTCAACCTGCTGCCGGTGTCCACGCTGGTCACCGCGGTGCTGTTCCTGGGCGAACAGGCGCGACCGGCGCATGCGCTGGGCTTTCTCCTGGTGCTGTGCGGCACCTGGCTCGCCGTCCATCCCCGCCGCGTCGCCGCTTCGGCACGCGCAGCCTCGTGATCCCGGATCGAAAGACGATGCACAAACTTCCACTTTCCATTTCCGCCGCCGACGTGCTGCCGCGCGACGGGCACGCCGGCACGCTCGTCGGGCGCGTCTGGCTGGACGACGTGGCCGGCCCGGCCGTGGTCGCCATCCGCGCCGACGGCGTGTACGACCTCAGCGCGCACGCTCCCACCATGTCGACGCTGCTCGACCTGCCCCATCCCGCCGCCGCCGTGCGCGCCATGCCGGGCCGGCGCATCGGCACGCTAGACGACGCCCTGCCGCGCCTCCTCGCGCCCTGCGACCTGCAGGTGGTCAAGGCCGCCGGCGTCACCTTCGCCTCCAGCCTGCTCGAGCGGGTGATCGAGGAGCGTGCCGGCGGCGACGCTGGCAAGGCCCTGGCGATCCGGGGCGAGGTGGAAGCGGCCATCGGCACCGACCTCCGGCGGCTCGAGCCCGGCTCGCCCGCGGCGCGGGAGCTCAAGGGCATCCTCATCCGCAAGGGCATGTGGTCTCAGTACCTCGAGGTAGGCATCGGGCCGGATGCGGAGGTCTTCACCAAGGCGCCGGTGCTGTCTTCGGTGGGCACGGGCGCCGAAATCGGCATCCATCCGGAATCGGCCTGGAACAACCCCGAACCCGAGGTCGTGCTCGCGGTCAGCAGCCGCGGCGAGATCGTGGGCGCGAGCCTCGGCAACGACGTCAACCTGCGCGACTTCGAAGGCCGCAGCGCGCTGCTGCTCTCCAAGGCGAAGGACAACAACGCCTCCTGCGCCATCGGGCCCTTCATCCGCCTGTTCGACGACACCTTCGGCATCGACACGCTGCGCCGCGAGGACATCGAACTGGTGGTGGAAGGCGAGGACGGCTTCGTGCTGCGAGGCGCCAGCACCATGCGCGCGATCAGCCGCGACCCGCTGGACCTCGTCAGCCAGACCCTCAACGACAACCACCAGTACCCCGACGGCTTCATGCTGTTCCTGGGCACGCTCTTCGCACCCGTGCAGGACCGCGACGCGCCCGGGCGCGGCTTCACCCATCACGTCGGCGACCTGGTGCGCATCCGCAGCGAGCACCTGGGCGGCCTCGTCAACCGCGTCAACACCAGTGATCGCATCGTGCCGTGGCGCTTCGGCATCCGCCAGCTGATCGCCAACCTCGCGCAACGCCGGCTCTTGAACCAACCGCTGTAAAGCCACCAGAACCCAAGGAGACCTTCATGCCCTCATCGATCCCCGCGACCCCGCAGCAGCGCAAGCTGTTTTCCGACGTGCTTGCCCGCCTGGCCGTCAAGGTGGCCGACGACGAACGCAGCATCGGCGTCGAGTTCCCGCAGCTCACCGGACCCGACGGCAGTTGGATCCTGCTGCCAGCGTCGCTCTCGGCCGGCTACGCCGGCGAAGCCTGGAGCCACGGCAACTGGTTCTGCGGCTTCTGGGTCGGGCTGCTGTGCGCGTCCTACCTGCGCACCGAGGACAAGAAGTACCTGGGATGGGCACGCGAGCGCATGCGCCTCGTCGCGCAGCGCGCGGAAGACGGCAACACCCACGACATCGGCTTCATCTTCGACAGCAGCGCCATCCCGGCCCATCACCTCACGGGCGACGGCTGGTACGCGGACATCGCGATGAAAGCCGCCGACCGGCTGCGCGCGCGGATCGTCAACACCGAAGCGGGCAGCTATCTCGCGTCGTGGGGACCGCTGTCCGATGCGCGCGCCCGCTGCAGCTCGGCCATCGACACCATGGCCAACCTCTCGCTGCTGTACTGGGCCGGCCGCCACAGCGGCGACGGCAGCTACCGCCTGGCCGCGGAGGCACATGCGCAGATGACGGCCAAGGCTTTCATCCGGCCGGACCTTTCGACCTACCACGCCGTCGAATACGACACCCGCACCGGGCAGCGCGTGCGCGGCTACACGTTCCAGGGCTTCGCGGACGAGTCCGCTTGGTCCCGCGGCCAGGGCTGGGCGATCTATGGCTACGTGACGTCCGCGCGCGAAACCGGCAAGCGCGAGTATCTGGAGCTGGCCGAGAAACTGGCGGACTACTACCTGCGGCGGCTCGGCGACCGTGCCATCCCGCCCTACGACTTCGACGCGACGGGCGAGGACGCCAAGGTGCGCGACACCGCGGCGGGCGCCGTCGTGGCCTCGGCGCTGATCGAGATGGGCCGCATCCATCCTGATGTCCAGGCCGGAGCGAAGTGGGGCCGGCGCGGCTGCGACATGCTCGAGGGCCTGTGCCGTGAAGCTTTCGCTTCCGAGGACTCGCATCGCGGCGCGCTCAAGCATTCCTGCTACTCGCGGCCCCACAACGAAGGCGTGGACAGCGCCACCATGTTCGGCGACTTCTTCTTCGTCGAGGCGCTGTGCCGCGTCGCGCTGCCGGGCGGCCTGCGTCCCGAGCAGTCGGAACTTCACTGAACCAGACCAAACAAGGAGACGACATGAGCAAGAAGATCCAGTGGCAGGGCGTGTTCCCCGCCGTCACCACCAAGCTGAAGCCCGATCACTCGCTGGACCTGGACGCCATCCGCGCGGGACTGGAGCGCCTGATCGCCGGCGGCGTGTCCGGCGTCGTGATGATGGGCATGGTCGGCGAGAACGCCCAGCTCGCGCCCGAGGAGAAGCTGACCGTGCTGCGCACGGCGGTGGAGACGGTGCGTGGCCGCGTGCCGGTGATCTCCGGCCTGGGCGAGACCAGTACCGCTCGCGCAGCCGCCTACGCCAAGGATGCCGAGCGCGCCGGCGTGCAGGGCCTGATGGTCTTTCCCGGCCTCACCTACAAATCCGACGTGCGCGAGACAGTGGCGTTCTATCGCGGCGTCGCGCAGGCCAGCTCGCTCGAAGTGCTGCTCTACAACAACCCGCGCGGCTATGGCGTGGACCTCACGCCGGATGTGGTCGAGCAGATGCTGGCGGAGCCCAACATCGTGGCGATCAAGGAGGAGTCGTACGACATCACGCGAGTGACCGACCTGATCACCCGCTTCGGCGATCGCCTCGAGGTGGTCTGCGGCGTCGACGACATGGTGCTGGAAAGCGCGGTGCTAGGGGTACGTGCCTGGGTATCGGGCATGGCCAACGCCGTGCCGCGCGCTTCCGTCGAGCTGCTGAAGCTGGCCAATGCCGGCGAGTACGCCAAGGCGCGCGAGCTGTATCGGGTGCTGACCCCGCTCTATCACCTGGACACCACGGTCAAGCTGGTGCAGCACATCAAGCTGTCCGAGCACCTGCTGACCGGCAGCGCCGAAACGGTGAAGCCGCCGCGCCTGCCTCTGGAAGGACGCGAACGCGAGCGGACCATCGACATCACCCACAAGACGGTGGCCGACCTGGAGAAGCTCGGCTACGCGGCCTGAACGGGGATCGGCCTTCCGCACGAACCGGGTCATGCGGATCTTCGGTCCCGATCACTACGGCGTGCTTGGCCTCGCGAGGGACGCCGGTCGTGAGGAGATACAGCGCGCCTACCTGAGCGCCGCGCGCCGGTCGCGTTCCTGGCATGCGCTGTTCGGCCGCGGCCCTGCCCGAGTCCGGCAGGCTTTTGAAGTCCTGATGGATCCGCATCGAAGGCGACGGTACGACGAGGACCTGGATCGCCTGCTGGTCAACTTCCCGGTCCCGCCGATGTGAAGGGCGGCCTGCGCCGCCCACATCACTTTTTCCGCGCCGCGATCGCCTTCTCCGCCGAGTTCACCAGCTCGGCGCCCACCGTGTTCTTCCACTTGTCGTACACCGGACGCGTGGCCTTCACGAAGGCTTCGCGTTCGGCGGGCGAGAGGTTGGTGACGGTGACGCCCATGCCGGCCACGTCCTTCATCAGCGGCTTGTCGGACTCCACCAGACCCTTGCGGGCCAGCACGATCTCCTGCTTGCCGGCGTCGACGGCGGCCTGGCGCACGATGGCCTGGTCGGCCGGCGTCCACGAGGCCCACACGTCCTTGTTGACCACGAAGATCAGCGGATCGGCCACGTAGCCCCAGGTGGTGACGAACTTCTGGCCCACCGTGTGCATCTTCAGCACGGTGAACAGGAACATCGGGTTCTCCTGGCCGTCCACCGCGCCGCTGGAGAGCGCGGGCTGCGCATCGGCCCAGCTCATCTGGGTCGGGTTGGCGCCCAGGGCGTTGAAGGTGTCGGAGAACAACGGCGAGCCGACCACGCGGATCTTCATGCCCTTGAGGTCTTCCGGCGACTTGATCGGCTTCTTGCTGTTGGTCAGTTCACGGAAACCGTTCTCGCCCCAGGCCAGCGGCACCGCGCCGGAGCGGTCGACGATCTCGAAGATCTTCTTGCCGACGTCGCCTTGCGTCAGTGCGTCCACGGCGGCGTAGTCGGGCATCAGGAACGGCATCGAGAACAGGTTCAGTTCCTTGATCTGCGGCGACCAGTTGATGGTGGAGCCGACCGCCATGTCGATCACGCCCTGGCGCAACGAGCTGAACTCGCGCGTCTGGTCGCCCTGCACCAGCGAGACGCCGGGGTACAGCTTCATGTTGATGCGGCCCTGCGTGCGCTCCTTGACCAGGTCGGCCCAGATCTGGCCGGCCATGCCCCACGGCGTGGGCGGGCCCAGCACCAGCGAGACCTTGTACTCGGACTTGTAGGCGGCCTGCGCCATCGCGTCGCTGCTGCCGAAGGTGGCGCCGGCGAGGGCGGTGGCCGCGAGGGCGAGGCCGAGCAGGGTGCGGCGGAATTTCATGGGTGTCTCCTTGAGTCGAGGTGGGTGGGGTGAGGGATCAGTAGCCGAGGACGCGCGGCAGCCACAGCGCCGTCTGCGGGAAGACGATGACGAGGACCATCACGAGCGCCATCGAGAAGAGCATCCAGCCGACCCAGCGGACGGTGGACTCCATCGGCACCTTGGCGATGCGGCACGAGACCATCAGGTTCACGGCGAGCGGCGGCGTGAACTGGCCGAGCGCCACCTTGAGCGTGAGGATGACGCCGAACCAGACCGGGTCCCACTGGTAGTGCCGCATGATCGGCAGCAGCAGCGGCACGAAGATCAGGAAGATCGAGACGCCGTCCAGGAACATCCCGAACGTCACCAGCATGAGGATGAGCAGCGACAGCACGCCGTACTCACCCAGGCCGGAATTGACGATGGCGCGCGTCACCGGATCGATGACGCCCAGCGTGCTGAGCGAGTAAGCGAAGATGCCGGCGAGCGAAACCACCAGCAGGATCACCGCGGACAGCTCGCCCGATTCGCGCAGGATGACGAACAGGTCGCGCACCTTGATCGTCCGGTGGATCGCCATGCCGACGAACAGTCCGTAGAACACCGCGACCACGGCGGCCTCGGTCGGCGTGAACCAGCCGGCGCGCATGCCGCCCAGGATCAGCACCGGCGCGAACAGGCCCCAGGCCGCTTCGCGCAGGCTGCGCCAGAAGGGAGGACGCGGCATCGCGGCTTCCAGCGCGCCCATCTGGTGGCGGCGCGCCAGCCACACCGCGGGGATCATCAGCGCCAGGCCGGCCATGACGCCGGGGATCATGCCGGCCGAGAACAGCGCGGGCACCGAGGCGCCGGGCACGAGCACCGAGTAGATGATGAAGGCGATCGACGGCGGGATGAGGATGTCCGTGGCCGCGGCCGCGCCCACCACGCTGGCGGAGTACGCCGCCGGATAGCCCGCGCGGTTCATCGCGCCGATCATCACGGCACCCACGGCGGCCGCGTTGGCGGGGCCGGAGCCCGAGATTCCGCCGAGGAACATCGCGACCGCGATGGCCACCAGCGGCAGCATGCCGGGGCCGCGGCCGACGATGGCGACCGCGAAGTTCACCAACCGCGACGCGACTCCCGAGCGGTCGAAGATGGAGCCGACCAGCACGAACATCGGCACGGCCAGCAGCGGGTACTTGGCCAGGCCCGCGTAGAAGTTCTGCGGCACGGCCAGCAGGCCCCACCACTGCACGTCGGAATTCGCGAGCGCGATGCACACCGCGCCGGCCAGGCCGAGCGCCGCGCCGATCGGCACGCCGATGAAGAGCAACCCGAGGAAGGCGAGGAACAGCAGGGTCGCGATCACGGCTGGCGCCCCCGGCGGATGAACAGGCCCAGCGCACGGCCCGCGATGGCCACCGACATCACGGGCAGCCAGATCGTGTACCACCACTGCGGCACGCCGATGCCCGGAGAGGTCTCGCCGAAGCGAAAGTCGTCCCAGACCACCCGCGCGCTCAGCACGGCGATCAGGAAGAACAGCGCGAACACCATCAGCGCGCCGAAGCGGGCCAGCGCGCGCTGCCGCCATTCAGGTCCGCCGTCGGAGAAGTACTCGATGCGGATCTGCCGGTTGCGCGCCACCGAGGCGGAGCCCGCGACCAGCGCCAGCACGATCATGAGGAAGACCGAGATCTCCTCGGTCCACGCGAACGACTGGCTGGTGAAGTAGCGCACGAGCACGTTGAGGAAGGTGATCAGCGCCAGCAGCGCCATCACGATCACCGTGAGCCAATCCTCGATCTTCAGCGGAACCCACGTCTTCTCGTCGGGCTCGTCCCCCGTCTGCAACTGGTCCGCCTGGGGGATGCCCGTCTCCTGGTTCTTCTTCATCTACTGCTCAATCCAACATGCTTCGGGCGGCCGCCGCGATGTCCGCGGCCGTAATGCGCGATTGCGCCTCCAGCACCGGCGCGTAGCCGACCGGGATACGCGGCGCGCCCAGGCGCCGGATGCGGCAGCCCGTTTCCTGCGCCGCCGTGGCGGCCACTTCGGCGCCGAAGCCCACCGCCTGCACCGCTTCGTGCACGACGAGCAGGTTGCCGGTGCGCGCAGAGGACTCGAGCACCCGCGCCCGGTCCCACGGCCAGATGCTGCGCAGGTCGAGCAACTCCGCCTCGATGCCGGTTCCGGCGAGTTCCTCGCAGGCCTGCGCGCAGGCTTGCATCTGCCGGCTCCAGCTCACGACGGTGAGGTGGCGGCCGTTGCGAACGGTGCGCGCTTCGCCCAGCGCGGCGCGCTGCTCCACTTCCACTTCACCCTGCGACATCCAGAGCGTCTTGTGCTCCATGTGGATCACCGGGTCGCCGCACTCCAGCGCCGCGCGCAGCAGCGAGTAGTTGTCCTGGGGCGTCGCGGGGCAGGTGACGACCAGTCCGGGAATGTGCGCGAACCAGCTCTCCAGCGATTGCGAATGCTGCGCGGCCGACGCGTCCCAGATGCCGATCGGCAGGCGCATCACCATCGGCACGCGGCCCTGGCCGCCGAACATGAAGCGGTTCTTGGCGGCCTGGTTGACGATCTCGTCCATCGCGCACAGCGCGAAGTCCACCACGCGCATCTCCACCACCGGCCGCAGCCCCGCGAGCGCCATGCCGACGCCGGCGCCGAGGATGGTGGATTCGCTGATCGGCGTGTCGATGACGCGATCGCCGCCGAAGCGCTGCTGCAGGCCCTTGTACTGGCCGAAGATGCCGCCGCGGCCCACGTCTTCGCCCATCACCACGACGTTGCCGTCGCGCTCCATCGCATGCGAGACCGCGAGCGCCGCGGCCTCCGCGTAACTCATCATCGCCACTGGCCGGCTCCCGTCGTCTGGATGTCGGTGAAGGCGGATTCCGCGGCGGGCCAGGGCGCGGCATCGGCCGCGGCCAGCGCCTGCGCCACTTCGCGCGCGGCCTCGGCATCGATCGCGTCCAGCAAGGCGAGGTCGCCGCCTTGCGCCTGGTAGTGGGCGCGGGCGCGCGCCATCGGATCGGTCTGCAGCGCCGCTTCGAGTTCGTGCGGGTCGCGATAAGCCGCGGCGTCCACCGACACGTGGCCTTTCACGCGATAGGTGATGGCGTGCAGCAGGAGCGGCTGCTTCGTCGCGCGGACTTCCTTCACGAGACGCGCCGCCGTCTCATGCACCGCGAACACGTCGTTGCCGTCCACTTGCACCGACGGCAGGCCCAGGCTCTGGGCGCGCGCCGAGGCGCCCTCGCCCGCCGTCACCGGGCCGCTGGCCGTGGTGGCGCTCCAGCGGTTGTCCTCGCAGACGAACAGCACCGGCAGGCCGTACACCTGGGCCCAATTGAGCGCTTCGAGGAAAGGGCCGCGGTTGATCGCGCCGTCGCCGAAGAAGCACACCGTGATCGCGTCGCGCTTCTGCAGCTTCTGTGCGTGCGCCGCGCCGACCGCGATGGGCAGGCCCGCCGCCACCACGCCGTTCGCGCCGAGCATGCCGACCGAGAAATCTGCGATGTGCATGGACCCGCCCTTGCCGCCGTTGAAGCCGGTGGCCTTGCCGAACAGCTCGCACATCATGCGGCCCATGTCTGCGCCCTTGGCCAGCGTGTGGCCGTGGCCGCGGTGCGTGGAGGTCAGGTAGTCGTCGGGGCGGAGATGGATGCAGACACCGGCCGGCACGGCCTCTTGACCCGTGGAGAGATGGAGCGGCCCGCGCACCTTGGCGGTGGCGCCCGCCGAACTGCCGTAGGCGCTGACGCCGCCCTGGCTCGCGATTTCTGCCGCGTTCTCGAAGGCCCGGATACGGGCCATCGTCCGATACAGCCCCGCGGCCAGCTGCGACCCTTCGAGCACGTGAATGTCCCCACTACTGTTGTGCTCACATTCTATTGGCGAGGTTTGCGCTCACCTGCCTCGAGCCGCACAGGGTAAGCACGCAAAACGAAAGGCCGAATCAGCTAGAACAAAAGTGTTCGAGTGCGAAGCCGCAACACGGGGTGGGCAGCGGCGGGCGCCAAAGTTAAGCTCGGCAGTGAAGTATCAAGACAACACAGGAGGAGAGAAACATGGACAGAAACTTCGCATCCAGGGGCCAGGGATCGTTCGCGCGCCTGTTGCGTGCCGGCGTGTCGGTCGGAGCAGCGCTCGCGTTGCTGGCTTGCGGTGGTGGCGGAGGCGGCGGTGGTGGTGGCGGCGCGCCCAGCGTTCCGTCGGCCACCGGCCTCGTGATCACGTCGGCCAATGCGCCGTCGGTGGCGGCGGAAGCGCTCGAGACATCCACCAGCACCGACGCGACGGCCGCGGGCCAGTTCGTCACCGGCATTCAGGTCGACGCCGGCGCGAGCGGTGGCAGCCATCCGCAGATGCTGGCGAGTGCCGCCCGGGCGCTGCTGGCCAAGCCGCGCACGACCGGCCCCGTCGCCACCGGCGCCGCGGTCTCCCAGGCCTGCACGGGCGGTGGCTCGATCACCGTGGATGGGACGACGTCGGGCGCAGCCTTCCCGGTGGCCGGCGACTCGCTGAGCATCAGCGCGAGCCATTGCAGCGAGACGGTCGACGGCACCACGGTGGTGTTGAACGGCAGCGTGTCGATCGCTATCACGAGCGGCAGCTACGACTCGAGCTCGGCGGTCTATCCCAAGAGCGTCACGATGCGCATCGTGTCGACCAGTCTTTCGGTCAGCGCTGCCGGCGGCCCGACGGAAGTGTTCGACGGCGACCTGACCCTCGCGCTCACGGAGACCAGCGCCAGCTCGGGCAGCCTCACGGCGACGGCGGCATCGCTGGTCAGCACCACCGCTTCTCACCGCATCACGCTGACCGACTACAAGCTGGAAGCCGCGCAGACTTCGACTGGTTCCACGCTGCGCGTTTCGACCAACGTGGAGACCAACAACGCCCGCTTCGGCTCCACGCCCGTCCGCTACAGCCTCACGACGGAGACGCCGGTCACGGTGTCGTCCTCCGGCGCGGTGACCGCCGGCTCGATCCGCGTCAGCGGCTCCAACTCCTCGCTGCTGCTGAACGTCACCGCGACCGACACGTTCTCCCTGCAGGTGGATACGAACGGCGACGGCACGATGGATTCCACGAGCGCGGTCACCCTGGCCGACCTGCAGGCGCTGAACTGAGTCCGCGCTGGGGCGGTCAGGGCCAGCCGGGCCGGCTGTAGGGATTGCCCCAGCGATGCGCGAGGATTCGCGCCGCCTTGTCCGCGGCGCTCTGCGGGGCAGCGCTCGCCGCCCTCGCGCGGCGCGGCTTCGACGCCGGACGCTCGCCCGCTTCCGCTTGCGCCCGATGCCGCCGCCAGTGGAACGGCGAGATGTCGTCTTTCTTCGCGGTCTGCCGCTCGGAGGTCTGCATCCGTCTCTCCCTTTGTCGTTGAAGAAACATGATGCGGGCAACGGATCAGCCAGCCTGTCGGACGGCATCGCGCTGAGTCGTCATCACAAGCGCGGCCGCGGTGAAGGATGTTGCGTGGAAGACGACTGCCTGCTTGGGTCGGAAGCGGACGTCGCGGCTCGCAAGGAAAGCTGCAGAGCGCCGCTACGACCGACCGTACTGCGATTCGACAACCGAGCCCGGTACATCACAAGGTTTGACACTACTTCAGGATTTGCTGCAGCTCGCAGCGGAAGGCCGAAACGTGGACGCAGAGAAGGGTTTCGTAGGCCGACTTTTCATCTTGGTGAAGTCGGATCGACAAGAAGTTGCCGAAGCTCGTGCTCCGGCTCGAAGGTCAAGGCGTACAGATAGAAGTACGAAACTTCAACGTGGGTCGGCCTCGACAGAACTAGGCTTCGATATGGGCCAGCCAGGCCTTGCTGCATGTGTCTGCTTTGGGTCGAAAGCCGACATCGTAATGGAGCGTAGAACGAGAGGGAACGGCAGGGGAACCGGCGGACTGGGACTCGGTCGGTGGGGCCGATGAACGCAGTGTGTCTGTTCCAGTTAGCCGAAGTACACCCCATCCACTGATGCCTCGTTGATCTCAGCGCCCGGCGGTACGA
>Ga0247819_10000141_pt1 | contig 43853 bp, 46 predicted proteins | sample 13C_Xylose_Day6_FD_193428 | JGI IMG/M metagenome (GOLD analysis project Ga0247819, IMG submission 193428) | Soil microbial communities from agricultural site in Penn Yan, New York, United States - 13C_Xylose_Day6 | ecosystem: Environmental > Terrestrial > Soil > Agricultural land | place: USA... | reverse complement strand
CGGCTGCGCTGTTCATCTGTGGTTTCTCCGATTCGGTCATGAGTGCTTGGTGTAGGAGGTTGCTGGGGCTTCATGGTTGGTCGAATGGGCTTGGGAGAAATCGACAGGTTGGTTGGGAATTGTTTTTTCGCGGCTTGGGCTTGGAGGTTCTTGGGCTTGGGCTTGGGCTTGGGCTTGGGCTTGGGCTTGGGCTTGGGCTTGGGCTTTTAGAGTTTTGAGCATATCCATTGGCGAAGGTGGCGCTGAGTCACCTTTCCGCCCTTACGGCGGGTCACTTTTGGTCGTGGCCAAAAGTAACCAAAAGCCGTGCGCTCCACCATCCGGCCCTACGCTGCGCTTCGGGTTCCCTCGCTTCGGTGCCTTCCGGGCCCGCGCGGCCTACGATTTGCTACGCAAATCTACATCTCGCGCCTTCGGCTACGCCGAAGGGTGCTGCGCACCTGGCCCTCCAGACACCTACGCTCGGCCTCCTGAAGTCGCGAAGTTAGTGGCGGCGACTGGGCTGGCGTTATCTGGCGATAGTGCCAGGTGTGGTGGATAGTCGGACGCCATCGCGGGGCAAGCCCGCTCCCACAGGTCCACCGCCAGCCGGAAGAACAGCGCGGTACCTGTGGGAGCGGGCTTGCCCGCGAAGAGGCCGGAACAAACAACACAGCAGAAAAATCAAAATTTGGCTTTGGCTTTGGCTTTGGCTTTGGCTTTGGCTTTGGCTTTGGCGAGAGCGTAGCGATTCGCTGCTCTTGATTTTCGTGCGCGCAAGTCCAGGCGCCGCAGATTCGCGACTTCAGGAGGCTGAGCAGAGGTGCCTGTAGGGCCAGGTGCGCCAGCACCCTTCGGCGCAGCCGAAGGCGCGAGATGTAGATTTGCGCAGCAAATCGTAGGCCGCGCGGGCCCGGAAGGCGCCGGCGCGAAGGGACCCGTAGCGCAGCGGAGGGCCGGATGGTGGAGCGCAGACCTTTTTGGTTACTTTTTGGGGCGTTTGCCAAAAAGTGACCCGCCGTAAGGGCGGAAGGGGCCATTAGCAGCACCCCAAAAAACGGATAAGCCCCCAACACCAGAACACCAGAACACCAGAACACCAAATCCAGCATTGCCCCCCAACCCCAGCTCCGCTAGCGTTACACCACCCACCAAGGAAGTCCCCATGCCATTGACCTGCGAACCCCTGCACGCCTCCCCGCAGCTCGATCTCTCATGGGTACGAGCCAACGGCAGCGCACACTTCGCAAGGCACACCCATGACGAATACGTACTGGGCGCCAACCTATGCGGCCACGAACAGATCTGGCTCGACGGCCGCGAACTAGAAGTCCCCCCAGGCCAGGTCACGCTCTACAACCCACTGGCAATACAGGCCTCGGAGTTCGCTGAAGGAGGCGTCGAGTACATCAGCCTGCACCTCAGCACCCAAGCCATGAGCCAGGTCATCGGCGACAACAACCTACGCTCGACCTCCCAACCGCCCAGCTTCGAGCAGGGCATCCTGCACCACCCTGCCCTGTTCAGCGCCTTGCTCGAACTGGCCCAGGCGCCTGATGATCAGCGCGAACAAGCACTGTTACTGGTACTCGCCCAACTGCTGGAGCAACCATCGAAATCACCAGCAGAACACTCTGTTGCCATCGCCAACAGCTTGGCCTTGATGCGCGCGCACCTGGACCTGCGCCTGGAACTCGATCAACTGGCGCAAGCGGCCGGCCTGAGCAAGTACCATTTCGTACGCTGCTTCAAGAAGGCCACCGGCCTGGCGCCTTTGCAGTACCACATGCAACTGCGCCTGATCGAAGCCCGGCGCCGTTTGCGCATCGGCCGACACCCGCGAGACGTCGCGCTGGACCTGGGCTTTTATGACCAAAGCCACTTCATCACCGCCTATCGCCGCGTACACGGCGTTACCCCGCAGTGCTATGCCGCGACCAGGATGAATTCCCGATAACCCGAGACAATCACATACACCGCGAAGTAGCAGAAGATCGCCGCCGACAGCAGGTATGACCAGGTCAGCAAGCGATCCCCCAGCAAACGCCCGCCATGGCTGGCAATGCCGCACAGGCTCACGCACCAGAGCAACCCAGCGGCAAAGAAGCCACTGAGAAACAACCCCGCATCCAGCATGCTGCCGGCCCCTGAACGGGAGATCAGCACCCCACCCACTGCGGCGAACCAGAGAATCGCGCTGGGCGACGACATGGCCAGGAAGATCCCGCGCAAAAACTCGCGCCAGCCCGACTCCACCACCACCTCGGCCCGGCCATCCATGTGCCCACCGCGCCAGGCCGCCAGCAGCATCTTCACGGCAAACCACACCAGCAACACCGAGCCGCCCAGCCACAAGACCCAGCGCACAGTCTCGAACTGCAGCAACACCGTCATCCCCGCCAGCGCTGCAACGGCATAGACCAAATCACCCACGCAGGTGCCCAGCCCCAGCCAGAAACCCTGAACAAAGCCGCGCTGCATGGCCAGGGTGATCATGGCGATATTGGCAATGCCGATGTCCAGGCACAGGGACAGGCTAAGGAGAAAACCATTGGAAAAAGGCATGGGGGCTCGACTACGAAAGGGCAAGCAGCTATCTAACGGAAGATACGGCAAATTGTATTGGAACAAATTGCTGATGCCGAAACCTTCAACACGCTAACGCGCAGCGCCACTCCCTGCCGGCTTAATCCAGCAGCACTTGTGCATAACGCTGGCGATCGATATTCGCCCCACTGAGCACCACCGCCACCCGCTTGCCCTGCTGGCTGTCGCGCTCCTGGAGCAACGCTGCCAGAGCGGCGGCACCTGCGCCTTCAGCGGTGTTATGGGTGGTCTCGTGGTAAATGCGCATGGCCTGGGCAATCTCCTCGTCGCTGACCCGCACGATCCGCGCCGCATGTTCGCGGATCAGAGCGAAGGCATCAGGGTGAGGTACACGGCACGCCATGCCATCGGCAAAGGTATCGGCCGTCGCGGTGGTGACGATCCGGCCCCGCTCGAAACTCTGCGCATAGGCATCGGCAGCGCTGGACACCACGCCAACGATCTGCGTCTTCAACCCCAGCAGATTGCGCGCCTGGATCAGGCCACAGATCCCTGAGCCCATGCCGATCGGTACGTAGACGCAATCGAGATCCGTCACTGCTTCGAACAACTCAAGCGCGTACGTCGCCACGCCGCGCACCAGTTCAGCGTGGAACGACGGCACCATCTCGTAGCCAAGCTCAGCGGCCAGCCTGGCAGCCTCCTCGCGAGCCACGTCAAAGTCCACCCCATGCTCGATCAGCTCGGCGCCCAGCGCGCGCATGGCAGCGTTTTTTTCCCGCGAGTTGCCCTCAGGCACCACGATCACCAATGGGATACCCGCCTGGCGCGCGGCCAGCGCCATGCTCTGGCCATGGTTGCCGCGGGTAGCCGTGACCAGCCCGCGTGGCGGCTTGCCGCTGGCCAGCAGCGAGCGCACATAGACCAACCCGCCACGCACCTTGAATGCACCGGTAGGGGCATGGTTCTCGTGCTTGACCCACACCTTGCAGCCCACCCGCTCGGCCAGCAAAGGCCAAGCGTGCTGAGCGGTGGCGGGAACATGCTGGTGCACGAAAGCGGCGGCTTCACGCAGGGCAGGCAGGTCGAACATGGCGATCATCCTTCATCGGGGCTGAGGTTGATCCGATCCTAGGCGCAGGGCATTGTATGGGTAAATCGATATATTGCATGGGTAGCAATTTCGTGTGGATTCCCAACCTTGCTGAGAATGGCCAGCCGCGCTATCTGGCGCTGGTCGAGGCGATTGCCGAGGCGATCGAGCGCGGCGAATTGAAAGTCGGTGAGCGCCTGCCACCGCAGCGGCGCCTGGCCTGGAAACTGGGGCTCAACCCCAGCACCACCCAGCAAGCCTATCGCGAAGCTGCCGCGCGCCATCTGGTCGCAGGCGCAGTGGGCCGAGGCACCTATGTCCTGGCGGGCAGCAAGGAGGCGACGCTGTTTCGCCTCAAGCGGCATGACGCACAGCAGCAGGTGATCGACCTGTCGACCAATGTGCCGGTGGTCGACCCGCACAGCCACGATCTGCAACACAGTCTGCGCGCCCTGCTCGATCAGGGTGCCAGTGAACTACTCGACCATTACCTGGACGCCGAGCAATTGCTCCTGGGCCGCCTGCACGGCGCGCGCTGGCTGGCCAATCGCGGGCTGACGCTGGCAATCGATGAACTGCTGCTGTGTGGGGGCGCGCAGCAGGCGCTGGGCTGCGTGCTGCAATCGCTGTGTGCCGATGGCGCGCCGGTGATGGTCGAGGCGTTGACCGCCCCCGGCATCAAGGCCGCCTGTCGCCAGTTGCGCCTGCCGGTGCACGGGGTGGCCCTGGATGAGCACGGCCTGCGTCCGGATGAGCTGGACCGCGTGGCGCGCGCCAGTGGGTCGCGGCTATTGGTGATCACCCCGACCCTGCACAATCCCACCGGCAGTTGCATGGACGCCGCCAGGCGCCAGGCCATCGCCGAGGTGGTAAAGCGCCACAAGTTGCTGGTGGTCGAGGATGACGTGTATGGCGCGCTGACCGATCAACCGCCCTTGTACCCCTTGCTCGATGGCCAGGGCATCCTCATCAGCAGCCTGTCGAAAACCGTCGCCGCCGGTCTGCGCCTGGGTTGGATCGTTGCCCGTCCAGCGCTGCTGGCGCAGATCGATCCGCACAGCCAAGCCACCCATTGGCCAGTTTCACCCTTGAATTTGCGCATCGCCGGTCAGTGGCTAGAAGACGGCACTGCAGCACGCCGCCTGGCCTGCAATCGCACAGAAATTCAAGTGCGTTGGCGCTTGGCGCGTAGTCTGCTGGGCGAGGCGCTGGTCAACGGCCTTATCCCTTCACCGCATATTTGGGTCGCCACCGGCGAAAGCGCAGAAGCGGTGGTGCGCAAATGCCGTGAACGCGCCGTAGAGGTGGTGCCAGCGAGTGTCTTCGCAATTGGCGTCGAACAAGTGCAGGCCGTGCGCATCAGTCTGTCGGCGGCTACCAGCCGGGCACAACTCAAACAAGGGCTGGAAGCCGTGCGACAGGCCTTGGGGCTGGGCTGATCAGCCCTGGCTGCAGCCTTCACCCATGGCGCGGTACTGGATGGTGTGGACGTGGCCCTGATGGTCTTCGTAAGTCATGGTGGCAGGCACCACCTCGCAGACATTGGGGATGGTCGACAGGCTGATCACGCGTTTGATGTCAAGGTTGGTTGAGTAGTCGTACTGCTCGACCACAGACTGGCTGGAAACAGGCTGGACCTCATCGGCGAGGGCGAACGAGGACATACCGACCAATGCAAGAATCAGTAATGCTTTCATGGAGTGTGGCCTTCAAGGCAATCAAGCTGATCGATTGACTTCAATATGCCGTCAATGGCGCGGAGAAGTTGTCATCAACTGCGAAGATGACACGAAGTACCGATCCCGCTATGTCGTACTGCTGGGGGGATGATTGAATTTTACGCCTGGTCTGCAATAGTTGAACCCCGCAGTCGGACAATCACCCTTGCGCGATTTGCAACAATCTGCGACAAAATACTCCGACCTGATAGGCTGAAAACCGCGTTTTAGAGCAGCTCCAATTGTATTCAATGCCGGCCTCATCCCGCGACCAGGCCAGCACTGACACCCAGGAAAACCATGCCCCCCCTCCAATTCACCCCCTTGACCGGCCTACAGCGACGCTTGCTCGACCACTTCTACAAGCAACACGGCACACGTATGCGCGCAGCCGCCGAGGGCCAGCTGTGGGTAGCGCGAGCGCAGGCAATCATTGCCGGCATGAGCCTGACCCCGGTTGCTCAAGGCCATTGGCTGACCGGGCTGTTGGTCGACCCGCAATGGCGCGGCCGTGGGGTTGCAGGCCAACTGATCGACGCCGCCCTGGCGCAGACCGGCGGCCCTACCTGGCTGTTCTGTCACCCTGATCTGCTGCCGTTCTACTTGCGCCTGGGCTTCAGCCCTTGCCAGAACCTGCCAGAGGCCCTGGCCATGCGCCTGGCGCGCTACCAGCGCAGCAAGAACCTGCTGGCGATGGTGCGCAATCAGTCGTCGGCGACGTCAAGCCCGGGGAACAGCACCTCGGTATAACCGAACTTGGAAAAATCCTGGATCCGCGACGGATACAGCCGGCCAATCAGATGGTCGCACTCATGCTGAACCACCCGGGCGTGAAAGCCATCGGCAAAGCGGTCGATCGGATTGCCCTGGGGATCGACCCCTGAATAACTGATGTGCTTGTAGCGCGGCACCACCCCGCGCAGGCCTGGCACCGACAGGCAACCTTCCCAACCCTCTTCAATCTCGGTCCCCAACGGGGTGATCAGCGGGTTGATCAAAATGGTCTGGGGCACCGGTTCGGCATCCGGATAACGCTCGCTGCGCTCGAAGCCAAAGATCACCAGTTGCAGATCGATACCGATTTGCGGCGCCGCCAGGCCGACACCGCCAACATGGCGCATGGTTTCGAACATGTCGTCGATCAGCAGCTTCAGCTCGGCACTGCCAAGCATGTGCTCAGGCACCGGTGGGGCAATGCGCAGCAGGCGTTCATCGCCCATCTTGAGGATGTCACGGATCATCAGGGGTTCGGCTCACGGGTCTGGTGGGGTTCGGCTGCGGCAGGATGCTCATGGCCGAGCACGGTGATGGTTTCCTGCGGCTTGCTGCCGTCGAAATCCTTCTCGCCAGGATCCTTGCCTTCGGCAGACATGTGCTCGATCACCGCATTCATCTCGGCACCGAGCAAGAGTACGGCGGCAGAAATATAGAAGTACAGCAGCAGCACGATGATCGCCCCGATGCTGCCATACATGGCGTTGTAGTCAGCGAATGTCTTGACGTAGTAGCCAAAGCCCAGCGAGGCGATGATCCACACCACCACGGCCAGCACCGAACCTGGGGTAATGAAGCGGAATTTTTGTTTCACATCCGGCATGACGTAGTAGATCAGCGCCACCGCCACCATCATCAGAACGATGATCGCCGGCCAGCGCAGGATGGTCCACACGGTGACGATGAACTCCTGCATGCCGATCTGCGCGGCGATCCACTCCATTACCTGCGGCCCCAAGACCATCAAGGCGGCGGCGGCCAGGAGCATGCCGGCGATGCCGACGGTATAGAAAATCGACAGCGGAATGCGCTTCCAGACCGGCCGGCCTTCTGGCACGTCGTAGGCGGCGTTCATCGCGCTCATCATCAGCCGCACACCGGCCGAAGCGGTCCACAGGGCAATCACGATACCGACTGAAAGCAGGCCGCCCTTGGACTGCTGCAACTGATCGATCACCGGATTGACTTGCTCCAGCGCCTGCGGCGGCAGCACCAGCTCGGACTGCAAGCGAAGCCAGGAGAAAAAGTCTGGCAGGTGCAGGAAACCGATCAGGGCGATCAGGAACAACAGGAACGGGAACAGCGAAAAAAGCATCTGGTAAGCCAGCGCGGACGCATAGGTGGACATCTCGTCATCGAGAAACTCGCTGACGGTACGCACCAACACACGGTGCAAGGGCAGGCCTTGCAGGGCAGGGAAAATCATAGCGTCTCCTTTCGCCGCTCGATCATCTTGGGGCAGGCCGACTACCCGGGCAGGCCTTGTTGATTGCATGCAAGTCTAATAGACCACGCGCCCGCCGTTGCTGCTCATTGCCGCACAAAAGAAAACGGCCACCTATAGGCAGCCGTTTTCCTACACGGCAGTCGGTCAAGGCTTCTTCACGGCATCCTTTACTTCGCCAACCTTTTGCTGAATCTCTCCCTTGACCTCTTGGGCCTTGCCTTCGCCCTTGAGCTTTTCGTTACCGGTGACCTTGCCAACGCCCTGCTTGATGTTACCCACCGCTTCGTTGGCCAAACCTTTAGCTTTGTCTTTGGTGCCACTCATGGGGAAATCTCCTTGAGGCAAAGACACGAGAAAACGTGTCGACATAGGATCGACTCATGCCCCTTGGCCAGAGTTTCAATTGATTTGCTGATCGCCCACCCAACGGCAATCAGCGGGCGAATACCGCACCGATTCAGCCGCACTGCCTGCGCAAGCGGGTACAGCTTCCCTAGAATCCCTGCAAACGGCCGCCCACCGCAGGTGGCCCATTGATAACAACAAAAGTTTTGGAATCCCGCACCCATGCGCTTAATGCCTGTGCTGGCAGCCTTGCTGCCGCTGCTTCCCCTACCGGCCCTGGCCACGCCCCAGATTACCCCGCAAACCTTGCAGGTCGACCGCTACGCCGATGACGGTGAGCCCGGCAGCTTGCGCTGGGCGATCGAGACCAACAATGAAAACCCTGGCCGCTACCAGATCGACATCGCGGCGGTCGGTCAGCCGCCCTATGTCATCAAGCCCAACCGCGCCCTGCCTGAAATCAAAGGCCCGGTGCGCATCACCGGCCTCTCCTGGGCACGCGACGGCCAGTACATTGCCATCGATGGCTCCGGCTACATCAAGGACCAAGGCGTCCGCACCTGCCCTGGCGCCCTGCCCGGCCAGTTCGGCACCAACGTGCGCACCACCACCCACCCAGGGCTGGTCCTGCGCGACACGCAAGGGGTGCAGATCAGCGGGCTGGAGGTGCGTAACTTTTGCATTGGCATCCTGGTCAACCGCGCCAGCGGCAACGTCATCGAAGACAACCGCATCGTTGCCAACAAAGGCGGCGCCGGGATCATGCTCACCGGCGATGACGGCGCCGGTAACCCCACCGCCACAACCACGAACAACAACAAGGTCTTGCGCAACCAGCTGATCGACAACGGCGACGGCCTCGAGCTGACCCGCGGTGCCGCGTTCAACCTGGTGGCCGACAACCTGTTCCGTTCGACCGCGGCCAATCCTGAACCCTCGCAAGGCATCGAAATCTTGTTGGGTAACGACAACAGCGTGGTGCGCAACCGCTTCGAGAACTACTCCGACGGCCTGCAGATCAATTGGGGCAAGCGCAATTACCTGGGTGCCAACACCTTCAGCGGCAACTCCATCGGCGTCAGCGTGACCGGCGAGGGCAATATCCTCGATGGCAACCTGATCCACGGTAACCGCATCGGCGTGGCCCTGCGCCCGGAACCAGACACTACCCGCACGCGCCTGACCGCCAACCGCATCTGGGCCAACAGCCAGGACATTCGCCGCTGCGAGGCGGGCGGCTCGTGTGTCGCCGATCAGCGCACCGGTGCGATCATCTTCGGTGTGCCGGCCCAGGCCCATGCACTGTATGTCGGTTCGCGCGGCGTCGGGGCGGATTTGCCCAAGGCCGAGCAAGCGATCATCTGTGACGCCAAGGGTGAGCCCAAGCCTTGCCAGCCGCTGCCTAATCACAACCAGCAGCCACCGAGGCTGACCGCCTTGCGTAATGAGGTGGTACGCGGCGAGGTGCAGGGGCCTGCGTCGAGCCTGTTGCGCATCGAGCTGTTCGGCAATGCCACTGCCCACGCCACGGAAGCGGAGCAGTTCCTGGGGGAAGTGCTGGTCAACAGCGATGCACATGGGCGGGCGCAGTTTGCCCAGTTGCTGGAGAATGCCGCGGGGTTGCACAGTTTTACCGCGACTGTGACGACTGCTGATGGGGCCACTTCGGAGTTGAGTCAGCCGTTAAAGCGCTAAGGCGGCTGACGCTATCGCGGGGCAAGCCCGCTCCCACGCCACCCAGAGCTGAAAGGTAGCGCAGGAGCGGGCTTGCCCGCGAAACGGCCGGTATGCCTTGCTCGGTTTCCTGCCACCCCGCACAATGTCAGGTCATCCAAGCGTCAACCCGCAGGAACCTGCATGAAACTCGACAAACCCACCGCCATCGCCCGGCGCAACCAAGCGTTGGCCCGGCCGGTGCTCAACAGCGACAACTCCCTGTTCGCCATTCTCGACACCAAGCGCAACCTGTGGTGGTTCGAGGTGCCGATGGCGCTGCTGCGCAAAGGCCAGCCCGACTGGGTCAACCTGCTGCTGCACACCCCCGAATCCGATGAGCTGCAGCACCTGAAGGTGCCGATCAACTTCCTGCGTGCCCATCAAGAGCAAATGGAAGTGCGCAAGCCCGGCAAGCGTCGCTCGACCATCAGCCTGGCGCTGAGCGCCGACCGCGACTCACTGTTGCGCGACACCCGCCCGGGCGGCGAGCAACTGGACTTCCGCCCGTTCGTGCAGGTCTGATCAGACCCGTTCGATGCGATCGTCATGGATGACGATCCGGCCCGCCTTGAACAACGCGCCAATGGCCTTCTTGAAGTTGCCCTTGCTGACGTTGAACAGCTTGCTGATCAGCTGCGGATCGCTCTTGTCACACACCGCCAGGGTGCCGCCTTCTGCTTCCAGGCGCGCCATGATCTGCTCTTGCAGGGTATCGGCCAGGGCTTGGCCGACCGGCTGCAGGCTCAGGGCGATCTTGCCGTCGTGACGCACTTCCTTGATGAAGCCCTTCTCGTGCATGCCCGAGCGCAGGAACTTGAACACCTCGTTCTTGTGGATCAGGCCCCAATGGCGGTTGTTGATGATCGCCTTGAAGCCCATCGGCGTCTCGCCCGCCACCAGCAGCTCGACCGGCTGGCCCACCGCATACTCGGCCGGGGTGCGGTCCAGGTAACGGTCCAGCCGCGCCGTGGCGGTGATGCGCCGGGTGCGTTTGTCCAGGTAGGCGTGGATCACGCAGTAATCGCCAATTTTCAGCGGCTGCTGCTCTTCGGAATAAGGCATCAGCAGGTCTTTGCTCAGCCCCCAATCGAGGAAGATACCGGCGCCGTTGATGTCCTTGACCTTGAGGCTGGCGAATTCGCCGACCTGCACCTTGGGCTTCTCGGTGGTGGCGATCAACTGGTCTTCGCTGTCCAGGTAGATGAACACGTTGAGCCAGTCGTCGAGCTCGGTCGGCGTATCCTTGGGAATGTAGCGCCGCGGCAGGAGGATCTCGCCATCCGCGCCGCCATCCAGGTAAAGGCCGAATTCGACATGTTTGACGATTTGCAGACTGTTGTAGCGCCCAAGTAGAGCCATGTGTGAAAAACCCTCATCACAAGGCACCCAGTCAGTGGACGCCTTGTCGATTGATGCCCGGGCCACGGGGCCAGGGCTGATATGCGTGGTGAAAGGTGCAGGCTGAGCGCGTGTTCGCCAGCGCAGTCAGTCAGCCAGTTTGGCCCGACGCTCGGCAAATGCACGAAAATCCCGGTCCTGCCCCCATAATTTTTCCAACTGAGCCCGCTTCTTTTGACTCGGCTGCTGCTTGTCGAGTGCCGCCAGGGCCTTGCCCCACCACACTTCTCGACAAGCCTTCAGATAAGCGCCAGGGCGAGGCGTGCGGCCCAGCAGGTAATACCTGCCGATCTTGCGCAGGTCTGGGTGCAACCGCCACAGCTTGCACTTGTTGGCTACCCTGTCGACCAGGCCCAGGGGCGGTATATGGCTTGGCACCTCGCCTGACGCTTCCACCAAGGCCTGACTGAAGTGCTCCCCATGCGTCTGGAAAAACAGCTTCAGCATCGCGTGGTGGTAGTCCTTCTGCGAATAGTAGTGGTGCACGCAGTCGCGTGCCTCAGCTACCTGCTTGTCCGCCAGCACGAATGAAACGGCAATCTGTTCCAGCGTATGCAACTGAGTGTGCAGGTGCGCCCACTGGTCGATCAGGCCAATGGCTTGATCCATTTGTGCCACACCCTGCGCGGTCATCCCGCAAATGCCACTGTTATACAACCGCAGGCTGGCGGGCGGAGTACCGCCGCTGGCCGCTAGTTGGCTGACCAGCCCGGTGTAATCCTTGCGCTTGGATGCTTCGCGCCAGAGGAACTCGAACTGATCCATCACACACTGATCATCGCTCACACGCTCGAACAGCGCGGCCGGATCGCGGAGGAAAATGGTGTCGGTATCAACGAAAATAGACTTGCGCGCAAGCTCCAGACCCAGGCGAATGGCACAGGCCTTGCGGCGATGAACATACCCTGCAGTGCCCATCCAGTCGGCGAGCGTCGCCTCATCCAATGCCACCACGCGAACCGGCCAGCCAGCCAATGCCTGTGGCTGATCAGTGAGCACGGTAATGCTGAAGCTCTCGCGATGGGTCTGATGACGTAGGGCGGACAGGATGCTGAACTGCGCTTCTTGCCGGTAAATACTTTTTTTACCGTACAAGAAGTACAACAAGTGATTCGGTTGCATAAAACCCAGGTACCAATGCTTTGCGTTGGCTACACGCCAAACCTCGGCATGATGCCATATCCGGCCCAGAGCCTCCAGACGAGCGCTTGGATAGGGGCCTACGCCGGTCAGAAATCCCTGCACTGATCAATCACTGCGCCAATCACGGTGGCCGGATCTATAGTGACAGCAACGACCACCGGGGATTGATCCAGAGGAACCGCCACGGGCACCGGCGCGTCTACACCCTGGCCAGTCTTCAGCAAGGATTCGCTCATGCTCAAGCGCCTGACCAAAGCCCTGCGCCCTATCTTGATCGGCCTCAGTGTTGTCGTGGCCGTCGTCGCCTGCAGCCGCATCGACCTGGCCTATCGCAACCTCGACACCTTGGTGCCGTGGTCGCTGGGCGACTACCTGGACATGAACCGCGAGCAAAAAACCTGGCTCGACCAGCGCTTGCAGCAGCACCTGGCCTGGCACTGCAAGACCCAACTGCCAGGCTATCTGGACTGGTTGGACAAGATGCGCGAGATGGTCGCCCGTGACCAAGTCACCGATCAAGCCCTGCAGCAGCGCACCGCCGAAGCGCGCCAGGCGATTGCTCGGGTCACCGAGGCGATCACCCCATCGGCCACCGAGCTGCTGCGCGGCATGAACGATGCGCAAGTCGAGGAGATGCGTCAGGCGTTCAGGGAGGATATCCGCGAACGTCAGAGCAAATACGTCGAAACGCCACTACCCAAGCAAATCCAGAACCGCGCCAACCGCATGGAGAAACGCCTGACACCCTGGCTGGGAGAGCTCAACGCGGCCCAACGCCAGCGCGTCATGAGTTGGGCGCAGGCCCTGGGCGACCAGAACCGCCAGTGGATCGCCAACCGCGCCCACTGGCAGCAGCAGTTGGTGCTGGCCATGGAGCAGCGTGCCACGCCCAACTTCGAACCGCGCCTGGCGCAGTTGCTGCAACGTAAGGACAGTCTGTGGACGCCGGAGTATCGCGCCGCGTTTCAGAACTCCGAGTTGCAAGCGCGTAGCTTGTTGGTCGACTTGATGCGCGAAAGCAGCCCTGCCCAGCGCCAGTACTTACAGGAGCGGTTGGTCAAGGTGCGCACCAGCTTCAGTGAGCTCAAGTGTTTGAAAGGTTAATGGACTGTCAGCTAATTACCTTTGCTTACGCCGATACGGAAACACATCGATCACCTTGCCGCCCTCGATCGCCGCCTGCAGCCCCTTCCAGTAATCGGCGTCATACAACTCGCCATGCAAACGGCTGAACAACCTGCGCTGGCCGATATCGGCAAACAGAAACGGCGGAAACTCTTCAGGAAATACATCGTGGGGGCCAATCGAATACCACGGCTCACCTGACATCTCATCTTCCGGGTAGCGCGGCGGCGGGATATGGCGAAAATTCACTTCGCTCAGATAGCAGATCTCGTCGTAGTCATAGAACACCACACGGCCATGGCGGGTTACGCCAAAGTTCTTCAGAAGCATGTCACCGGGAAAGATATTGGCCGCAGCCAGCTGCTTGATCGCCAACCCATAATCTTCCAGCGCCTCCAGCACCTGGGCTTCGCTGGCCTGCTCCAGATACAGGTTGAGCGGGGTCATGCGCCGTTCGGTCCAGCAGTGGCGGATCAGCACCGTATCGCCTTCCAACACCACGGTGGAGGGCGCCACCTCGAGCAATTCCGCCAGGCACTCAGGCTCGAACTTGCCCTGCGGAAAACGAAAATCGGCGAACTCCTGGGTATCGGCCATGCGTCCGACCCGGTCGACGCTCTTCACCAGGCGATACTTGTCGATCACCGTGGCGCGGTCGACAGTTTTCGACGGCGAGAAGCGGTCCTTGATCAGCTTGAATACCGTATTGAAGCCCGGCAGGGTAAACACCGTCATCACCATGCCACGCACCCCTGGCGCCATGATGAAGCGGTCGTCGGTACTGGCCAGGTGGTTGATCAATGCCCGGTAGAATTCCGACTTGCCATGCTTGTAGAACCCGATCGAGGTATACAGCTCGGCAATGTGCTTACCGGGCAAGATGCGCTTCAAGAAAGTGACGAACTCCGCTGGCACCAGCACATCGACCATGAAGTACGAGCGGGTGAACGAGAAGATGATCGACACATCGGCTTCATCGGTGATCAAGCCATCGGCCTCGATGCCATGCCCCTCGCGGTGCAACAGCGGGATGACCAGCGGCCACTGCTCATCCTGGGTATACAGGCGTCCGACCAGATAGGCACCTTTGTTGCGATACAACACCGGTGAGAACAGCTCGATGGCCAGCGCCGGGTCTTTGCACACCCAATCCGGCAGACAGTCGCGCAACTGCTCCTCCAGCCGTACCAGATCACCTTCCAGGTCGCCATAGGCAACGCTGAACGGGTAATCCGCGAACAGCGCCCGCAGCAGCCCCTTGAGGCCGCCTTCACCGAGTCGATAGGTTCGGGTTTGCGCCGCACGCTCGTGGCTGCGCATCGCCGGCCGGGTGGTGTGGATGAACATGCAGCCATCGCTGATCTGGTCGTGACTGAACAGGCTGCAGAACAGCGAGTTGTACCAGGTCTCGGACAGCTCATCGTCCAAACGCGGATCGATCAGGCGGATGTAGGCGCTCTTAACCAACGGCCACTGCTCGACGTCCAGCAACACGTCTTCATCGAAGGCATCGCGCAACCAGCCATTGACCTCGCCCACCTTCGACTCATACAGATTGATACGCGCAGCGGCAGCGCGCTGGATCTGCTGCCACTGCGCCTGCTCGAAGCGCTCGCGGGCACCCAGGGTGATGCGGCGAAAGTGCTCGCGGTAGTTGTCGAAGCCATCGAGGATCATCCGGGCGATCTCGCTGGCCGGCCAGTGCTGGGTCATACAAGAGCCTCCGCGCGGGGTTCAAGCGCTGAGCTTAGCCACTCTGCGCCTGTTTGGTGAACTCCAGGCCACTATCGCGGGGCAAGCCCGCTCCCACGTATGCGCTGTGCAGGCTGGGATGTGGCGTGGAAACTGGCACCACGCTCTTCGCCGCGCAGAATGGCGTGGGAGCGGGCTTGCCCCGCGATAGCGCCCTCAAAATCACAGATATACATAGCAACAAAGCACAAGAACCGCTCAGCCCCGTGCCGTACACTGCCGCCCTGCCCTGTTGCCGGAGACCGTTGTGAGCCCCATCGCCCTTGCCCGCCTGTTGACCCTTGCCGCCGTCTGGGGCGCGAGCTTTCTGTTCATGCGCATCATCGCCCCCGAGCTTGGCACCGTGCCGACCGCGTTCTTTCGGGTGTCGATCGCCTGCCTGGGGCTGATCGCCATCCTCGCCGTGGCGCGGGTGCGCTGGGACTTCAACGGCAAACTCGGCGCCTGCCTGGTGCTGGGGATGATCAACTCGGGGATCCCAGCCACCTTTTATTCAGTAGCAGCACAAGTGCTACCGGCGGGCTATTCGGCAATCTTCAACGCCACCACGCCGCTGATGGGCGTGCTGATTGGCGCCTTGTTCTTCCGCGAACCGATGACCGTGCTCAAGCTGTGCGGGATCTTCCTCGGCCTGTTCGGCGTCGGCATTCTCAGTGGTGCTGGCCCAGTGGCGTTGGATCTGGCCCTGCTGCAAGGGGCGCTGGCCTGCTTGGCGGCGACCACTTGCTACGGCTTTGCCGGGTTCCTCGCCCGCCGCTGGATCAGTGGGCTGGACAGCCGCCTGTCGGCGCTGGGCAGCATGCTCGGCGCCACCTTGATGATGACCCCACTGTTCGCCTGGAGCGCCCTGAGCCAACCGCCGGCCAGCTGGGGTGGCTGGCAGGTGTGGCTGTCGCTGCTGGGCCTGGGCCTGCTGTGCACGGCGTTTGCCTACATTCTGTATTTCCGCTTGCTGGCCGAGATTGGGCCGGTCAAGGCCAGTACCGTGACCTTCCTGATTCCGGTGTTTGGCGTGCTGTGGGGGGCGTGGCTGTTGGACGAATCGCTGTCCATGGGCCACCTGTATGGTGGGGTGTTGATTGGCTTGGCGTTGTGGTTGGTGCTCAAGCCGGCGCGAAAGACGCCGCAGTAATCGTGCCTGGGGCTGCTTCGCAGCCCTTCTCGGGCAAACCCGCTCCCACAGGGCTAGCGCCGCTCTCAAGGTTGACGCTAAAGAGCGAGCTTTGCCCGCGCCTTCCCATCCTGCGTTTCACCCATGAAACCAGCCTTTCTCCTCTCGTTACCGCAAATGCCCAACTGCCTCGCATTGATCAATTCAGATGCGCAGTTGCTGTGCATATTTGTGCCACATAAAAAACCATGTTTCATATATAAAACAATAGCAACTTTGCCAAAAAACACTAACCCATTAATAAATATAGACTTTTAATTAACATTAGAATTTTCCTACAACTGGCATTGTTCATGCACTAAACCGCGTATCACCTATAAAACAGACCAGAGAACTCTCCCATGGCTGTGAAAGAGATGTACGCAATCGCCCCGCAGTGGAATACCCCGCGCTCCAAGGACGATCAGGCGCCGGCGGAAATCGAATTCCGCAACGTTGGCAAGGCTTTCAAGGCCAAGGGCCAGGCCGAGGCGCCGTTTGCCATCCGTGACGTCAACTTCAAGATCCGCCGTGGTGAAGTGGTGTCGATCATCGGCCCGTCCGGCTGTGGCAAGAGCACCATTCTCAATATGGGCTCTGGTCTGTACCGCCCCACCGAAGGGGAGGTTATGGTCAGCGGTGAAGCGGTCAACGGTCCGGTGCCGAAAGTCGCCTTCATGCTGCAAAAAGACCTGCTCATGCCCTGGCGCAGCATTCGTCGCAATGTCGAGCTGGGCCTGGAGATCCAGGGCATGGCCGCCGCCCAGCGCAAGTCGATTGCCGAAGATCTGCTCAATCGCTGCCACCTGCAAGGCTTTGCCGACCATTACCCGTTCCAGCTGTCCGGTGGCATGCGCCAGCGCGCAGCCCTGGCGCGCACCCTGGCCATCGACCCACAGGTGCTGTTTCTCGACGAGCCGTTCTCGGCGCTCGACGCGCAGACCAAGATGATCCTCCAGCAGGACCTGGCGCGGATGCTCTTCGAGGAGAAAAAGACCGCGCTGTTCATCACCCACGACCTGGTCGAGGCCATCGCCCTGTCCGACCGCCTGCTGGTGATGAGCGCCCGCCCCGGCACCATCATCGAAGAAATCGAGATCGACCTGCCGTTTCGCGACAACCCGCTGGAGCGCCGCAAGCTGCCGGAAATCGGCCCGCTGGCTGGCCGCCTGATGGATCTGCTGAAGGTCGGCGAAGACCTCGACCTGCACTGATCGACGCCCCACTCATCACTTGGGAGTTAGCATGTTCACCACCTCTATCAAGCGCGTGGCCCACACCGCCCTGGCCGCCCTCGCCCTGAGCCTGACCGTCCAGGCCCAGGCCGCACCGACCAAGGTCACCTATCTGCTACCCGCGCCGCCGAGCCTGCCGGCCTTCGCCCCGTGGATCATCGCCAAGGAAAAGGGCTACTACCAGGCGCAGGACCTGGACCTGACCTTCATCGCCGCCAAGGGCGGTGTTGATGTCGCCAAGCAGATCGGTGCTGGCAATGCGCTGGTCGGCGGCGCCATCGGTGACACGCCGATCATCGTGCGCCCCAATGGCATCCCGGTGCGCGCCGTGGCTGTGCTCGGCGGCGGCGGGGTGACCATGATCGCCACCAACGCCGACGAGAGGATCCGCTCGATCAGCCAGCTCAAGGGCAAGACCCTGACCGTGATGTCGTACTCCGACACCACCTACTACGCCCTGCTCGCCTCGCTGCGCAAGGCGGGGCTGAACAAGGACGATGTCGATATCCAGGCCGCTGGCCCCTCGGGCGTGTGGCAGCTGTTCTCGGCCAACAAGGCCCAGGCCATGGCCGGCGTGCCGGACTGGGTGATCAACGCCGAGGACGCCGGCCTGAAGTATGAGTTGATCCCGCGCGAGCAAGTGTTCGAGAGCATGGCCCAAGCGATCCTGGCGTCCGACGACGCCATCGAAAACCACCCGCAGATCGTCCGCGGCGTGGTCCAGGCCACCCTGCGCGGCCTGCAGGACATCATCGACGACCCCAAGGCCGCCGCCGCCAGCTTCGCCCGCGCGGTGCCCGCCTACGCCGGCAAAGAAGCCTCGCTGGAGAAAACCCTGCGCCTGTACGTCGAGTACGTCTATGCCGGCCAGCCGGTGCTAGGCCGCATCGACTCGGCGCGGCTGGATGCAGTGCGCAAGTTCTATGTCAGCGAAGGCATCGTGCCGCGCGAGCCCAAGCTCGACGAGCTGTACAGCAACCAGTTCATCGAAACCAGCACTGCGGCCAAGTGACCGCGTGGATAACGACAAGGTAATCGCCCGATGAGAAACCTCAATCCGTCCGTCGCCGGCAGCGTGGCCCTGCTGGTGCTGTTCCTGGTGCTCTGGCAATGGGGCCCGGGGCTGCTCGGCATGCCGGAGTTCGTCATGCCGCAACTAAGCCGCGTGGCCCAGGAAGGCCTGCTGATGTGGCAGTCCGGCAACCTGCTCGAACACACCCTGATCACCGCCTTCGAGATCATCGTCGGCTTCGCCCTGGGCGCCCTGCTGGGGGTGGCCATCGGCGTCTCGCTGGGCTTGTCGCCATCGGCAGAAGCGATGCTCTCGCCATACATCCTGGCGCTGCAGATCGCGCCCAAGGTGGCCTTCGCCCCGCTGTTCGTGATGTGGCTGGGCTACACCATCTACCCGAAGATCCTCATCGCCATCCTGATCGTGTTCTTCCCGGTGATGATCAACGTGCTCTCGGCGATTCGCACGGTCGACCCGGACATGATCAACCTGGTGCGCACCATGAACGCCAGCCGCTGGCAGATCTTCCGCCTGGTCGAGTTCCCTTCGGCGATGGCCGCGCTGTTCTCCGGCTTGCGCATCGCCTCGACCCTGGCGGTGATCGGCGTCACCGTCGGCGAGCTGGTCGGCGGCAACCAGGGCCTGGGCTTCTTGCTGGTCGATGCCGAAGGCCAGGGCAACACCGCTGGGGTGTTCGTCGCCATCGTCATGCTCACCCTGATCGGCGTGCTGGCCTACGGCGCGGTGGTCTGGGCCGAGAAACGCGTTCTGCACTACCTCCCCAAAGCCATGTTGAGTACCCAATGATGAGCTCCTTCAACAACTTGCTCGAAGGCCGCCGCGTATTGGTCACCGGTGGCGCCCGTGGCCTGGGCTATGCCTTCGCCCAAGCGATCGCCCAGGCCGGCGCCCGAGTGGTAATCGCCGACGTGCTCGCCGGGCGTGTGCAACAAGCGGCCTGCGAACTGAGCGAACGGGGCCTGGATGTCAGCGGGGTCACCCTGGACCTGGCCAGCCCAGACTCCATCGAGGCCTGCATGGAACGCACCGTCAAGCGCCTGGGCGGCCTCGATGGCCTGGTCAACAACGCCTCGATCACCAACTCCGGCGGCAAGAGCTGTGAACAGCTGGACATCGAAACCTGGGACCAGGTCATGCAGGTCAATGTGCGTGGCACCTGGCTGATGACCCGCGCGGCCCTGCCGGCACTGCGCGAAAGTGGCCGGGGCGCGGTGATCAACCTGGCCTCCGACACGCCGTTGTGGGGCGCGCCGAACCTGCTCGCCTATGTCGCCAGCAAGGGCGCGGTGATCGCCATGACCCGCAGCCTGGCTCGCGAGCTGGGCAACGCCAACATCACCGTCAACGCCATCGCCCCCGGCCTGGTGCTGGTCGAGGCCACCGCCTACGTGCCCGAGGCCCGTCACCGCCTGTACACCGAACAACGCGCGATCCAGCGCCCGCAACTGCCCGATGACGTCAGTGGCGCGGTGCTGTTCGCCCTGTCCGACCTGTCGCGTTTCATCACTGGACAAACCCTGCCGGTCAACGGCGGGTTCGTCATGCCCTGAGCAAGGAGACTGTTCATGACCGACCTTAATCTGCAACACGCCACCCCGAAAACCTGGGAGCGCCCCGCCGGAGCCGACCTGGCCAGCTGGATGCAGACCCGCATCGCCCGCTACCAGACCCGCCGCTACGACTGGGACGCGCTGAAGTTCCAGGCCGACTACGACCCCAAGTTCCGCCGCGCACAGATGCGCTATGTGGGCACTGGCGGCACCGGTGTGAACAGCGACATGAACACCATCCCGTCCGAGCACTTCACCTTCTCCACCATGGTCATCCCGGCGGGCCACGAAGGCCCACCGCACCTGCATACCGACGTGGAAGAGGTGTTCTTCGTCCTGCGCGGCAAGCTCAAGGTGATCATCGAGAAAGACGGCGAGCGCTTCGAGACCATCCTCACCGACCGCGACCTGATTTCGGTGCCGCCAGGGGTGTACCGCGAAGAGATCAACATCGGTGACGAAGACGCGCTGATGTGCGTGATGCTCGGCGCCAAGAAGCCGGTCACCCCCACCTATCCGCCAGCCCACCCGCTGGCCTCGATCAAGCGCGGGTAAGCCGATGACAACGGTCACCGACAACCTCCTGGCGCCGCTGCTCGGCCAACTTGAGCAGCGCTTTTGCGAACGCCTGCTGCGTCTGCACGACGGTCAGCAAGCGCTGCGCGAAGCCGGCAGTGGCGAGGCCGTGGTGCTGCTGCATGGCATCGGCTCGGGCGCCGCCAGTTGGCTGCAGGTGGCCCTGGGTTTGAGCGAGCGGGCGCGGGTGATTGCCTGGGATGCACCCGGCTACGGCCAGTCGGCGCCGTTGCCGATGGCCAAGCCCAGTGCCCAGGACTACGCCGGGCGGCTGTTGCAGATGCTGGATGCCCTGGGTATCGAGCGCTGCCTGCTGGTCGGCCACTCGCTCGGCGCACTGACCGCCGCTGCATTTGCCCAGGCTCATCCGCAACGGGTCAGCCGCCTGGTATTGCTCAGCCCCGCACGCGGTTACGGCGCGCCGGAGCTGGCCGAACAGGGCCGAGTGGTGCGCGACAAGCGCTTGCATAGCCTGGAGCTGCTGGGCATTGCGCAGCTGGCCCGCGAACGCAGCGCGCACTTGCTGTCGCCCAGCGCCAGCGCAATGGCCCTGGCTTGGGTGCAGTGGAACATGGCGCGGCTGTTGCACCACGGCTATCGCCAGGCCATCGAGCTGCTGTGTGGCGATCACCTGCTGCGCTATGCGCCTGGCAGTGCTGACGCTATCGCGGGACAAACCCGCTCCCACGCAGCCCGCCGTAGCGTTGCGTGGGAGCGGGCTTGCCCCGCGACAGCGCCGGAACGGACAGCAGATACGCCACCCTGCGAAGTGCACTGCGGCAGCGTCGACGGCATCACCCGCCCTGACGACTGCCAGGCCCTGGCGCAAAGCCTGGGCGCCCCTTTCAGCCTGATTGTCGGTGCCGGCCACGCCTGCGCCATCGAACAACCACACACCGTGATCGGGCTACTGGCCCGGGCACTGGACGCCTCTCTCACAGGTAGCGTGCTATGAACGATACGGATTCGTTAAAGGAAAACCAGGACAAGTACATCGTCCCTGGCCTGGAACGCGGCCTGCTCCTGCTGTGCGAATTCAGCCGGCAGAACCGCACCCTGACCGCCCCCGAACTGGCCCGGCGGCTGTCGCTGCCGCGCTCGACCATCTTCCGTCTGCTGACCACCCTGGAAACCATGGGCTTCGTCACCCGCAGCGGCAACGAGTACCGCCTGGGCATGTCGGTGCTGCGCCTGGGCTTCGAATACCTGGCCTCGCTGGAGCTGACCGAATTGGGCCAGCCGCTGCTGGCGCGGCTGTGCGATCACCTCAACTACCCAAGCAACCTGGTGGTGCGCGATGGCCGCTCGATCGTCTACGTGGCCAAGGTCTCGCCGCCGTCGGTGTTCTCCAGCGCGGTCACCGTCGGTACTCGCCTGCCGGCCCATGCCACGGTACTGGGGCGCATCCTGCTGGCCGACCTGAGCCTGAACGAGCTGCGCGAGCTGTACCCGGAAGAACATCTGGAACAGTTCTCGCCGTGCACACCAAAGACCGTGCTGGAGCTGTTCGACCTGGTTCAGGCCGACCGTGTGCGCGGTTACGTCAACGGCGAAGGCTTCTTCGAATCGACCATCTCCACGGTCGCCGCGCCGGTGCGCGACGCCAGCGGCCAGGTGGTCGCCGCGCTCGGCCTGACCATCCCCACCGTGCAGATCGGTCACGTCAATTTCGCCAACCTGCTCGGCCAGGTACGCGGCAGCGCCGATGAGCTGTCGCGGCTGCTCAACTACACCCCCAACGCAGGCCACGGCCGCGTCACCGCGCTGATGAGGGACTGAGATGAATCCCTACCAACTTCATGAGCGCACGGCGATCGTCACCGGCGGCTCGTCCGGCATCGGCTACGCCTGCGTCGAACTGCTGCTCGAAGCCGGCGCGCGGGTGGCCTTCTGCGGCCGCAATCAAGACCGCCTGCACAGCGCCGAAGCGCGCCTGCGCCAGCGCTTCCCCCAGGCGCAACTGCTGGCCCAGGTGTGCGACGTACTCGACGCCCAATCCGTGCGGGCTTTCGCCGCCGCCAGCCTGGCTGCCCTTGGCCCGGCCCAGGTGCTGGTCAACAACGCCGGGCAAGGCCGCGTGTCGACCTTTGCCGACACCAGCGACGAGGCCTGGAACGAGGAACTGCAGCTTAAATTCTTCTCGGTGATCAACCCCGTACGCTCATTCATGGCTCAGTTGCAGGGCCAGCCGAATGCCTCGGTCGTCTGCGTCAACTCGCTGCTGGCCAGCCAGCCCGAACCGCACATGGTCGCCACTTCCGCGGCGCGTGCCGGGCTGAAGAACCTGGTGCGCTCGATGGCGTACGAGTTCGCCGAACACGACATCCGGGTCAACGGCATTCTTATCGGCCTGGTCGAATCCGGCCAATGGCGCCGCCGCTTCGAAGCCCGCGAGGAGCGCGAACTGGACTGGTCGCAATGGACCCAGCAGCTCGCCCAACGCAAACACATTCCCCTGGGCCGCCTGGGCCTGCCGAAAGAAGCGGCGCAGGCGATCCTGTTCCTCGCCTCACCGCTGTCGGCCTACACCACTGGCAGTCATATCGATGTATCCGGAGGCCTGTCCCGCCATGCGTAACGAAAACACTGTCACCGTCGGTGCCGTCATCACTGCGTTCCTTGAGCAATGCGAGGTCAAGGCGGCCTTCGGCGTGATCTCGATCCACAACATGCCGATCCTCGATGCCTTCGCCGTACGCGGCAACATCCGCTTCGTCATGGCCCGCGGCGAAGCCGGGGCGACCAACATGGCCGATGCCTATGCGCGCAGCAGCGGCGGCCTGGGCGTGTGCCTGACCTCCACCGGCACCGCCGCCGGCAACGCCGCCGGGGCGATGGTCGAAGCGCTGACCGCCGGCACCCCGCTGCTGCACATCACCGGGCAGATCGAAACACCGTACCTGGACCAGGAGCTGGCCTACATCCACGAAGCGCGTGATCAACTGACCATGCTCAAGGCGGTGTCCAAGGCGGCATTCCGCGTACGCAGTGTCGAGACCGCCCTGAGTACCCTGAAGCTGGCCGTGCAGACGGCCCTGACCGCGCCGACCGGCCCGGTCAGCGTGGAGATCCCGATCGACATCCAGTCGACCTACATCCCCATGCCCAGCGACCTCTCGCCGCTGCCGATCCCGGTCGCCGCACCTGCCGCAGAAGCGCTCGACCTGGTCGCCGAACGCCTAGCCAGCGCCACCCGCCCGCTGCTTTGGCTGGGCGGCGGCGCGCGCCATGCCGGCGCGCAGGTCAAGCGCCTGCTGGACATGGGCGTCGGCGTGATCACCTCGACCCAGGGCCGTGGCGTGGTCAACGAAGACGATGAGCGCTGCCTGGGCGCGTTCTCCCAGAACAAGCTGGTCGAAGGCTTCATGCAGACCTGCGATGCGCTGGTGGTGGCCGGTTCGCGCCTGCGCAGCAACGAAACCTTCAAGTACGCCCTGAAACTGCCGCGCACCACCCTGCGCATCGACGTCAACCCGGCCATCGAAGGCCGCAGCTACCCCAGCGACCTGTTCATCTGCGGCGATGCGGCGCTGGCCCTGGATGGCCTGGCCGACCGCCTGCAAGGGCGGCTGAACATCGACCCCAACTTCCTCGCTGAACTCAAGGTGGTGCGCGAGCAAGCGCGCAAGCAGCTGGTCGCCGACCTTGGCCCGTACTCGGCGATGGTCGAGCAGTTGCAGGCGCAGACCGGGCGCAACTTCACCTGGGTGCGCGATGTGACCCTGTCCAACAGCATCTGGGGCAACCGCCTGCTCAACCTGTATCACCCGCTGTCTGGCGTACACGCCCTGGGCGGCGGTATCGGCCAAGGCCTGGCGATGGGCATTGGCGCGGCGGTAGCGGCAGCGGAAACCGCGCCGGGGCGCAAGGTATTCGTCCTGGCTGGCGATGGCGGCTTCATCCTCAACCTCGGCGAGCTGGCGACCCTGGTCCAGGAAAAGGCCAACGTGGTCATCCTGCTGATGAACGACCAGCGCTACGGCGTCATCCGCAACATCCAGGACGCCATCTATGGCGCCCGCCACGCCTACGTCGAACTGCACACCCCGGACTACAGCAAGCTGGCCGAATCGCTCGGCCTGCGCCATGGCCTGGTCAGCGACCTGAAGGATTTCGGCAGCGTGCTCGATGGCGCCCTTGGCGAACAAGGCCCGTTCCTGCTGGAAGTCGACATGCTCAGCGTCGGCGGCTTCGCCACCCAGTTCGCAGGCCCGCCCAACAGCGAAACCAAGGCGCAGAAGGCCACCGCCTGAGGAGTCTGTCATGTTGCATATCACCATGATCGGCTGTGGCGCGATTGGCGTCGGCGTACTCGAACTGCTGGAGCAAGACCCGCAGCTGTGCGTCGACGCGGTGATCGCCTCGGCAGGTTCAGCAGAGCTGGTGCGCCAGCGCCTGGCCAGTTTCCGCCAGCCACCCCAGGTGCTCACCGCGCTGCCGGCCGATGCGCGCCCCGACCTGCTGGTCGAGTGCGCCGGCCACAAGGCCATCGAAGAACACGTGCTGCCGGCCCTGGAGCGCGGCATCGCCTGCCTGATCGTCTCGGTCGGTGCGCTGTCCGAGGTCGGCCTGGTCGAACGCCTGGAAGCGGCAGCGGCGCGCGGTAACACCCGCATCGAACTGCTCCCGGGAGCAATCGGCGGCATCGATGCGCTGTCGGCCGCCAAGGTCGGTGGCCTGGACTCGGTCGACTATATCGGGCGCAAGCCAGCACGGGCCTGGAAGAACACCCCGGCCGAGCAGCTGTGCGAGCTGGACAGCCTCAGCGAGCCGACCGTGATCTTCGAAGGCAGCGCCCGTGAAGCGGCGCGGCTGTATCCGAAGAACGCCAACGTCGCCGCGACCCTGTCGCTGGCCGGCCTGGGCCTGGACCGCACCCGGGTGACGCTGATCGCCGACCCGCTGAGCGAGGACAACGTCCATCAGTTTCAAGCCCGTGGCGCCTTCGGCGGCTTCGAGATGAGCCTGCGCGGCAAGCCGCTGCCGGCCAACCCGAAGACTTCGGCGCTGACCGTCTACAGCGTGGTTCGCGCCCTTGGCAACCACGCCCATGCCATTTCCATCTAGGGGACTGTCAATGACACTGGAACAGACCTTACCCATCTGCATCGCCGGCACCTGGCGCCTGGGCGCTGGTGAGCGCTACGCCAGCTGCTATCCGGCCACCGGCGAGCCTGTGGCCTGGCTCAATGCCGCCAGCCTGGACGATGTCGAGGCCGCTGTGCAGGGTGCGCACCAGGCCTACGTGCACAGCGGCTGGGCCCAGCGCAAACCGCACGAACGCGCCGCCGTGCTGTACCGCATCGCCGAGCTGATTCGCCAACGCGCCGAAGAACTGGCCCAGCTGCAACGCCAGGACAACGGCAAGCCGATCAACGAAACCCGCGCCCTGGTCGCCAGTGCCGCCGGCACCTTCCAGTTCTTCGCCGCAGCGTGCGAAACCCTGGAAGAAACCATCACCCCCTCGCGTGGCGACTTCCTCAGCATGAGCGTCTATGAGCCGATGGGCGTGGTCGCGGCGATCACGCCGTGGAACTCGCCCATTGCCAGCGAAGCGCAGAAGGTCGCCCCGGCCCTGGCCGGGGGCAACGCGGTGGTGATCAAACCGGCGGAGATCACCCCGCTGCTGGCCCTGCAACTGGCCCAGATCTGCGAGGACGCCGGCCTGCCCAAGGGGCTGATCAGCGTGCTGCCGGGCAAAGGTTCGCTGCTCGGCGATGCCCTCACCCGCCACCCGCTGGTCAAGCGTGTGTCGTTCACCGGCGGCACCCGCACCGGCAAGCACATCGCCCATATCGCCGCCGACAAGATGATGCCGGTATCGCTGGAGCTGGGCGGCAAGTCGCCGACCATCGTCCTCGACGACGCCGACCTCGACCACGCCGTGGCCGGGGTGCTGTATGGCATTTTCAGCTCCTCGGGCGAGGCGTGCATCGCCGGCTCCCGGCTGTTCGTCGCCCGCGCCCTGTACGAGCCTTTCATGACTCGCCTGAGCGCTGCCGCCGCACAACTGCGCCTGGGTGATCCGGCCGATGAGCGCACGCAGATGGGCCCGCTGATCAGCGCCGCTCACCGCGAGTCGGTCGAGCGCTACGTGGCCCTGGGCCTGGCCGAAGGTGGCCGCCTGCGCCTGGGCGGCGAGCGCCCCAGCGGCGGCGTGTTCGACCAGGGCTACTTCTACCCGCCGACCATTCTCGAAGGCCTGGGCAATCACCAGCAGGTGTGCCAGGAAGAAATCTTCGGCCCGGTGCTGGTGGCCCTGCCCTTCGACAGCGAAGAGCAATTGATCGAGCAGGCCAACGACAGCCTGTATGCCCTCGCCGCTGGCATCTGGAGCCGCGACTACAAGCGCGCCTGGGCCCTGGGGCGCAAGTTGCAGGCCGGCACGGTGTGGATCAACACCTACAAGCAGTTCTCCATCTCGACCCCGTTCGGCGGCTGGCGCGACAGCGGCCTGGGCCGTGAAAAAGGCCGTCTGGGCATCCTGCAATACATGGAACAGAAAAGCCTCTACTGGGGCATGAACCAACAGCCGCTGGCCTGGGCCGGCGTGGAGGCAGGGCAATGAGCGTACTGGGCATCGACGAAGTCACCTATGGTGTGGAAGACCTCGACAGCTGCGTGCGGTTCTTCGCCGACTGGGGCCTGAGCAAGGTCAGCGAGCAACCCGACCAGGTGATCTTCGAAACCCTCAATGGCTGCCGGGTGGTGCTGGCGGCCATCGACAAACCCGGCCTGCCGCCGGCCATCGAGCCCGGTTCGACCGTGCGCGAAGTGGTCTGGGGCGTGGCCAGCCAGGCCGATCTGCAGCTGTACAGCCAGCGTATTGCCAACGACCCAGGCTTTGTCGAAGGTGACGGGCGCATTGGCTGCACCGACCCCAACGGCCTGGCGATCCGCCTGCAGGTCACCCGCAAGCGCGCGCTGGACATCGAATGCAGCGGCCACAACACCTGGCAGAGCAAAGGCCGGATCAACAAGCCGGCGCCAGTCTACGAACGTGCCACTCCCATCGAAGTGGGCCATGTGGTGTTCTTCGTCAAGGACGTCAACGCCTGCGAGGCCTTCTACCACGAGCGCTTCGGCTTCCAGGCCTCGGACCGCTACCCCAACCGCGGCGCCTTCCTGCGCACCGCCGAGGAAGGCGGTCACCACGACCTGTTCATGCTGCAGTTGCCAGCGCCCCGCGCCGGGCTCAATCACGTCGCCTTCACCGTGCGCGACCTGCATGAAGTGTTCGGCGGCGGCATGCACATCTCGCGCTGCGGCTGGGCCACTGAAATCGGCCCGGGCCGCCACCCGGTGTCGTCGGCGTTCTTCTGGTACTTCAAGAACCCAGCCGGCGCCCTGGTCGAGTACTACGCCGATGAAGACCAACTGACCGGCGAATGGCAACCACGCGAATTCGAACCCGGCCCGACCGTGTTCGCCGAGTGGGCGATTGCCGGCGGCATCGATGGCAACACCCGGCGCCAGCAACACGTCGAGGCGCCACAAGGCAAATTCCTCACCGACAAGCCCAAGAACAACTGAGGTCGATCCCATGAGCACACCCGAGGTTTACCTGCAACCGCACCAGGCGCGCAAACGCCCCAACACGCCGTTCGAAGACCTGCTCGGCGACTCCATCGAACGCGCCTTCGGCAATGGCGTGAGCGAGCTGGGCGACTTGCTCGCCCACCTCAACCTGGCCGGCCCGCCCTGCCCGCTGACCAGCGGCGAGTGGACTGCAGAGGCCTACCAAACCCTGATGGCGCGGCTGGGCGCATGACCCACCGGAGGTAAAACAAAATGAATATGCACGTAACCGTCGACCCTGTTGAACAACACCTGGCCAATGGCCTGAAAGACCTGTGGTTCCCGGTCCTGCCGTCGGATCTGCTGAGCGATAAACCGGTGTCGATTCGCCGCCTGGGCTACAAGATCGCCCTGTGGCGCGATAACGACGGCAGCGTCCATGCCCTGGAGGACCACTGCCCGCACCGCGGCGCGCCGCTGTCGCAAGGGCCGGTGCTGGGCGATCGCCTGCAGTGCCCGTACCACGGCGTCGAAGTGCGCTGCGACGGCACCGTGACCAAGGTGCCCGGCAGCCCTGGCTGCAAGCTCGAAGGCAGCCGACCGACGCGGATGTTCCATACCCGTGAAGCGGCAGGCGCAATCTTTTTGTTCAACGCCACCGACCCGCACCTGGAGATGCCACCCGAGCTGGTGCTGCCCGAGCAGCTGACTTCGCCCGAGTGGAGCAGCTTCCTTTGCTACACCGAGTGGAAAGGCGACTACCGCTACGTGCTCGACAACGTCATGGACCCGATGCACGGCACCTACCTGCACAAGATGTCGCACTCGATGAGCGAGGGCGAAGCCACCGCCAAGTTCGTCACCCGCGACACCGAGCAGGGCTTCTTCTTCGAAAAAGAAGGCCAGCGCGGCGTCAACTTCGACTGGACTGAGTTCCTCGACAACGGCTGCCATTGGCTGCGCCTGGAAATCCCCTACCCGAAGACCGGCGGCCCAGGTGGCAACTTCACCATCATCGGCAGCTACACCCCAAGCAGCCGAGCCCTGTCGGCGGTATTTCACTGGCGCGCGCGGCCGCTGACCGGCTGGCAGCGCGACACCTGGCGCTTCCTCTACAAGAACCGCCTGGAAGCGCGCCACTGGGCGGTGCTGGAGCAGGACCGGGTGCTGCTGGAGTTCATGGAGTTCGACGCCAACCAGCGCGAGAACCTCTACCAGCATGACCTGGGCGTAGTGCGCCTGCGCCGCTACCTCAAAGGCAAGGCCAAAGAACAACTGGCCCTGATCGACGCACAGCAACTGCCTTGAGCTATTGAACCTGAGGTGACCGATGTCCAACTCCTCCACCATCAGCGCGCTGGTGCACACCCTGCGCCATGAAGCCGAAGGGATCATCAGCGTCGAGCTGCGTCCCTGGGGCGATACCGTGTTCGCGCCGTTCGAGGCCGGCTCGCACATCGACCTGCACCTGCCTAACGGTTTGGTGCGCAGCTACTCGCTGCTCAACCCGCCGAGCGACCAGGGCCGTTATGTGGTCGGCATCCTGCGTGATCGCAACAGCCGTGGCGGCTCGCGCTTTGTCCACGAGCACCTGCGCGTGGGCATAGAGCTGAAGATCTCCCAGCCGCGCAACAACTTCGCCCTCGACAGCCGCGCCAGCCACAGCGTGCTGGTGGCCGGCGGCATCGGCATCACGCCGATCTACTGCATGTTCCGCCAGTTGCTGGCGCTGGGTCGCTCGGCCGAGCTGATCTACTGCGCCCGCTCGCGTCGCGAGGCAGCGTTGCTGGAACAGATCGCCGAGCTCGGGGCCAAGGTGATCTATCACTTCAACGATGAAAAAGATGCCTTGCCGGATCTGCCCGGGTATCTGGCCGGGCGCCCGGCAGACACCCACTTCTATTGCTGCGGGCCGACGCCGATGCTCGATGCGTTCGAGAGCGCCTGTGAGAACTTGGGCTATGCGCATGCGCACATCGAGCGGTTCACTGCCGCCGAGTTACCGCCAGCGGAGGATGCCCAGGACAGCTACAGCGTCGAGCTGAGCAAGTCGGGCAAGACGCTGCATATCGAGCCAGGGTTGAACCTGCTCGATGTGTTGCTCGAGGCCGGTTGCGATATCGAGTACAGCTGCCGTGAAGGGGTGTGCGGGTCTTGCGAGACACGCGTGCTGGAAGGTGATATCGATCATCGCGATGGCGTGCTGACCAAGGCCGAGCGAGCGGCCAATGGCTCGATGATGGTGTGTGTTTCCGGGTGCAAGAGTCGCCGCCTGGTGCTTGATCTGTGAACTGACCCCATTGCTCGCACGCGCAGTTGACCGGCCCTTGGTGGCCGGTTTTTTTTGGCCCGATGAACGGGCCTCATCGCGGGGCAAGCCAGCACCGGGCTTCGTGGGAGCGGGCTTGCCCCGCGATGAGGCCACGCATCGTGCACTTATGCGCAATCTCTGGGCATTTACGTAACTGCTTTCAGGTGCTGTTTCGAGGGCGATACAAATTGCCGCGTTTCAAATATAAATAATTGTTTTAACTGATAATTTAATTAATTAACAACACTGGCACAAAACCTGCTCTAGCCCTTAGGCATTCACACTTGAAACACCGTATCGCCCCTAAAACAATAAAACCAACTCCACCCGTTATCCGCCGGTAAAAACAGGTTGCCTCGCACACATCCCACTGTGGATGACGCCCCCGTTTTGCCCGCAGAAACGCCCCAACCTTGCAGGGCATGGTATGAACAGATATGTGATAAGCCTCGGTCTGATCGTCAGCAGTTGTGCCAGCTTCGCCTCCGAACCCGGCCCAGCTGCCCCCGACCAACCGCCAGCGGTAAAAAAGCCATTCCCGCATATCGCCTGGCGCAGCGATGACGGCCAAAGCAGCCTGGATATCGGCGGCGCCCTGCGTATCAACTACCGCGACGAGCACTGGGACACCACCGAGAACAACGGTCGGTTCCTGTTCGACACTTTCCGCCTGGATGTCCAGGCCAGCCACCGGCAGCTGTTCAGCGATGTCGGCTACTGGTTCCAGGACGACGGCAAGCGTTCCATCGACCGTGGCTACATTGGCTATCGCTTCAACCCCCAGTCCAACCTGCAACTCGGTGCACCGTTCAAGCCGTTCGGCCTTGAGCCCTACCCACAGTTTGGCTGGAGCTACCACATCCCGTTCTTCATGGGTTACGGGGTCAGCGCTGGTACGGGCCTGAAGTACAGCTACAAGGATCAGGACTGGGACCTGCAACTGGGCTATTTCCCCCGCATGCTGCCCTCCAGCCTGCGCTACTCGCCGGAGGTCGGCCGCTATGCCGACCTCAACGACAACGCCGTGCCCTTCACCCAGTCGCGCCAGGACAACGAAAAGCGCAACCAGCTCAACGCCCGCGTTGCCCGAACCTTCACCGGCGAGGGCTGGAAGACCGAGATCGGCGCCTCGCTGGCCGCCGCCCAGCTGTACAACGCCACCACTGACGATGATGGCGACTATTGGGCAGGCGGTGTGCACGCCCTGTTCAATCATGGCCCCTGGACCGTGACCGGCCAGGCGATTCGCTATGAGTATGACCCGAGCAACCCCGCAGGGGTCAGCGACGATGCGGTGCTGATGGGCGGCAACGGCCTGACGCCGGCCTACCTGATCGCCTCGAAAGCAACCATTGCCGCGGTCAACCTGGGTTATGACGTGTACACGCCAAGGCTTGGCCAGCTGAAGAAGATCAAGCTGTACACCGACTACAGCCGGATGATGAAAGACAAAAGCGGCTGGGATGATTCGCAGATGTTCACGGTCGGGGCGCAGTTCCTGGCGATGCCGATCATGGCCTGGATCGACCTGACCTGGGCGCGCAACGCCAACCCATTTGGCGGGGCGGAAAATGGCACCGGCTGGACCAGTACCAGTTCCGTCGGCAGCAATGACTGGTACTACCGGACCAACATCAACATCGGCTACTACTTCTAAGTCGCTATCGCGGGGCAAGCCCGCTCCCATGCAGAACTCTACCTGGTGGTTCTGCGTGGGAGCGGGCTTGCCCCGCGATGACGTCGCTACAGACACCCTGGCCAATCCGCCGTACGATGTCCAGCAGTCCACCCCTGCAGCCCCAACCATGACCGTCCAACCCCAGCCCCATTTCAAGAAAATCCTGTTTCGCCTGGAGCAGGACGCCCAAGGCTACCCACCCGCCTCGGTCGAGGGCCTGTGGGCCAAACAGGTCGACGCCGGCTACCTGATCGACAGCATCCCGTTTTATACCTACGGCATTGCACCCGGCGACACCATCAGCGTCACCGACGAGGGTGAGCAAACCTGGTTTGCCGCCCTGCACGGCAATGGCGGTGCATCGGTCTTTCGGATAGTGGTCAAGGCGCCAGGCGCGTTTGAACAGGTCCGCGCGGCCTTAAGCGATTTCGGCTGCCCCAGCGAAGTCGAGCAAGCCGTGAAGATGCTCGCCGTGCACGTGCCCCCAAGCCTGTCGCTCGATACCCTGCTCTACTACCTGTTGACCCAGCGCGAAGCCGGTACCCTGGAGTTCGAGGAAGGCGTGTTGCGCCACACCATCCCCGCAGAGTTTCTGTGATACCAGGCCATCGTCTGCCGATGGCCTGGCCAACCCTTACGCTTCTCGACTGGCCTGTGCCAGGCGCGTCGCAGGCTTCCTGAACACGAACAGCAAGCCGATCACGATCAGCCCCATCCCCAGCAAGCTCAGCGGCGCCAGGCGGTTACCGAAGATCAGCAAGTCCATCACCGCAGTCACAGCCGGCACCAGGTAGAACAGGCTTGTGACATTGACCAGGTTGCCCCGGGCGATCAGCCGGTAGAGCAACAGCGTCGCCAGCAGCGAGACCACCAGGCTCATCCACAACAACGCACCGATGAAGCCTGTGTTGAAATCCACCTCCAGGGTTTGCAACGGCGCGAACAACGCGCACAAAACAACCCCGGCCAGGTACTGCAACGGCAAGGTGCCCATGGGGTTGTCAGTGATGCGCTTTTGCAGGATCGAGCCAAAGGTCATGCTCGCCAGCGCCAGCAAAGCGAACAGCATCCCGACCAGGGACACCCCGCCCAGGTTGATGCCCTGGTAGACCACCATGATCAACCCGGCCAAGCCCAAGCCCAGGCCGAACAAGCGGCTCCAGGAGCGCTGACGCTCCATCAGCACCACGGTGAGGATCGGTTGCACGCCCATCACCGTGGCCATCACCCCTGGGGTGACATGGGTATTCAACGCCAGCAGGTAGAAGATCTGGTAGGCGCCGAGCAACACGCAACCGGTGCCCAGGGCCTGCAGGATGGCCCGCAGTGAACGCGGCCAGCGCAGGCCCAGCAGCGGCCCGATCAGCAACAAGCCACACAGCGCCAAGGCTGAGCGCAACAAGAGAAACGCGAACGGGCTGGCATGCGCCAGGCCGAGTTTGGAGACGATCGCCCCGCTGCTCCACAGCAGGACGAACAGGCTGGTAGTGGCCGCCGAGGCCACGGATGCTTTATTGAGGACGAACATATGCCACCTGTATGCAGGCAAATAAGCCAAACGGCGGGCGTGTGCTTCAGCGAGCGAAGGTGCCGACCGTGTTCAGTAGCGTGCGGGTGCGGGAGGGTTCGGCAAGACGCCGATCAGCCCAGCACGACCACACAAGGAGGCGCGGTTACTACGCCCCCGGCAACGCCACTGACAGGTGGTGGTGGGTAGTGACTGAGCATGACCGGCTGCTGGCTACCACGCACGACCATGCCCGCGACAGGCGCGATGGCAAAGGCGTTGCTGACAGGGATGGCGGACATGCACAGGCTCTTGGGTGAGGTGAATGGGTTTGACTATAGCGTTGCGCTCATCGCGGGGCAAGCCCGCTCCCACAGGGCTTGGCCCGGCGATGCTGGGCTCAGAACAACCAGCGATACAGCAGGTAAGCGACCACCACTGCCAACACCGGCCGCAGTACTCGATAAGCCTTGGGATTGGCGCGTTTGAACTGCTTGACCCGGGTGCTGATCTTGTTGCTGAAGCGCTTGCTCCAGGCGTACGCCTGGTTGATGCCGCCAACCCGCTCGTCATCGGTGTTCTGCGGCGCGGTGGCGCGGCCGAGGAAGGCGCTGACCTTACGGTTGATGCGGGTCATCAGCGGGCTGTTGAGCGGGCGCTCGACGTCGCAGAACAGGATCACCCGAGTCACCTCGGTTTCGTTCTTCACCCAGTGCACGAAGGTCTCGTCGAACATCACGTCTTCACCGTCGCGCCAGGCATACGGCTGGCCGTCGACGTAGATGCGGCAGTTGTCCGAGTTAGGCGTGGACAAGCCCAGGTGGTAGCGCAGCGAACCGGCGAACGGGTCGCGGTGTGGATTGAGGTGGCTGCCGCCGGGCAGCAGGGCGAACATCGCGCCCTTGACGTTGGGAATGCTGCTGACCAACTCGACGGTCTTGGGGCACAGGGCTTGCGCCGAAGGCAGCGGTTTGTCGTACCACTTCAGGTAAAACCGCTTCCAGCCTTTCTTGAAGAACGAGCCAAAGCCTGCGTCGTTGTCTTTTTCGGCGGCGCGAATGTAACCCTCGTCGAACAGGCGCATGGCCTCTTCGCGGATCACTTGCCAGTTGTCCTTGAGCACATCGAGCTCAGGGAAGCGCTGACGGTCCAGGTAGGGTTTGGACGGCACGCCGGAGAACAGGTACATCAGGCTGTTGTAGGGAGCGAACAACGCCGAATGGTTGACGAATTGGCGTAGCACCGGCAGCCGGGCCTTGCCGCGCAGGTGCACGAACAGCACGCTGCCGAAGAACACCAGCAGAACACCCGCCTTGGCGACAAAGGAAAAGGTCATGCAACACTCCTTGGAATAGGAAATCAGGCCATCGCTTCCAGATAGCCGGACATCATAAACCCATCCGACGCGGGTAAAAACAACTTGGGTCGGATAGCAATGTTGAAGATTTTGTAATAAAGGCCGTGGCTGGCTATTGCGCCGGGTCAGGCAATCGCTCATTGGCGACTGCTATGCAGCCCATCGCAGGCAAGCCAGCTCCTACCGAACTGCGCGGTACGTGTAGGAGCGGGCTTGCCCGCGAAGAGGCTGGCACTGACTGAAGGCTTACTGCTGGTTTTCCTGCTCGGTGAACAGATCGGCGAAGAGCATGCTCGACAAGTAGCGCTCACCCGAATCAGGCAGGATCACCACGATGGTCTTGCCCTGCATCTCCGGCTTCTCGGCCAGGCGCACCGCCGCGGCCATCGCCGCGCCGCAGGAAATCCCGCAGAGGATGCCCTCTTCCTGCATCAGGCGCAGCGCCATGGCCTTGGACTCTTCGTCGCTGACCGTCTCAACCTGGTCGACCAGCGACAGGTCAAGGTTCTTCGGCACGAAGCCTGCGCCGATGCCCTGGATCTTGTGCGGGCTGGGCTTGAGCTCTTCGCCGGCCAGGGTCTGGCTGATCAGCGGCGAGGCGATAGGCTCGACGGCAACCGACAGGATCGGCTTGCCTTGGGTGTTCTTGATATAGCGCGACACGCCGGTGATGGTGCCGCCGGTGCCGACGCCTGCGACCAACACGTCGACCGCGCCATCGGTGTCGTTCCAGATCTCCGGGCCGGTGGTCTTTTCGTGGATCGCCGGGTTGGCCGGGTTGTCGAACTGGCCCGGCTGGTAGTACTTGGCAGGGTCGGAGGCGACGATTTCGTTGGCCTTCTCGATCGCGCCCTTCATGCCTTTGGCAGGCTCGGTCAGCACCAGCTCGGCGCCCAAAGCCTTGAGCACCTTGCGCCGTTCCAGGCTCATCGAGGCGGGCATGGTCAGCAGCAGCTTGTAGCCGCGGGCGGCGGCGACGAAGGCCAGGCCGATACCAGTGTTGCCCGAGGTCGGCTCGACAATGGTCATGCCCGGCTTGAGCTTGCCGCTGGTTTCGGCGTCCCAGACCATGTTGGCGCCGATCCGGCACTTGACCGAGTAGCCAGGGTTGCGCCCTTCGATCTTGGCCAGGATGGTCACCCCGCGCGGGGCGATACGGTTGATCTGCACCAGCGGCGTGTTGCCGATGGAATGGGCGTTGTCTGCGTAGATACGGCTCATGGCAGGGTCCTTAACCGAGCGGGGAAAGCTTCAAGGGTAAGCCTGCCCGGCGGGAGCGTAAAGCCCGTTCGAACTCCCTCGACGGGCCTGCGGTCAACCGGACATCCTCGATTGGAGAGCCTTCGATGAAAGCGCGTTATCGCTGGCCGCTGGTCGGCCTGGCCAGCCTGGTCGTGCTGCTGGTGGCGCTGCATCTGGCGCTGCCCTACCTGGTGCGCGACTACCTCAACGACAAGCTCGCCGACATGGGCGAGTACCGTGGCCAGATCACCGATGTCGACTTGGCCTGGTGGCGAGGGGCCTACCAGATCAATGGGCTGAAGATCGTCAAGACCACCGGCAAAGTGCCAGTGCCGTTTGTCGATGCGCCGTTGATTGACCTGTCGGTGAGTTGGCACGCGTTGTGGTACGACCGGGCCGTGGTGGCCGAAGTGGTGTTCGTCCGCCCAGAGCTGAACTTCGTCGACGGCGGCAACAAGCAGAATTCGCAGACCGGTCGTGGCACCGACTGGCGTCAGCAGCTGGAAAAGCTGCTGCCGATCACCCTCAATGAAGTGCGCATCGACAATGGCACGCTGACCTTTCGCAATTACAACTCCAAGCCGCCCGTCGAGCTCAAGGCCACCCGATTGCAAGCCAGTGTCCGCAACCTGACCAATGTGCGCGACGACAAAGGTCGGCGTGATGCCAGCTTCGAAGGTTCTGCGCTATTGCTTGGTGACGCCAAGGTGGAAAGCCGGGCGACCTTCGATCCGTTCAGCGACTTCGACGACTTTGAGTTCCGCCTGCGTGCTACGGGCATCCAGCTGCGTCGACTCAACGATTTCGCCAGCGCCTACGGCAAGTTCGACTTCAACGCCGGCCACGGCGATGTGGTGATCGAGGCCCAGGCCGAGAAGGGTCGGCTCAATGGCTATATCAAGCCGCTGCTGCGCGATGTGGATGTGTTCAATTGGCAGCAGGATGTCGAGAACAAGGACAAGGGTTTCTTCCGTTCGATCTGGGAGGCGCTGGTCGGCGCCTCGGAAACCGTGCTGAAAAACCAGCCGAAAAACCAGTTCGCCACCCGCGTGGAACTCAGCGGCAGTGTCCATCAGCAGGACATCAGCGGGTTTGAGGCCTTTTTGCAGATTCTGCGTAACGGTTTCGTGCAGGCGTTCAATGCACGATATGAGCAACCTGCGCCTGATTCCGACTGAGCCTGCGTGACGGGCCATTCAGGGACTGAATACCCGGTCTGCGTTTGCACGTGCCTAGGGCCGGGGTATAGTCGCTGACACACATAGACAATGTTGTCTGGGCCGCCCCTATCGCAGGGCACGCCCGCTCCCACGCCGCGCTACACACAGAATGCGTGGGAGCGGGCTTGCCCCGCGATGAGGCCGCCACTGACACCCCGCACAGAGGATAGGTTGATGAAGTTCGAAGGCACCCGCGACTACGTCGCCACAGACGACCTGAAACTGGCGGTCAACGCGGCGGTTACCCTGGAACGCCCACTGCTGGTCAAAGGCGAGCCGGGCACCGGCAAGACCATGCTCGCCGAGCAACTGGCGGCATCCTTCGGCGCCAAGCTGATCACCTGGCACATCAAGTCGACCACCAAGGCCCACCAGGGCCTCTACGAGTACGACGCAGTGAGCCGTCTGCGCGACTCGCAGCTGGGCGTGGACAAGGTCCACGATGTGCGCAACTACCTGAAGAAGGGCAAGCTGTGGGAGGCGTTCGAGTCTGAAGAGCGGGTGATCCTGCTGATCGACGAGATCGACAAGGCCGACATCGAGTTCCCCAACGACCTGCTGCAAGAGCTCGACAAGATGGAGTTCTACGTCTACGAAATCGACGAGACCATCAAGGCCAAGCAGCGGCCGATCATCATCATTACCTCGAACAACGAAAAAGAGCTGCCCGACGCGTTCCTGCGCCGCTGCTTCTTCCACTACATCGCCTTCCCCGACCGCGATACCCTGCAGAAGATCGTCGATGTGCACTACCCGAACATCAAGCAGTCGCTGGTCAGCGAGGCGCTGGATGTGTTCTTCGATGTGCGCAAGGTGCCGGGCCTGAAGAAGAAGCCCTCCACCTCCGAGCTGGTCGACTGGCTCAAGCTGCTGATGGCCGACAATATCGGCGAAGCGGTGTTGCGCGAGCGCGATCCGACCAAGGCCATCCCGCCGCTGGCCGGCGCCCTGGTCAAGAACGAGCAGGACGTGCAACTGCTCGAGCGCCTGGCGTTCATGAGCCGACGCGGCAATCGCTGACAGGAGCCGGTCATGCTGCTCAACCTGTTCAACGAAATGCGCGCGGCCAAGGTGCCGGTCTCGGTGCGCGAACTGCTCGACCTGCTCGCGGCCCTGCAGCAGCGAGTGGTGTTCGCCGACATGGACGAGTTCTACTACCTCGCCCGAGCGATTCTGGTCAAGGACGAGCGGCACTTCGACAAGTTCGACCGGGCCTTCGGCGCCTACTTCAAGGGCCTGGAGAACCTCGACCGACACCTGGAAGCGCTGATCCCCGAAGACTGGCTGCGCAAGGAGTTCGAGCGTTCGCTCAGCGATGAGGAGCGCGCGCAGATCCAAACGCTCGGTGGCCTGGACAAGCTGATAGAGGAGTTCAAGAAACGCCTCGAAGAGCAGAAAGAACGCCACGCCGGCGGCAACAAGTGGATCGGCACCGGCGGCACCAGCCCGTTTGGCTCAGGTGGCTTCAACCCTGAAGGCATCCGGGTCGGCGAGGCCGGCAAACGCCAGGGCAAGGCGGTCAAGGTCTGGGACCAGCGCGAGTACAAGAACCTCGACGATCAGGTCGAACTGGGCACGCGCAACATCAAGCTGGCCCTGCGCCGGCTGCGCAAGTTCGCCCGCCAAGGTGCGGCTGAAGAGCTGGACATCGATGGCACCATCGACCACACCGCCCGCGATGCCGGGCTGCTGAACATCCAGATGCGCCCAGAGCGGCGCAACACGGTGAAGTTGCTGCTGCTGTTCGACATCGGCGGCTCGATGGACGCCCATGTGCGGGTTTGCGAAGAGCTGTTCTCGGCCTGCAAGACCGAGTTCAAGCACCTGGAGTACTACTACTTCCACAACTGCGTGTACGAGTCGGTGTGGAAAAACAACCTGCGCCGCACGTCAGAGCGTTTTGCCACCTTCGACCTGCTGCACAAGTACGGCGATGACTACAAGGTGGTGTTCGTTGGCGATGCGGCCATGGCGCCTTACGAGATCACCCAGCCTGGCGGCAGTGTCGAACACTGGAACGAGGAAGCCGGCTATGTGTGGATGCAGCGCTTCAAGGAGAAATTCAAGAAGATCGTCTGGATCAACCCGTACCCCAAGCAGACCTGGGACTACACCGCTTCGACCCACCTGATCCGCGACCTGGTCGAAGACAAGATGTATCCGCTGACCTTGCAGGGGTTGGAGGATGCGATGAAATATCTGTCCAAGTAGATTTGCCGGCCTCATCGCGGGGCAAGCCCGCTCCCACGCGTCTTCTTGCACTGCGTGGGAGCGGGCTTGCCCCGCGATAAAGCTGGCAAAGGCGCCGCCAAACTTAGCGCCAGCTCTCCTTGACCGCCTTGCGCCGCCCGCCAAGAATCACCCAGCCGACCAGCAGCAACACACTCTCGACCACCAAGGCCAGCAAGAACCCCGCCCCCAGGCCCCAGCCAATCGCCTCTGGCACCAGCAGAATCTGGTAGCTGTAGCCTTTGAGGGTTTCATCGCGCAGCTGTGGATCGGCCTGCACCAGCACATGCCAACTACGGCTCAACCACGACCCTTGCAACGCCTGCCACTCGCGTTCGAGCAACTGATTGCGGATCAGCAGGCTCTCGATGCTGTTGGCGTCGCTGAGAAACACTGGATCGTCACTGCTGCGATAGTGGCGCACCAGCGCCTGCAAATCGCCTTTGAAGAAGCGCTCGGCGGTCTCCTGGAAGCCCGACAGCGCCTCGCGCGACTCCAGTACATGCGCCTCGACCCGCTGGCTGTAGTCCTTGACCACGCCCGGGACCTGAATACCGGCCAACAGGCCGAAGGTGAACAGCAGCAACCGCAGGTAACTTCTGAACATGCAGCGTCCTTAGCTTTGCCCGTGGGCGATGCACTCGCCATGGCGCCACAGCGCCCATTGGCCGGGCTCATAACGGTGCCAGGTTTCGTTTTCGGTCAGGGCCTCGGTGGTAATCACCGTGACCACGTCATTGGGAGTGGTTTCTGCCTGGAAGTCGACGATCATGTCGACATCCTTGAGCCTGGCCGGGCCAAACGGTGCGCGACGGGTAATGTGCGCCAGCTTGGTCGAACAGAAGCAGAACAGCCAGTCGCCGTTGCTCAGCAAGCCATTGAACACGCCCTTGCCACGGTACTCGGCGCAGGCCTCGACCAACACGGGCAACAGTTGCTCGACCTTGACCGGCTCCGGGAAGGCGCTACGCACGCGGTTGAGCAGGTCGCAGAAGGCCGCTTCGCTGTCGGTGTCGCCAACGGGCCGATAGAAGGTTTTCTGTCCGCTGAAATCAGCCAGTTGGCCGTTGTGCGCGAAACACCAGTTGTGCCCCCACAGTTCGCGCACGAACGGGTGGGTATTGGACAGGCAGACCTTGCCGACGTTGGCCTGGCGAATATGACCGATGACCACCTCGCTCTTGATCGGATAGCGCTGGACCAGCTTGGCCACTTCCGATTCGCTGCTCGCTGCCGGGTCCTGGAACAGACGCAGGCCGCGCCCTTCATAGAAACCGATGCCCCAGCCATCGCGGTGCGGACCGGTGCGGCCGCCGCGCTGCATCAGCCCGGAGAAGCTGAAGACAATGTCAGTGGGGACGTTGGCACTCATGCCCAGCAGTTCGCACATATGCGCGGCTTCCTTTACAGACGGGGCTCGACCCGGCCGCGGCCAGGGGCCGCTGGCGGCGGGTCGTTGCGATAACGGTCATTGCGATCGGCGGCAACCGACGCCTCGACCAGCACCTGGTCATCTTCGTTGACCTGGCGCTGGGCGGCGGCTTCGGCCTGCTCGCGGCGCTCGCGGGCGCGTTTTTCCAGCGGCCAGCGGATCAGCACGAAGAGCAGATACAGGGCAAAGGCGATCATGCCGTACATGGCCAGGTCCGAGGCGGCGCGCCAAGCGTTGTTACCGACCTTGAAGGCGATATCCAAGGCACTGATGGCGATGGCCGGGGCGAAGCTTTCCTTGACCGGATCGACGATGGTTGGGGTCAGCAGCAGCACCGCGATGATCACCCGCAGCGGTTCGCGCAGCCAACGCCACATCCAGCCGGTGAGTTTGAAGCCCACCAGCAGGCAGCCCAGGGCGGCCACGGCATAGAGGCCCCAGGCGAGGGTATAGTCGTTCTCGGTCATGGTGTTCGTGCAAGCCAGGCAAAGAGACGCCTATGATAAACACATTTGGGCCTAGGCGCCCCTATCGCGGGGCAAGCCCGCTCCCACGTGCTGTTTGATAGAACACTGCCAGCGTGGGAGCGGGCTTGCCCCGCGATAGGGCCGGCAAAGCCCGTAACAGCACACCAAGAGATCATTCATGCCAGCCACCGCTACCGCCGCTAAAGCTCCAATAGCCCATCAGGCCACAGGCGCCGACCCCTACGCCTGGCTGCAAGAGCGCGACACCCCCGAGGTGCTGGCCTACCTGCACGCCGAAAACGCCTACCAGGAAACCTGCCTGGCCGACCAGGCGCCGTTGCGCGAGCAACTGTTCGAAGAGATCAAGGGCCGCATCAAGGAAACCGACCTGTCGTTGCCCTCGCCCTGGGGCCCTTGGCTGTACTACACACGCACCACCGCCGGCGACGAATACCCGCGCCACTACCGCTGCCCGCGTCCGGCCGACGACTCCAACACGGTCGATGAAAGCCGCGAACAATTGCTGCTCGACCCCAACGCCCTGGCCGCTGGCGGCTTCCTGGCGCTGGGCGCGTTCAATGTCAGCCCCGACCACCGCCTGCTGGCCTACAGCCTCGACACCAACGGCGAAGAAACCTACACCCTGTACGTCAAGGACCTGGCCAGCGGCAGCATCACCACCCTGCCCTTCGAAGACTGCGACGGCAGCATGACCTGGGCCAACGACAGCCAGACGCTGTTCTTCGCCGAACTGGACGACACCCATCGCCCTTGGCGACTGCGCCGCTTTACCTTGGGCGAGGCTGACGCGCAGACCGTGTTCGAGGAAGCCGATGGACGGTTCTTCCTGCACTGCTACCGCGCCAGCTCCGAGCGCCAGCTGATCCTGCTGCTCAACAGCAAGACCACCAGCGAGGCCTGGGTGCTCGACGCCAGCACCCCACAGGCCGACTTCACCTGCCTGGCGCCACGTGAGGAAAATCACGAGTACTACCCCGATCACGGCCAGCTCGATGGCCAGTGGCGCTGGTTCATCCGCAGCAACCAGGACGGGATCAACTTCGCCCTGTTCCACGCCCCTGCCGAGCAGGTGCCGGGCCGCGCGCAGTGGCAGGTGCTGGTGGCGCACCGCGAGACGATCATGCTCGAAGGCCTGAGCCTCAATGCCAGCGCGCTGGCACTGAGCCTGCGCGAAGGTGGCCTGCCGGTCATCGAAGTGCGCCCGCAAGGTTTGCCGACATACCGCGTGGAGCTGCCGGATGCGGCCTACAGCCTGTATGTGCAAGACAGCCTGGAGTTTTCCAGCAGCCGCATTCGCCTGCGTTACGAAGCGCTCAACCGCCCGGCCCAGGTGCGCCAACTGGAGCTGGCCAGCGGTGCTCAGCAGGTGCTCAAAGAGACGCCAGTGCTTGGCGCGTTCGATGCCGACGCCTATGTCAGCCAGCGCCTGTGGGCGACCGCCAAGGATGGCACGCAGGTGCCGATCAGCCTGGTCCGCCGCCGCGAGGATCTGGACAAGACAGTGCCGCTCTATCTGTACGGCTATGGCGCCTATGGCGAAAGCCTCGATCCATGGTTCTCCCACGCCCGGCTGAGCTTGCTCGAACGCGGCGTGGCTTTCGCCATCGCCCATGTGCGTGGCGGCGGCGAGCTGGGCGAGGCCTGGTACCGGGCTGGCAAGCAGCAACACAAGCAGAACAGCTTCGATGACTTCATCGCCTGCGCCGAACACCTCATCGCCGAGGGCGTCACCGGCCGCGAACGCCTGGCGATCAGCGGCGGCAGCGCCGGCGGCCTGCTGATTGGCGCGGTACTCAACCAGCGTCCGGATCTCTTCCGTTGCGCGATTGCCGAAGTGCCGTTCGTCGACGTGCTCAACACCATGCTCGACCCCGAGCTGCCGCTGACCGTGACCGAGTACGACGAGTGGGGCAACCCCGAGGAGCCGGAGGTTTACGCACGGATCAAGGCTTATGCGCCATACGAGAACGTCAAGGCCCAGGCCTACCCTGCCATGCTGGTGGTGGCCGGTTACAACGACAGCCGCGTGCAGTACTGGGAAGCAGCCAAGTGGGTCGCGCGCCTGCGCACGCGCAAGACCGACGACAACCTGCTGCTACTCAAGACCGAGATGGGCGCGGGTCACGGCGGCATGAGCGGCCGGTACCAAGGCCTCAAGGACGTGGCGTTGGAGTATGCGTTCGTCTTCAATGAGCTGGGCGTGGTGTAAATCGGTTTTTTTGTTGTCTTAGGGTGGATTTGTCCGCGGGCTTTGCCTCGCCAGTGCTGGCCTCTTCGCGGGCAAGCCCGC
>Ga0247819_10000140_pt1 | contig 43982 bp, 34 predicted proteins | sample 13C_Xylose_Day6_FD_193428 | JGI IMG/M metagenome (GOLD analysis project Ga0247819, IMG submission 193428) | Soil microbial communities from agricultural site in Penn Yan, New York, United States - 13C_Xylose_Day6 | ecosystem: Environmental > Terrestrial > Soil > Agricultural land | place: USA... | reverse complement strand
TCCTCAAGCGTATCGCCGGGCGTCTGGGCGAGCCGGTCATCCGTCAGGCCGTGGCCACCGCCGTCAAGATCATGGGAGAGCAGTTCGTCGTCGGCCGCACCATCGAGGCCGCGCTCAAGCGCTCGGACCGCGAAGGCTGGCTGTGCAGCTTCGACATGCTGGGCGAGGGCGCCCGCACGACCGCCGACGCCGAGCGCTATGAGAAGATCTACGCTGACGCCATCGAGGCCGTGGGCAAGACCGCCAAGGGTCAGGGCCCGGAAGCCGGCCACGGCGTTTCGGTCAAGCTGTCGGCCCTGTCGCCCCGCTATCAGGCGGTGCAGGAAGACCGCGTCTGGGAGGAGCTCTATCCTCGCATCCTGCGTCTGGCCCTGATCGCCGCCAAATACGACATCAACTACACCATCGACGCCGAGGAAGCCGACCGTCTGGCCCTGTCGCTGAAGCTGCTGGAGCGGCTGGCCCGCGAGCCGGCGCTGGGCGACTGGAAGGGCCTGGGCCTGGCTGTCCAGGCCTATCAGAAGCGCACGACCGAGACGGTGCAGAAGCTGGCCGAGCTGGCGAAATCCTCGGGCCGCCGCCTGATGGTGCGTCTGGTCAAGGGCGCCTATTGGGACACCGAGATCAAGCTGGCCCAGGTCAACGGCCGAACCGACTATCCGGTCTTCACGACCAAGCCGGCGACCGATCTGAACTATCTGGTCTGCGCCAAGGCCCTGATCGAGGCCTCGCCATACATCTACGCCCAGTTCGCCACCCACAACGCCCACACCCTGGCCGCCGTGCGCCGCATGGCCCGCGACCGCAACGTGACCATCGAGCACCAGCGTCTGCACGGCATGGGCGAGGCCCTCTATGACGCCGCGCACGAGGCCTGGGCCGACGAAAAGGTTATCGTCCGCGCCTACGCCCCCGTCGGCGGCCACGAAGAACTGCTGCCCTATCTGGTGCGCCGCCTGCTGGAAAACGGCGCCAACTCCTCCTTCGTCCACGCCCTGCTGGACGAGCGCGTTCCGGCGGCCGCCGTCGCCGCCGACCCCATCACCGCCGTCGAGGCCCAGCCCGACCGTCACCCCAGGATTCCGGTTCCCATGAACATCTACGGCGATCGCCAGAACTCCCTCGGCCGCGACTATTCGCAGGCCGCCGACCGTGAGCGCCACGCCAAGGCTCTGGAGCGCGTCGACAGCGAGAAGCTGACGTCCGGCCCCATCATCGGCGGCAAGTTGCGCGCCGGCGTCAATGCGCAGGACGTGACCAATCCCTTCGACCGCTCGCAGGTCCTGGGCCATGTGTCCGAAGCCTCGGTCGAGGACGTGGACGCCGCCGTCAACGCGGCCGCCGAGGCCCAGGTCGCCTGGGACCGCATCGGCGGGGCGGGTCGCGCCCCCGTCCTGCGCGCCATGGCCGACGTGCTGGAAGCCGATATGGACCGTCTGGTCGCCCTCTTGTCGCGTGAGGCGGGCAAGACGCTGAACGACGGCGTGGCCGAGGTGCGCGAAGCCGCCGACTTCTGCCGCTACTACGCCCTGCTGGCCGAGCGCGACTTCGGCGGTCGCCAGACCCTGAAGGGCCCGACCGGCGAGACCAATGAACTGGTCCTGCACGGCCGCGGCGTCTTCGCCGCCATCAGCCCGTGGAACTTCCCCCTGGCCATCTTCACCGGCCAGATCGCCGCCGCCCTGGCCGCCGGCAACGCCGTGGTGGCCAAGCCCGCCGAACAGACCCCGCTGATCGCCGCCGAGGCCGTCCGCCTGTTCTTCAAGGCGGGCCTGAACCCCGATCTGCTGGCTCTGGTCCCCGGTCGCGGCGAGATCGTCGGCGCGGCCCTGACGGCTCATCCGGGCATTGACGGCGTGGCCTTCACTGGCGGCACCGACACCGCCAGCGCCATCAACCGCGGCCTGGCCGCGCGCCCCGGCGCCATCATCCCCTTCATCGCCGAGACCGGCGGCCTGAACGCCATGTTCGTGGACACCACGGCGCTGAAGGAACAGGTCATCGACGACGTCATCCTGTCGGCCTTCGGCTCGGCCGGCCAGCGTTGCTCGGCCCTGCGCATCCTCTATGCGCCCAAGGAAGCCGCCGACGCCCTGATCGAGGGCCTCAAGGGCGCACTGGCGACCCAGGTTCTGGGCGACCCGACCGACAGCAAGACCGACATCGGCCCCGTCATCGACGCCGAGAGCCGCGCCAACCTGGAAGCTCACGTCGCGCGCCTGTCGAAAGAAGCCAGGATCGTCGCCCGCGCCGAACTGGCCCCCGGTGCGGACAAGGGCGACCTGTTCGCTCCGACCATCGCTGAGATCCCGACGCCCGACTTCCTCGAGCGCGAGGTCTTCGGCCCGATCCTGCACGTCTATCGCTATGACTCGAAGGACCTGAAGTCGGTCGCCGCCAGCCTGGCCGCGCGCGGCTATGGCCTGACCCTGGGCGTCCACAGCCGCATCGAGGCCTTCGCCGACGAAGTCGTGCGTCTGGTCCCGGCGGGCAATGTCTATGTGAACCGCTCGATCATCGGCGCCGTGGTCGGCGTCCAGCCCTTCGGCGGCGAGGGCCTGTCCGGCACCGGCCCGAAAGCCGGCGGTCCCAACAGCCTGATCCGCTACGCGGCGGAAAAGGCCATCAGCGTCAACATCGCGGCCCAGGGCGGCGATCCGGCTCTGTTGAACCTGTAAGTGAAGCGCGCCTAGAGCGCGCTTCGCATCACGCCGCGAAGATACTGGCCGTAGGCGCTCTTGCCGAGCGCCGCGGTCAGGCCTTCCAATTGGTCGGCGTCGATGAAGCCCTTGGTGAAGGCGATCTCCTCGGGGCAGGCGATCTTGAAGCCCTGGCGCTTCTCAAGGACCCGGACGAACTCGGCGGCCTCGACCAGGCTGTCGGGCGTGCCCGTGTCCAGCCAGGCGTAGCCGCGACCCATGATCTCGACCGACAGCTTGCCGCGTTCAAGATAGGCCCGGTTGACGTCGGTGATCTCCAGCTCGCCGCGCGGAGACGGCTTGAGGCTGCGTGCGATGTCGACCACGTCGCCGTCGTAAAAATAGAGGCCCGTAACCGCCCAGTTGGACTTGGGCGTCGCCGGTTTCTCCTCGATGGACAGGGCGCGCATGCCCGCATCGAATTCGACCACGCCGTAACGTTCGGGGTCGTTGACGTGATAGGCGAAGACCGTCGCTCCTTCCTGGCGCTGCATGGCGCTGGTGAAGAGTTCGGTGATGCCGTGACCGTAATAGATGTTGTCGCCCAGGATCAGGGCGGAGGGGTTGTCGCCCACGAATTCGGCGCCGATGATGTAGGCTTGGGCCAGGCCGTCAGGGCTGGGCTGGACCGCATACTGAATCTCCATGCCCCATTGCGAGCCGTCGCCGAGCAGGGCCTGGAAGTTGGGCGTGTCCCGCGGGGTCGAGATGATCAGAACCTCACGAATGCCGGCCAGCATCAGGGTCGACAGCGGGTAGTAGATCATGGGCTTGTCGTAGACCGGCATCAGCTGCTTGGAGGTCACGAGCGTCATGGGATGCAGGCGCGTGCCCGATCCGCCGGCGAGGATGATGCCCTTCATGCGGGGGTCCTTTCGGCATTGAGTTCGGAAACGATCTCGGCGACGGCCTCCTGCCAGGCGCGGGGAGCGACGCCATAGTCGCGGGCCAGCCGAGTCGTCAGCAGGCGGGAATTGGCCGGGCGTCTGGCGGGGGTGGGATATTCGGCGGTGGCGATGCCCTCGACAGCGGCCGAGGGGCCGCCCGTCGCCGCGCTGCGGGCGAAGATTTCCCGGGCGAGGCCGGCCCAGCTGGTTTCGCCGGCGTTGACGAAATGGAAGACGCCGACGGGCGCCTGGTCGTCCTCGATCATTCGCAAGGCGATGGTCTGCAAGGCGGCGGCGATGTCTCGCGCCGAGGTCGGGCAACCGTGCTGGTCGTCCACGACCCTGAGGGTCGGTCTGTCGGCGGCGAGACGCAGCATGGTCTTGAGGAAGTTGGCGCGGTGGACGCTCAGCACCCAGGCGGTGCGCAGGACGACCGAGCGGGGGTTGCCGGTGCGAACCGCCAGCTCGCCTGCCAGCTTGGAGGCGCCGTAGACGCCGAGCGGTCCTACGGGATCATCCTCGGCGTAGAAGGCGTCGCCCGAGCCGTCGAAGACATAGTCGGTCGAAACCTGGATCAGGGGAACGTCGGCCTCGCGCGTCACCTCGGCCAGGACGGCGGGGCCCATGGCGTTCGCGGCGAAGGCCGCGGCCACGTCCGTCTCCGCCTTGTCCACGGCGGTGTAGGCGCCCGAGTTGATGACCGCGGCGAAGGGGGTTCTGGCAAAGGCCGCCCGCACGGATTCGATGCTGGCCAGGTCCAGATCGGCCCGTGTCGGCGTATGCAGGACGATGTCCGCAGGCCAGTCGGCTGCGGCCACCTCCAGCCCGACCTGCCCCGCGCCGCCTGTCACGAGGATGTGGCGTGGATCAGCCATTGGCGACGCCGAGGCGCTGGGTCGCATAGCGGGCGTCCAGGATGTCCTGCCACCAGGTCTGGTTCTCCAGATACCAGCGCACGGTGCGGGCGATGCCCTCCTCGAAGGTCACCGAGGGCGCCCAATCCAGGTCGGCGCTGATCTTGGAGGCGTCGATGGCGTAGCGCTGATCGTGGCCGGGACGGTCGGCGACGTAGGTGATCTGCTTGGCGTAGGCCTGGCCATCGGCGCGGGGGCGCAGCTGGTCGAGGATGGCGCAGATCGCCTTCACCACGTCGATGTTCTTCCGTTCGGCGTTGCCGCCGACGTTATAAGTCTGACCCGGGCGGCCTTTTTCGAAGACGGCCTGCAGCGCGCGCGCGTGGTCGTCGACGAACAGCCAGTCCCGGACATTGCTGCCGTCGCCGTAGACGGGCAGGGGTTCGCCGTTCAGGGCGCGAATGATGATCAGCGGGATCAGCTTTTCGGGGAAATGGTAGGGGCCGTAGTTGTTCGAGCAGTTGGTCACCAGCACCGGCAGGCCATAGGTGTGGCCCCAGGCGCGCACCAGATGGTCCGAGCCCGCCTTCGACGCCGAATAGGGCGAGCGGGGGTCGTAGGGGGTCGTCTCGGTGAAGAAGCCGTCCTCGCCCAGCGAACCGAACACCTCGTCCGTCGAGATGTGATGGAAGCGGAAGGCCGCCTTGCGGGTCTCGGGCAGACCGCGCCAGTAACCCAGGGTCTGATTGAGCATGACGAAGGTGCCGACGAGGTTGGTCTGCACGAACTCGCCGGGTCCGTCGATCGAACGATCGACATGGCTTTCAGCGGCGAGGTGGGCGACGATGTCCGGCTGGAAATCCTGCAGGACGCGGGCGACAGCCTCGGCGTCGCAGATGTCGGCCTGGACGAAGCTGTAGCGGTTGCTCCCCGCTGCGGGCTCAAGCGAGCTGAGCAGGCCGGCATAGGTCAGCTTGTCGAAAACCAGCACCTCGTGATCGCTGTGTTCGATCAATCGCCGCACTAGCGCCGAGCCGATAAAGCCGGCTCCGCCGGTGACCAGAATTCTCATTGAAACTCGCTGTTTGGACGATCGTGGATCAGGAAGGAACGACCGGTCTGAGAGGGTTTTGAGCAAAGATCAGAGGTTTCGCAACCGCTTAGTGGCCTGTCGTCAAGGTGTCGTCTTGCCGTCGTCGGTCGGCAACCCTAGAAGGGCCTCGACCCTTCCAAGCCGCATGGCTCGCTTTCAAGCGTGACTATACGAGACTCCGCCTCATGACTGAATCACCTGTGTTTCTGGTGACGCCTCGCCGCTTTGCGGACGCCCGCGGCTGGTTTTCCGAAACCTATTCGCAAGCGGCGATGGCGAAGCACGGGGTGAACGAAACCTTTGTTCAGGATAATCAGTCCTTCTCGCGTCAGACGGGAACGGTGCGGGGGATTCACTTCCAGCGGCCGCCCCACGCTCAAGCCAAACTCGTGCGGTGCGTGCGCGGTTCCCTGATCGATTATGCGGTGGACCTCCGGCGCCAGTCGCCGACGTTCGGGCGTTGGGTGTCGGCGCGACTGACGGCTGAAGGGGGCGAGCAGCTATATATTCCGGTGGGCTTCGGACATGCCTTCGTGACGCTCGAACCTGATGTCGAGATCGCCTACAAGGTGACGGACGTCTACGCGCCGGATTGCGATGGCGGCGTGCGCTGGAACGATCCGACCGTGGGCATCGACTGGCCTCTGCCGGCCGACGGCGCGGTGCTGTCCGACAAGGACGCCGTCCTCCCGGGCCTGGATGGGCTGGACGTGGACTTCGCCTATGACGGGCGTCCGCTTCTTCCTCTTCAGGCCTGATCCCCGGCTTCGCCGTTGCTGAATGGCGTGCTCAGAGTCTATGCTCGAGATTGAGAACAACCCTGGCGCGCTCGCCTGCAAGGATGTGGGTTCCGGCGGCGTGAAGGCGGCAAGGTGATGATTTTCGAACCGATTTCCCGGCACGCCACGATCGTGATCTCCCTCATGTTGCGGGAGATCATCACGCGCTATGGGCGGCGCGGCCTGGGTTTCCTCTGGTTGGTCGGCGAGCCTCTGCTGTTCACCGGCGCGGTCATCCTGCTCTGGTCCTTCATCAAGGCGCCCTATCAGCACGGCATACGCCTCGCGCCCTTTGTCATGACCGGCTACATGGCCCTGATCATGTTCCGCCACATGATCAGCTATTCCATGGGGGCGGTTTCAGGGAACCTGGGGCTTCTGTTCCACCAGAAGATCAAGATCCTGCACGTCTATATGGCGCGCTTCCTGCTGGAGTTGGGCGGGACGACCCTGGCCTTCCTGATCGTCTACCTGGTCCTGGTGGCCTTTGGCCAGGTCGGTTGGCCGGCCGATCCCCTGCTTCTCTACTATGGCTGGATGTCCTTGTTTGTCCTGTCCGTCGGCATTGCGCTGGTGGTCAGCGCCCTGGCGATGGAGTTCGACGTGATCGAGCGCATCGTGCCGGTTCTGATGTATGCGATCCTGCCGTTTTCCGGCGCGTTCAGCATGGCGGCCTGGTTGCCGCCGACCTATCGGGCGATCTATCTCGCCGTTCCCATCCCCCATCCTGTCGAGATGATGCGGGCGGGCGTTTTCGGCGAGTTCGTTGAAACTCACTACGACCCGCTCTATCCCCTTTTCTGGGGGGGGCTGCTTACCGTCCTGGGCTTGATCATGATTTCGAGAGCCAAGGAACATATTGATGCCGACTAGCCCTCAAATGCGCCTGAGCCATGGGCGGGGAATGACTGAATGAGCGACTCTCGCGTTACGTTTCTGGGCGGACCGACGCCGGGTGAACCGGTGCGGGCCATAAAGACGCCTTTCATCCTGGGGCCCGCGGCGATCTCGTTCGGGGTCGTGGTCCTGCTGCCGACGCTGGTGGCGGCGATCTACCTGCTCTTCATCGCCTCCCCGCGCTATGTGTCGGAAGCGCATTTCGTCGTCCAGACGGCGTCGAAGCAGCAGCCTTCCGGTCTTGGCGTTGCGCTTCAGGGGGTCGGGATATCGACGAACGGCACAGACTCGTTCGCCGTTCATGAATACATCCGCTCACGCGATGCGCTCAGCACGCTCCAGCCGAGGCTGGACGTGAAGGCCATGCTGTCGCGACCAGGCGTGGATATTTTCTCGCGCTTTCCGGCGCCCGGGCAGGGGCAGACCCAGGAAGATCTCTACAAGGCGTTCCAGCGTCGCGTGACGGTGGGTTATGACACCGCGACCGGCATCAGCACCCTGCGCGTCCAGGCGTTCACGCCGCGCGACTCCCAGGCGATCGCCAGCGCCCTGCTGGACAGCGGCGAGACCCTGGTCAACCGGCTCAATGATCGGGCCGCGGCCCAGGACGTCGAAGACGCCGAGCGCAATGTCCTGGAGGCTGAGCAACGCCTTTCCGACATTCAGCAGCGTCTGACCACCTATCGCAATCGCGAGAGCATGCTCGACCCGGAAGCCTCGGCCCAGGAGGGGTCGGCCCTGCTGGCCGAGCTGCAGGGCACCCTCGCGGGCCTGCGCGCCGAGCGGGCCCTGATCGCGAGCCAGGCGCCGCAAAGTCCCCAGTTGCCGGCGCTCGACGCACGTATTCGCGCCTATGAACAGCAACTGACGATCGAGCGCGGCAAGGTGGCGGGCAATGCCGACTCCCTGGCGACCAAGGTCAGCGGATATGAGGCGCTGATGCTGGAACGGACCCTGGCCGACCGCGCCCTGAGCGCGGCCAGCACGGCGCGAGACGCCGCTCGCGACTCGGCGCGCCGCCAGAAGCTCTATCTGGAACGGGTGGTGAATCCGAATCTTCCGGACAAGGCGACGGAACCTCGTCGCTGGCGAGGCATTCTGGCGGTCCTGGTCACCATGCTGTTGCTGTACGGCGTGGGCGGCCTCGTGTGGGCGGGCCTGAGGGAGCACCGGCAACTTTGACGTCGTTCTCAACGGAGGACATCGGGCTCGAGGTTTCCAATCTCGGGAAGACTTATGCTCGCTCCGCCAGCGCGCCGCCCTTGTTCCGCAATCTCAACTTCACGGTCGGTCGGTCCGACCGGCTCGCCATTCTGGGGCGTAACGGCCAGGGCAAGTCGACGATGATCAAGATCCTCGGGGGCGCGCTCGCGCCCTCCGAGGGCCGGGTCAACTGGCGCATGACGAACTCGTGGCCGATCGGCTTCAGCGGCGCGTTTCAGGGCAGCCTGACGGGCGTGGACAACGTCCGCTTCCTGGCGCGTGTCTATCAGCGCGACTTCAAGGAGCTGATGGGGCTGGTCGACGGCTTCGCCGAGCTGGGCTCGAAGATGGCCATGCCGGTGAAGCACTATTCCTCGGGCATGCGGGCGCGTCTGGCCTTCGGCCTGTCCCTGGCCATCGACTTCGACTGCTATTTGATCGATGAACTGGTCGCGGTCGGCGACGCCCGCTTCCAGCGCAAGTGCAATGAGGAATTGTTCGAACGCCGCGCCCAGCGCGCCTTCATCATGGCGTCGCACGACATGAGGACGGTGGGCCGGGTCTGCGATCGTGCGCTCATTATCGAGGGCGGGCGCGCCAAGATGTTCACCGACATCCACGAGGCCATCGATATCTACACCTGGCTGAGGGCTGCGTGAGCAAGACTGTTCGAGTGGGCGTCCTGCAGATGCCTTCATCCCGGGGCTCGGCCTGGCGTATCGGTCTCAAGGGCGCGGCGCGCCGGCTGGGCTGGGGCCTGGTCAAGGGGACGGACGTCTCGCTCGAAGGCGACGCGCCTGCCCAGAGCCAGATCATACTGCTCCGCGACGGGGCGCAGGCTCTGGCCATGGCGCCGCATCTGGACGCCTGCGTGGTCGTCACGGAACCTCTGGAAGACATCTGCGCGGCCATGGCCGCGCATTACCCGGACAAGAAGATCAAGGCCTATGCCGTGGCCGCGGAGCGTCTGGCGGCGGCGACGACCCTGGCGCGACGGGGCGCGGCTGTCGTCCAGGCGTCGGCTGCTTCCGCCGACCTGCCCTTGATCGGCCAGGTCCTGATCCAACCGGTGACCGAAGTGGCCCCGGCCGGGGTGCTCGATCCCGCGCCGCTGGACATGTTCGCGGGGGAGGGGCCTCAACCGGGACATCAGACCGTCTGGCCGTGGGACCTGTTCAACTATCGGACCACGCCGCGATCGCGGGTCGCGCCGCCCCATATCGATCTGACGGGGCGCGCCCGTGTCCTGTTCCACGGTCCGCGTTTCTCGCTGCCGGCGGGAGAATGGCGCGTGCGGTTGCGTTTCCATCTCGATCCGGAAGGGCGCGAATCTCCGCTGAAGTTCGAGTGGGGCGCCGTCGAAGATTTTGAAACTCTTGAGCTTCAACTCGACGCAGCCGGCCTTTATGAAGTCGAGCTGACCAAGCGATGGGAACAACCTGTCGCTGCAGAGCTGCGGGTGTGGGCCGCGGCGGCGCATTTCCTCGGGTCTTTCGAGTTCGTGAGCGCGGATGTCGCTTATCTGGCGCACTAGGGCGCAGGCGGGCCGCGATGCGGTTCGGGCGAGGCAGCAGGGCGGAGAGTTTTCGGTATGGTGAGGCAGTCTCGAGCGAAGCAGGGCGCGTCATCGGTCGCCGAGAGCGCTGCGGCCGTAGGCGATGTGCGACGCACGGTGCGACGTCTCGGCGTCTTTCTGTTCTGGGATCCCCAGGAGATCGTCCACGACTATGTGAAGGTGTCTCTGGCCGCGCTGCGTCCCCATTTTGAAACCCTGATCGTGGTCGTGAACGGACAGGTCGACCGCACCGGACAGGACGCTCTGGCCGAGGCTGCGGACGAGGTCTGGTATCGGGAAAACAAGGGGTATGACGTCGGCGGCTACAAGTACGCCGTTGATCGTCTCGGCGTGGAGGCCATCGCCGCCTATGATGAGTTCGTCCTGCTGAACTACACCTTCTACGCCCCCCTGGCGGACCTCGGCGCCATGTTCGAGCGCATGGATGCGTCGGGCGTCGACTTCTGGGGCGTGACGGACTTCAAGGACACCCGGCAGAACTTCGTCCAGTCCTATTTCATCGCCGCGCGATCGCGGCTGACGGGCAGCCAGGCGTTCGCGGATTACTGGGCCGCCATGCCCCCCATCGTGTCGATCGACGACTCGATCGAGCATCACGAAAAGGCGTTCACCGCCTATTTCGCCGCCAGGGGCTTTTCCTGGGAAGTCGCCTTCCCGACCGAGGTCGGGGAGTTCGGCAATGTTACGATCGCCTCGCCGATCCAGCAGGCGGCGGACGGTTGCCCGACGCTGAAGTATCGGGCCTTCACCTTCCCCCTGGAGAGCCTGCGTCACCGCGAGGCGCCCTATCCGGCGCGGACGCTGGATTATGTTCGGCAGCATACCGACTATGACGCCGGCCTGATCGTGGACCATCTGGTGCGCAGCACCTCGCCGACCGTGATCGCCGCCAATCTTCAGACCATCACGGTCGCGGCGCCGCAAGCCGTCGGCAAGGCCCTGTCCCTGGGGCGGGTCGGCCTGTTCGTGAACCTGGTCGATGCAGCGTCCCTGGAAGGTCTTGCGCAGGCCCTTTCGACCGTGATCGCGCGAAGCGGAGTCACGATCCATGTGCGTGCGCCTTCCGAAGCCCTGGCGGCGGAGGTCGGGCAGGTCTGGCCGGGCGAGGCGACCCTCGTCCGCGTCGGCGCACCTGCCTCCACCCTCGAGGGGCTGTTTGCGTGGGCCGACGAAGTGGATTTCCGCCAGTTCGACCTGGTCCTTTCGCTCGGCGATTTCTCGGGCGGCCGGCGGATGAACGCCTGGCTGGATAATCGCCTCTCCTTCTACGTCGACAACCTGGTCGGCGGAGACAGTGTTCTGAACGCCGTGGCGCAACAGTTTGAAGACGTCGCCGTCGACATGGTGATGTCGCCCTCCAGTCCCTACCTCGACGCGGGCGACGACGCCTTCTGGCTGAAGAACAGGCACGAGGTCAGCCGGATGGCGGCCGCCCTGGGGGTGAAGGGGCCGGGTGAAGCGGCCAGCTTCCATGCGCCGCACGCGATCTTCTGGATGCGAGGCGAGGCCCTCGCGGGGCTTGCCGGCGCCTATGAGACCGTCAAGGGCGGCGACGCGCTCGATCTGGGGGACCAGTTCAACCGGCTGCTGCCGACCTTGCTGGCCGCGCGCGGGAAACTGGCCTGGCGAATGATCTCTTCGGGCAATGCGGCCCAGGCGCTGGCGGCCTCTGCATGGACCGCCCTCCGCTCAGCCGAAGCCCGGATCGAGAAGGATCGCGAGGCCGAACGTCGTCTTGCAGTCCTGCAGCTGGCCAATGAAGACCTGGAGCGTTCGCTCAAGACGGCCAAGGCGCGGATTTCCAAGACCGGCGCCGAGTTGAAAGCGGCGCTGGGCGACAAGGCGGCGCTTGAAAGCGCTCAGGAAACCTTCCGTCTGGCGGTGGCCGAGAACCGCGAACTGCGTCTGCTTCATAACCGCACCGCTGAAGAGCTGGCGGCCCTGCGCCGCCTGACGACGGGGCGGTGGGGCGGCGCATCGACTGTGTTCAGACGGGCGGGCCGAAGCTTCAAGCGGGCCTGGCGACGGTTGACGAAACGTGCCGGGCGAGAGGCGTCGACATGATCGCGACGCCCTACGCCCGGGCCTTTCGCCCCGGTGAGCTGAGCGGTCGTCGGGTTCTGCTGGTGGCCCAGGGACCCTGGCACCTCGATATGTACGCCAGCCTTTTCACGGCCCTGCCCGAGGTGGACTGGACGGTCTATTTCGAGGCCCCGGGTGAAACCCTGGCGCCCCTGTCGATGGCGACGCCGGCCAATGTGCAGTTGATCGGCAATCTGATCGACGTTCTTCTGCGCCTGGACGACTTCGCCGTCTGCCTGACCACCCTGGCCACCCCGCATCGCGCCCATCTCAAGGGGTTGCAGATCTTCACCGCCTGCTCGCGTCTGGGCGTGCCGGTGCTGGAGCTGCAGCATGGCCTGTTCCAGCAGGGCGCGGCCTTTGTCGAAGTGTCCAGAACCCCGGGATCGGGGTTTGCGAACGCCGCCCAGGGCGCCGCCGCCAGGAATTTCCGCGACGATCTGGTCGGCTGGTCCGGCAAGGACGGCATCGGCCTGCCCCAGTTTCATGATCTGAAGCCGGCGACGGACGACGGCTATGTGCTGATCCTGTCCAACCTGCACCGTTCGGTCTTTTCGGAGGTCGAGCGGCGGCTCTTCTATGAGGGGGTGGCGCAGCTGGTGCGCCGTCATCCCGAGACCCGCTTCCTCTGGAAGCCTCACCAGGCGGAGCTCCAGCGCAAGCTGGAGCCCCTCTATGCGCCGCTGATGGAGCAGGTCGGAGAGAATCTCGAGCTTCTGACCCGAGAGACCATGGCCGGCCGGACGACGCTGGATCTGATCCGCTGCTGTTCCCGCGCTGTGTCGTCCTTGTCGTCAGTTGTGCTCGAGCTCGAGATGTACGCCAAGCCGACGCTCGTGTACGCGCCGGTGTCGATGGAGGATGCGGTTGCGATCATGGGAACGGTGCATCCCTTTGATGACGACCTCAGCCTGCTGAGCGCCTATGCCGATCTGATGCAGAGGCCGGACGCCTATCGTATGCAGACGGGGTTCCTGAAGCCCTTCGATCCGGACCGGTTGCGCGCCATACTCAAGCGGAACTGGCGATCGGAAACCATAGCCAAGGCGGATCTGGCCCAGGCGATCCTGCCGAGCATCGAGTTTCTGGAATTGACCAGTACGATCAACCGTATGAAGTCGGACCTCAGGTCGGCTATTAAGGGCTGAAGAGGCGATCGCCTGGCTGCGGCCAAGTAGAACGCTGCGCGAATTGGAAAGATACGGATGGACGATTTCTATCAGAAAATAGTGGGGATTATCGCGTCCCTATTTAAAGTCCCGGCGAGCGAAATCTCGTCGGACACTGTGGCCATGGATGTGGATGGGTGGGATTCCTTGACGCACACCGAGCTCGTTCTTCTTATTGAAGAAGAGATTGGCCGGCCCTTGCCGATTGCTCAGGTTATGGAATGTGAAAACGTAGGCGATCTGATTGCTGTGGCCCGCAAGACCAGCGTGACTGCTGTTTGATGAAAACGCGTCGAATTCTGATCCGGGGCAATTGTCACGCGCAATTTCTGGGCGCGGCCTTGAAGGCGCTGACGAAGCATGAGGTGAAGGTCGCGGGGCTTCCGTATGACGGGCCGATCCATTTCGGTGGCGCCATGGCGGACTATACCGACCTCACTCAAGGCCTTGATTGGATAAGGGAAGCTGACGAACGGCCGATTTTCATCGTCCAGGCGACGCCGGGCAAACACTATCTGTCAGAGAAGTGGCTTGCGATGGGGGTCGATCATGAACTGGTGAAGATGCCGTTCATTAGATTGGGAGCGTTCGAGCTCAATAATCTTCCGGATACTGAGGATGCGGCGCGTAAGATCCGCCTGGAAGTGCGGAAAGATCGCATCTTCAATGAGATGAGCGCTATCGCGGCTGGTCGTGACGCAACGGACATCGACTATGTCCTGGAAGCGTTCCAGTCGAGTCCTGAATTTTATAGCCATTCGCACTATACGGGAAAGGTCTTCGCACGGCTGTTCAGCTTGATGCGAGGTTCGGCGCTCGATAAGGCCTTGGGCGAAGGAGGCTTTGACGCCTTCCTTGACAGCGTAAGCCGTGACGCCGGCGTCGGACATCTTATGCGTCCCCTGCCGGATCCTCGCGTTATGCAGTCTATGGGGATGACGTGGACAACTGCGGATTTGTCCGCCGATGTCATCGCTGCTGACCATAAGATGAAAACCGAACGGGCGAACCCTGAAAACGGGGTCGTAGCCTTTGCGCTGTTTGATCATGCGTTCAAAGCATATCGTGATACCAGGAGCGTATCAGATATTTTGACGTGTGTGCGTCTCTACAAGGCTAAGAAGTTCTATCTTCGGTGGGCGAACAATATTGTCGGTGCGCTAATTTCTCGTGGAAAGCTGATGCATGCGGCGGTTATTCTGTTCCATCGCCTGGCGTTTGACGATTCTCGAGGGATGACTTTGCGGATCGCCCTGCCTCATCTGTACGGTTTGAGCGCATCGGCGGCGGCGCGGCGCGTGGCGGACCGCTATGCCGAGGCCTATCCCAATAGCAGCGCGGTCTTTGCGCGTGAGATCATGCAGAAATTCCGCTGACGTGAAGCAAGGTGCTGTTTTGAGCGCGTCTACCCTCCTTCATGCCCTGGATCGTCATGCCGCCGAGAACGGCGACAGGATCGGCGTCCATTTTGTCGCCCAGGGTGAAACACGACCCCAGACCTATGCCGCCCTGCGCGCCGAGGCTCTGCGGGCCGCCGCCATGTTCGACGCCCTGGGGCTTGAGCCGGGATCGGTGGTCTTCATCGTGCTGCGCCATCAGGTCGAGCTCTATTCCACCTTCCTCGGGGCGATGTACGCCGGGCTGACGCCGTCCTTCCTGCCCTTTCCGACGCCCAAGCAGGACGCCGGTCTCTACTGGTCGAGCCACAGGGAGCTGTTCCGCCGCGTCGATCCCGGCCTGGTTCTGACCTATACCGACAATATCGCGCCGCTGCGCGACGCGCTGGAGGGGTTGAAGGCCGAGGTGGCGGACGTGGCGCGGATCGCCGAGTTTCAGCCGCGCGAAGCGGGCACGCCTCCCGCGCCCGGCCAGGTGGCCCTGCTTCAGCACAGTTCGGGCACGACGGGCCTGAAAAAGGGGGTGATGCTCACCTTCGACGAAATCGCCGTCCAGACCGAGAGCTACGCCAGGGCGATTGACTTCCGATCGAGCGACGTCGTCGTCAGCTGGCTGCCGCTCTATCACGACATGGGGCTGCTCTCGAGCTTCCTGATCCCGCTGGCGCGCGGCGCCACGATCGTTTCGCTCGACGCCTTCGAGTGGGTGGCGAAGCCGGCCATGCTGCTCGAGGCGATCCAGCGTCATCGCGGCACCCTGACCTGGATGCCCAACTTCGCCTTCAATCATATCGCGCGGCTTCGTCCGTCTGGCTCGACCTATGATCTGGCGTCGATGCGGGCCTTCATCGCCTGTTCGGAGCCCTGCAAGGAGGAGACCTTCGTCCAGTTCGCGGAGAAGTTCGCCGATTGCGGCGTGACGCCCGCTTCCGTTCAGGCCTGCTACGCCATGGCGGAGACCGTATTCGCCGTCACCCAGTCCGAACTCGGAGCACCGGCCGCGGTCTGTCGGGTCGATGGCGATGAACTGGACCGGAACCAGAGGGTGAAGCTGAACTCGACCGACGGGCGCGCCTATGTGGGCAATGGGCGTCCCATCGCCGGGCTCGAGGTGGCCATCGACGGCGCGGACGGTCGGTTGCCCTGGTCGGCGACCGCGAACAGCCAGACGACGGGCGACATCGTGGTGCGCGGCGCCAGTCTCTTTTCCGGCTACTATCGCAATCCCGAAGCGACGGCCGAGGCCTTGCGGGACGGCTGGTACACCACCGGCGACGTGGGCTTCTTCGCCGACGGCGAGCTCTATATCTGCGGCCGCCGCAAGGAATTGCTGATCGTTCACGGCAAGAACTACTACGCCACGGATATCGAAGAGGCGGTCAATCGCATCGACGGCGTCAAGCCAGGGCGGGCCGTGGCCTTCGCTCTGTACAGTGATCGCACCCAGAGCGAAGAGGGCTATGTGGTCGTGGAATCCGAACGTCCGGCGGAGACCTGGACGGCGTTGAAGCGTGCAGTGAAGGAAGGCGTCTTCTCCCAGCTCGACCTGACCTTGCAGTCCGTCCAGATCGTGGAGCCGGGCTGGCTGGTCAAGACCACCAGCGGCAAGATCAGCCGCAAGGAAAACGCCTTGAAATATCTGGCGGCGAAGGATGCGGCGCGGTGAGCGCCATGCCCGCACGACCGGCCTCGGATCGCGGCGTCCGCGTCTCCCTGCTGCTAGACCAGCCGGGCGAGGTCGAGGCGATCCTTCCGGTCATTCTGCGGGCGCAGATGCGCGGCGATCTCGTCTTCACGCCTTTTCTGTCCCCGGCCTTCGTGCAGGGGCGTCCTCATATGGCTGAGCGGCTGTCGCGGTCGCATGGGGCCATTCTTCTGCCGAGCCCGTCGATCGATGACGTGCCCATGGCGGACTTCGATCTGGCCCTGGCGCCGGTCGTATCCAACCATCCCCGACACGCCCTGGCCCAGAGGTTCATCCGACGGGCGCGAGTGGCGCGGCTGGTGACGGCGACCATGCAGCACGGGCTCGATAATGTCGGCATCTCGCGTTCGCACGATATCGGCAATCAGACGCCCTATGTGATCGAGGCCGACCTGGTCTGCGTGTGGTTCCCCGAGAACCATATCCCGGCGCAGTGCTCGCCCGCGCTGCGGCCGCGTCTGGCCCACACAGGGCGCGCTGTTCCCGACGTCGCGCATGGCCGGCACGAGGATGGCGTGTCGATCGGGGTGTTCGAGAATCTGCATTGGAACCTTTACGACGACGGGTTCCGCAAGGCTTTCCAGAGCAATCTGCGACAGACGGCGGCGGCTTTTCCGGACGTTCGCTTTGTCGTCAAGCCGCATCCGGGCGGTCGCTGGCTGCCGCGTTTCGGTGAAGGCGGATGGCCCTCGAACATCCAGATGTTCGATCCGGAAGATGATGTCGTTCGGTATGACGCCTTTGATGTCATCCGCAGGTTGAGCGCGGTGATCACCACGCCCTCGACCGTGGCGCTGGATGCGGCCTGGCTGGATCGGCCGGTGGCCCTGATCCCGACGGAAGGCGCCGACCTGTACAAGGGCCTGGATCTGCTGGACGGATGGGAAGGCTGGCGCGCCTTTGTCGAGCAGGTGGCGACCGGTCGTTTTGATCGACGCGGCCAGAACGCCTTCCTGACCCGATCCGTTCGGGCGGGCGACGGGGCGAGCGCGGTTTGTGACGCCCTGGTGGGGGCTGTGCGTTGAGCCGGTCGACCACTGACGCGACGGGGGGCGGGACGCCCTCATGTTCTTGAAAGAGCTGTTCCCGGTCGCGCGACTATCCTCGATCTGGGGACGCCTCCGGACCGTTGCGGGAAAAGGCGGCGACCCGGATAGACGCGCCGGCGATGCGGCGCGGGATCGCGGCGACTGGTCTGCCGCCGCCCTGCACTATGAGCGATATCTGGCGCGGCGCCCCGAGCACCAGGCGGTGCGGCTGCGCCTGGGCAATATGTACAAGGAGGCCGGCGATTACGCCGCCGCCCACGCCGTTTTCGCGACCCTGCTGAAGACAGGATCGGGCGACCCGGCGGTGCTGAGGGCGTGCGCCGAGTTGGAGATGCACCAGGGGCGGCTGGATCAGGCGGTCATCTGGTTCGTCCAGGCCTGGGCGGCGGGACGAGATCGCGCGGCGGGTCTGGCGCTCACGCGGCCAGAGGCCTTGCCCTTGCTGGCGGCCCTGCAGATCGACCGCGGCGAGCGCCTGGTCGATGGCGGCGTCGACGGCCTGCGCGACCTGGCGATCGAGGGGTGGGCCTTTGACGCCCGTGACCCGGCCCGATCCGTGGAGATCGTGCTGACGAGTGACGGACGTGAAGTGGCGCGAACGCGCACCGGAAGCGTCCGCGATGATCTGGCGGGGCTCGACCTGGCCCCGATCAACGCCGGCTTCCGCTTTGAAGTCGGGCCGTTGCTGTGTGCTGGAAGTCTGGGCGATGTGGTTCACGTCCGACGGGCGGATAACGGGCTGGATCTGGCGGGATCGCCCCTGGATCTGACCGCGACCCGTGGCCTGCAAAGGTGGTTGAGCCGTCCCATGCCCGTCGCCGTGCCTTCTGATCCGGATGGAGCGCCGCTGCTCAGCATCCTGATGCCGGTGCATGATGTTCGTCCCGCGTGGCTGGAAGAGGCGCTGGGCGGGGTTCTGGGTCAGAGCGACGGTCGGTGGGAGCTGATCTGCGTCGATGACGGCGCAACCTCGCCCGAGATCAAGGCCATCCTGGCCGCTGCGGCTGAAAGAGACCGCCGGGTCCGGCTGCATGTTCATAGGGAGAGCCAGGGGGTGGCGGCGGCCACCAATCGGGCCCTGGACATGGCCAGGGCCGCGCATGTGCTTTTCCTGGACCACGACGACCGGCTGGAGCCGGACGCGGTCGCTCGGCTGGCACCGCATCTTGAAGCGGCGGATCTGCTCTATGGGGACGAGGCCGTCACCGGAGAGAACACCGCCGACCTGCGCGCCCTGGTGGCGCGTCCCGCCTTCAGCCGGCGCTATTATCTCGGCCATCCGTATTTCGTGCATCCGGTGGTCGCCAGGCGCGACCTTGTAAAGGCCGTGGGGGGGCTGGATGAAAGGCTGACCATCTCCGCCGATGTCGATCTGATGCTGCGGTTGATCGAACGCGCCGATCGCGTCGCGCATCTGCCGGGGCTGCTCTACCGTTGGCGGACGCATGGCGGCAGCGTCGGACACAGGCGCGTGGCGGAAACCACGGCGTCTACGATCGAGGCCATCAATCGTCATCTGAAGCGTGTGGGGGAGGCGGGGCAGGCGGCGCCCGGCCCGGTCTTCAACACCTATCGCATCGACCGTCAGGACCCTGGCGGGCGTGTCCGTGTGATCATTCCAACCCACAACGGGGCGGATCTGCTGCGCGCCTGCATTGAATCCCTGAAGGCCACGGCGCCGATCGACGAGCTGGATATCGTGGTCATCGATCATGACTCGGACGAGCCCGCCCTGGACGCCTACTTCCGCGAACTGGGCGACAGCGTGACCCGGCTGTCCTACTCGGGGCCGTTCAACTATTCGCGCATGAACAATCTCGCGGTCGCCGCCGCTCCGCCGGCCGGAGAGTTCGTCCTCTTCCTGAACAACGACATCGAAGCGATGGAGGCGGGGTGGCTGGAGCGCCTGCGGGCGCTGGCGGCCTTGCCGGACGTCGGTGCTGTCGGGGCCACGCTGCTCTATCCTGACGGTCGCGTTCAACATGCGGGCGTGGTCGTGGGGCCTGGGGGGTATGCCGAGCATGCTTTCAAGTTCACCCCCCTGCACCTCAACGGCGCACCCAATCCCGGCTATAATTGCGGTCTGGTCGTGACCCGGGAATGGTCCGCCGTGACAGGGGCCTGCCTGATGATGCGCCGAGAGGTCTTTGACGCCGTCGGGGGGTTCGATGAAGCTCTGCCGGTGGGCTTTAACGATACGGATCTGTGTCTGCGCTTGGGAGAGCGAGGCTTCGCCGTGCTCAACGACGGATTCAGCCGCCTGATCCATCATGAATCCGCCACGCGGAGGCCTGCCGGCGAGGTGCGTCATCCTGAGGACGCCGCGCGGTTCGCGGCGCGCTGGGCAAGGGTCATCGCAGAGGGAGACCCTTTCTACAGTCCTCTGCTGTCGCTGGATCGCGACCACGCGCCGGAACACCCGGATGTGGCGCAACCCGCGCTGCGCGTCAGGCCGGCGGCCAGGAGGCGATCCCATGTCTAGTTCGATCTTCGCCCGTCTGCTGGGGCGGAACCGGGGCGTCGCGACACCCGAAGCCGACGAGGTTCTGCGTCGGGCGCGAGAGGCCCAGGCCGAGGGGCGCTGGAGCGAGGCGGTCGGTCATTATCGCCGGCATGTCGCCCTGCGCCCCAAGCGTTCGGGCAGTCGGCTGCAGTTGGGGAACATGCTCAAGGAGTCAGGCGATCTCGCCGGGGCCGAGGACGCCTATCGCGCCAGCCTGACCCTGAGACGGACGCCGGAGGCCCTGATCCAGCTGGGCTATCTGACCTTGAACGACGGGCGGCTGGACGAGGCGGCGGATCTGTTCGCCGAGGTGTTGAAACGGTTTCCCGGTCACCATGGCGGACGCGAAGGGCTGGTTATGGCCGGGGCGAGGGATCGCCTGCCTGAGTTTCATGTCCTGCCGTCCCGACGCAGCCTCGCTGTTCTGCAGCGCGCGGTCGCCGGAGGCGAAGCCGTCCTCAAGGCTGTGCGCTGCGCCGACATCGCGCCGCTTTCGCAATATGACGCCTGGCGCAGGCGTTATGATCTGGAAGGGCCGCCGGTCAACCTGACGAATACGGTCATTGAGGTCTGTGTCCTGGCGGACGGAGCCGCGCCCTATCGCCTGCGAGGCGCCTTGCAGTCCTTGTTGCGTCAGGAAGGGGTAGCCTGGCGGGCCGTGGTGCGTGGTGCAGGCGCTCATGCGGGGCATCCGGCCGCCTCGCTCGCGGCCCTGGATCCGCGTATCGTCTTTTCCGACTCCTCGCCGGACGACAATGTCCCGCATGTCGTGTTGAAGGCGGGGGTGGTCCTGCATCCATTCGCCCTGGCCTGGCTCGTCCATGCGGCGACGCGCACGGGGGCCGATGTCGTCTACGCAGACCATGATCATCTGACCCAGACCGGCGGCGAGGGTGAAGTCTTTGACGCGCCTGTCTTCTTTCCGACGCCTTCGCCGATTGACCTTTCGACGACGCCGATCCTGCCCGCGGTGATGTGGCGGCGCGCCGGGGTCGAGGGGCGCGCGGGCCTGGTCGATGCGGCTACGCGCGGACGCGCCGCCCACCTGCCCTTCCTGCTCTCCAGCGAGATGAGGTTGCCGGCGGCGGCGCGGGACGGACTTCCTGAACCGGGTGACGCCGGACCCGGCTGGCTGGAGGCGGCGCCCGCGCCGGCTGTTTTGAGGACGGAGGCGTCTTCAGGCCGCGACGACGAGCCTATTCGCGTGATCATTCCCACACGCGACGAGGCCGGGATGCTGGAGACCTGTGTCGCTGCGCTTCTGTCGCGGGCGGACCGGCCCGAGCGGGTTCGTATCCTGATCGTCGACAATCGCAGCGTCGAAGCGGAAACGGCTCGATACCTGGCCGACGGCGTACGGGCGGGGCGGTTTGAAACCCTGGTTGCGGACGAGCCTTTCAACTGGTCGCGTCTGAACAACCTCGCGGTGTCGCGGACTTCGGAACAGACCCTGCTGTTCCTCAACAATGACGCCGAGTTGCTGACCCAGGGTTGGGACAGGCGTTTGCTGGATATTCTCCAGAAGCCAGGCGTCGGCGCGGTCGGCGCGCGTCTGCTCTATCCCGACGGTTCCGTGCAGCATGGCGGCCTGGTGCTGGGCCTGGGGGAGGGCTCGCCGCGTCATGAGGGCGTCGGCGCATCGCCCGGGGACAAGGGGCCGCTGGAGCGGTGGGTTCGATCGCGGGAGGCGGCCGCCGTGACAGGGGCTTTCCTGGCGACGCGACGTGAGGTGTTCGACGCGGTCGAGGGCTTTGACGCGCAGGAGCTGGCGATCGCCTACAACGACGTCGACTATTGTCTGGCGGTGCGCGGACGGGGGCTGTCTGTCGTCTATGCGGGCGACATCGAGGCCACTCATTTTGAATCGCGGACGCGCGGTCATGACGTCACGCGGGCTCGGATCGCCTGGGACCTGGCCGAGCGGACGGCGTTGACGACACGGTGGGGGCCGGCCTTGCGTCAGGATCCATCGGTCAATCCGCATTGGCGAACGGCTTCGTCCCGGCCGTTCGACGGCCTGAGGCGACCCGATCCGCAGGAGGCTATGGACTGGCTGGACGCCAGCCTGGACGGGACGGCGGTCAGGCTTCCGGCCGGTGGCCGCTGAGACGGCGCCGAACCGAGTGATGCGATTCTAACAGACCGAGCCGTTCGACCACCAGCTTGGCCGTCGCCCTGAGCGACAGGGCGGGCGAGATTTCCCATATCCGCAGGGCTTCCCGACGCCAGGTTTCCCACTCGAGAGCGCGGCGGGCGTTGGCGCGGATCGGGTCCTTGTCCTTGTCGCCCGCGAACAGGACGATCATCAGCTCGACGGTGGACCAGAACATCAGAAGGGCGTCGTTCTGGGCCTCTTCTTCTCCGGGGCGGGTCAGAAGGGCGCGCAGATCGTCCGTTCGGTCCAGGACAGCCGCCGCCGACTGGATGTCTGCAGATCCCGGCCGTTCTGCGCGTGCGACATCCGAGAGCTTCAGATAATGAAACCCGGCGTCCGGCGGCCGGTCGAGAATCTCCTGCCAGCGATCCTCGACCGTGGCGGGCTTGGGCAGCAGGCTCCAGGGCGCGCCGGGGCCATTGCGCCTGTAGAGGCCGGGAACATCGGGCAGACCCTCCCGCGTCAGGACCGAGAGCGCGCCCCGCTCCATTTCCGACAGCATGATCAGGGCCTCATCGACCGACCGGGTCGCGGGCAGCGGGGCGTCGTCCGCCGTCATCGACCCCAGGATGGTCGGCGAGGATGAGGGCGGAAGGGGCTCGACCATGGCGCGGACCTAGGGTTTGACCGGCGTGAGGATGAAGGCCGCCGTCATGCGACGCTCGCGCGCAAGGGGATCAGGCCGCCTGAGCATCATATTCGGCCAGCATGCGGTCGCGTTCCTCGATCCACAACGGGCCGTAATCGACATCAACCCAGTTGGGGAACCAGGGGCCGCCGTTGGTGTAATGAATGGCCGAGGGCGACTTGGCCGGTGCTTCGTACTCGCCCACCAGGAAGTTCCATTCCCGGTCCAGCGCGCCGATGTCGGCGTCGTTCCGGATCCAGTTGAAACGATGCAGGTAAGCCGGTTCAGCCGTGTTCACGACATCGGGCCTCAGGGCCTGAACGTCGGGGTGACGGCCGTTGAACAGCATCATGGAAGACCAGTTCTTGCGCGGGTACTGCGTCTGGGTCTTGCCGTCCATCTTCACCGACTGCTGCGGCGTATATTCGTGCTGCACGACATAGGCGGCCTTGGCGGGGTCAAGGCTGGCGACCAGAGCCGTAATGTCGCCGGTGAACAGGAAGTCGCAATCCACGAACATCGACCAGCCGTCGGTGTCCGCCAGGAAGGGCGTGAGAAAGCGCGTCAGCGAGAATTCGGTCGAAGCCGTCTTGTCCGCCGGACGCCGGTAAAGCCCGAGCTCGCGAAGATTCGGCTGCTTCAGGGGGCTGACGCTGATCTCGCCCGCGGCATGGCGAAGCAAGGAGTAGCGGCACACGCGCCAGGCGATGTCCTCGCGAGAATCGTAGCCGACATAAATCTTGAGCATCTGGCGTCTCGAAGTTCGGGGAGAGAGGGAGTGTAGGGGGGGCGTCCCCTGCTGGCTAGGGATTCCTGGCCATATTGCGAATGTTTCGCAAGAGTCTCGTGGTCATGGGGTGGTGGCTTCCAGCATGTCACGAACCTTGCGGACCACTTCCTGATCAGTGCGATGATAGACGGCGGCCGCCCTGTCGTAGGCCTTGAGCAAGGCGGAGCGCAGGGGCGCGAGATCGGTTCCCTGTCGGGCCAGTCGCTGGACAAGGCCCATGACGGCGGCCCGGAAATCCTGTTCGGCCTTGTCCTGCCCGTGGGTTTCCGACGTCAGGTCCAATGGTCGGAAGACCTTGTAATAGAACAGGAGATAGGCCCATTCCTCGACGAAGGCTGCGTCGTCCATGGTGTCCGGGGGCGGTGGAGGCAGGTGGACGCCTATGCTTTGAAGCGCCTGCATGGCCTGGTTCATGGCGATGCGGAACGGGGCGCGATTGCCGAACTCGAACATCGGTTCATAGCGGGCGCAGGCGCAATAGACCCTCTTGCCCTCGAACAGCATGTCGATCTGCAGGAAGTTGAGGTTGGGCGCTTCGCTGCAGAAGTAGACGCAGTCGACGGCGCCTTCCGCGAAGCGAAGCATCAGGTTGTGAAGGTGCGAGCCGATGAAGCCGACATAGGTCGAGTGTGCGTTGAAGGCCCTGACCTGCTCGTCCAGCGACAGGGCTTCTGGCCAGTAGACGACGGCGCCTGACGCGGCGAAGGCGTCATCCAGGGCGGTCTCGCCGAAGGCTCGACGCACAGCGCCTTGCAGGCGAGAGCGCGAGACATAGGCCACCGGCTGGCGCGCGGGCGTGTCCGCGAAACGGGCGCGCAGAGCCGAGCGGAAGAAGTCGATATACTGGGTGGAGGTGCGCAACCCCAGTTCCAGACCCGGTTCAGGCACGTGCAGGCGCGCGACCCGGACCGGCTCGACGACCAGCTTCAGACGGTTGGGCGCGATCCCCAGCAAGTCGGCGAGGGTCGCGAGCAGACTCCAGGAAGGACTGTCTTCATGGCCTGGCAGTCCCGCGAACAGGATATCGAGATCCGGACGTTCGCTCGCATACCAGAGGCGGTTCAGCGTCTCGAGCAGGACATGGCCGTAGCCGCTGAACAGGACGCCCCCGAAGATCGCTTCTGACAGCATCGGCGCGGTCGGAGAGGCGGTCCCGGATTCCGGAGGCAACACCACCTGGTGGATGTCGTGACGTCGGATCTGGGCGTGACCGACAGGCGCGCCGTCGTCGGCACGGACGCCGCCGACGAAGACCCCGCCCGCCTGGGCTGTCAGGGGAAAGACGCTGGCGGGCAGGATCTGGCGTTCGAGCGGCCCTGTCTTGATCGGGATGCCGCGCGCGGCCCTGACCAGACGCTTGATCCGCGTCTCGGGGAACCCCGCGAAGGCGATCTTCGCCCGCCCGACCGGGAGGAACCTCAGTGGTGGAGATTCAGCCGCCAACTTGGCTCAGCACCTCGGCGGCGGCGGACAGCGTCAGCCCCTTGTAGAAGTCTTCCAGACTGGCGTCAGTCAATTGGACCTCGCTCCATTCCTTGAGGATGGCGTCATAGGCCGTGCTCAGGGCCTGAGAACCGGGGTCCAGCTTGCGGAGCATCACCAGGCCCGTCGGCGGGCAGTCGATGAAGGTGATCTCGAGATCGGGGCGATGACGCTGCAGGATGGGGATCAGTTTCCAGACGTCGCCGGTCCAGTAGGATTTCAGCTCGACATCGCGACGCTGGCCGGGACGTCGCTCACGCTCCGTCATTTCCGCGTTCACCGGCAGACAGTCATGCAGGAAGATGACGCCGTCGGGCGTCATCGCCTTTTCCGTATTGATGAGATCCCTCAGCAGGAATTCGAACAGGTGCATGCCGTCCAGAAAGGCCAGATCGACGCCCTGGGGGAAGAAGGCCTTCAGGTCGCGGGTCTGGAAGAAGGCGTCGCTTGTGGTCTGGAAGAGATGGAGTTCAGGTTTTGCGCCCATGATATCGTCGCGGAACATGAACTGCGGATCGACGCCGACGCTCGGCAGGTCGATCTTGCGCAGGCTCTTGCCGATATTGACGCCGATCTCGAAGTAGGATCTGGCGCCGCAGGCGGGCGCGAAACGCCCCAGAAAGTCCAGATACTGAACGCCGGAATGGATGTGGCGAGGGAAGGGGGCGGTCATTATCGGGCCTTTGTCGCAGTCATGGACGTGTCGGTTCGGGCCCATTCCACCAGTTGACGCACGCCGTCGCGGAACGGCACCTGTGCCGACCAGCCGAGTTCCGCATGGGCCCTGGTCACGTCCGCCACGGCATGGCGAATGTCGCCTGCGCGATAGGCGCCGCTGATGCGACGGCCCTGATCGACGAGACCAAGATCTTCCAGGATCATGTCGGCGGCGGCCAGTATCGACGAGGCCTCGCCGGAGCCGATGTTGAACAGTCGTCCGCCCGCCTCCTGTCGGCGCGCGGCGGCGACAAAGGCGGCCACCACGTCATCGACGAAGATGAAGTCGCGATAGATCTCGCCGTCCTCGTAGATCTGCAACGTCTGCCCGGCCATGGCCTGCTGGCAGAAAATGGACAGCACGCCCGTGTACGGGTTCCGCAGGGATTGGCCGGGACCATAGACATTCTGCAGCCGCAGAACGACGACGTCCCACGGGGCCGGGGTCTGCTGCAGCAGATATTCCTGCATCAGCTTGGTGGAGCCGTAGACGGAGCCGGGCCGGGGCGGGAGGGTTTCATTCGTGGCGGCGGGCGTCAGGACACGACCCTGGGCGTCGAACAGGTCGAACACGCCCTTGGCCATGGCCTCGACCGAACGGGGCTCGGGAGCGAACGTCAGACCGTCGGCGTCCACATAGGCGCCTTCGCCGTAGACGGCGCGCGTGGCCGCCAGCACGACGCGTTGCGGCGGCGTGTCCAGCGCCTTCAGCGCCTCGATCAGGTTGGCGCAGCCGACCACGTTCACGGCGGCGTAACGCGACGGCTCGTCAGCGGACTGTCCGGTGCCGGTTTCAGCGGCCAGATGATAGACGATGTCGGGACGGGCGTGCTGGACGGCGGCGGACAGGGCGGCGGCGTCGCGCACATCGCCGCGGATCAGTTCTCCGGCCAGGTCCAGTTCGGGAGCGGGGCCGTGAACCTGTTCCAGAAGGTTGTCGAAGATCACGACCGAGGCGCCGGCGCTCGCCAGGGCGCGCGTCAGGCGTGAGCCGATGAAACCGGCCCCGCCGGTGATGAGGATCCGTTTGCCTTGCAGCGCCGTCATGAATTCAACTCCGGTCGTGTTTCTGTCGGGACGCCAGGGCGGCGGCCTGATCGAAAATATCGTTGACCTGCCGGGCGAGGACGGCGCGCCCGTAGCACTCCTCCAGCCTGTGTCGCGCGGCGGTCAGCATGTCTTGTCGCGCCTGCGGCTCCAACACCAGTCGGCGCAGGGCGTCGTGCCATTGCGCGTTCGTCTCCGCCAGCGCGCCGGCGCCGTCGGCGCAGGCCTTGTGATAGACGGGCAGATCCGACGCTACGGCGGGGATGCCGCAAAAGGCGTACTCGATCCACTTCGTATCGGCCTTGCAGCGGTTGAAGGGCGCGTCTTCCAACGGCGCGATCGCCACCCACCAGCCCAGTTCGTTCAGCCGCGCCAGGAAGGCGCCATAGTCGGGCTCGCCACGGAAGTGAGCGACGCGTTCGCCGAACCGGGCTAGTTTTGAAGCGGGCGGGATCGTGCCGAAGGTTTCGAACCTGAGGTCCGGGATGTCTTCGAGCAGGCGTTCGATCGCCGGCAGGACCAGATCCAGATCCGCGCCATGACCGCCGGTCGCCATGTAGCCGATGACGGGACCGGTGGACGGCAGGGGCGACAGCATGTTCGCCGCGACGACCGAGCAATAGATGTCGCCCGCCGCGATCGGTGCGGTGACGCCGTGTTCGGCCAGACGCGCGGCCAGGGTCGGCGTGGAGGCGTAGACGAGGTCGCTGGCGTTGAGGGCGGCCATCAGGGCGGCGACCCGCTCGGGCTGGCTATAGTGTTCATATTTGGCGGGGCCCAGGCTTTCGGGCACAGCCAGAAGGTCGTCGTCCAGATGGAAGATGACCGCCGCCCCCAGGGCCCTGGCGGACGTGATCAGATTCAGGGCGCCGTGCGAAGTATAGCGCGACAGGACCAGGATATCCGGGGCCTTGTCGGCGACAAGGGCCGCGGCCGCCGCCGGATCGACCCAGGCGGGATCATGCGGCAGCATCTGCAGGTCCAGGCGTCCGGCGGCGACATCCTCCGCCAGGGGCTGGACGAAGCTGATCGTCTGCGTCGCGCCGACGGCGTCGCAAAGAACAAGAAGGCGTCGTGGTCTCAGCATGTCGGGCCGCCCAGTCGGGACGCGGCGGGGGGCGCGTCAAAACGACAGGCCGCAAGCGTGAGCAAGGCGATGAAGCGCTGACGGACGTCAGCGGGATCGAGGGGCATCTCCAGTCCTCGCAGGAATTGATCCTGTCTGGCGCGGATCATGTCCGGGCGCAGCCTGGCGTCGCGGTGGAAGGCCAGCCAGTCGTCCTGGTGGCGAATGACCGTCAGCCCCTCATAGTTGTCCAGGTCCATCACGCCTCGGGCGTCCGCCCATACGGCGGTGGGCAGGCCGGCGAGAACCATGTCCAGGACGACGCTGGACGGCGCCGAGATCCCGAAGGCGAAAGCGCCCAGATCGACCTCGTGGATCGGTCGGGCGTCCAGCCGCGCATTGGCTGGAGCGGCGATGTCGTTTCGCATCAGGAACTGGCCGCCTGGGTGCGGTCTGAGGCAGACGGTCTCGCCGCGCCCGGCCAGGTGGACGCAGAAGCGGGCGAAGTCCGTCATGAAGTTCTGCCGGAAGTCGCCGCTGGCGCTGAGACGGACGGAGTGCAGGTTCTCGCAAACAATGCCTTCGGCGAGGTTCTTGCCGTCGCGAGGTTGCTGCAGCAACAGGCCAGGTCCGGTCAGGAAGACCTTGTCCCGTTCGGATTGCGCCATCGAGGCCATCCTGTGCGAGGGCATCCAGGTGGCGAGGATGTCCGCCGCGAAACGGACGTTGCGACCGTGGGCCTTGTCGTGCTCGCGGTTCTGCAGGAAGCCGATGCATTCGAAGCCATGCTGCAGGGTCACCCGCGTGTACCCGGAGGGCGCGACGCGGAAGAGGTCATGGACTTCGACGTGGGGCGGCAGGTTCGATTCGCTGGCGGCGATCAGCGCGCCGTATCCGCCCTGCAGCAGGCGATAGGCCGCAAAGGGGCTGTCGTATTCCGAAATGGTCGCGCCGCATTCGGCCGCCAGGGTTTGAAGGGCTCGGGTCCAGACCTTCTGCTTGTCGCGCGGCGCGAACTTGTGCGAGCAGAGAAAGGCGACGTCGACATCCATCTCGCGGGCAAGCAAGGCCACGGGACGGATAATGTTGACGTCTTGCAGCAGGTTGAAAAGAAAAACGATCTTGCGACGGGTCACGGACGCGGCGCCTCTCTGAACGGCGGGCTCTTCTCGGACAGGAAGTAGGCCACGCCCGGCGTCATTCGCGCCAGGGTTTCCCGCATGATGGCGACGCCGTCGGCGTAGCTCGACAGCAACGGCGTCGCGGTGACGGGGTGGTCGATCATATAGGCTTCCAGCCGACTGCCCGGCAGGATGTCCTGGAGTCGGGCCTTGAAGCCTCCGCCGTCCAGACGTTCGCCGAACTTCTTGAATTTTTTGCGGACTTCGGTGTCGAGACAGGCCTCTGCGGCGGGCGAGAGTCTGACCTGGACGCCCTTCGGCTGCCTGATGAAGCGGAGGTCGTCCGACTTGCGGCTGTCGTTGAAGGGCAGGGTCACCGAGAGGTGGTTCATGGCGTGGGCCAGATCCGTACAGACGCTGGGGCTGACGCATCCATGAATGACGCCGCCTCGCTCCTGGCCCCACCGGCTGGCGGCGTCAGCCGCGAGCGGCGGCAGACTGTTCAGGAATCGCGCCAGCAAGTCAGCCTCCTGAACCGGGTTGCCCCATTGTGTCAGGGTTTTCGACAGGGCCGGCATACGGGTTCGGCTGACCTTGAGGTCCCCGTTGCGGATGTCGTCGGCGAGACCATCGGCGGAGCCATAGATGAAGTCGCCAAGAGGGTCGTAGAGCGGGTAGGCGGGCGACAGGACCTGTGCGCCGGCGGTCAGCGCCGTGACCGCGCGATTTAGCGACTTGGCTATGCTGAAGGACTGGGCGCTGACGGGGATGAAGGCGACCAGGCTTTCGGCCAGAAGCGCGTTTTCGGCCGCGAGGCTCCATTCATCGACGGTGAACGGCACGTCGAGACGCCCGAGCAGGGCCAGACCTTGGGGCGTCAGGGCGCGGCGGTTGGTCAAGATCCGCAGGCGAACCTCGAAACCGCGGCGTTGCAGAGCCCGAAACGCCTGGGCCTGGGCGCTCAGATCGTGCAGTCCTACGGTGAAGCTCGGGTGGTCGCCGACGCCGAACCAGGCGACGGATATCCGGCCATGGGTGCGCGCGGCCCGAAGTTTGCCGTCGATCAGGTTGGCGACGCCTTCCTCCTGGAAGGCGCCGAAGGGATCGTTGAGAACATGCCCGGGAACGTCGGGCATGTAGGACTGGAACACCTCCCGCATGCGCGGCGTCGAGGTCAGGAAGAAATCACAATAGGGCGCGATTGCGCTCAGCCATTCGCGATGGCGTATGTGTCGGCTGTCGTGGTGCTGGCTGAAATAGTCGTCGAATCCGTCAATGCCGACATGACGGCCCTGCAGGCGCAACTGGCGCGCCAGGATAAGGCTCCGGGCGTCCTCGCACTTGCTGAAGAGGTAGAGGTCATGCTCGGGCGGCCGCTCCGCTGAGAATTGCGAAATCGGCAGCAGGTCGAGCGAATGACCCAGGGCCTTCAGCGGTTGCGCGATCCGCTGATACCGGATGCGCGCGCCCGCCAGGGCGGCATGACCCTCGGACAGCAGAACGACGGCGATCTTCATCAGTCGAACCGCCTGATCTGGGCGGTTCGCGCCAGGATGGCTCCCCAATCCTCGATGGAGACCACGTCGACGCCCAGAGCATCCGCCCGCTCGTCAAGCCGGCGGACCGTATCCATGGCGCTGATCCCCGTCGTGTTGAGATGGGTCCAGCCGGCGCGCAGGGCGTTGAGGCAGAAGGCCAGGCCATAGCCCTCGAAGGGATAGGCCTCGGCGTCCAGCCCGCCCAGCTCATCCCAGGCCTTGCGAGAGACCAGGGCGAACTCCAGACCGTTGGCCGCCACCGGATAGGTCATGCGGGGGAAGGCCTCGGTGGTCACGGGCGAGGTAAAGGTCAGACCAGGGGCGCTCTGGAGGTCGATCTGGGCGGGGAAACTCCCTGCGGAATGGAAGACGAGCGGCGCGCCGTCGCGGAAACCGGCCTGGCGGATGCGCATGCAGGACACTGTGGCGGCACGTCGGTACCCGGCGAGGGCTCGAAGGGTTTCGAGCGTACGGAAATCGTGCAGCGCCACATGCTGGTCGAGCAGGAGCATCCAGGGCGTCTGGACGTCCTGGACCGCGTGGTTCAGCGCAGCGGCGGGGCTGGCGCCGCGCAGGCCGTCGACACGCCGGATCGACCCGGCGAAGGCGTCGCCCAGGTCCTCGGGCAGAGTGACGTCTTCATCAACGGCCAGAACCACGTCGAGGCGGGCCGCAATGCTCTGTCGGGCCAGACTCCGAAGCAGGCGGTGCAGACCATCGGAGGAGGTGGCCCGTATGACGGCGGTCATGCGTTCACGCGTCGACCGGGAAGCGCGACCGCCCTCCACGAGGGGACGGGCGGTGGCTTCATCGACGGCGAAGGCCAGGGTCGCCGGGATCGGGGGGGCGTCTGGCAGGAAGCGGATCGCCAGCAGACTCGACCGGTGTTGGCGTTTTGAAACCGGAACACCCGTATCGGACAGGCTGGGATAGGGATGGCCGCCGGCGACAGGCTGCAGGTGCGCGATGGCTTCGTCCATCGGCGGCAGGCTGACGAACAGGCGGGGACGAGCGGCCTCGTCGGCGCTGCATATGACATAGGAACCGACGCCGTCCGGCATCCGTCGTGAGTGGACGACGCCGAGGCTGGGCAGGGCGTCCGGCGGAAGGCGCAGAAGCCCCTGTCCTGTGCGCTTCGTCACGGTTTCATGCGTGACGGCGTCGACAAGGTAGGACCGAATGCCGGCGTCCAGGGTCTCGGCGTGTTCGGCTGTGACGGCGATCCCCATCTCGCCCAGCCAGGCGCGGGCCTGTTCGCCGAAAATCCGTTCGTTGCCGGTCGCTTGCCGCAGGTCGACCTGGATGCGCTCCAGGACCAGAGGCTGCGCCTGATCCCAGCCGAGGTGCTCCTGAACCAGGGTGCGACTGTAGTCGCGCACGCGGTTCACATGCTGGGATCCGCGTCCCGACAGTTCCGCTTCAGCGGCGTGCGCCCCGCCGCGATAAAGCGAGGGGAAGGGCAGGAGGAAGCCGTCCACCACGGCGCCGTCGCGACTGCAGATCACGCACAGCACGGGCAGGAAGGGGTTTTCCAGCGACAGGGCGAGCAGTCCGCCCTGAGAGCCGATCTTCGCTTCGCCGACGGACGCCAGCCGGCTGCCCTGTGCGACAAACTGATAGGCGCGCAGCACATGGTCCTTGGGAGATTGTCCGCCGCGCAAGGCTTTCAGCCGGAGGGTCAACCGGCTGTCGCTTACGAACCAGGCGTCATCCAGGGGGGCGCGCAGGGCGTTCAGATCGGGCAGGTCGCCGATCATGAGCCGGACCTTGCGGCGACGGCCCTTGATCCCGGCCAGACTTTCGGCGGGGCGTCCGGTCAAGCGGCAGAAAATCTCTGCGGCCTGACCCAGGCGCTTGGGCAGGCCTGAACCGGTCGCGTTCAGCGGCAGCAGGCCCACCGGGCTCTTGCCCAGGGTCAGGACGCCCGACAGGTCATCGCCGACCAGATCCGAACCCGCGACCCAGTTGACCGGACGATCAGGCGCCGGTTTCGAGGCTTCGGTGTGGAAGCTCAGGACGGCGGGGGCCGGATCGTCGATAGCGAAGGCGACGCGACCTTCGTTCTCGCCGTGGCGGATATAGTGAAGAAGCGGATTGACCCCGGCGTCGCGGATGTCGGGATAGGTTTGCAAGTACCGAGCGCCGTCGAAGGAGGGGCTTGGCGGCAGCCCTCGTGCGGCGCCGAACTGCAGGTAATGGAGCGCGGCGTGGCGACCTGCCTTGCCCAGTCCGTTCGCCGCCGCATACCAGTCCCCGTCGAAATGGACATTGGCGAGCAGCAGGGCGACATCCGACTTCTGCTCAGGCGTGACGGCCTTGAGATCGGAAAGGGTGCCTACCCGGCCCTTCTTGTTCCGGATGTAGTGGAGCAGCGGATTCATGTCGGAATCCGCTGCGTCCGGATAGGCGCCGACATACCATCGCGCGTCGAAGCGCGTGCTGGCCTTGCGTCCCTCGCGGGCGCCGTCGTTCATATAGTGCGACAAGGGATCGACGCCCGCAGCGGCGACGTCGGGATACTTCTGAAGATACCACTTGGCGTCAAACAGACCGCTGGCCTCGACAAGTTCCCGGTCGCTGGGCGGCCGTGGCGTCGACAAGGACCGGCGCCAGCGCGCGATACGCTTGGACAGGGGACTGTTACGCTTTTTCTTCGACGCGTTCACGACAACAGGATCCAGAGCAGGAAATACGGCGGGTGATCGTGGCGGGGGCGGCAGGCGGCGGGATCATCTTGCAACACGGACCCCGAGTCCTTCGTAAAGAGCGGAGACCCGCGTCTGATAGGCCGCCATGCTGAAGCGATCGACCTGGCGCGAGCCCTTGTCGCTCAACTCGACCCTGAGGCTCTCGTCCGCATCAAGCGCCTGAATCCCGCGCTTGATGGAATCGACGTCATAGGCGTCGACGAAGAGAGCGGCGTCTCCCGCCACTTCCGGAAGCGAACCTTCGCGCGAGGTGAGAACCGGCGTCCCCAGCAGCATGGCCTCCAGCACCGGCAGGCCGAAGCCTTCGTACAGCGAGGGGAAGAGAACGCCCCTGGCGCCGCGGATCAGACTGATGAGCAGGTGGAACGGCATGTAGGCGAAGCGCCGCACGCGGTCGTCGGCTCGCGCCGCCAGATCCGTCAGCAGGCTGTTCTCGTCCTCGTCCAGCCAGCCGCGCCCGCCGACGACGACCAGGGGCGCCTTCACCCCGGAGGCGAGGTGGCCTTCGATCACGCGAGCAAGATTCTTCTTGGGTTCGACCGCTCCGAAATAGAGGAAGTAGTCTTTCCAGCCGAGATTCAGGACGTTCTCGACATCGACGGCCGCCAGGCCTTCGTCACGCTGGGCCAGGGCGGGGGGGATGCTGACCGCCTGATAGGTGTTGGTCACCCGGCTTTCGTCGACATGCATCCATTCGACCAGGTCGCGCTTGGTCTGTTCCGAGACCACGACGATATGATCCGCGCGATCCAGCGACCGCTTCAGGCGCTGAGCGTAGGCGACGCTGTCGTCTACTGTCGTGTGGGGCAGGCGCAGCGGGATGAGATCGTGAACCGTGACGACATTCAGGGTGTCGCGAGCATAGACCGGCAGGGGGCAGGTCCAGTGCATGACGGGCGGCGGCGGCTGGTCGCCTTCGAACCTGACGGGCGTCAGAACGCCGTACTTATCGAACGCCCGATTGGCCAGGGTGAAGAGGTCAGGGCACGACCAGAACAGATCGGCCTCGGGGCGGCCGCCGCCGGCGGAGGACCAGATCACCTGATCGCTCGGGGCGACAGGAAAGGCCTTGCGTCCAAAGCGCGTCGTCAGGGTCCGGCGCCAACGCTCGTTCTTGTTGATCCGATGCCTGGGCGGGGGGCCGTCGGCGATCGCCGCGAGATTGGCGAGCGGATCGCGCGAGCATGCACCGGCAGGGCCGTAAAGCACCTGGGGCGACAGCCCGCACCCTCTCACAGCGTGAGCGAGATTTCTGCCGTAGGTGGCAATGCCCGAGCCCTTGGGAAGGGCGAGGTTGAAGCCGTCGATGCAGACGACCGACCCCCGTGCTTCGGCGATCTTCAGGCGATCTTGAGACGACACTTAGGAACAGAACTCTTCGGCAGTTGAGCTTTCCAGTGTCGATGCACAGGCAGCGTGGCCAAAATCAATCCGCAAACCGGTGATTGGTTGCATGGGCTGGCTATTAAAGTAGGCCTCGCCCTTCATGGCCGCCAGTCGCCAGCGCGGCTCAAGGCGCTCAAACGCGGCTTGCCGATCCGCTCGCCGATCCAGAGGGCGGTTTCTATCAGCTGGTCGAGGTCGTAGCCGGTTGAGAAGCCGGCGCGTTCCAGCATGTAGACCAGATCCTCGGTGGCGATGTTGCCGGTCGCGCCGGGCGCGAAGGGGCAGCCGCCGATGCCGCCGGCGGAGGCGTCCAGGACATCGATCCCCGCCTCGACCCCGGCGTAGGCGTTGGCCAGGCCGGTGTTGCGGGTGTCGTGGAAATGCAGGCGCAGGGTCGCGTCAGGCGCGGCCTTGCGGGCGGCCTCGACCTTCCTGGTCACGCTCCACGGATCGCCGACGCCGATGGTGTCGGCCAGGGCGATCTCCTCGACGCCGAGCGCGGCGATGCGGGCGACCAGATCGCTGACCTGCTCGACGGAGACCTCGCCGTCGAAGGGGCAGCCCCAGACGCAGGACAGGGTGGCCGACAGCTTCGGCGTCGCGCCTGGCGCGCCTTCTGCATTGGCGCGGCCTGCCATGATGTCGGCCAGCATCTGCACCTGCTGGTGGACGTTCAGACCCTGGTTCTTCAGGCCGAAGCCGTCGGTGGCGGACATGGCGATATTGACCTCGTCCACCGCCGTCCCCAGTGCGCGATCATACCCCTTCCCGTTCAGGACCAGGCCGATGCGGCTGTGGCCCTCGGCGGGGGGCAGGGCGGCCATGACCTCCTCGGCGCCGGCCATCTGGGGCACGTACTTGGGGTGGACGAAGCTGACGGCCTCGATCCGTTTGGCGCCTGCAGCTTCGAGGCGACGCACGAAGTCGGCGCGGACGGCGGGCTCCAGCACCGCCTTTTCGTTCTGCAGGCCGTCGCGCGGCCCGACCTCGACGATCTGGATGAAGCGGCCCATCAGCGGGCGCTCCTCTCGCCGGCGCCGGCAGGCGCATAGACGGTCAGGCGAACGTCGTCGCCCGAGGAATAGTTATGGCCGCTGACCACGCCGACGGCGCGTCCGGCGGCGCCGAGGTCGGCGAGGGCGCGACGGAACTCTTCGTCGTCATGGGCCTCGACGATGGCGGGGCGGCCCTCGGCCAGGGCGCGCGCGGCGCCGGGGCCGTCGGTCAGCTGGGTGTCGCGGCCGGTCAGGAAGACGAAGCTGGGCTCATGGAAGGTGGTGATGGCCACCGGGCCGGGATAGCGACCCTGGGCCGGGCTCAGCTCGGCCGATTCCATGGTCTTCACCAGGCGCGGTGCGATGGACAGGGGGCGCAACTGGCGGATGGTCCCGGCCAGACCGGCGTGGGCGATGACGCCGCACAGGATGGCGGCCAGAACCCCGGTGATCGCCGCCCGATTGAGCAGCAGGAAGCCGCCGACCGCCGCGGCCATGACGGCGAAGACGATGGTCACGGTGGCCCAGGTCTGGGCCGTCGAACGCCCGAACTCGGTCAGGCCATAGACGGTGATCAGGCAGATGATCACGGCGGCGAACAGGCCCAGCAGGGCGCCGGTCACGCGGGAGATCTTGCCGATCGGCTGGGTCAGGGCGGCGGCCGCCAGAAGCGCGATCGCACCGAAGGTGGGCAGGGTGTAGTGCCACAGCTTGGTCGGGGCGATCTCGAACATCAGCCAGGCCGGGACCAGCCAGCAGACGGCGAAGCGGATGGCCGGCTCGGCCCGGCGGCGCCAGCCCGTCGACAGGGCGGCGGGCAGCATCAGGGTGACGGGGAACAACAGCAGCGGCGACAGCAGGGCGTACATGCCGATGAAGCCGCCGTGGCTTTCGTGGGCGCCGGCCAGCTTGGGCGCCAGATCGCCGCCGATGGCTTCACGCCAGAAGCCGCCGTCGGTGGCGATGGTGATGGCGATGGCCCAGGGCCCGACCAGAAGGGCCACCAGAGGCAGACCCCAGCCCCAGCCCAGACGCCCCAGCCATTTGATGTTCCGGTCCCAGACCGACAGGGCGATGATCGACAGGGCCACGACCAGCAGGCCGATCGGACCCTTGATCAGGATCGACAGGCCGATGCCCAGCCAGAACAGCAGCTTGTGCCAACGCACCGGCTTCTCATTGGCCCGCGTCGCCATATAGATCCGGGCCAGGGCCGCCATCGAAAGGGTGGTCAGGCCGCACAGCATGGCGTCGGTCTTGGCGATGCCCGCCTCGGACGACAACAGGAAGGTGGCGCCCAGCATGGCGCCCGCGAGAAAGCCCGCGCGATTGCCGAACAGGGCCGCGCCCGCCCAGGCCACGGCCCAGGCGGCCAGCATGGCCCCGAACAGCGACGGCAGGCGATAGGGCTGGATGTTGCGGTCCTCGACGTCCGAGGTCAGGCCGACGGCCACGGCCTGCATCCAGTAGATGCCCACCGGCTTCTTCCAGCGCGGTTCGTCCTGGAAGCGGATGTCGACGTAATCGCCGCTTTCCAGCATCTGGGCGGTGGCCTGGGCGAAGCGGCTCTCGTCGCGGTCCAGCGGCGGCAGCAGCATCAGGCTGGGCAGGCCGGCGATCAGGGCCAGCAGGGCCGCCAGAACGGGGCCGCGCCAGCCGGCGATGAGGTGATCCAGGTTCGGGCGGTTCATGCCGCTGTCGTATCACGCCGACGCCGCCCCCCGGAAGCTTCAGCTTGCAAGCTCTTCACGAGGCCCGGTTTTCCTCGGGCCCGGCGATGCGCTACAGAGCGACAAATGACCGACAGCCTCGCTTCCGCTCCTGACATCTCCGTCGTCGTGCCCGTTCATGACGAATCCGGCGCCGCCGTGCCCCTGGCGCGCGAGATCGCCGAGGCCTTCGCCGGTCGGTCCTATGAGATGATCTTCGTCAACGACGCCAGCCGGGACACGACCCTGGCCGAGCTGCAGGCGGCGATGACGGAACTGCCGGCCTTGCGGGTGCTGTCGCATTCGACCAACGCCGGTCAGAGCCGCGCCGTGCGCACCGGCGTTCTCGCCGCCCGCGCGCCGATTGTCGTGACCCTGGACGGCGACGGCCAGAACCCGCCCGCCGATGCGCCGCGTCTGGCCGACGCCCTGATCGCCGCGCCGCCCAGCGTCGCCCTGGTCGGCGGCGTTCGCGCCAAGCGTCAGGACAGCAACGCCAAGCGTCAGGCCTCCTTGTGGGCCAACCGCATCCGCAAGAAGCTGCTGTCCGACGACGCCGACGATACCGGCTGCGGGCTCAAGGCCTTTCGTCGCGACGTCTTCCTGCGGCTGCCCTACTTCGATCACATCCACCGCTACCTGCCCGCCCTGATGATCCGCGAGGGGTATGAGAACCGCTACCTCGACGTCGATCACCGTCATCGCGAGACGGGCCAGTCGAAATACACCAACTGGGGCCGACTGCGGGCGTCGTTCTCGGATTTGCTGGGCGTGATGTGGCTGAAGTCGCGCTCGCGCCGTCCGGGCGCGATCAGCGAGTTCTGATCGCGCCATTCCGGTTCTGGCGGCCATATGGCCGCGCGCCGAAAACAGGGTTAAGCAGGGCGATCTGGAGGGGCCGCCCATGCTGATCGCCATACCGCTGCTGATCGTGCCGGTCGTGATCTACAACCTGGTGATCCTGCTCGGCGGAGCGGGCGCTGATCCGCTGCTCGGGCCGACATCGGTGCTGGGCGAGGTCCTGTTCCGCGTGCCCATGACCTCGGGCGCGGTGTGGAGCGTCAGCATCGGCGACCTGATCCTGTTCCTGTCGCTGATCCTGCTGTTTGTCGAGCTGCTGAAGTCGACCTCCAGCCAGCGGGTCGCCATCGTCAATCACGCCCTGTCGATGGCGCTGTTCGTGATCTGCCTGGTCGAGTTCCTGCTGCTGCCGGGGTTCGCCGGATCGGTCTTCTTCCTGATCCTGACCATGGTGCTGCTGGACGTGCTGGCGGGCTTCATCGTCACCATCATCGCCTCGCGGCGTGACTTCGACCTGAACCCGCGCTGAGGTCGGGCTTCAGCTGAAGGCGACGAAGACCAGGGCGACCACGGTCACGTCGAACAGGCGGGCGGCGAGGTTGAGGACGGCCATGGACGAAACTCCGGTCGAAGACGCCGGAGCCGTCGCAAACCTCGTGCCATCGGCTGAAGGGGCCTAGACCTCGGTCTGCTTCGCCTTGCCCACGGGAGGGCGTCGGTCGTGCTTGCCCGAGTATTCCGCGCCCAGATAGGTGGAGCGGGCGGCGTCCAGCACAGGGGCGCCCCCTTTCAGACCGCGCTTCTGCCCCTTCTGACCCAGGACCTGGGCGGCGAAAAGGGCAGGGGGCGCCAGCGGCGACACGGCAGGCTTTGCCGGGGAGGCGGCATGATCGACCCGCTCGCCGACGGGGACGACGGCGCGTGACGTCTTTTCAGTCTCGGCGGCGGCGCGCCGGTCACGGCCGCGCCGGTCGCCTTCGCGGCGCTCCTGCACCGTGGGCCCCTCCAGCGGGCCGACCGGGCGCACGCCGTCGGTCATTTGCCGGCGCCGGCCAGACGGTCGATCTGGGCGCGCATCTCGTCCATCTGACGCCGCATTTCGTCCAGGGCGGGGTCAGCCTTGGCGGCGGAAGCGGTCTCGGCCTGGGGCGCCTTTTCCGCTTCGGCCTCGGGGCGGCCATAGGCGGCCATGCCGGGGAACATCTTCATGGCGCGCTCGAACATGGCCATGTTCTGGCGCACGGCCTCTTCCATCAGTCCGCCGCCCGGCGTGTTGGCGAAGGCGCGGCTGAACTGGCTGCGCAGTTGCTCCTGTTGGCGGGTGAAGCTGTCCAGCGACATCTCCAGATAGGACGGCAGGACCGACTGCATCGAGTTGCCGTAGAAGCCGATCAGCTGGCGCAGGAACTGCACGGGCAGCAGGGCCTCGCCGCGGCTTTCCTCCTCGAAGATGATCTGCGTCAGGATCTGACGCGTCAGCTCGTCATTGGTCTTGGCGTCATAGACGACGAATTCGACCCCCTCGCGCACCATCTGCGCCAGGTCTTCTAGCGTCACATAGGCGCTGGTGGCGGTGTTGTAGAGCCGCCGGTTCGCATACTTCTTGATGACGACCACGCCGTCATGGGTTTTTCCGCCCTCGGATTTCTTGTCCGCCACGCTTGTTCTCGCGTTGTTGCAACGCCGCACTATCACGCGTTGCGCGCGCGAAGGCCAGAGGGCGCCGTCAGGTCAGGCCGCGCCAGGCGCCAAGACCACCCCGATCAGGATGGCGACCCAGTGCACGCCGGCGCCGGCGACGACGAAGCCATGCCAGATGGCGCGGCGGAATTTCACCTTCTGGCTGATGAAGACGAAGACGCCCGAGGTGTAGATCAGGCCGCCGGCGACCAGCAGACCCAGGGCCAGGGGATGCACCGTCTCGATCATCGGTTTCAGCGCGAAGATCGCCACCCAGCCGAACAGGACGTAGACCGCGCTCCAGAAGACGTCGGAGATGCGCGGGGCGAACATCTTCACCGCCACGCCCGACAGGGCGATCAACCAGACTGTCAGGGTGAAGCCGATCGACCAGGCGCCTTCGAACCTCTGTGTGGTGAAGGGGGTGTAGCTGCCGGCGATCATCAGGAAGATGGCCGCCTCGTCCAGGCGTCGCAGCACGGGGCGGGCGGCGCAGGGATGGGTCTGGTTGTAGATGGTCGACGCCGTCAGCATGGCCAGCAGGCAGACGGCGTAGATGGCGGTCGCCACCACGGCGCTGATCCCGCTGTAGAGTCCGGCCAGCACCGCCAGGACGACGCCGCCGATGGCGGCCAGACCAAGACCGACGATATGGACCCACAGGTCGGCCAGCCGTTCGGCGCGCGACTGATAGTGCTCGATCATGTCGAGGTCGTCGGGCGTCCACACCCGTCTCGCCAAGGATTTCAGCCGCACCAGCATCACTCCTGAAAAGCGTTCGCCGTGGGGATCGTTCCCGTCAGATTGCGCCTGGATGATGACGAAGTGCTGAACTTCGCACTTGCGAGAGGTGACGCGGAGTGTGCAATGCGGCACAACCTCGATCAGAATTTCTCCCCGGAGTGAATATCATGACTGACGTAGTGATCGTTTCCGCCGCCCGGACCCCGGTCGGCTCCTTCCTCGGCGCCCTGTCGTCCCTGCCCGCCTCCAAGCTGGGCGAGGTCGCGATCAAGGCGGCGCTGGAGCGTGCGGGCGTGGCGCCGGCGGACGTCGACGAAGTCATCCTGGGCCAGGTGCTTCAGGCGGGCGCAGGGCAAGGCCCGGCGCGTCAGGCCGCCATTGGCGCCGGTCTGGCCAATGAAACCCCGGCCTGGAGCCTGAACCAGCTGTGCGGCTCGGGCCTGCGCGCCGTGGCCCTGGCCTATCAGCAGATCATGCAGGGCGATGCGAAGATCGTCGTCGCCGGCGGTCAGGAAAGCATGAGCCAGTCGCCGCATACGGCCCAGCTTCGCAACGGCCAGAAGATGGGCGAGCTGGCCTTCAAGGACAGCATGCTGCAGGACGGCCTGATTGACGCCTTCCACGGCTATCACATGGGTCAGACCGCCGAAAACATCGCCAACAAATGGTCCATCGACCGCGCGTCCCAGGACGCATTCGCCGTCGCCTCGCAGAACAAGGCCGAGGCCGCCCAAAAAGCCGGCAAGTTCGTCGATGAGATCGCCCCCGTGACCATCTCGACCCGCAAGGGCGACGTGGTCGTGGATCAGGACGAGTACATCCGCCACGGCGCCACCCTCGAGGCGATCGAGAAGCTGAAGCCCGCCTTCGTCAAGGACGGCACGGTGACCGCCGCCAACGCCTCGGGCATCAACGACGGCGCCGCCGCCCTGGTGCTGATGTCGGCAGATGAAGCCAAGGCGCGCGGGCTCGAGCCGCTGGCCCGCATCGCCTCTTGGGCCACGGCGGGCGTTGATCCGGCCATCATGGGCACCGGCCCGATCCCGGCCTCGAAGAAGGCGCTGGAGAAGGCGGGCTGGACCGTCGCCGACCTGGACCTGATCGAGTCCAACGAAGCCTTCGCCGCCCAGTCGCTGTGCGTGGTCAAGGAGCTGGGCCTCGACCCGGCCAAGGTCAACGTCAACGGCGGCGCCATCGCCATCGGCCACCCGGTCGGCGCCTCGGGCGCGCGCGTCCTGACCACCCTGCTGCACGAGATGAAGCGCTCGGGCGCCAAGAAGGGTCTGGCCACCCTGTGCATCGGCGGCGGCATGGGCGTCGCCCTGTGCGTCGAGCGCTAACCACCTCACGAGGGCAGGCTGAAAAGCAAAAGGCCGGCGGAGCGATCCGCCGGCCTTTCTCATGTCCCGGTCAGGTGATCAGAACCCGCGTCGCCAGCTGCCCAGCAGGGCGTAGCCGGTCGGGGCGCCCGCACGATGCTGCTCGTCGCGGCTGGCCACGGCCTCGAGTTGCAGCACCGACCCGCCGGGCAGGGGGTGCAGGCTGCGAACCGAAAAATCGATCTGACGCCCCGAGGGGCTGGCCGAGAAGCGGCGCTCCGAGAAGGTGACGGGATCGAAATACTCCAGCGGCGCGTCGGCCAGGAAGGCGCTGAAGGTCCCGCTCTCGATCCGCAACGGCTGGGAGATCTCCCAGGTCAGGCGACTGCAACCCAAGGCCCAGCTCGGACAGTCCGACTGCAAGGCCAGGCGCCAGGTCGAGCTGACGGCGGCGCTGGACAGGTTCAGGAACCGCCCTTCGATTTCAGTGCGGCCGAAGCCGGCCTCGCCGCTCAGAACCAGGCCGTGACCCAGAGACAGGTCGCCGCCGAAGGCCGCGAAGCGGGTGCGCGACGGCAGGGCGAAGTCCGAGCGCGTCGGCATATAGGCGCCCAGAGGTCCCATCTTCTCGTCCAGCGCCCCCATGCTGAAGGACAGGCCGCCGCGCGCGCCGCGCCAGTCCAGGGCGGCCCGAGCATATGACGACACGTCCTGCTCGACCGAACGCAGCGGGGCGCGGCGGTCGCCGGCGCCGGTCTCGGCGCTGAGGGTCAACGGACCGAAGCCGAGATCGCCGAGTTTCATGGCTCCGCGCACGGCGTGGTCGGCCTGGGCCAGGGCGGCGAAGCCGTCGCCCGAGCCGGTGCGGAAGGGCGAACGTGAACCGCCCTTGCCCTGCCAGGCGGCGAAGGACATGCGCCCGGCGGTGACGTCGAACAGGGCTTCCTGCTTGATCTCGTCGCCCAGCCAGGGAGCGTCGAAGGGGGTGTAGCGGTTCAGGATCGGTTCGGGCGTTTCGACCGGCGCGGCGGCGACCAGCGACAGGCGCGCCCCGCCGGGACCATCCATCGTCACCTGCGACTGTCGCATCGGCGTCGGATTTTCCGGCTGATAGCTGCGACGTGGCGCCATGCGCCAGGCCGCGCCCATGTCGATGCGGAACAGGCGTTGATAGTCGTCGTAGCCGATGGTCGACAGGGCGTCCGTGCCGCCGATGGCGTCGCCGAACGCGCCGCCGACATAGGCGCCGGGCTCAATGGCGACCTGGATCGAGCGCCCCGTCGCCATCGGCGAGCTTGTGGCGCCGACAGGCTGGAAGGCCTGGGCGATGTCCAGCAAGCCCCTGCCGTAGATCAGGTCGTTGCCTGCCTCGCCCGCGTCCCGCGCCGTGCGCAGCAGGATGTCGACCGCTTCCTTTCCGGTCAGGTTGGGGAAGGCTTCGAGCAGCAGGGCCAGGGCCCCCGCGACGGCGGGTGAAGCGAAGGAGGTGCCATTGGCGACCCAGCACGAGGCGCCCTCGCAGTCGGTGTAGATCTGAACGCCAGGCGCCGACAGGAAATAGGTCAGCGAGACGCCGGCCCGGTTCGAGAAGCTGGCGATCTGATTGTTGCTGTCATGGGCGCCGGTGACGATGATGCCGCCGCTGAAGCGGGGATCGCTGGCGTAGCGTCCGGGCCATTCAGGGCTGCCGCCGCCCTCGTTTCCGGCGGCGATGGCGAAGACGACGCCGGCGTTGACGGCGCGTTGCAGGGCGGCCTCGAATGCGGCGCCCAGCCGATCCTCGCCGCCCAACGACAGGTTTATGATCTTGGCGCCGTTGTTGACGGCGTAGTCGATGGCTCGCGCCAGGTCGGATCCGTAGAAGCAGGAATCCTCATCCGGATCGGAACAGTTGCTGACGTCCGCGCGGATCGACAGGATGGAGGAATTATAGGCGACCCCGACGGTGCCGTAGTCGTTGTAGGCGGCTGCGATGACCCCAGCCACGCTGGTGCCGTGCATGTCTGGCCCCTGGGGCTGGTTGCGTCCGCCGATGATGTCGGTTGATCGAGGCGAGATGTTCACCGCCAGGTCCTGGTGGTCCATCTTGATGCCGCTGTCGATCACGCCGACGGTGACGCCTTGTCCCGTGGCGCCGGCCTGCCAGGCCTTGATGGCGCCCGTGTTTCCGACCCCGTAGTTACGGCGGTATTCGCTCGAGGTG
>Ga0247819_10000139_pt1 | contig 44716 bp, 40 predicted proteins | sample 13C_Xylose_Day6_FD_193428 | JGI IMG/M metagenome (GOLD analysis project Ga0247819, IMG submission 193428) | Soil microbial communities from agricultural site in Penn Yan, New York, United States - 13C_Xylose_Day6 | ecosystem: Environmental > Terrestrial > Soil > Agricultural land | place: USA... | reverse complement strand
GTTACACGCTGACCATGGTCAAGCTGCTTGCGAGTGGCTTCGTCCAGGTCAGAAGCGAACTGGGCGAAGGCCGCCAGTTCACGGTACTGAGCCAGAGCGGTACGGATACCACCGGAGAGCTTCTTGATGATCTTGGTCTGTGCAGCACCACCCACGCGGGATACCGAGATACCGGCGTTGACGGCCGGACGCAGACCCGAGTTGAACATGGCCGATTCCAGGAAGATCTGACCGTCGGTGATCGAGATCACGTTGGTCGGAACGAACGCGGAAACGTCGCCAGCCTGGGTTTCGATGATCGGCAGCGCGGTCAGGGAACCGGTTTTGCCAGTTACAGCACCGTTGGTGAACTTCTCGACGTACTCTTCGGAAACGCGCGATGCACGCTCCAGCAGACGGGAGTGGAGATAGAACACGTCGCCTGGGTACGCTTCACGTCCTGGTGGACGGCGCAGCAGCAGGGAGATCTGACGGTAGGCAACAGCCTGCTTGGACAGGTCATCGTAAACGATCAGCGCGTCTTCACCGCGGTCACGGAAGAACTCGCCCATGGTGCAACCGGCGTATGGCGCCAGGAATTGCAGTGCGGCGGATTCCGAGGCGCTGGCAACCACCACGATGGTGTTTTTCAGTGCGTCGTTTTCTTCCAGCTTGCGAACGATGTTGGCAACGGTGGAACGCTTCTGGCCGACAGCAACATAAACGCAGAAAATACCGGAGTCTTTCTGGTTGATGATGGCGTCGATGGCCATGGCGGTCTTGCCGATCTGACGGTCACCGATGATCAGCTCACGCTGGCCACGGCCGACAGGGATCATGGCGTCGACGGATTTGTAGCCAGTCTGTACAGGCTGGTCTACCGACTTACGCCAGATCACGCCTGGAGCAACTTTCTCGACCGCGTCGGTCTCGGTGTTGCCCAGCGGGCCTTTGCCGTCGATTGGGTTGCCCAGTGCGTCAACGACGCGACCCAGCAGTTCCTTACCAACTGGAACTTCCAGGATGCGGCCGGTGCACTTGGCGCTCATGCCTTCGGCGAGGGTGTCATAGGCACCCAGGATCACTGCACCTACGGAGTCTTGCTCCAGGTTCAGGGCCATGCCGTACACGCCACCCGGAAACTCGATCATTTCGCCGTACATAACGTCGGCCAGACCGTGAATCCGCACGATACCGTCAGAAACGCTGACGACGGTACCTTCGTTGCGGGCTTGAGAGGCTACATCGAGGTTATCGATGCGGCCCTTGATGATTTCACTAATTTCGGAAGGATTGAGTTGCTGCATTGCTCTGCTGCCCCTTCAAACTCAAGATTTCAATGCTTCGGCCAGTTTCGCGATCTTGCCGCGAACCGAGCCATCGATTACCAGGTCGCCTGCGCGGATGAGGACGCCGCCGATCAGGCTGGCATCCTCCGACGCGTGCAGGCGAACTTCCTGGCCGAGCCGTGCACTGAGAACCTTGGCGAGTTTGTCTTGCTGTTCTTGGTTCAACGCAAAAGCACTGGTGACTTCCACGTCCACGGATTTTTCCAGTTCGGCCTTGTACAGCTCGAACAGGTCGGCAATCTCCGGCAGGAGCAGGAGACGGCCATTTTCCGCGGCAACATGAATGAAATTCTGTGCCTGTGCATCGAACTTGTCACCGCACACTTCAATGAAAGTGGCGGCCTTTTGTGCGCTCGTCAGTCGCGGGGCCTTGAGCAGGCGCTGCATGGTGTCGTCTTGCGACACAGCAGCAGCCAGGCCGAGCATGGCTGACCAATTGGCCAGTTGCTGATGGGCCTGGGCGTGCTCAAAGGCAGCCTTAGCGTAAGGTCGGGCCAACGTGGTCAGTTCTGCCATGATCGCCCTCGCTTAAATTTCAGCGGCCAGTTTGTTAACCAGCTCCGCATGCGCGTTTTGATCGATTGTGGCGCCAAGGATCTTTTCAGCACCGCCAACAGCCAGGGCACCCAGTTGGGCACGCAGGGCGTCTTTGACGCTGTTCAGTTCCTGTTCGATCTCGGCCTGAGCCTGAGCCTTCACACGGTCAGCTTCGACGCGGGCCTGATCACGGGCTTCCTCGACAAGCTGAGCAGCGCGTTTCTTGGCTTGCTCAATGATTTCGGCTGCCTGTGCTTTAGCTTCACGCAGTTGCTGACCCGCTTTCTCTTGGGCCAGCTCCAGGTCGCGAGCTGCGCGGTTGGCAGCGTCCAAGCCATCAGCAATCTTCTTTTGACGCTCTTGCAGGGCAGTGATGACCGGAGGCCATACGTACTTCATGCAGAAGACGACAAAAATCAGGAAAGCAACGGATTGGCCAATCAGGGTTGCATTAATGTTCACGCCAACACCTCGCTCGGTCTTTGTTCATCACAGCAATCAACTCGTGGGTACGAGTGATTAGCCGGCGATTTGACCAACGAACGGGTTTGCGAAGGTGAAGAACAGAGCAATACCAACACCGATCATGGTTACGGCGTCGAGCAGACCGGCAACGATGAACATTTTGACCTGCAGCATCGGAACCATCTCAGGCTGACGAGCAGCGCCTTCCAGGAACTTGCCGCCCAGCAGGCCGAAACCAATGGCGGTGCCCAGTGCGCCCAGACCGATCAGCAGAGCAACAGCGATAGCGGTAAGACCAACTACAGTTTCCATCTTTCCTCCCGACTTTTACGTCGTATTGGTTAGGTTTTTAGTTTGAAGCGGTAAAACAAATCGTTTGGTACAACTGCCCTTGCGGACTTTTTACAGCCCTCCCCCCAAACGGGCAGGGAAGGCTATCAGACACGCCAGGCGGTCTTAATGGTTATCTTCGTGAGCCATCGACAGGTAGACGATGGTAAGCATCATGAAGATGAAGGCTTGCAGGGTGATGATCAGGATGTGGAACACAGCCCACGCCCATTGCAGCACCACACCCAGGCCGCTGAGCCAGAGCAGGCCGCTGCCGAACATTACCGCGATCAGGATGAACACCAGTTCGCCGGCATACATGTTGCCGAACAGACGCAGTGCCAGCGAGATCGGCTTGGCGATCAGGGTGACGAATTCAAGCAGGAAGTTCACCGGGATCAGCAGGGCTTGAACGAAGATGTTCTTGCTGCCGAATGGGTGCAGGGTCAGCTCGCCGATGAAGCCGCCGATGCCCTTGACCTTGATACTGTAGAAGATGATCAGCGCGAACACCGAGAAGGCCATGCCCAGGGTGGCGTTCGGGTCGGTGGTAGGCACAGCGCGGAACGCAATGTGCGGATCACCCGAGATCTTGGCAGCCAGCACCGGGATCCAGTCGACCGGGATCAAGTCGATGGCGTTCATCAGGAACACCCAGACGAAGATGGTCAGGGCCAGCGGGGCGATGACCGGGCTACGGCCGTGGAACGAGTCCTTGACGCTGCCGTGGACGAAATCGACCATCACCTCGACGAAGTTCTGCAGGCCGCCAGGTTGGCCGGAAGTGGCCTTCTTGGCCGCCATGCGGAAGATGAAGAGGAAGATCAGACCCAGCGCAACCGACCAGCCCAGGGTATCCAGGTGGAAGGCCCAGAAGCCCATTGCCTTGGCTTCTGCAGCCGAATGGGCCAAGCCCCAGCTGCCGTCTGGTAGTTGACCGTAGGTCAGGTTCTGCAAGTGGTGCTGGATATAGCCCGAAGCGGTTTCTGCTGCCATGGTTGCCTCAAACGCCCTTAGGTCTCGAAAGTCTTTTATTCATTAGCAGGGGCGCGAACCAGCTGACCAATTGGGTCAGCACGAAGACGCCGAATACTGCTAACGGCGCCAATGGCTTCACTCCTGCGAAGGTCAGTGCAAACAGCACTGCCGTCAAAATCAATTTGCCTGCCTCGCCTGCGTAGAACGACTTGACGATGGCCTGCGCTGCCCGGGCTCCGCTAAAGCGAAAAGCCTTCCAGGCGAAATACACATTCGGCAGCCAGGCAATCAGCCCTCCACAGAGGCCTGAATATCCACTGACTGCTCCTTTCCACTGCCACAACACCAAAGTTGCCAGCAGGACTACGACACATTGCGTCAGCAGTACTGGAAAAACTGCCCAGCGATGGAAAGGCAGGCGGTTTGGCGTGCGGATTTCCATCGCATCTACTCCTGGAAAGTCGACCATCAAGTCAGCAACGACTTGGCATAATTTGTGCCGACAAAATGCGCGCAGAGTATAGGGGGGGATTAACCCCTATTCAACTATTGGGTAGTGATTTCCGACTGCGCGCTACAACGGGAATTGTTTCAGCGGATGTGAGCAAGCACGCCTTGCAACTCGTCGAGCGAGTTATAGCGAATCACCAACTGACCTTTGCCCTTGTTGCCATGGCGGATCTGCACCGCCGAGCCCAGGCGCTCTGCCAGACGCTGTTCGAGGCGAGCGATATCCGGATCAGGTTTGCTCGGTTCGACCGGATCAGGTTTGCCGCTCAGCCACTGGCGCACCAGTGCCTCGGTTTGGCGCACAGTGAGCCCACGTGCGACAACATGACGCGCCCCTTCTTCCTGGCGATCTTCTTCCAGGCCCAGCAAGGCGCGAGCGTGGCCCATCTCCAGGTCGCCGTGGGCGAGCATGGTCTTGATTGCCTCCGGCAGCGAGATCAAGCGCAGCAGGTTGGCCACGGTCACCCGCGACTTGCCGACGGCGTCTGCTACTTGCTGCTGGGTCAGTTCGAATTCCTGCTGCAGGCGTTGCAGGGCAATCGCCTCTTCCAGCGGGTTGAGATCCTCACGTTGGATGTTCTCGATCAGCGCCATGGCGATGGCGGCTTCATCGGGTACATCACGGACCATGGCCGGGATGGTGTCCAGGCCCGCCAGTTGAGTGGCGCGCCAGCGGCGTTCGCCGGCGATGATCTCGTAGCGCTGGTCACCGATCGGCCGAACCACGATCGGCTGCATGACGCCTTGGGTGCGAATCGAGGCAGCCAGTTCTTCCAGCGCCTCCGGGTCCATGTCCCGGCGTGGCTGGTACTTGCCACGCTGGATCAGCTCGACCGGCAGGTGTTGCAGTTCTTTCTGGTCGATCTTGACAGCCTGCTCCTCGAGCGAGCTGACGGAAGGACCACTGAGCAGTGCATCCAACCCACGTCCGAGACCCCGTTTCTTAACGGCCATGCGGATTCCTTAAGTTGTTTGTGCAGTGCGTGATTGACGGCGTTGGCGGCGTACCAGTTCCCCGGCCAGGGCCAGATAGGCCAGTGCGCCACGCGATTGCTTGTCGTAGGCCAGGGCCGGCATGCCAAAGCTTGGCGCCTCGGCCAGGCGAATGTTGCGCGGGATCACCGTATCGTACAGCTGCTCGCCGAAGTGCTCTTTGAGCTGCGCCGAAACATCGTTGTTCAGGCTCAGGCGCGGATCGTACATGGTCCGCAGCAGGCCTTCGATCTTCAGCGCCGGGTTCAGCCGGGCTGCGATGCGCTTGATGTTATCCACAAGGTCGCTGAGACCTTCGAGTGCGTAGTACTCGCACTGCATCGGGATAATCACGCCATCGGAGGCGACCAAGGCGTTGAGGGTGAGCATCGACAGCGACGGTGGGCAGTCGATGAGGATGTAGTCGTAATTCTCGCGGATAGGCGCCAGCGCATTGCGCAGACGGCTCTCCTTGACCTGCATCTCCAGCAGCACCACTTCCGCGGCGGTGAGGTCGCGGTTGGCCGGCAGCAGTTGGAAACCGCCGTGCTCGGAGTAGTGCATCGCCTGGGCCAGGTCGCATTCGCCGATGAGCAGGTCGTAGACCGAATGCTCGAGCTCGTGCTTGTCCACCCCGCTGCCCATGGTCGCGTTGCCCTGCGGATCGAGGTCGATCAGCAGCACACGGCGCTTGGTCGCAGCCAGCGATGCGGCGAGATTGATACAGGTGGTGGTCTTGCCCACACCACCTTTCTGGTTCGCGATTGCGAATACCTTAGCCATTGTTGCGTGTAATCCCAGTCATGCCTTGCGGCGCAGTATCAGCAGATGGCGCTGGCCCTGGCAACCCGGAACGGTCAGGGCCTGCTCGCTTTCCACTGTGAAGTCTGCGGGCAATGCTACCAGTTCGTCGGCAGGATGCAGCCCTTTCATTGCGAGCCAAAGCGTCCGCGTGTCGCCCAGGTGCCGAGTCCAGCCGGTGAAGTTCTCCATGCTGCTGAACGCCCGCGAGATGATCCCGCTGAACGGCTGCGCCGGTTGATACTCTTCGACCCGGCTGTGGATAACCTGCAGGTTGTCCAGTTTCAGCTCCATCTTCACCTGGGTGAGGAAGCGGGTTTTCTTGCCATTGCTGTCGAGCAGCGTCACTTGCTTGTGCGGGTGCAGGATAGCCAAAGGAATCCCCGGCATGCCACCGCCGCTGCCGACATCCAGCCAACTTTGCGTGTCGCTGTGGATAAACGGCATGACGCTGAGGCTGTCGAGCAGATGCCGCGAGACCATTTCGTTCGGGTCGCGCACTGCGGTCAGGTTGTAGGCCTTGTTCCATTTGATCAACAGGGCCAGGTAGCCCAGCAGTTGCTCGTGCTGCTGTGGGCTCAACTCGACACCGAGCTGGCGCGCGCCTGTGGACAACTCTTCTGCGTGTTGCGGGGTGACCAAGGAACTCAAGCGCTTTGCTCCAATTCGCGGCCTGCGCCGCGTTTTTTCAGATGAATCAGCAACAGGGAAATCGCCGCCGGGGTCACGCCGGGGATGCGCGAAGCCTGGCCGAGGGTCTCCGGGCGAGTCTGGCCGAGTTTGCCCTGGATCTCCTTGGACAGGCCGGAGATCGTCGTGTAGTCGATATCCACAGGCAGGCGGGTGTCTTCGCTGGCGCGCAGACGAGCGATCTCATCCTGTTGACGGTCGATGTATCCGGCGTACTTGGTCTTGATCTCGACTTGCTCAGCCACTTGCGGGTCAAGTGCCTCACCGCCAGTAGCCTCGATCAGGCCGGCATAGTCGATTTCCGGGCGAGCCAGCAGGTTGAGCAGGCTGTATTCGTGGCTCAGCGGCGTACCGAACTTATCCACAACGGCTTGGCCCATCGGCGTGCCGGGACGAACCCAAGTCGACTTCAGGCGCTGCTCTTCACGCTCGATGCCTTCGCGCTTGGCGCAGAACGCAGCCCAACGCTGGTCATCGATCAAGCCCAGCTCGCGGCCCTTCTCGGTCAGACGCAGGTCGGCGTTGTCTTCACGCAGGATCAAGCGGTACTCGGCGCGCGACGTGAACATGCGGTACGGCTCCTGGGTCCCCAGGGTAATCAGGTCGTCGACCAGTACGCCGATGTACGCCTCGTCGCGACGCGGGCACCAGCTTTCCCGACCCTGCGCACGCAGTGCGGCGTTGGTTCCGGCCAGCAGACCTTGAGCGCCAGCTTCTTCGTAGCCGGTGGTGCCGTTGATCTGGCCGGCGAAGAACAGGCCGCCAATCACTTTGGTTTCGAGGCTGTACTTCAGGTCACGCGGATCGAAGTAGTCATACTCGATGGCATAGCCCGGGCGCACGATGTGGGCGTTTTCCATGCCGCGGATCGAGCGGACCAACTCCAGCTGCACGTCGAACGGCAGCGATGTGGAAATGCCATTGGGGTACAGCTCATGGGTGGTCAGGCCTTCCGGCTCGATGAACACCTGATGGCTTTCCTTGTCGGCGAAACGATGGATCTTGTCTTCGATCGACGGGCAGTAACGTGGGCCGACACCTTCGATAACCCCGGAATACATCGGCGAACGGTCGAGGTTCGAAGCAATGATTTCGTGGGTGCGGGCATTGGTGTGGGTGATCCAGCAGCTGACCTGGCGCGGGTGCATCTGCGCATTGCCCATGAACGACATCACCGGAATCGGCGTATCGCCGGGCTGCTCGGTCATCACCGAGAAGTCCACAGAGCGGCCATCGATACGCGGCGGCGTACCGGTTTTCAGCCGGCCGACGCGCAGCGGCAGTTCACGCATGCGGTGGGCCAGGGCAATGGCGGGCGGATCACCGGCGCGGCCGCCGGTGTAATTCTGCAAGCCAATGTGAATAAGTCCGGCAAGGAAGGTGCCAGTGGTCAGTACCACCGAGTCGGCGAAGAACCGCAGACCCATTTGCGTGACCACGCCCTTGACCTGGTCCTGTTCGACGATCAGGTCGTCGCAGGACTGCTGGAATATCCACAGGTTCGGTTGGTTTTCCAGGATTTCACGGACCACCGCCTTGTAGATAGCGCGGTCAGCCTGGGCACGGGTCGCACGGACGGCCGGGCCTTTGCGGTTGTTCAACACGCGGAACTGAATGCCGCTCTTGTCAGTGGCCAACGCCATGGCGCCGCCGAGCGCATCGATCTCTTTGACCAGATGACTCTTGCCGATCCCACCAATAGCGGGGTTGCAACTCATGTGACCGAGGGTTTCCACGTTATGGGTCAGCAGCAGGGTTTTTACCCCCATGCGTGCAGACGCAAGCGCAGCCTCGGTACCGGCATGGCCGCCGCCGATGACGATCACTTCAAAACGGGAAGGGAAATCCACCACGCACCTCGTGCCTGTTTTTGCGAATAGAGAAGGTAAGCCGACAAGTATAGGGACTTCCTACCTGCTAAAGAAACCTTTTGAGCAAATTTTGACCAGGCTGTGGATGAACGGGGATAACAGAAATTAAAAAGGAAGAAATTAAAAAAGCTTTGTTTTTATGTTTATTCTTATGCACCGACTTTTCTGTGGATAAAGCTCTACACCCTAGTATTCATGGTATGTACAGAGAAATTAAACCCTGTGCTTGAGTGGCCATGAGGGCTATGGATAAGCGCATTTAGCCTGTGGATGAAATGCCTATTTACCCACAGGTGGATTTGTCCTCAGCTCTGAAGGGGGTTTATCAACTGAGCTGAAGGCGAGTTTTCCACAGGGCTTAGACGAACGAAAACGCACCTGTTGATGAAATCAAAGGCGTGGATCTTCAAAGGAAATTGGAAAATAGATGGGGTGCAGGCTGTGGAGGAGCGGTTTACCCACCGACGAAAGCGCAGCCCTCGCTATTCATCCTGGTGTGTTCTTCGCGGGGTGAACCCGCTCCCACAGGCACTACCTTGCTGATCGGCGGTAATTGGAGGGGAGCGGTTGTGGATTATTTACCGATGCAGAAGCTTGAGAAGATACGCCCCAGCAGATCATCGGAACTGAACGCGCCGGTAATCTCTCCCAACGCCTGCTGAGCTTGACGCAGATCTTCCGCCAACAGCTCTCCAGCGCCGGCCAGGGTCAGCTGGTCACGACCATGCTCAAGGTGCGCGCTAGCCTGGTTCAAGGCCTCCAGGTGGCGTCGACGGGCGCTGAAGCTGCTCTCTGAGGTCTGTTCATAACCCATGCATGCTTTCAGGTGATCGCGCAGCAGCAGCAAGCCGCTGTCATCGCCCTTGGCGCTGAGGGTAATGGTCACATGGCCATCGTCACATTGCTCCATGGCCACCGCTTCCCCGCTCAGGTCTGCCTTGTTACGAATCAAGGTGACTTTGCCAGGATCTGGGCGCTGATCGAGAAACTCTGGCCACAAGGCGAAGGGATCGCTTGCTTCAGGGGCCGTGCTATCCACAACCAGCAACACCCGGTCAGCCTCGCTGATCGCTTTGAGCGCACGTTCCACGCCGATCTTTTCCACATGGTCGTCTGTGTCACGCAGCCCTGCGGTATCGACCACGTGCAACGGCATGCCGTCGATGTGGATATGTTCCCGCAAGATATCCCGGGTAGTGCCGGCGATATCGGTGACGATGGCCGCCTCACGCCCAGCCAGGCGGTTGAGCAGGCTCGACTTGCCCGCATTGGGCCGTCCGGCAATCACCACGTTCATACCGTCACGCAGCAGCGCGCCCTGGCCAGCTTCCTTCTGCACTGTGGACAACTCGGTGCGCACTGCATCGAGCATCGACAGCACATGGCCGTCGGCGAGAAAGTCGATTTCTTCCTCAGGGAAGTCGATCGCAGCTTCGACGTAGATCCGCAGCGCGATCAGTGCCTCGGTCAGCGAGTGAACGCGCTTGGAGAATTCGCCCTGCAACGAACGCAAGGCATTGCGTGCGGCCTGGGTCGAACTGGCCTCGATCAGGTCAGCGATCGCTTCGGCCTGGGCCAGGTCGAGTTTGTCGTTGAGGAATGCACGCTCGCTGAATTCACCAGGACGCGCCAGGCGGCAGCCCAGTTGCAGGCAGCGCTGCAGCAGCATGTCCATCACTACCGGGCCGCCATGACCTTGTAGTTCCAGGACGTCTTCACCGGTAAACGAGTTCGGCCCCGGGAAGAACAGCACGATGCCCTCATCCAGTACCAGCCCGTCCTGATCGCGGAACGGCCCGTAGTGAGCATGCCGGGGCGTGAGAGTGCGCCCGGTAATAGCTTGCCCGGCCTGGCTCGCCAGGGGGCCAGACAGGCGGACGATGCCGACCCCGCCGCGGCCCTGAGCGGTAGCGATGGCGGCAATGGTTTCACGCACAGTGTTCATGCTCGAAAGCCTCTTACGACAAATTCAACAGACAGATAGCAAAAACGCCCCACGAGGGGGCGTTTTTATTCACAGGCTAGCTTAGCAGCCCGTCAAGCGGCAGCCTTCTTGGCCGCAGCTTCGATGCTACGAGTGATGTACCACTGCTGCGAAATCGACAAGCAGTTGTTCACAACCCAGTACAGCACCAGACCCGCTGGGAACCACAGGAAGAAGAAGGTGAAGATGATTGGCATCATTTTCATCACCTTGGCCTGCATCGGATCCGGCGGAGTCGGGTTCAGGCGCTGCTGGATGAACATGGTCGCGCCCATGATGATCGGCAGGATGAAGAACGGATCCTTGATCGACAGGTCGGTAATCCACAGCAGCCACGGGGCCTGGCGCATTTCTACGCTTTCCAGCAGTACCCAGTACAGGGCCAGGAACACTGGCATCTGCACCAGGATTGGCAAGCAGCCACCCAGCGGATTGATCTTCTCTTTCTTGTACAGCTCCATCATCGCCTGGGACATCTTCTGGCGATCGTCACCGAAGCGTTCCTTCAGCGCGGCCAGTTTTGGCGAAACGGCACGCATGCGCGCCATCGAGCGGTAGCTGGCAGCCGACAGCGGGAAGAACAGGCCCTTGATGAGCATGGTCAGGACGATGATCGACCAGCCCCAGTTACCCAGGATGCTGTGGATATGTTGCAGCAGCCAGAAGATCGGCTGAGCGATGAACCACAGGAAGCCATAGTCGACAGTCAGTTCCAGGCCTGGGGACAACTCTTTGAGCTTGGATTGAATCTTCGGACCTGCGTACAGCATGGCGCTGGTTTCGACTTTACCGCCGGCAGGCACGCTGAGCGCTGGGCCGGTGTAGCCGATGATGTAGTTGCCTTGGCTGTCCTTACGAGTCTGGATAACGTTGTTATCCGACTTGGCAGGAATCCAGGCAGTTACGAAGTAGTGTTGCAGCCAGGCAACCCAGCCGCCGGACACATTTTCTTTCAAACTGCCTTTGTCGATGTCTTTCATCGACACTTTCTTGTACGGCTCGGAAGGCGTCCACAGGGCAGCGCCCAGGTAGGTCGCGGTACCGGTAGCCGTGCTCGACGAAGGATCGGAGCTGGCATCACGCTTGAGCTGGGCGAACATGTTGCCCGACCAGGCTTGAGCGCTTTGGTTGTCGATCAGGTAGCTGACGGTCAGGTCGTACTCACCGCGCTTGAAGCTGAAGCGCTTGATGTAGTTGACGCCGTTCTCGCTGAACTTCAGGTCAACGACCAGCTGCTCCTGGCCATCGGCCAGTTGGAAGCTCTTTTGTTCAGCGGCGTACAGCGGACGACCGGAAGAACGAGCATCCGGCCCATTAACGCCAGTCAGACCACTCTGGGCCAGGTAAACACGCTCGCCACCGTTATCGAACAGCTGGAACGGAATGTCCGGATGGTCCTGGCGACGTGGGTACTTGGGCAGGTTCAGCTGGACGATGTCACCACCGACCGGATCGATAGCCAGTTCAAGGACGTCGGTCTTGACCCGGATCAGGTCCTTGCTGACTGCAACCGGAGCCAGTTCGGCTGGGCTGGATTCAGCATTGGCGCTCGGCACATCGGCGCTGGCGCCGTTGTTACTGCCGGCCGGCACGGTATCGGGCAGGGCCGGGGCAGCGTTGCTGGCAGCAGTATGCTGAGTCGGCAGTGCAGCCTGACCGTAGTCCTGGTTCCATTTGAGGACCAGCACGTAGGCCACGATTGCCAGGGCGACGATCAGGATCGTGCGTTTAATATCCATGATTACTCGGCTATCGAAGAAGTTCGGGAGGAAGGAGCGGGAGGGACGGGATCGAAACCGCCGTCGTTCCACGGATGACAACGCCCCAGGCGACGAACGGCTAGCCACCCACCACGCAACAGGCCATGGTTTTCTATGGCTTCGTAGGCGTAACAGGAGCAGCTGGGGTAGAAACGACAGTGGCTGGCCATCAGTGGACTAATGGCGTAACGGTAAAACTGGATCGGGACGAGGGCCAGTTTACGCATCGTGACTGTCTACCCCTGCAGAATCGGCATTAACCGCTGGAGAGGGCCGATTACGAGCGAGGCGCTTCCAGAGCTTGCCAAAGTGTTGGTGCAATTCTGGGTTTTCTACTTCGCCCAAGCCCTTGCGCGCGACGATCACGATGTCCAATCCAGCAAGACTCTGCTGATTCAGACGAAAGGAATCGCGCATCAAGCGTTTGAGGCGATTGCGTTGAACGGCGAGCTTGACGCTCTTCTTGCCGATCACCAAGCCAAGGCGCGGGTGATCGAGGCCGTTCTCGCGGGCAAGGATTAGCAGGCTTTTACCTGGAACCTTGCCGGTTGGCGAGTCGAAGACCGCTTTGAAATGCCGGGGTGTAAGCAGTCGCTTTTCCCGACTGAAGTCCTGACTCACCACCTGTGCCGAAAAATCAAACGGCCAGACGCTTACGGCCTTTGGCACGACGACGCGACAGAACAGCGCGGCCGTTCTTGGTGGCCATACGGGCACGGAAGCCGTGGGTGCGCGCGCGCTTGATGGTGCTTGGTTGGAAAGTACGTTTCATGGCGTGTTACCTGGGTTCGTCGACTACGGGCCGGAATGGCCCCCGTTTTAAGAGATCGGCGATTCTAGAGAAAGCAAGCCAATAGGTCAATTTCCAACCAACCTTTCCTTATGGATGGCATGGCTTCTACCTGACATCTCGCTGGCTTCTAGAAGAAGGGATCGACAGGCTTGATCGAATCTCAAAGAGTGGACAACATGAAAAAATAAAAGAGACATATAAAAAGCTTTTTTGAATAACTTATAGATCTTAGGCAAGCCACTATCTGTGGATAACAATCTACAGGCCACGATTCACGCCATGTACAGAGTTTTGAAACCTTGTCCGCAACCGGTGCTCCGGCTGTGCTGCGCATGCGGACAAGCTGTGGATTAAAGTGGTCGTTATCCACAGCAGAGTTATCAACAGGCTTGAGCCCAGGGTTGTGCATAGACCTTAGGTGCGGTTATCCACAGAGCTTATTCACATGGCAGTGACGGCGTTTTGGCCATCATTTGACTGCTCTGTCATGGTTCAAGTCGCTGTCTCATGTGGATAAGTAACCGCTCGCCCGGTACAATGGCGGTTTGCTTTTGCCTCATCCGGCTTTCAACTCAGGGGATATCCGTGTCAGTGGAACTTTGGCAGCAGTGCGTGGAGCTTCTGCGCGATGAACTGCCTGCCCAGCAATTCAACACCTGGATCCGTCCGCTACAGGTCGAAGCCGAAGGCGACGAGTTGCGCGTTTATGCGCCCAACCGTTTCGTCCTCGATTGGGTCAATGAAAAATACCTGGGTCGTCTGCTCGAGCTGCTGGGCGAACACGGCAATGGCCTGGCGCCAGCGCTTTCCTTATTAATAGGCAGCCGCCGCAGCTCTGCGCCGCGCGCCGCTCCCAATGCTCCGGTCAGTGCTGCGGTCGCCGCCAAAGCTCAGCCCCAGCAGCCAGCGCCTGTACTCACGCAGAATGAGTCGGTTGCTGTGCAGGCGGTCGAGCCGCTTTTGACCAACGAAGTGGAACAGCCGTCGTCGCGCGACAGTTTCGACTCGATGGGCGATACGCCAGTGGTCCCGAGTGCTACCACGCGCACTGAGCAACGGACCGTGCAGGTAGAAGGTGCGCTCAAGCACACCAGCTACCTCAACAGAACCTTCACGTTCGATACCTTCGTTGAAGGTAAGTCCAACCAATTGGCTCGGGCAGCTGCCTGGCAGGTTGCCGATAACCCCAAGCATGGCTACAACCCGCTGTTCCTCTACGGTGGCGTGGGCCTGGGTAAGACGCACTTGATGCATGCTGTGGGTAACCACCTGCTCAAGAAGAATCCGAACGCCAAGGTGGTCTACCTGCATTCGGAGCGCTTCGTTGCCGACATGGTCAAGGCGTTGCAGCTCAATGCGATCAACGAGTTCAAGCGCTTCTATCGTTCGGTGGATGCGTTGCTGATCGATGACATCCAGTTCTTTGCCCGCAAAGAGCGCTCGCAGGAAGAGTTTTTCCACACCTTCAACGCCTTGCTCGAGGGTGGTCAGCAGGTAATTCTTACCAGCGACCGTTATCCAAAAGAGATCGAAGGCCTTGAAGAGCGTCTGAAGTCGCGCTTTGGTTGGGGCCTGACGGTTGCCGTCGAACCGCCAGAGCTGGAAACCCGCGTAGCGATCCTGATGAAGAAGGCCGACCAGGCCAAGGTGGAACTTCCTCACGATGCGGCGTTCTTTATCGCCCAGCGCATCCGCTCCAACGTGCGTGAGCTGGAAGGCGCGCTCAAGCGTGTCATCGCTCACTCGCACTTCATGGGGCGCGACATCACCATCGAGCTGATCCGTGAGTCGCTCAAGGATCTGCTGGCGCTGCAAGACAAACTGGTGAGTGTGGATAACATTCAGCGCACCGTGGCCGAGTACTACAAGATCAAGATCTCCGACCTGCTGTCCAAGCGGCGTTCGCGATCGGTAGCTCGGCCGCGTCAGGTGGCCATGGCGTTGTCCAAAGAGCTGACCAACCACAGTTTGCCGGAAATCGGCGACATGTTTGGCGGCCGCGACCACACCACCGTGCTGCACGCCTGCCGCAAGATCAATGAATTGAAGGAATCCGACGCGGACATCCGCGAGGACTACAAGAACCTGCTGCGCACGCTGACGACCTGATGGCCGTCGGCGCAGCTATTTGAAGGCAAGGGACTAGACCATGCATTTCACCATTCAACGCGAAGCCCTGTTGAAACCCCTGCAACTGGTCGCAGGTGTCGTCGAGCGCCGCCAGACCTTGCCGGTCCTGTCCAACGTCCTGCTGGTTGTGCAAGGCCAGCAGCTGTCGTTGACCGGTACCGACCTGGAAGTCGAGTTGGTTGGCCGCGTCCAACTGGAAGAGCCGGCTGAGCCGGGCGAAATTACTGTCCCAGCGCGTAAGCTGATGGACATCTGCAAAAGCCTGCCGAGCGATGTCCTGATCGACATTAAAGTGGACGAGCAGAAGCTGCTGGTCAAAGCTGGCCGTAGCCGCTTCACCCTCTCCACCTTGCCGGCCAATGACTTCCCGACTGTGGAAGAAGGCCCGGGCTCGCTGACCTGCAACCTGGAACAAAGCAAGCTGCGTCGTCTGATCGAGCGCACTAGCTTCGCCATGGCCCAGCAGGATGTACGCTACTACCTCAACGGCATGCTGCTGGAAGTGTCGACCGACACCCTGCGTGCGGTTGCCACCGACGGTCACCGTTTGGCCATGTGCTCCATGCAAGCCGCGATCGGCCAGGCGGAGCGCCACCAGGTCATCGTTCCACGCAAAGGTATCCTTGAACTGGCGCGCCTGCTCACCGATCCAGAAGGCATGGTCAGCATCGTCCTGGGCCAGCATCACATTCGTGCGACCACTGGCGAGTTCACCTTCACCTCGAAACTGGTCGACGGTAAGTTCCCTGACTACGAGCGCGTTCTGCCCAAGGGTGGCGACAAGCTGGTCATCGGTGATCGTCAGGCCCTGCGCGAAGCGTTCAGCCGGACTGCGATCCTGTCCAACGAGAAGTACCGCGGTATTCGTCTGCAGTTGGCTGCTGGCCAGTTGAAGATTCAAGCCAACAACCCAGAGCAGGAAGAAGCCGAAGAAGAGATCAGCGTCGACTACAACGGTAGCTCGCTGGAAATCGGCTTCAACGTTAGCTATCTGCTGGATGTGCTGGGCGTCATGACTACGGAGCAAGTTCGTCTGATTCTGTCCGATTCCAACAGCAGCGCCTTGCTGCAGGAAGCCGGCAACGACGACTCGTCTTACGTTGTCATGCCGATGCGTCTGTAATCTGTAGCAGATAATGTCCCTAAGACGCATCATGGTCACTGCGGTGCGCAACCTGCACCCAGTGACCCTCTCTCCCTCCCCCCGCATCAACATTCTTTACGGCGCCAACGGCAGCGGCAAAACCAGTGTTCTGGAAGCCGTCTATCTATTGGGCCTGGCTCGCTCCTTCCGCAGTACTCGACTGAACCCTGTTATCCAATACGAGCAGCCAACCTGCACCGTGTTTGGCGAGGTTCAGTTGGCCGAAGGTGGTACCAGTAATCTAGGTGTTTCGCGTGAGCGACAGGGGGAGTTCTCCATCCGCATTGACGGGCAGAATGCCCGCAGTGCTGCTCAATTGGCAGAGCTGCTGCCGTTGCAGTTGATCAACCCAGACAGCTTCCGCTTGCTCGAAGGCGCACCGAAAATTCGGCGGCAGTTCCTCGATTGGGGTGTGTTCCACGTGGAACCACGCTTCATGGCGGCCTGGCAACGTCTGCAGAAGGCACTGCGACAGCGGAACTCATGGTTGCGGCATGGTACACTTGACGCTGCTTCGCAAGCCGCCTGGGACCGGGAATTGTGCCTGGCCAGCGCGGAGATAGATGAATACCGTCGCAACTATATCAAGGCCTTGAAGCCCGTCTTCGAGCGAACCCTGAGCGAACTGGTCGAGCTGGATGGATTGACCCTGAGCTATTACCGCGGCTGGGACAAGGACCGGGAACTCAACGAAGTACTCGCCTCTTCTCTTCACCGTGACCAGCAAATGGGCCATACCCAGGCCGGTCCTCAGCGTGCTGATTTACGTCTTCGTATTGGCGCAAACAACGCTGCGGACATCCTGTCCCGTGGGCAGCAAAAACTTGTGGTGTGTGCATTGCGCATCGCCCAAGGCCACTTGGTCAGCCAAGCCCGTCGCGGTCTCTGTATCTATCTCGTGGATGACTTGCCGTCCGAACTGGACGAGCAGCACCGCCGCGCATTATGCCGCTTGCTTGAAGAATTACGCTGCCAGGTTTTCATCACCTGTGTAGATCAAGAATTACTGAGGGAAGGCTGGCAGACGGAAACGCCAGTTGCTTTGTTCCACGTGGAACAAGGCCGTATCACCCAGACCCACGACCATCGGGAGTGAAGGCATGAGCGAAAATCAAACGTACGATTCCTCCAGCATTAAAGTGCTGAAAGGGCTGGATGCCGTACGCAAACGTCCCGGCATGTACATTGGCGACACCGATGATGGTAGCGGCCTGCACCACATGGTCTTCGAAGTGGTCGACAACTCGATCGACGAAGCCCTCGCCGGTCACTGCGATGACATTACCGTCATCATCCACCCAGACGAATCCATCAGTGTCCGCGACAACGGTCGCGGCATTCCGGTCGACGTGCACAAAGAAGAAGGTGTATCGGCGGCTGAGGTCATCATGACCGTCCTGCACGCAGGCGGTAAGTTCGATGACAACTCCTACAAAGTTTCTGGCGGTCTGCACGGGGTTGGTGTTTCCGTTGTTAACGCCCTCTCTGAGCAGCTGATCCTTACTGTTCGCCGCAGCGGCAAGATCTGGGAGCAGACCTACGTGCATGGTGTGCCTCAGGCACCTATGGCCGTAGTCGGTGAAAGTGAAACCACCGGTACCCACATCCACTTCAAGCCGTCGGCTGAAACTTTCAAGAACATCCACTTCAGCTGGGACATCCTCGCCAAGCGTATCCGCGAGCTGTCCTTCCTCAACTCTGGTGTTGGCATCCTGCTCAAGGATGAACGCAGCGGTAAAGAAGAGTTCTTCAAATACGAAGGTGGTCTGCGCGCGTTTGTTGAATACCTCAACACCAACAAGACCCCGGTGAACACGCAGGTCTTCCACTTCAATGTCCAGCGTGACGATGGTGTCGGTGTCGAAGTCGCCCTGCAGTGGAACGACAGCTTCAACGAAAACCTGCTGTGCTTCACCAACAACATTCCGCAGCGCGACGGTGGTACTCACCTGGTGGGCTTCCGCTCTTCGCTGACCCGCAGCCTGAACGCTTACATCGAGCAAGAAGGCTTGGCCAAGAAGAACAAGGTCGCGACCACCGGTGACGACGCCCGTGAAGGTCTGACTGCGATCATCTCGGTCAAGGTGCCAGATCCGAAGTTCAGCTCGCAGACCAAGGACAAGTTGGTTTCCTCGGAGGTGAAGACCGCCGTGGAACAAGAGATGAACAAGTACTTCGCCGATTTCCTGTTGGAAAACCCCAACGAAGCCAAGGCGGTGGTCGGCAAGATGATCGACGCTGCCCGCGCTCGTGAAGCAGCGCGCAAGGCACGCGAGATGACCCGTCGCAAAGGCGCATTGGATATCGCTGGCCTGCCGGGCAAATTGGCCGACTGCCAAGAGAAGGACCCTGCCCTCTCTGAACTGTACCTGGTGGAGGGTGATTCGGCAGGTGGTTCGGCCAAGCAAGGTCGTAACCGTCGAACCCAGGCGATCCTGCCGCTCAAGGGTAAGATCCTTAACGTCGAGAAAGCACGCTTCGACAAGATGATCTCGTCCCAGGAGGTCGGTACGCTGATCACCGCACTGGGCTGCGGCATTGGCCGCGAAGAGTACAACATCGACAAGCTGCGCTATCACAACATCATCATCATGACCGATGCTGACGTTGACGGTTCGCACATCCGTACCCTGCTGCTGACCTTCTTCTTCCGTCAGTTGCCGGAGCTGGTCGAGCGTGGCTACATCTATATCGCTCAGCCACCGCTGTACAAGGTCAAGAAGGGCAAGCAAGAGCAATACATCAAAGACGACGACGCCATGGAAGAGTACATGACGCAGTCGGCCCTGGATGACGCCAGCCTGCACTTGGACGAATCGGCACCTGCGGTTTCCGGCGTACAGCTGGAAAGCCTGGTGAACGATTTCCGCGGTGTGATGAAAACCCTCAAGCGTCTGTCGCGCCTGTACCCACAAGAGCTGACCGAGCACTTCATCTACCTGGATGAAGTCACCCTTGAGCAGCTGGGCGATCACGCGCACATGGAAAACTGGTTGGCCAAGTTCCAGGCGCGCCTGAACAACAGCCAGAAGTCTGGCCTGGCCTACAAAGCCAGCCTGCGTGAAGACAAAGAGCGCAATGTCTGGCTGCCGGAGGTGGAGATCACTTCGCACGGTCTGGCCAGCTACATCACCTTCAACCGCGACTTCTTCGGCAGCAACGACTACCGCACCGTGGTCAACCTGGGTGGCAAGCTCAGCACTCTGCTCGGCGAAGGTGCGTATGTGCAGCGTGGCGAACGTCGCAAGGCGGTCACCGAGTTCAAGGAAGCCTTGGACTGGCTGATGAACGAAACCGCCAAGCGTCACACCATCCAGCGATACAAAGGTCTGGGTGAGATGAACCCGGAGCAGCTGTGGGAAACCACCATGGACCCAACCGTGCGCCGCATGCTCAAGGTCACCATCGAAGACGCGATCGCTGCCGATCAGATCTTCAACACCCTGATGGGTGATGCGGTGGAACCACGCCGCGACTTCATCGAAAGCAATGCCCTGTCGGTGTCCAACCTGGACTTCTGATCAGGTGTAGTTTCACCGACAAGCTGCATGAAAAAGCCCGCGTAAGCGGGCTTTTTCATGAGTGCCAGAGCCATCTGAGCGACAAGTATTGAACTGTCCAATTCAGCGCCCAGCCGCTTCTTCCTTTATTTCGCTCCAACTGCTGTCGGGGTCGAAACGCGTTATCGCAGCCGCGCGCTTGGCACTGTCACGGCCGAGGTCTTTCTCGAACAATTCACCGTCGTGGCTGATCATAAAACTCATGACGCCAGTGTCCGCGTAGTTCGCCGGCCAGGCGATCACGGCAAAGCCGCGGGTCATGTGATCGCCGATCTTGTAGTCATAGGCGCCACCTGGTGCCGAAGGGCCTTGGGCGGTGAGAATCCGATAGTGATAGCCATGCCAGTCATCACGCTTGGCGGCATCACCGAATAGCGGCCCGAGTGGACTTTCTTCGACGCCGTCCACTTCCGGCCAGTACAGCCCGTCGAACGCCCCGTCGCTACTCATGAACTTCTGCGCGTACTCGAGCAGCCCATCGCCATTGCGATCAATTTCGGCGTAGTCCATCTGCGCGTCATGATAGGCACGGGCTGCTTGAATGGTCGCCAATTCGTTGCGGCCGATGCGACGCTGGCGGATTTCCTCGGCACCTGCTTTGGTGTCGAAAGCCCAACCGCCAGCACTGTGTCTGATGGGAATTGGGAAAATCCAGGGTGTGTTGCCGACCACCAGATGTGCACGCTTCTGGCTATCGGACTGAACCTGGTGGGATTCCTTGTAGAGCGAGAGAAAGGCATCCACATCTTTACGATCGACGTCCTTGGTCGGGATATAAGTGTTCCAGTCGTTGCCGAGCAAGTTTGCCAACTGTTGGCTATCGGCCTTTTCACTGCCCAGGGCCTGCACCAACGCTTCGCCTGTCGCCTCCGCGCTTGGGAAGTATTTCTGAGCGTAACTGCTGGAGGTCCAGCAAAGGAGCAGCACCAGCGCAATCCGACTAGCCGTTTTCATGACTGACTCTCCTCTCAGCGGCGACGGCCGCCACCGCTGGATTGCATGCGCACGGGTCGTTGCATCTGATGGCCGGCGGGTGCTGCACTGGGGCGGCGGGCGCTACGTTGACTGATCTGGCCACGGTTGCTTGCCATGCGTGCCTGCGAAGGGTTGCGCACATCGGCCAAGGCATTGTTGCGCGGCGCCTGGGCGCGAGCATGTTGCTGGCGGACTTGCTGGCGTGCTTGTTGATTACGCTCCGACGGCTGATGCTGGCGAGTTTTCAAAGGTGCCTGCGCGCCAGGCTTGTGCTGGCGGTCGGCGACCTGTGCGCGCTCGCGGGCGCTAGCGGGCTGGTTGATGCCCTGTTTTTCCAGGCTTTGTTGAGAGCGCTCACGCTCTGCACTCTGCACCCGTTGGCGGGCTTCGAGGTTGCTGGTTGCCGGTGCTTCGATGCCACGCTGGGTGAGACTTTCTCGGGCGCGCGCGCGATCTTCGACACGCGCCGGGGTGTCACCGCGATAGGCTGTGCGCTCTGCGCTGCCGGGCAAGCGCCGGTCGAACTGGGCTCGACTGGCTTGATCGCGGTAGGGGACGCCGTCACGATAGGTAGGATTATGGCGCCAGTTGTTCTGGTTGGCTTCGAGCCTGCGGTTGACGTTGTTGATGTTGTTGTAGCGATTGACGTTGATATCAACGTCATGATCGTCCCAGTCGCAATCCCCCCACAGAGAATTGACGATGGCTACGCCTGCGCCGAAAGCCAGGCCGGTCGCCAATGCCGTACCGATGGCATACCCCGGCGGAGGCGGATAGTACGCCGGTGGGTAGGACGCAGAGGACCAACTACCGTAGACCACAGAGGGGTTGTAGCTTGGGACGTATACGACCTGGGGGTTGGTCGGCTGGATAATGATGGTTTGTGCCGACGCGCCAGCTTGCCCCGCCGTAGTCGTGCCGCCTGCTTGAGCGTTTGAGGGTTGCACGATAACCCTCTGCTTATCGTTCGACTCCAGGTGGCCAGCAGCCTTGGCCTTAGCGCGCAAGCGCTGTACCGAATTCATCACCGCGTCGGGCTGGGCGAGAAAGGCATCGCCGACTCGCTGCACCCACACTGGGTCCTGGCCAAGTGTGGCTAGCACCTGCGGGAAAGCCACCAACGATTGCACACTGGGGTCCCAAGGTTGCTCGGCGACCTGCTGGACGGCGGCATCGCCACTGACGTTCGGATGCGCCTTGGACCAGGCAACCGCGTCGGCGACATTGCCAGGATAGGTGGTTGCCATCAGCACCTGAGCCAGTAAAGCATCCGGGTACAGGGCCAACGGTGCAAGCATCTGATCAAGCTGTTCGGTGTTGAACACCTGCTCGCTGGGCGCGGCCGCAGTGGCAGGTACAGCTGCAGGTACCGGCGCCGGGGCCGTTGCCTTAGGTGGTGCATCCTCTTCGGAACAGCCCAAGAGCGCGAGCATGGTGAGGGTGAGCAGGATCGCCCTGTGAAGGCAGGCAGACATGACGATGCTCCTGTAGCTGAGGGACAGAGCGGAGCGTCAGGCGCCCAACGGGTTACCGGGTCGGCAATCGACGCATGGAAGGCTCAGAGCAGTATCAGCGTAGAAGAAAATTTCTCTGCCGGCGGTTCGGCGTCCGACAAGCCCGCTCCCACAAGGTGCGCTGAACCCGCTTACAGACCCAGCTCACGCAAGCGCCGATAAAGCGTCCGCTCGCTCAACCCCAGATGTTGGGCCAACTCACTACGCGACCCTTGGAATTGCTCCAGCGCCAGCGCCAGCTCGCCCAGTTCGTTGCGGCTGCGGCGTGGTGTAGCTACGTTCTGCAGGGGGCCAATGTCGTGCGGCAAATGTTCTGGCCGAATCAAGCCGTCGTCGGCAAACAAGCGTGCCCGTTCGAGAATATTGCGCAGCTCGCGAATGTTGCCTGGGAACGGATGCAAGCTGAGCCGTTGTTGCGCTTGCGCAGTTAGCGTGGTGGATTGCGCGCCAGCCATGCGCTTCAACAAACTCTCGGCCAGCATGGGCAGATCCTCTACCCGTTCGCGCAGGGCAGGCAGCCGGATTGGAAAACCGCTGATGCGGTAGTACAAGTCTTCACGAAAGGTGCCCGCAGCGACCATTTCCTTGAGTGGTTTGTGGGTGGCAGAGACCAGGCGAAAATCCGAGTGCACCGTGCGCAGGCTGCCGACTGGGCGGAAACTGCCGGACTCGATCAGGCGCAGCAGCTTCACCTGCATGGCCAATGGAACCTCACCAATTTCATCGAGGAACAACGTGCCGCCATGCGCCGCTTCGGCCAAACCGATCTTGCGCTGGGTGGCTCCGGTGAAGGCGCCTTTTTCGTAGCCGAACAATTCACTCTCGAACAGGCTCTCGGTAAGACCAGTGCAGTCGACCACAACCAACGGCCCATTGGCGCGCAGGCTACCCAAATGTAGGGCGCGGGCAAAAAGCTCTTTGCCGGTTCCAGACTCACCCTGGAGCAACACCGGGATCTGCGCTGGGGCGGCTCTTTGCAAGCTGGCCAGGGCCGTCTTGAATGCCGGAGCACGGCCTACCAGGCCTTGCTGTTGCGGCTGGGCGGAGGCGAGCGTCACGGTGTTCAGACGTTCGACGAAGGCGACCACCCTACCCTGTTCATCCAGGATCGGCCGTAACTCGACGTCCACATGCTCAGGCCCACGAGGAGTGTGATGGATGTGCAGCACCCGCTCCGGCACCTTGCTGTCCCACGCCTTGCGCATCGGGCAGTGTTCGCCGGCCTGGTCGCAGGGGACAGCGTAGTGGTGGGATACCCGGTGGCACTTCTCCCCCAGCGGTGCGTTGTCGTTGATGCCGAACTGGCGGCGGTAGGCGGCATTGGCGGCGAGGATGTTGTAGTCGGTATCGAGCACGATGGACGGATGCACGTCGTGTTCCAGATACGACACTAGCGCAAGGATCGCGGGTTGGTTGGCAGAAGCTGAAAACGCGGACATGACCAGGACCGGAAGAGAGTACATCGCGGAGGGTAGCAAGGACTGCCAATCACTGCCATTAGCTGCCAGTCGACTGCCAGGTCTGGCATTGGCAGTCGAGAGCACATGGATAGGAACAGGCTGCGCAGCGTGTTCTTCGCGGTAAACCCGCTGGCTAAAACCCTGATGAGTAGGGCTTGAACACTCACTCTATGCTTAATAGCAAGGCACCCGTGGTTTCGGACCAATGCCCTGGCATGCATCTTGATAAAGCACTGTTTACTGCCTACGCCTCTAACAAGGCGCGGCGGATAAATCTGGAGAGTGCAATGATCATCGGCAGTAACATCTATGTGGAAGCCTTGTTCGACGAGGCCACCTCGACCATCAGTTACCTGGTCATGGATCGCCAGACCCAGGAGTGCGCGTTGATCGACAGCGTGCTCGACTATGACCCCAAGTCCGGGCGCACCAACACTGCCTCGGCGGACAAACTGATTGGCAGGGTCCAGGCGCTGGATGCCAAGGTGCACTGGATTCTTGAAACCCATGTGCATGCCGACCACCTTTCTGCGGCGGCCTACCTCAAGGAAAAGCTCGGTGGCCATATCGCCATCGGTGCACGTATTACTCAGGTACAGAAGACCTTCGGCGCCCTGTTCAATGCCGAGCCTGGCTTTGCCCGCGATGGCAGCCAGTTCGATGTATTGCTCGAAGATGAACAAGTGTTTCTGATCGGCACGCTGCGCGCGCGCGCCCTGCATACCCCAGGGCATACCCCGGCGTGCATGAGCTACGTGGTCGAGGATGCTGGCGAGATTGCGGTGTTCGTTGGCGACACCTTGTTCATGCCCGACTACGGCACTGCCCGCTGCGACTTCCCTGGCGCCGATGCACGCACGTTGTATCGCTCGATCCGCCGTTTGCTGGCCTTCCCCGATCAGACCCAGCTGTTCATGTGCCATGACTACCTGCCCAATGGCCGCGCACTGCGTTATGTCACCACCGTGGCCGAGCAGCGCGCCAACAATATCCACATTCATCAGGGCATCAGCGAGGACGAATTCGTGGCCATGCGCGAAGCGCGTGACGCGACGTTGGACATGCCGGTGCTGATCCTGCCCTCGGTACAGATCAACATGCGCAGCGGCCAGTTGCCTGAGCCGGAAGATAACGGCGTGCGCTACCTGAAGATCCCCCTCAACAAACTTTGAGCCCGCTATCGCAGGGCCCGCTCCCACGCAGAGACAGAGAGCTAACGTGAGAGCAGGCTTGCCCCGCGATAGAAAAAGAGCAGCTACCTCGATCAACAAGGAACATTTAAATGCCTGCGTCGCCGTCCACTTCCGCCAGCCCGCGCACCGATCACCACAAGGTGGTGATCATCGGTGCCGGGGCTTCGGGCATCGCCACCGCTTCGAGCCTGATCAGCCGTGATCCTTCACTGGACATCGCCCTGATCGATCCTGCCGAGGTGCATTACTACCAACCAGGCTGGACCATGGTCGGCGCCGGTGTGTTCAACGCACCCAGCACCGCTCGCACCATGGCCTCGACCATTCCGCGTGGGGTGCGCTGGATCAAGGCCAGCGTGCAGGGTTTCGATCCGGTCGCGCAGCTGGTGATGCTCGAGGATGGTCGCGCGGTCAGCTACGAACAGCTGGTGGTATGCCCCGGCCTCAAGCTCGATTGGAACGCCATCGAAGGCCTGAGTGAGACCCTGGGGCGTAACGGCGTCACCTCCAACTACCGCTATGACCTGGCGCCCTATACCTGGGAGCTGGTGAAAAACCTCAAGCAAGGTCGCGCGCTGTTCACCCAGCCACCGATGCCGATCAAGTGCGCTGGCGCGCCACAGAAGGCGTTGTACCTGTCCTGTGATCACTGGTTGCGTCACGGCCATCTTGGCGCGATCAAAGCCAGCTTCTTCAATGCCGGCGCGGTGCTGTTCGGGGTAGCGGACTACGTACCGGCACTGATGAGCTACATCGACAAGTACAGTGTCGACCTCAACTACGCCCAGCGGCTGGTCGCCGTGGACGGCCCCGGCAAGCGCGCTACCTTCCTGCGCAGCTTGCCCGATGGCAGCACGCAGACACAGGTCGAACCCTTCGACCTGTTGCATGTGGTGCCGCCGCAAGTTGCCCCTGACTTCATCCGGAACAGTCCGCTGGCCGATGCGGGTGGCTGGGTCGATGTCGATCCGCACACCTTGCGCCATCGTCAATTCGCCAACATCCATGGTCTGGGCGATGTGATCAACACCAGCAACGCCAAGACCGCCGCCGCAGCGCGCAAGCAGGCGCCGGTGGTGGCGAACAATGTTTTGGTGGCGCTCGGCAGGCTGCCTGCCCTCGCCCACTATGACGGCTATGGCTCCTGCCCTCTGACCGTGGAGCGCGGCAAGATCGTCCTCGCTGAGTTCACCTATGGTGGTAAGGTCGCGCCGAGTTTTCCGCGCTGGTTGCTCGATGGTCGCCAGCCAACCCGATTGGCCTGGCTGCTCAAGGCACGGATCCTGCCGCCGCTGTACTGGCGTGGCATGCTCAAGGGACGGGAGTGGCTGGCCAAGCCGCAGCCGATGGTGATCGAGGGGCAGCAGTGATCGAGCATCAACTGCTCGGCACGCTGCTGGGCACAATCATTGGCGCAGTGCTGGCGCTGACCGGCGCTGGCGGCGGCATCCTCGCAGTGCCGCTGCTGGTGTTCGGCCTGGGCCTGACCATGGTCGAGGCGGCCCCGGTCGGGTTGCTGGCGGTGGGCCTGGCGGCGGCGGTCGGGGCGGTGTTGGGTTTACGCCAGGGCTTGGTGCGCTATCGGGCGGCGCTGTTCATTGCGGTGATCGGCATCGTCGCTGCGCCGTTCGGCTTGATGCTCGCCCACAGTCTGCCCAACACGCCATTGGCGCTGGTGTTCGCTGTGGTGCTGGTTTACGCCTGCCTGCGCATCGGACGCAAGGCGGCGCGCGAACTGCGCGGTCAGTCGCCATGCGGGGAACGGCAGATCATGCCCTGCGTGCTCAATCCGTTGCAGGGCCGACTACGTTGGACCCTACCCTGCGCGCGTGCCCTTGCCTTCACCGGGGCGATGTCTGGATTGCTTTCAGGGTTACTGGGCGTCGGCGGTGGGTTCGTCATCATCCCTGCGTTGAACCGCTACACCAATCTGGACATGAAGAGCATCGTCGCCACCTCCCTGGCGGTGATTGCCCTGGTCTCCACCGGCAGTGTGGTCAGCGCCAGCATTGCCGGCGTCATGCACTGGCAGGTCGGTGCCCCGTTCGCAGTGGGCGCGGTACTTGGCCTGCTGCTGGCGCGACCTTTGGCTGCCAAGCTTGCCGGGCCACGCCTGCAGCAGTTGTTCGCCATCGTCGGCATCGGCGCTGCACTGCTGCTGGCGGGCAAGGCGCTACTCGGCTAGCAGGTCTGCCTGCTCGGCTGCGCACAGGGCGAGCAGGTAATCCCAGACCACCCGCAGGCGTACTGATTTGTGCAGCTCGCGCCGGGTGCAGATCCAGTAGCTGCGCTGGATTGTCTCACTCGGCAGCACGCGCACCAGGGTCGGGTCATGCCGGGCCATGAAGTTCGGCAGCACGGCGATACCCAGGCCAGCACGCGCTGCGTGTTGCTGGGCGATCACGCTGGTGCTGCGGAATACCACATTCGGCGCCCGGCAAAAGCTGTTGAGAAACAGCAGCTCCTGGCTGAACAGCAGGTCGTCGACGTAGCCAATCCAGCTGTGCCGGGCCAGGTCCTCGCGGGTCTGCAGCGGTGGCGAGCGGTCGAGATACTCGCGACTGGCGTAGAGCGCCAGGCGGTAGTCGGTGAGTTTGCGGGTGATCAGCAAATCGGCGTTGGGCCGTTCTAGGTGAATGCTGATTTCCGCTTCGCGGTTGAGGATGCTGACAAAGCGCGGCACCGCCACCAGCTCTACCTCCAACCCCGGATAGCGCTCAAACAGATCGCTCATGCGCGGGGTGAAGAACATGATGCCGATGCCTTCGGTGACCCCTAGGCGAATCTTGCCTAGCGGCGTAATCGCCTGGGTGATTTCCTCCTGCGCAAGCAGCGCGACATTTTCCATGGCCTCAGCATGCTTGAGCAGGGCCTGACCGGAAGGCGTCAGTTCATAGCCCTGGGCATGCTGGACGAACAGTGCCGTACCCAAGCTTTTTTCGATGTTCTCGATATGCCGGGCGACGGTGCTGTGGGTGGTATTGAGCCGCTTGGCAGCGCTGAGCAGGCGACCGCTGCGCTGCAACTCGAGGAAAAACCGCAGATCATTCCAGTCGAACATGCTGATCCTTGTGCGTGATGGCGAGGGTTCTGAGCGCGGCCGTCGAGGCACTACGCAGGAGGATGCAGGACTCGTATAGCTCGTGGGACTCGTAGATCTCGTTGGACTCGTAGATCTCGTGGGAGCGGGCTTGCCCCGCGATAGCGATGGTGGCAGCACTACTGCTGTCGCGGGGCAAGCCCGCTCCCACATGCATCCGTCAAATATCGCTCCCACGCGCCTCGCATCCGCCCATAACCGCCCCACACTACCGACTCTCGCAGCTACCTGGGCTGTGCTAAAACGCACAGCCGTTGCGCAAAATCTCGTGTTTCCTCTGCGAAATTACTCACTAAGATGAAGGGCGACAAGAATAATAATCAGGCGCGAGGTTACACATGCCATCAGCCGATTCTGTCTACGACTACGTGGTCGTGGGCGCCGGTCCCGCCGGTTGCCTGCTGGCCAATCGTTTGTCCGCCGACCCTAGCTGCCGCGTGCTGCTACTCGAAGCGGGCGGGCGCGATAACTATCCGTGGATTCATGTTCCCGTCGGTTACCTCTATTGCATCGGCAATCCGCGCACCGACTGGTGCTTCAAAACCGAAGCGCAAGCCGGCCTGGCCGGTCGCAGCCTGGGTTATCCACGGGGCAAAGTGCTGGGTGGCTGCTCATCGATCAACGGCATGATCTACATGCGCGGCCAGGCGGCGGACTACGACCGCTGGGCTGAGCAAGGCAATGCCGGCTGGGCCTGGAGCGATGTGCTGCCGCTGTTCAAGGCCAGCGAGAATCACTTTGCCGGCAGCAGCGACAGCCACGGCGCCGACGGTGAATGGCGGGTCGAGCAACAACGCTACAGCTGGCCGATTCTCGATGCCTTCCGCGACGCCGCCGAGCAAAGCGGGATCGCCAAGGTCGATGACTTCAACACCGGTGACAACCAAGGCTGTGGATACTTTCAGGTCAACCAGCGCAGCGGCGTACGCTGGAATGCGGCCAAGGCCTTTCTGCGGCCGATCCTCAAACGCCCCAACGTCACCATCCTGACTGATGTCCAGGTTGATCAGGTGCTGCTCGACAACACCCGTGCGACCGCGGTCAAGGCCCGTTGGCAAGGCGCCTGGCATGAGTTCAAGGCGCGCCGGGAAATCATCCTCTGCGCAGGATCTGTCGGCTCGCCAGGCATTCTCCAGCGTTCCGGGATAGGCCCACGCAAGCTCCTCGAAGGCTTGGGCATCGGCGTTCGGCATGACATGCCCGGCGTCGGCGGCAACCTGCAAGATCACCTGCAACTGCGCCTGATCTATCAAATTCGCAACACCCGCACCCTCAACCAGATGGCCAACAGCCTGTGGGGCAAGATGGGCATGGGCCTGCGTTATCTGTATGACCGCAGCGGCCCCTTGGCAATGGCTCCAAGTCAGCTGGGTGCGTTCGTACGCTCCAGCCCTGATCAGGCTACCGCCAATTTGCAGTACCACGTCCAGCCGCTATCGCTTGAACGCTTCGGCGAGCCGCTGCACCGCTTCCCTGCTTTTACCGCATCGGTCTGCAACCTGCGCCCAGCCAGCCGTGGACGCATCGATATCCGCTCTGCGGACATGAATGCCGAACCCCTGATCGATCCCAATTACCTCAGCGATCCGCACGACCTGCGTGTCGCCGCCGACGCTATCCGCCTGACCCGGCGTATCGTCCAGGCCCCTGCCCTGGCGGCGTTCGAGCCCCAGGAATATCTGCCAGGCCCCGCCCTGCAGAGCGAGCAACAACTGCACGAGGCGGCCAGCAAGATCGGCACCACGATCTTCCACCCGGTTGGCACTTGCCGCATGGGTAATGGGCCGCTGGACGTTGTGGATAACCAGCTGCGCGTGCATGGCATTCCTGGTTTGCGCGTGGCTGATGCGTCGATCATGCCGCAGATCGTTTCCGGCAATACCTGTTCACCCACACTGATGATCGCCGAGAAGGCGGCACAACTGATCCTCAAGGGGGCTGCTACCCAGACCAACCTCAGCGACGCAAGCGCGATACCGACGCCCTGACCAGGCGCGTGCAACAACCGGCGGCTTGTGGTCAGGGGCTGCCGACAGTGGAACAACAAGAATAATCACTGTGGCCTGTAGGCCGAGGACAGCAACGATGTCGGATTACATCCAAGAGCAGGGTGCAGCGGCGAGCAGCTCCAGTCGTCGCGAGGAACGAAAGATCATTTTCGCGTCATCCCTCGGGACCGTTTTCGAGTGGTATGACTTTTTTCTTTATGGCGCGTTGGCGGCGGTCATCAGCAAGCAGTTCTTCGCCGGGGTCAACGACACCACCGCGTTCATCTTTGCCCTGATGGCGTTCGCCGCAGGCTTCCTGGTGCGGCCATTCGGGGCGTTGGTATTCGGCCGCTTGGGCGACATGATCGGGCGTAAATACACCTTCCTGATCACCATCGTGCTGATGGGCTTGTCCACCTTCGCCGTGGGCTTGCTACCGACCTACGCCAGCATTGGCATTGCCGCGCCGATCATCCTGGTGATCTTGCGCATGCTTCAAGGCCTGGCGCTGGGCGGCGAGTATGGCGGTGCAGCCACGTATGTCGCCGAGCATGCCCCACCTGGCAAGCGCGGTTTCCACACCGGCTTCATCCAATCTACCGCGACCCTGGGCCTGCTGCTGTCACTGCTGGTGGTGCTCGGCAGCCGCTACATCAGCGGCGATCAGTTCGAGACCTGGGGCTGGCGCCTGCCGTTCCTCTTGTCGATCGTGCTGCTGGGCATCTCCACCTGGATCCGCATGAGCATGCACGAGTCGCCAGCGTTCGTGAAAATGAAGGCCCAAGGCAAGGTGAGTAAATCGCCGATTCGTGAGTCGTTCACCAACTGGCCGAACCTCAAAGTGGTGCTGACTGCCCTGTTCAGTATCAACGCCGGGCAAGCGGTGACCTTCTACACCGCGCAGTTCTATGTGCTGTTCTTCATGACCCAGATGCTCAAGATGGACCCGGCCCAGGCCAACACCCTGCTGATCATCAGCGTGGTGATCGGCGCGCCGTTCTTCGTGTTCTTTGGCTGGCTGTCGGATCGGGTCGGACGCAAGCCGATCCTGATGCTCGGCCTGCTGCTGGCGACAGTGCTGTACTTCCCGATGTTCAAAGCCCTGAGCCATTACGCCAACCCGCAGATCGACGCTGCCAGCCGTCAGGCACCGATCGTGGTGACGGCTGATCCGAACAGCTGCACCTTCCAGTTCGACCCAGTAGGCAAGGCGCGTTTCGACAGCCCGTGCGACAAGGTCAAGACCTTCCTGGTCAAACAGGGTCTGCCGTACAGCTCGGCTGCAGGGGCGAGCAGCGAAGTGGTGGTGAGCATTGGCGAGACCACCATCAATGGCTTCGACGAAGCGGCCATGCGTGCGGCCATCGAGCAGGCGGGCTATCCGGCCAAGGCCGATCCGTCGCAGGTCAACGAGTTCATGGTGGTGGTGCTGATTGTCGCGATGATCCTGATTGCCACCATGACCTATGGGCCGCTGGCGGCGGTGATGGTCGAGCTGTTCCCGACGCGGATCCGCTATACCTCGATGTCACTGCCCTACCACATCGGTAATGGCTGGTTTGGCGGGTTCCTGCCGACGGTTTCATTCGCCTTGGTGGTGTACACCGGGGATATCTTCTACGGGCTGTGGTACCCGGTATTGATCACCGGGATCAGCTTGGTGGTGGGGATCTTCTGCCTGAAAGAGACCAAGGATGTGGATATCGACAAGGTTTGACCTGAAGAGCGAGACGCCTCTATAGCAGGCACAAAAAAACCGGCGTAAAAGCCGGTTTTTTTATCGCTCACAAAAAACTTATGCACGATTTTCAGAAAAACGTCATACAGAGAAATAAATAGCTAATTCAACAACTTAGATCATATCTCTGAGCGTTAATCCAAAAGTTGCTCACAAGTTATCCACAGAACGTCAGGCCGTGCGCTGCTCGGTGTTTTCTGCCGCTGGCGGCAGTGACCCCAAGGCCCGCTGGGTCGCCTCGTTCCACGCTTCGGCGCGGTTATTGAGGTCGGCAATCGCCCGTGGGCCGCTGCCTTCGGCATACATTGGCTGACCAATCACCACCTCGATCACCCCTGCCCGCTTGCCCCAGCCCGACTTGGGCCAGAACTTGCCAGCGTTGTGGGCAATTGGCAGGACTGGCAGGCCGGCATTGACTGCCAGCGCAGTGCCGCCACGGGAGAACTTGCCAATCTGGCCATGGGGCACGCGGGTGCCTTCCGGGAAGATCAACACCCAAACCCCTTGCTTGAGGAGCTCGTCGCCCTTCTTGGCGACATGACGCAAAGCTTCTTTCGGGTTGTCGCGATCAATTGCGATCGGCCGCAGCATGGCCATTGCCCAGCCAAAGAACGGCACATACAACAGCTCACGCTTGAGCACCTGGCTCAGCGGCTGGAAGTAGGCGGAGAGAAAGAACGTCTCCCAGGTGCTCTGGTGGTTGGAGAGGATCACGCACGGCGTATCCGGCACGTTCTCGGCGCCGGTGATTTTGTAGCGGATACCGAGGATCACCCGCGCCAGCAGCACGGCGAAACGGCACCAGTAGACGTTGATGAAGCGATAGCGTTGGCGAAACGGCAGAAACGGCGCAACGAAGAAGCTCAGGGTGCACCACAGCAACGAGCTGGTGCCCAGCAGCAGGTAAAAAAGAAAGATTCTGATCGCCTGCAGGATCGACATAGTGGCAAGTACCGTTGCGGGCATGCCCGCCTAATGAAAAAGTGCGCCAGCGTGGCGCACCCTCTTAAATAAGTGCTCTGGCCACAGCGGCCAGATCGTCAAAAATCAGGGTGTTTTGCGGGACGCCTTTACTCAGGGTCTTCTCACCCTTGCCGGTTTTCACCAGCACTGGTTGTGCTCCGACGGCCAGGGCGGCCTCCAGGTCACCTTTGCTGTCTCCAACAAACCAGATGCCGCTCAGGTCTGCCTGATAATGCTCGGCGATTGCCCGCAACATGCCAGGCTTGGGTTTGCGGCAGTCGCAGCCCTCGTCCGGTCCATGCGGGCAATAGACGATATGACCGACTTCACCACCCTGCTCGGCCACCAGCTCGCGCAGGCGCGCATGCATGGCCTCGAGGGTTTGCAGCGGGTAATAGCCACGGGCAATGCCGGACTGGTTGGTGGCGACCGCCACCGTCCAGCCGGCCTTGCTCAACTGCGCGATGGCCTCGATCGAGCCGGGAATGGGGATCCACTCCTGCAATGACTTGATGTAGGCGTCGGAGTCGAAGTTGATCACCCCGTCACGATCGAGAATCAGCAGTTTCAAGGCTTACCCCAGCAGCGAAATGTCGGCCACGCCCAGGAACAGACCGCGCAGGCGGCTGAGCAGGGCATAACGGTTGGCGCGCACCTTGGCGTCTTCGGCGTTGACCATCACCGCCTCGAAGAAGGCGTCGACCGGATCACGCAGGGCCGCCAGGCGAGCCAGCGACTCGCTGTACTGACGCGCAGCTGCCATTGGTTGCACGGCCTGGTCGGCCTGCTGGATGGCCGAGTACAGGGAGAACTCATTGGCATTGTCGAAGTACTTCGGCTCGACCTGTTCGGCGATAGCGCCTTCGGCTTTGCTCAGCAGGTTCGACACACGCTTGTTCACCGCCGCCAGGGCTTCGGCTTCCGGCAGCTTGCGGAAGGCCTGCACGGCCTGTACGCGCTGGTCGAAGTCCAGGGCAGAACCCGGCTTCAGGGCACGCACCGACAGGTAGGTGCCAACGTCGATGCCTTCGTCTTCATAACGCGCACGCAGGCGGTCGAAGATGAACTCCAGGACTTGCTCGGACAGCCCAGCAGCCTTGACCTTGCTGCCGAACTGGGTGACGGCGAAGCTCACGGCGTCGGTCAGGTCCAGGTCCAGCTGCTTCTCGATCAGGATGCGCAGCACACCCAGGGCGGCGCGACGCAGGGCGTACGGGTCTTTGCTGCCGGTTGGCAGCATGCCGATGCCGAAGATGCCGACCAGGGTGTCGAGCTTGTCGGCGATGGCTACGGCAGCGCCGGTCAGGGTCTGTGGCAGTTCAGCGCCAGCACCGCGCGGCATGTACTGCTCGTCCAGGGCCTGGGCGACGTCTTCTGGCTCGCCATCGTTGACGGCGTAGTAGTAGCCCGCAATGCCCTGCATTTCAGGGAATTCGCCAACCATTTCGGTGGCCAGGTCGCACTTGGACAGCAGGCCAGCACGCGCGGCACGCTGGGCGTCGCCACCAATGTGCGGGGCAATGAAGGCTGCCAGTTTCGAGACACGCTCGGCTTTGTCGTAGACGCTGCCCAGCTGAGCCTGGAACACCACGTTCTTCAGGCGCTCGTTGAAGGTTGCCAGCGGCTGCTTCTTGTCTTGCTTGAAGAAGAACTCGGCGTCGGTCAGGCGCGGACGCACGACCTTCTCGTTGCCCTGGACGATCTGCTTCGGATCGCGGCTCTCGACGTTGGCCACGGTGATGAAGCGCGGCAGCAGCTTGCCTTCGCTGTCGAGCAGGCAGAAGTACTTCTGGTTGTCCTGCATGGTGGTGATCAGCGCTTCTTGCGGCACGTCGAGGAAACGCTCCTCGAACGAGCACACCAGCGGCACAGGCCACTCGACCAGCGCGGTCACTTCATCGAGCAGCGCCGGCGGCACGATGGCCGTGCCTTCCTGCTGCATGGCAAGTTCCGCGGTGCGCTTGGCGATCAGCTCGCGGCGCTCGGCGAAGTCGGCCAGCACGTAGGCCTTGCGCAGGTCTTCGACGTAGTTGGCCGGGGTGGTGATGACCACGTTTTCCGGGTGGTGGAAACGGTGGCCACGCGACTCGCGCCCGGCCTGTTGCTTGAGGATGGTGCAGTCGACGACCTGGTCACCAAGCAGCATGACCAGCCACTGGGTTGGACGCACGAACTCTTCACGGCTGGCCGCCCAGCGCATGCGCTTAGGAATCGGCAGGTCGTTGAGCGAATCTTCGACGATGGTCGGCAACAGGCTGGTGGTAGCCTTGCCCGGGATGTGCTGGGAGAAGCGCAGCTTGGCGCCGCTCTGGTCGATCTCGGACAGATCGACGCCACATTTCTTGGCAAAGCCCAGTGCCGCCTGGGTCGGTTTGCCTTCAGCATCGAACGCAGCCTGCACAGGAGGGCCGTCGACGTTGATGCTGCGGTCTGGCTGCTGCACGTCGAGCTGACGGATCAGCACGGCCAGACGGCGCGGCGCGGCATAGACCTGCTTGGCGGTGTAGTTCAGGCCAGCGGCCTGCAAGCCTTTCTCGATGCCTGCCAGGAAGGCGTCGCCGAGGCTGGCGAGGGCCTTGGGTGGCAGCTCTTCGGTGCCCAGTTCAACCAGGAAATCTTGAGCACTCATTGTGCAGCCTCCAGCTTAGCCAACACTTCATCACGCAGTTCAGGGGTCGCCATCGGGAAGCCCAGGCGTGCGCGAGCTTGCAGATAGCTTTGCGCCACGTCCCGGGCCAGGGTACGCACACGCAGGATGTAGCGCTGACGCTCGGTCACCGAGATGGCGCGGCGGGCGTCGAGCAGGTTGAAGGTGTGCGAAGCCTTCAGGACCATTTCATAGGTCGGCAGCGGCAGGTCGAGCTTGATCAGACGGTTCGCTTCGCTTTCGTAGAAGTCGAACAGCTCGAACAGTTTCTCGACGTTGGCGTGCTCGAAGTTGTAGGTCGACTGCTCCACTTCGTTCTGGTGGAACACATCGCCATAGGTCACGGTGCCGAACGGGCCATCGGCCCAGATCAGGTCGTAGACCGAGTCGACGCCCTGGATGTACATGGCCAGACGCTCCAGGCCATAGGTGATTTCACCGGTGACCGGGTAGCACTCGATGCCACCGACTTGCTGGAAGTAGGTGAACTGCGTCACTTCCATGCCGTTGAGCCAGATTTCCCAGCCCAGACCCCAGGCACCGAGGGTTGGCGATTCCCAGTTGTCTTCGACGAAGCGAATGTCGTGGACCAGCGGGTCCAGGCCGATCGCTTTCAGCGAGCCGAGGTACAGCTCCTGGAAGTTGGCCGGGTTGGGCTTGAGGACCACCTGGAACTGGTAGTAGTGCTGCAGGCGGTTAGGGTTCTCGCCATACCGTCCGTCGGCTGGACGACGGCTAGGCTGCACGTAGGCGGCGTTCCAGGTCTCTGGGCCGACGGCGCGCAGGAAAGTAGCGGTGTGGAAAGTGCCGGCGCCTACTTCCATATCGTAGGGCTGAAGTACCACACAACCTTGCTCCGCCCAGTATTGCTGCAGGGCGAGGATGAGGTCTTGGAAGGTACGCACGGCTGGCGTAGGCTGGCTCACGAAATTCACCTGTATCTGGGGATGCGGATGTAAAGAGCGGGAGTATAACCTGATTCGCCTCGCCCTCTACTCATTGGAGCCTTATGCCACGCTGCTTTTGGTGTACCGACGATCCGTTGTACCAGGCCTATCACGACCAGGAATGGGGAACGCCACAGCGCGACCCGGCGTTGCTGTTCGAGATGCTTTTGCTCGAAGGGTTCCAGGCGGGGCTGTCATGGATCACCGTGCTGCGCAAACGCGAGCGCTATCGCCAGGTGATGTATGGCTTTGACCCGGTGCAGCTGGCGCAGATGAGCGATGAGCGTATCGAGGAGCTGATGCTCGATGCCGGGATCATCCGCAACCGCCTCAAACTCAACGCCGCCCGGCGCAATGCCAAGGCCTGGCTGGCTGTGGATAACCCCGCGCAGTGGCTCTGGTCGTTCGTGGGTGGTGAGCCGAAGATCAACCACTTCAAGGGCCGCAGCGACGTCCCGGCAGTCACCGACGAAGCCAAGGCGATGAGCAAGGCGCTGCAAAAAGCCGGCTTCACGTTCGTCGGCCCGACCATCTGCTACGCCTTCATGCAAGCCACCGGCATGGTCATGGATCACACCACCGACTGCGATCGCTACGCCGCGTTGCTGCGCTGAGGGGTTACAATGCGCGCCTTGCAGAAATAAGGAATAGGGCTGTGGAAAAATTCAAAGGCGCCCTGATGGTCGGGGTGCTGCGACTGTTCGCCAAACTGCCCTGGGGGGCAGTGCAGCGAGTTGGCGCGGGTATCGGCTGGCTCATGTGGAAGATTCCTAACGGTTCGCGCAACGTGGTGCGGATCAATCTGGCCAAGTGCTTCCCGGAAATGGATCCTGCCGAGCGCGAGCAACTGGTGGGCCGCGCCCTGCGTGACATTGGCAAATCGTTCGTCGAAAGCGCCTGCGCCTGGATCTGGCCACCACAGCGCTCGCTCGAGCTGGTGAAGGAAGTTCACGGCCTGGAAGTGCTGGAGCAGGCCCTGGCCTCGGGCAAGGGCGTGGTCGGTATCACCAGCCACCTGGGCAACTGGGAGGTGTTGAACCACTTCTATTGCAGCCAGTGCAAACCGATCATTTTCTACCGCCCGCCCAAGCTCAAGGCGGTGGATGACTTGCTGCGCGAACAGCGCGTGCAGATGGGTAACCGCGTGGCGCCGTCGACCAAGGAAGGCATCCTTAGCGTGATCAAGGAAGTGCGCCGTGGTGGCCAGGTGGGGATCCCCGCTGACCCGGAGCCGGCTGAGTCGGCGGGGGTGTTCGTACCGTTCCTGGGTACGCAGGCGCTGACCAGCAAGTTCGTGCCGAACATGCTCGCCGGTGGCAAGGCGGTGGGGGTGTTCCTGCATGCCCTGCGGCTGCCGGATGGCTCGGGGTTCCGGGTGATTCTGGAAGCGGCGCCGCAAGAGATGTACAGCGACGATGTGACCGTATCGGCGGCGGCCATGAGCAAGGTGGTCGAGCGTTATGTGCGTGAGTATCCGAGCCAGTACATGTGGAGCATGAAACGCTTCAAGAAGCGCCCGGCGGGCGAGGCGCGCTGGTACTGACATCGAATGCTAGTCAGTTAAGAGAGTGACTGCCTGAGCCATCGCAATCGCGGGGCAAGCCCGCTCCCACGAGGTCTCTGCAAGGCCCACATTTTGGGCTCGGCTCGGACTACGTGGGAGCGGGCTTGCCCCGCGATTGCGGTGGCTCAGGCAAAACGCATTAAGGTCTGGCAGCTTTATCCAGCTTTTTGAGAAACACCGTCATCTCTTTTTCGGCCTGCTTGTCGCCATGCGCCTGCGCGGCGGCAATGCCCTCCTCCCAGGCCTTGCGCGCCGCCTCCAGGTTGCCGTCCAGCTGATACGCCTTACCTAAAAGCTTCCAAGCCGCCGAATACTTCGGATCCTGCTCGACACACCGCGCCAGGTGCACCGCCGCCTCAGCGCCGTTGCCCTCATCCAGCCAAGCCTTGCCCAGACCAAAGCGCAACAGCGCGTTATCCACACCCTTGGCGAGCATTTTTTCCAGCGATTCGCGCATGCCGTTTCTCCTTAGAAGAAGCTCAAGCCCACGTGGAACAGCTTCTCCACGTCACGGATATGCTTTTTATCCACAACGAACAGAATCACATGGTCGCCGGCCTCGATCACCGTGTCGTCGTGGGCAATCAGCACTTGCTCGTCGCGAATGATCGCGCCGATGGTGGTGCCTGGCGGCAGGGCGATGTCTTCGATGGCCTTGCCAATCACCTTGCTCGACTTCGAATCGCCGTGCGCCACCGCTTCGATGGCTTCCGCCGCGCCCCGACGAAGCGAATGCACGCTGACGATATCGCCGCGGCGCACGTGCGCCAGCAAGGTGCCGATGGTCGCCAGCTGCGGGCTGATGGCGATATCGATATCGCCGCCTTGGACCAGGTCGACATAGGCCGGGTTGTTGATAAGTGTCATGACCTTGCTCGCGCCCAGGCGCTTGGCCAGCAGCGAGGACATGATGTTGGCCTCGTCATCGTTGGTCAGGGCCAGGAAGATATCGGCGTCGGCGATGTTCTCTTCGAGCATCAGGTCCTTGTCCGAAGCGCTGCCCTGCAACACCACAGTGCTTTCCAGGGTGTCGGACAGATAGCGGCAACGCGCCGGGCTCATCTCGATGATCTTGACCTGATAGCGGCTCTCGATGGCCTCGGCCAGACGTTCGCCGATCTGCCCGCCACCGGCGATGACCACACGCTTGTTGGTTTCGTCGATGCGCCGCAGCTCGCCCATCACCGCCCGGATGTGGGCCTTGGCGGCGATGAAGAACACTTCGTCGTCGGCTTCGATCACGGTATCGCCATGCGGCTTGATCGGTCGGTCGCGACGGAAGATCGCCGCCACCCGGGTGTCGACGTTGGGCATGTGCGCGCGGATCTGGCGCAGCTGCTGGCCGACCAGGGGGCCGCCATAGTAGGCCTTGACCGCTACCAGCTGCGCCTTGCCTTCGGCGAAGTCGATCACCTGCAGCGCGCCGGGGTGCTCGATCAGGCGCTTGATGTAGTTGGTCACCACCTGCTCGGGGCTGATCAGCACGTCGACCGGAATGTGGTCGTTGTGGAACAGCTCTTCGCGGGTGAGGTAGGCCGACTCACGCACCCGGGCGATCTTGGTCGGGGTATGGAACAGCGAATAGGCGACCTGGCAGGCGACCATGTTGGTCTCGTCGCTGTTGGTGACCGCTACCAACATGTCGGCGTCATCGGCGCCGGCCTGGCGCAGGACCGTTGGCAACGAGCCACGGCCTTGTACGGTGCGGATATCGAGGCGATCGCCGAGGTCGCGCAGGCGTTCGCCATCGGTGTCGACCACCGTGATGTCGTTGGCTTCGCTGGCCAAGTGTTCCGCCAGCGTGCCGCCTACCTGGCCTGCGCCGAGGATGATGATCTTCATCCGCTACTCCTAACCTTTATTTTTATCCGCGCGAAGCGGCAATCTTGATCAGCTTGGCATAGTAGAAGCCGTCGTGGCCGCCTTCCTGGGCCAACAGCTGGCGACCATGCGCCTGGCGCAGGCCGGCTGCGGTGGCCAGGTCCAGCTCGCGAGCCCCAGGGGTGCGGGCCAGGAAGGCATCGATCACTTCGGTGTTTTCCGTCGGCAGGCTCGAGCAGGTGGCGTAGAGCAGCATGCCGCCGACTTCCAGGGTCGGCCACAGGGCATCGAGCAATTCGCCTTGCAGGCTGGCCAAGGCCGGGATGTCGTCGGCCTGGCGGGTCAGCTTGATGTCGGGGTGACGGCGGATCACGCCGGTGGCCGAGCATGGGGCGTCGAGCAGGATCCGCTGGAACTGCTTGCCGTCCCACCAGGCGGCGGTTTCGCGGGCGTCACAGGCGATCAGCTTGGCGTCCAGCTGCAAACGGTCGAGGTTCTCGCGCACACGGGTCAGGCGTTTGGCTTCCAGGTCGATGGCGACCACTTCGCTCAGGCCCTGTTCGGCTTCGAGCAGGTGGCAGGTCTTGCCGCCCGGCGCGCAGCAGGCGTCGAGCACGCGCTGGCCGGGCGCCAGATCGAGCAGGTCGGCAGCCAGTTGCGCGGCCTCGTCCTGCACGCTGACCCAACCGTCGGCAAAGCCCGGCAGGCCGCGCACGTCGCAGGCGGCTTCGAGCACGATGCCGTCACGGCTGTATTGGCAAGCGCTGGCAGTGATGCCCGCTTCAGCCAGCAACGCCAGGTAGGCATCGCGGCTGTGATGGCGGCGATTTACCCGCAGGATCATCGGCGGGTGGGCGTTGTTGGCCGCGCAAATCGCTTCCCACTGCTCTGGCCAGAAGGCCTTGAGCGACTTCTGCAGCCAGCGCGGATGGGCAGTGCGCACCACCGGATCGCGCTCCATACCGGCGAGGATCTCTTCCCCTTCCCGCTGGGCGCGGCGCAGCACGGCATTGAGCAGGGCCTTGGCCCAGGGTTTTTTCAGCTTGTCGGCGCAGCCCACGGTCTCGCCAATGGCGGCATGGGCCGGAATGCGCGTGTAGAACAGCTGGTACAGGCCGACCAGCAACAACGCCTGCACATCGCAGTCGGCGGCTTTGAAAGGCTTCTTCAAGAGCTTCTCGGCCAACAGGTCCAGGCGTGGCTGCCAACGGGCGGTGCCGAACGCCAAGTCTTGGGTCAGGCCACGGTCGCGCTCGTCGACCTTGTCCAGTTGAGCTGGCAGCGAGCTGTTCAGCGAAGCCTTGCCGCTGAGCACGGCGGCCAGGGCGCGGGCGGCGGCCAGACGTGGGTTCATTGGCCAAGCACCTTACCGCTGGCGAATTTCTCGCGACGGCTGTTGAACAGGTCGCTGAAATTCAGCGCCTTGCCACCTGGCAGTTGCAGGCGGGTCAGGCTCAGTGCCTGGTCACCGCAGGCGACCACCAGGCCGTCTTTGCTGGCGCTGAGGATCTCGCCCGGTGCGCCCTTGCCTGTGGACAAGTTGGCGGCCAGTACCTTGATGCTCTCGCCATCGAGGGTGCTGTGGCACACCGGCCAAGGGTTGAAGGCGCGCACCAGGCGCTCCAGCTCCACCGCCGGGCGGTTCCAGTCGATGCGTGCTTCGTCTTTGTTCAGCTTGTGCGCATAGGTGGCCAGGGCATCGTCCTGCACTTCACCTTGCAGGCTGCCATCGGCCAGGCCGGCGATGGCCTGGACCACGGCTGGCGGGCCCATCTCGGCGAGGCGATCGTGCAGGCTGCCGCCGGTATCGTCGGCGCTGATCGGGGTGACTACCTTGAGCAGCATCGGCCCGGTATCCAGCCCTGCTTCCATGCGCATCACGGTGACGCCGCTCTGGGCATCGCCGGCTTCCACGGCGCGTTGGATCGGCGCCGCACCGCGCCAGCGTGGCAGCAGCGAGGCATGGCTGTTGATGCAGCCCAGGCGCGGGATGTCGAGCACCGCCTGCGGCAGGATCAGGCCGTAGGCAACCACCACCATCAGGTCGGGCTTGAGCGCGGCCAGCTCCGCCTGAGCCTCGGCATTGCGCAAGGTTGGCGGCTGCAACACCGGGATGTCATGGGCCACAGCCAATTGCTTGACCGGGCTCGGCATGAGCTTCTGCCCACGGCCCGCCGGGCGATCCGGCTGGGTGTATACCGCCACCACTTGGTAGGGGCTGTCGAGCAGGGCTTTGAGGTGTTCGGCGGCAAACTCTGGGGTGCCTGCGAAGACGATGCGCATGGAGTTCTCGCTTTAAAAAAGAAAAAGGCTTGCCGGAGCAAGCCTTCTGCAAGGTGGGAATCAGGCTTGCTGGCGGTGCTGCTTTTCCAGCTTCTTCTTGATCCGGTCACGTTTGAGCTGCGACAGGTAGTCGACGAACAGCTTGCCGTTGAGGTGATCCAGCTCGTGCTGGATGCACACCGCAAGCAGGCCCTCGGCCTCCAGCTCGTACGGTTTGCCATCGCGATCCTGAGCCTTGACCCGGACCCGCAACGGGCGGTCGACGTTCTCGTAGAAGCCCGGCACCGACAGGCAGCCTTCCTGGTACTGGCCCATGTCGTGGGTCAGCTCTTCGACCTCGGGGTTGATGAACACCCGTGGCTCGCTGCGATCTTCGCTCAGGTCCATCACCACCAGGCGCAGGTGTACGTTGACCTGGGTCGCGGCCAGGCCGATGCCAGGGGCTTCGTACATGGTTTCAAACATGTCGTCGATCAGCTGGCGCAGGGCGTCGTCGAACTCCGTCACCGGTTTGGCGATGGTGCGCAGGCGCGGGTCAGGGAATTCGAGAATGTTCAAAATGGCCATAGGGGTCAGGCAGTCACTGTGCGGTCGGTTGAAAACTGAGCACACATAATAAAGGGAAACGGGGGATTCAGCACCTGGCAAAGCTCGTCTAGGGTTTCAAAGGACGCCTTATAGCCCATTCGACTGACAGGTTGTCAAAGTATTATCAACACAGTTATCCACAGGTTGTGCCAGGTGGATGACCCTCTGTCGATCAAGGATGATCTGCCATGCCTGAACACCATTCGTCTGCTTGTCCGCCTGCCGAGCTTGAGGCGCGCTTGCGTCTGCATCGGCTGCCCGAGGTGGGTCTGCGGCGCTTTCAAACGCTGATCGAAGCTTTCGGCAGTGCCTCTTCGGCACTCAGTGCGCCGGCCACCGCGTGGCGTACGTTGGGCATTCCCGCAGCCGCCTGCGAAGCGCGCCGCAGCCCTGAGGTGCGCGATGGTGCAAGTGCCGCAATGGCCTGGCTAGAGCGGCCTGGCCAGCATTTACTGATGTGGGACCAGCCGGGTTATCCACCGCTGCTGGGCGAAATCGACGATGCCCCGCCGCTGCTTTTTGTCGCCGGTAACCCAGCCCTGCTCGAGCGCCCGCAGCTGGCGATCGTCGGCAGTCGCAGGGCGACACCGCCTGCGCTGGATAACGCGGCGATGTTCTCGCGCTACCTGGCCAAGGCCGGATTTACCATCACCAGCGGCTTGGCGGTGGGCGTCGACGGTGCCGCTCATCGGGCCGCATTGGAGGCGGGCGGGAGCACGATTGGGGTGCTGGGCACGGGCTTGGAAAAACTTTATCCACAGCGCCACCAGTCGCTCGCCCAGGCGATGATCGAGCGCGGTAGTGCGGTGGTTTCCGAGTTCCCACTGGACGCCGGCCCGTTGCCTGCCAACTTCCCTCGCCGCAACCGGATCATCAGCGGCCTGTCGTTGGGCGTGCTGGTGGTTGAGGCGAGCCTGGCCAGTGGCTCGTTGATCAGCGCGCGGCTGGCAGCTGAGCAAGGCCGTGAGGTGTACGCGCTGCCTGGCTCCATCCACCACCCTGGCGCCAAGGGCTGTCACCAACTGATTCGCGACGGCGCCTTGTTGGTAGAGAGCGTGGAACAGATCCTCGACAGTCTGCGCGGTTGGCAGAACCTGCCTCCTGCGCCTGTGGATAAGCCTGCCCATCCCCTGCTCGCCTTGTTGCATGCCCAGCCGCAGACCAGCGAGGGCCTGGCGCGCAGCAGCGGCCAGCCCATGGCGCAGGTGTTGGCCAGCCTCACCGAGCTTGAGCTTGAAGGGCGGGTCAGCAATGAAGCTGGGCGTTGGTTTGCGCGGTCCGGCTAAGTAAACTGCAGATCAGCTTTATATGCGGAGAGACAGCAATGGTGAGCAGTTGGCGTGTGCAACAAGCCGCACGGGAGATTCGGGCGGGCGCGGTGATTGCCTATCCGACGGAAGCGGTCTGGGGCCTGGGCTGCGACCCGTGGAACGAAGACGCGGTGTATCGCCTGCTGGCGCTCAAGTCGCGGCCTGTGGATAAAGGCCTGATTCTGGTTGCCGACAACATTCACCAGTTCGACTTCCTGTTCGAAGACTTCCCCGAAGACTGGATCGAGCGCATGAGCAGCACCTGGCCCGGGCCTAATACCTGGCTGGTGCCGCATCTAGGCTTGTTGCCCGAGTGGGTGACCGGGCAGCACGATACGGTGGCGTTGCGGGTCAGCGATCATCCGCTGGTGCGCGAGTTGTGTGCGCTGGTCGGGCCGTTGATCTCGACATCCGCCAACCCGGGGGGGCGGCCAGCGGCCAAGAGCCGGTTGCGCGTCGAGCAGTATTTCCGCGGCCAGCTGGACCTGGTGCTGGGCGGGGCGCTGGGGGGGCGGAAGAATCCGAGTGTGATTCGTGATCTGGCCACCGGTGAAGTGGTTCGCGCGGGCTGAAATCGGCATTCTGGGGCCAATGCAGTCAGGTAAGGAATTGCCGTTGCGTGGAGCCTTATCGCGGGGCAAGCCCGCTCCCACGTGGATGCTAAATGGCGCGAATTCGTGAGGGTTGCGGCTATGACGTGGGAGCTATCACGTGGGAGCGGGCTTGCCCCGCGATAGTGTCTGTGTGAACAACGAAACAGTGCTAGCGCAGC
>Ga0247819_10000137_pt1 | contig 44736 bp, 66 predicted proteins | sample 13C_Xylose_Day6_FD_193428 | JGI IMG/M metagenome (GOLD analysis project Ga0247819, IMG submission 193428) | Soil microbial communities from agricultural site in Penn Yan, New York, United States - 13C_Xylose_Day6 | ecosystem: Environmental > Terrestrial > Soil > Agricultural land | place: USA... | reverse complement strand
GTACGGGGCTGCGGGGGGAGGGTTACGCGGCCAAGCGCTGGAAGGTCATGCGGCGGTGGGCTTCGCGGGCCTTGTGAACGTCATCGGCGCAGTACGCGATCAGTTCGGCAACGCGTCCGGCTTTCCAGTAGTCGTAGACCTGGCTGCCGTCGATCTCGCCCTTACCGGGGAGGCCCAGGGCGGTGCAGAGGTTGTCCAGCGAGATACGGTTGCCGTGCCCAGCCCATTGCGTCATGGTGTCGAACACAGAATCGTCCCAAGGGCGCGCGCCGAAGGGGATAGCCAGCGGCGGCTGTACGCCCGTGATGACTGCGCGCTGGTAGATGAAGCGAAGGTCAAAGCCGGTCACGTTGTGCCCGATGAACACCGGGCGGCGATTCGGGTCGATACCTTGGCGGATCATGTCGAACGCGACGGCCAGTGTTTCCGCCTCGGTCGACGCATGGGCGACCACTGGTTCGGCGTCATCAAATGCGAGGCCGATCATCAGGACTTGGCCAGATGCACCGTTCAGCGCCGTTTTGCGCCATTCCTGCTCAGCAAGTTCCGGCCCCTTCGATTCTTTGAAGTTGTTCACCCATTGCGCAATCATGGCGTCTTTGCTGGTGAACTTGATCTGATCCTTGTCCGTCAACCCCAGATCGGCCGCTGCCTGCTCCTTCGTCAGCGTCGAGGGTGCCTTGAAGTTCTCCTTGGCGTCATCGATGAAGGCTTGCAGCGCGCCTTCGCGCATGTCCGGCAGTGATTCGATATCGATGTAGACGTGGGTCATTGGCTTTCCTTCGACCCAAGCATCTGCATTTGGTCTGCGATGATCTCGGTGACGTAGCGCTTACTGCCGTCTTTCTCATACTCGCGGGTTTGCATGCGGCCCTGAATGAACACCTGTTTCCCCTTTTTCAGATAGGTGCCGCAAATGCTCGCCAGCTTCCCAAAGGCGGTGACTCGTACCCATTCAGTGCCTTCTTTGCTGCTGGTCTTCCAGCCGCAAGCCAGAGAAAAGGTGGCTACTTCAGCGCCGTCAGGGGCATAGCGGATTTCTACGTCTTTGCCGAGTCGGCCAATAAACTGGCATTGGTTCAGGTCGTTGCTCATTACGCTGCCTTCTTGAGTTCATTCATGCGTTGATTGAAATGCTGGGTGACAAGGCGCTTTTGGTCGGCAGCAAGGCCGTTCATCAGCTTCACCAAGTCGGGGACGGTCGCTGCGGCGTTCATCTGCGCGACGATCATTGCGTCTGCTTCGGCGGTCTGCGACTCAGATGGCGCCGCATCGTTCTGTGCCTGGGTGGGGCGAGTAGCCGGGCCGGACGCTGCGTTGCCGTCGTCGTCGTCCTGGTAGACGCCAGTGATGGCCGCCAAGGCATAGCGACGGGCGTAGGTCATCGCGCTGCCATAGCCTTGGGGGTCTTGCTTGGGCAGCGGCATGACCAGCGTGTCGGAAATCCATTCCCCGGATTCATGCATCAGCATGGTCGTCAGATGCAGGCGGTTGTCGTCGGACGGGCTGGCGGTCTGGATGTACACGATGCCGGCAGCGTTCAGGGCCGGTTTGACGGCCTCAATGACGGCGGGGAGGTCGGCGTACTTATTCTTGAAATGCGGGTTCGTGGCGTCCTTTTTGGCGAACTCCGTAGCCTTCTGCGCTGCCAAGAGCGCCGGGGCGATTGCCTTCATCGATTCGCTGTGTTGCATGGTCTTGCTCCTGATGTTCGAGTTCTTGCTGATAGGCCAGCGCGGCGGATTCGTCGTCGTGGCTCATGGCGATTCCCGTGAGGCAACCGCCGTCTTGCCATCCTTCGCCCAGCGTTCGTTAGAAGCTTGATCGGACTGCTGAACGCTTCCCAGCACGCCGACGATGGCGCAGATGATCGAAAAAAGGCCCACGGCTAGGTGGGCATCGGTTTGGAGTAGCTTGCGCAGGAGGCGGATCATTGGGGACCTCGCGCGGCCAGCATGGCGTCGGCCATTGCATAGGCATTCACCGCATGAGCGGTTAGTGCTCCGTCACACTCAGATGGGTGTTCATCAGTACGCTCGTAGGTGGTAAGCCAAGCCTGCATAGCCTTAGCCGCGAAGTAGTCGCGCAGGCTCATGCCGTTGAAGTCGGGATCTTCTTGCAGTCCCGGGATGGGGAAAGCGTTGCCGCCGTCTTTGTCCATGTTCATGCTGATTTCCTCAGGATGGCCGCCACCTCATTACCGATGAGCGCAACCAGGTACAGGGCGGCGAACAGGCCGATTAATTGGGATAGGGTGGGGAGTTCCATTCAGCCGTCCAACTCGATGGCTATGGCGTGCTTGATATCGCGCTGCAAGGGCAAGCACCACTGCGAATTGCTGTTCATCACCGCGCTCAGAATCGCCATGTGGTCAGCCGGTCCGAGATTGGCGAAGAAGTCCGCATCCCCCAGCCGCTTGGCCCAGTACAGCGCGTCGTGGTTGTCTGCATCCCAGCTAGCAGGATTGCCAAGCGTCTGGCATACGTCTTGGACGGTGGCCGTTAAGACCTCGTACTGTTCGTCGCCATGCCATTTATCCATCACGGTTCTCCGGTAAGAGCGCAACGATTTCCGCTGTCAGCTTTCTGGCTGTGCTAGCCTCGCGAGGGAATCCGCCTTCAGCCATTGCAATGAACTTCCGATTGCAGATCGCAGCGGCTTCCACCAGAGCCTGGCGTACAGCTTCCTCGGCGTAGGCGGTGGCGTAGGCTTGTGCTTCTTCGACGCTGACGACGTGGCAGAAGTAGTTCGCAGCGTCATCGCCTGCGAGAGTCGGAAGCGGCGGCAGCTTTATCGTGCTCATGGTCGTTCCTTGTCCAAAGCCTTCGGGAACCCGTCGGCGTAGTAAGAGACCAGCGTCCGCCAGTCCTGCTTGGCCTGATGGCGGGTGCTGAAGTAGGTATTCCGAAGGGCGATCTTCAGAGAGCCGCCAAAATCCGCCAGGAAGCACCACAGCAGCCAAAGCGGAAGAAAGACCGGCATAACCAACGCGCCAAGCAGGTACAGCGCTTTGCTCTTCATGGTGGTTCCTATGTAGGGGTGCAGTCTTCCGGCCAGATCCTCACGGCCAACCACACACCACGCTTTGTGCGCACGCGGCGGTATGGTGTGGAGGGCTTGAAGGGTGGGGGAAGACTGCGTAAGTCGTAGATTCACTTCTTCCAGACGTCACTGCGCCCCGGATAAAGCACCGGTTTGTCGTACCCGTTTTCGCGTGTTGAAAGTTGAGTTGTGCAGCGCGGCTAAGGCGCTACCGCAGTGACGTCTGGGGGAAGTCCCCGGCTTCTGTTGCCACCTGCCGGGGGAGGCCGTTACCGCTTACGCAGCGGCACGGATGTAGTCGTCGTTGGCGTCTACAAATTTGCTTGGTTTAAGGCTCCGCTTGCCTAGTAGTCAGATCCGCTTCAGTACGCCCGTCGAAACCGATCGGCCCCATGGCTGGCGGCACTGGAACTCCCCGTGATCCGGACCCCGGGTGGTTATGAGTTCGACGCCAATGCCGCCAGTGGTGGAGCCGGCGGGAATTGAACCCGCGTCCGAACGCCATTCACTTCACTTCTGCAGTTGCCTGCTACTACCATCAAGGGAGGCGGCTGGACCGGCTTCCGGCGCCGTCCACCGGCTTCTACGCCCATGCCCGACCCAGACCTAGTGGCTGGTGAAACATGGCGCGTCAACCGCCTCTCTTGATAGCGCCGCGTTTCGTGCGGCTACGGCTGCTATGCAGCACCAGGGGGAGAATTACTGCGTGGTGAAGGTGCGGACCGTCACCATCTTCTGTTCTTCAACGCAGGCCACGTCGTAGGCGTCTTCAATCCAATCAACGGCATCGGGTTCGCCGTGCTTGCCGCCGCCGTACCAGTAGGTCCAGCCCACCCAAGAACCGTCCGGCGTTTGAGCCGCAACCGCGTTGCTTTCGTAGTGGCGCGACCAATCGCAGCCCAGGCCGGTTTCGATGCCGGAACATCGGACTTCGTTGCGTGCGTCCTGCAAGTTGCCGTCGTCGTTTGTCTCGGCTTCTTCATACAAGTCGTCGACGTTTTCGGCAGTCACTACCGGGGCGCTTTCGTCAGCCAGCTCGGCGCGCCGGTTGAGGATCAAGTGCTTGATCTTCTGTTCAGGTGTCATCTCTTCTCCTTTGCCCTCGGGCTTATCAACGGGTTGGGGGGTTAATCGTCCACAACCGCGTCTTCAAATTTGATGATGTATCGACGGTTGCCGCTCACCTCGTCGTCCTGGCCCTCTTCCTTCACCAAGTAGGACGCCGGACTGTGACTGCTGGCGATGCCGGTGATTTCACCGACACCCCCACGAGGAAGGCGAAGCCGCGTCCCGACTGGAAGGTCGGGCTGGATATCGTGAGCGATGCACCATGCCCGTTCTGCCTCGACCAGGAGTCGTTCAACTTTGGAACTGACGTTATCCAGCTTGTCGACGTCATCACGGTTGCAGTCCCACCAAGCACTGCGATCCAACTCCTTGGCCAACTCGTAGCCGTCCATGTGCCGGTGGAAATGCTCGGCAATGGACTCGGCTTCGGCCAGTTCCGGGTATTCAGTCAGGGCGGCTTCGATCACCATTCCGTCGGTGACAGTGGGACGCGGCGACTTGTCGTTGATGGCCATCTCGTTCTCCTTGTTAATCGGTATGAATCCTGAAAGAAGCGGGCTCACTGGCTCATGCAGTACGCGAGATGCACAGCCAGCGGTACTTCGTACTCGGTGACAGTCAAGGCCCATCCGCTGGCGGTTTCTGTCCGGCGCTGCTTTTCGATCACCAAGCCACGCTCAATTAACTTCTTCACCGTCCGCTTGGTGGGCTGCGGCCAGGGGCTTCCATCGGGATACTTCGACCCAACGCGCCACCCTTGCAGGCAAATCAGCCATTCCTGCGCAGGCGTCAGACCGCTGAAGTCGTAGCCCGCATCCAGTTCAGACATGCCTCTCTCCTTGTTCATTCGTAAGCCCGCTCTAGGAACGGGCTGGCGGATGAATTGGTTTCGGGTACATTTGGCAGTCAACCGACCATCTAGGGGAACGCTGTGGCCAAGAAGAAAACAAAATCTGCGGCGTCTGCGGAACTGCACAGAATTCGCTGCCTTTGGAGAGAGGCAAGCCAAGGGGACCCCGGCGCAACTGAAGAGCTCCTAGCGACACTTTTTGAAGCCGGCTCTCCTGATGGATTCGCAAGGAAAATTGGCCAGCTAAAAGTTGAAGATGCGAAAAACCACACGCCACCTCCTATGTCGGTAAAGCGTAAGAAGCAAGCCACACCGTGGGAACGTGCCAAATCAACCCTGTCAACCGGGCGCGTACACGTCATCGGCGGCGGTTTGCCGTCCTTGGGCAAAAGCTCTAGGTAGCCTTCACACATGAATCGCTGCGCTGTCGTCAGCGGCGATTCAAATGTGGCCTCATAGAGGCTCATTTGCGTCCCTTGCTCGCAGCGTCCACGTCTCCCAAGGGGTACTCGTCGTGGCGATCCGGTCCACCAGGTTGCAGCCCTGGCTAGGCAATTCCCTTCTCACGCGACCCGTACTGGCGTCATTCGGGCTAACGGGCGTCAGGTGGCGCCATAAACCTGCCTGAGGTACTGCTATCCTGCTTCCCATGCCCACCCGACTTTGTGGCGGTAACGTCCTCTCGCTGGGATACGAGGCCGAGGGCTTGTTGCGGCGCCGTGTTTGCAGCGCATGGATGAATATTAGGCGACGCCTAATTGCATGTCAATAGGCGTCGCCTAATATTTTTAGCGCGGGCGTGAAAAAGCCCGCACTAGGCGGGCTATAGGGGGGGGGGCTGACTGGCTTACTAGGTCGGTCAGCCCCGAAGGGCCACTGCCAACTCAACTTGGGATATTCAATTCTGAAGGAAAGGCCATCCAAAAGGTGGCGGGCATCGAACGCAATAGATGAGTCGATCGCCGAACCCGAATTGCTCTATCACTCTGCGCTAGGCGGGAGCCGACTAGAGTTAACGTGCTGTTGGCCCGCTTAGCTAGCGGCCAAGCCTGGCGCCATTACCGCCGCCGGCAGAACTGACGACATCCTTGACGGTCTTGTCCTTGTTGAACAGCACTGTCAGGTGCTGTTGCTTTTGGTTCATGCCGAACGCGGCGGTGTAGAAATAGAACCATTGCGCCGTGAGCAGACCGTCTTGGTTGAAGGCTTGGCTCAAGGGGGAGCCAAAATCACGGACCATGTCGTTGTAGGTGGTGACGCCCGGTTGGATAGCCTGCACCTTTGCTTGGTCGATCTTCGCCCCGGAGCTGGCGCAGCCAGTCACGATGGCGGCGACAAACAGCAATGACATTCTCATCCAGTTCCCTCGTAGAAGTGAGCGCCGCAGTATAGCGGCGGAAATTAGATTCGACGCCTACATGTCATGAGCGGATCCACTGCCCCGCCTCGTCATCACGTAGCCGGGCGCCAACCCAAACAACCTGACCTAGAACACGGGCTGGGTGCCCATTCTCCAGGGGTATATCGGGGTAGGCTGAGTTGAACGAACGAGCAACCCACCGCCCTGTTAGCTTGTCCTTAGCCACCGTCTTCACGATCATCTTGCCGTCATAGTTGATGGCGTAGACGCCGCCGCCAGCCAGGTCGCGAAGCGTCAGATCTTCGTTCGGCACAACGAGCAGGGCGGCGCCATCTTTGATTACCGGCTCCATGCTGTCGCCCTTTGCGTAGACCACGCGGGCCTTACCGGCGTCGGCGCCCACAGACCGCAGGAAAGATCTGCGGAACTGGATCACGCCGGTTTGAGTCTCGTCGTCGTTCTCGATTCCATCGCCCGCCGCCAAGCGAACATCTGATAGTTCCGGAACCTTCTCGAACTTGTCGTTTGCGGCGTGCGGCTCGCCTGGTCCCACATTGGCCACCACGCCTTCCTGCGTGCTGATCCGAAGCCTCGGCTCGCGCTCTGCTTGATGTGTCGTGCGTCCGCCTTCCCAAGGGGCCGGCAAGCCGGGTATCCGCATTGGGAATGCGTCGTCAGCATGGTCCATGTCTACCAAGCCGCCGGGTTTGTGCGAGCGAAGAGGGGTGCTAGTCGGATTCGGCAATGGGACGGCTGTAGGCGCGATGTTGACACCCAGCCTTAACTGCGCAATCGCTAAGGCCAAAGCCCCCTGTAATGCGTTCAGTTGAGCAGGCGCAAGAGCGCGCACGTCCTTTTCCGATATATCGGGGAATGGCCACGGATCCGCTGGTACGGGCATCGAGCCTTCGGAGGGTGTGCCCATGTCCGGCCACGCCCTTAAACCCCAGTGCTCAGGCCCAGCTACGTCCGAGAAGTAGCGCCACAGTTCAGGCAGCTTGTCCTTGGAGATGGATCCCTTTTTGATCCAATCATGGATCGATGGAGGCTTGACATTGAAGTGGCGTGCAATCGCCGCCTGTGAGGCCGCAGCACCACTGGCGATCTTGCGTTCAATGGCTGCTTTAATCGCAGCGCCTAGTTCCGTTCCATTAAGCATTGCCTAACTTTCACCTTTATACGCCACGTTAGGCAATTCCTATTGACATTCATTAGGCGTCGCCTAATAATGTGGCATGGACACGAAAAAGCGACACGAATCCCTCGCCCGAGCCTGCGACATCGCGGGCGGTCAAGCTGCCCTTGCTCGGGTTCTCAAGGTTACGCCCGTGAGCGTTCACGACTGGGTCCACCTTAAGCGGCCGCTGCCTTCAGAGCACTGCCCGCTGATTGAGGAGGCGACAGGCGTGCGATGCGAAGAGCTTCTGCCGACTTTCCGCTGGGATGTTCTCCGTAAATCAGGCCGCCGGATGAAAAAGAAGCCCGGCCTGGGCGCCACAGCGAGTGCGGCATGACATTAATGAACCGTCGCCGATTCGCGGCCCTCACTCGCCCACGCCATGCGGTCACGCTCGGCGCACAGCTCCTTAAAGATTTCCAGCACCGCCGTTTCGGTGGGGTCGATGAACGTGCGCTTGGCCACTGCGGCCGCGTTCTTCAAAAGCTGCTCGGTCTCGGTCATTTCTTTTCGGCGTCGTCGGCGGGAATTTCTACGTCCAGCGGCTTCGCGGTCTCGCGTTCGTCCGTTTTCTCGGACGGCTGAGAGAGAAGGGTGGCATCGATGCGCGCGAAGAGGTGCGCTCGGGTCACTGGTTTGGATTCGTTGTTGTTTTCCATGTGCCGAACTTTATAGGCGGCGCACAAACGGTGAAAGGCTGAAAGGCCTCAGATTTCAAGGTGACGCATGACCTGCCGATATTCCCAAACTGACTGGCGCGATGTGCTTTACACCGCAGTGCGCAACGCACCTGGCGGGATCAACGCAGCGGCCAAGTTTCTGAGCGAGCGCCGCGGTAAGACGATTCACCCGGAAAGCTTGCGCGCCAAGTTGCGCGGCGTTGATGGCGACTCCGTGAGTGTCGAAATGGCCGAGCTCCTGACGGAGTGGATGCAGGACATGAACCGCCCCGATGCCATGGGCTGGCTGTTCGCATTCAACAACCGTTTTGGCTTGGCTGCCGAGAGCATCGATGCGGCGCCGTCGGGCGGATGGGAAGACGAATTGACGGCCATCCGCACGAAGCTGCTGAAGCTGGCCGCCCAGGGCGGGAGTTTGACCAGCGTTGGACTTGAAGCCATGTCAGATGGGGTTATCTGCGAGAAGGATGCGGATGCCATCGAATCGCATGCCATGGAAGAAATCAGGCTTCTATTCCGCTTGGCTCGCAACGCGCGCCGCGCTGCTCGGAAAGGTTTGAAGTGATGGACAAACAAGTGTTCGTCCTGTCGCACCCGTTGGCACGGCGCAACGCTGCCTACGCATGCTCCAACGCGCCGGAAGGCTACCGAGTGGAAATCAAGCCTCGTACTCGCACGCTGGCGCAGAACGACATGATGTGGTCGATCCTGACCGACATCAGCCGCCAAGTGGAATTCATCGTCAACGGCGCACTGGTCAAGGTTGAGCCCGAAGAAGTCAAAGACATCCTGACCGCTGGCCTGCGCCGCGAAACTCGGATGGCAATGGGCATTGACGGCGGCATGGTTCTGCTGGGGCAACGCACCAGCAAGATGAATGTGCGCCAGATGACGGAACTCATCGAACTCGCCTACGCCTTCGGCAATGAGAAGGGTGTTGACTGGTCCCGTACCAGCCTTGGGAGAGGGGCGTGATTCGCAACTCGACCCTTCAGCGCAAGACGCCCATGAAGCGCGCCAAGGCCGCCCGTAGCGAAGGCCTGGGCCGCAAGGTGGAGATCGTCATGGGCTTCTATCGCCCGCCGGGTCACAAGCTGCCGACGTTGCTCCGCAGTGAACAGCACCGCCGCAACGTTGCCGCGCTGGGCTGCCTGGTGACCGGCAAGCCCGCGCAGGCATGCCACGTGAACCTGGGAAAGGGCGAACGCCTGAAGGTGTGCGACAGCCTTTGCTTCCCGCTGAACCCCGATCTGCACCGCCAACACGACCAAGGCGGAATTCCGCGCGCTGAGCGCTGGAAGCGTGAATGGGAATACGTGGATGCAACGCGTGCTGCGCTGATGCAGCTGGGCAAGTGGCCGGCAGAAGTGGAGCTGCACTACCAGCGGGCCGTTGAGCCGCTGCGCCGCCTAGTGAAGGGTGACGACGAAATAGAAAAGGCCGCTGTGACGAGCGGCCTGGGTACTACTTGAGCGAGGTAATTATCACATGACCAATGAACCGTGTAAATCCAAACGGCAAGCTTTGAGCAAGAAGGTCCGCTTCGAAGTGTTCAAGCGTGACGTCTTCAAATGCCAGTACTGCGGCAGCACACCGCCCGCCGTTGTCTTGGAAGTCGACCATGTTCTTCCGGTCGCCGCCGGCGGAACGAACGCTATGCACAACCTGATCACGGCCTGCTTTGACTGCAACCGTGGAAAGTCTGCTGGTCTGCTGTCTTCGATCCCGGAAAGTCTGGCTACACAATCCGAAATCGCTGCGGAGAAGTTGGCACAGGTGAAGGCCTTTGACCGCCTTATCAAGTCTCAGCGCAAGCTTGAAGAGGAGCATATCGACGAGGTTGAAAGCGCCTTTCGCATTCACTTTAGCGGGTACAGCTTCACTCCAAAGTTTCGCCAGTCGGTCCGTGTGTTCGTCCAGAGGCTACCGGCACATCAGGTCGTGGACTACATGCACCTGGCATGCAGCCGCGTAAACAGCATGGGCGACGCCACCAAGTACTTCTGCGGCATTTGCTGGAAACAGATCAAAGGGGCACGTCAATGAAGCGCCCCGCATTCCAGTTCTATCCCGCTGACTGGCGCAAAGATGCAGCCCTCCAAAGCTGCTCTCTGGCAGCCCGTGGCTTGTGGCACGAAATGATGTGCCTGATGCACGAGTGCGAGCCGTACGGTCATATGTCGATCAACGGCAAGCCCATGAAGGCCGAGCAAGTTGCTCGCTTGGTTGGAATCTCGGATAAGGATTACGCCAAGCTGCTGGCCGAATTGCAAGAAGCTGGCGTGCCGTCTGTCAGCGACGATGGTTGCATTTATTCCCGTCGGATGGTTAAGGACGAACACCTCCGCAACGTTCGTGCTGAAGCTGGAAAAAAGGGGGGGAATCCTAGTTTGGTTGGGTCGAAGGTTGAAGGGAAGGTTAACCAAAACCTTAACCACCCGTCCAAGCAAGTTCCAACCCCTTCATCTTCTGCTTCATCTTCAACTACTGAAACTACAAACCCCCCCCAACCCCCCTTGGCAGGGGGGAGTGTCGGGACGCTCGCTGAGCAGAAGTCACAGGTCAAGGCTGAGCGGATGACCCTGCGGACGTTCCTGGACCGTTGCAATACCGCTGGGGAACGAGCCATCAGCGGCTACGCGCCGCTTGAACGCTACATCGAAGAATCCGGTTTGCCCGTCGACTTTGTGAACTTGTGCTGGGCCGAATTCAAACGTGATTTTTTGCCTGGCGGCAAGAACGAGAAGAAGCAACAAGCCCGTTGGAGACAGCATTTCCAGAACTTTGTGGAGCGAAATTTCTATCGGCTTTGGTACGCCAAACAACATGGTGATTCGCTCGTTTACGAGCTCACAACTGTCGGGTTGCAGGCCCAGCTTGCTCAAGCAAATAGGGAGGCAGCATGAGCGCCGAAGCCGTGCGCGTACCGCCGCATTCCGTGGATGCCGAGCAATCAATCCTTGGCGGCCTGCTGCTGGATAACAGCGCTTGGGAACGTCTGGATGGCCGGGTGGCCGTGGAAGACTTCTACCGCCATGATCACCGGTTGATCTTCGGCGCAGCGTCGATGTTGCTAGATCGCGGCATGCCGGCTGACGTCCTGACCGTGCATGACGCTTTGCAGGCGGCCGGTGACTCTGACCAGACGGGTGGCATTGCGTATCTGAACGCGATCGCGCAGAACACGCCGAGCAGCGCCAACATCAGGCGCTATGCCGAAATCGTTCGGGCGCACCGTATCCGCCGTGACTTGCAGACTCTAGGCCAGCAGATCGCCGCGTTGGCTGATGAGGCGGGCGAGGCATCCGCCCTGATCGAGCGCGCGACCAGCATGACCATGGCATTGGCGGATACGCGCGAAGCCGGGGAAGACCCAAAGCCGATCGGCGAATTGCTTCCCGGTGTCCTGGAGGCGCTTGAGGCGCGGATGGAACACGGCGGCGAAGTCTCGGGGTTGTCGACCGGCTTCGAAGACCTGGACCGCCAGACGTGCGGATTGCAGCCCGGGGATTTGATCATTGTCGCTGGCCGGCCGTCCATGGGTAAGACGACCCTGGCCGTGAACATCGCTGAGAACGTGGCGATCGACGGGAAGGTGGCTTTCGTCATCAGCCTGGAGATGGCTTCGCGTCAACTCGCCGAGCGTAGCGTGTCGCGCTTCGGAGAAATCGACAGCCAACGGATGCGCACGGGCCGGCTCAGCCAGAGTGACTTCACACGGCTGACTTCAGCGTTGGGGCTCCTGGAGAACCAGAAGCTGGTCATCGCGGACGATCCCCGCTTGGCGAACGCTTCGCGCATTCGAATCGCGGCACGGAAGGTGCGCCAGCGCCATAAGCGCTTGGACCTGATCGTCATCGACTACCTGCAACTCATGCAGGGGGAAGGCGGCAACCGCAACGAAGAGTTGGGCGGAATCACCCGCGCGCTGAAGCTTCTGGCCCGTGAGTTGGGCTGCCCAATCATCTTGCTTTCCCAGCTTTCGCGCGAGGTTGAGAAGCGCGTCGACAAGCGTCCGCTCATGAGCGACCTGCGCGAGTCTGGGGCTATCGAGCAGGACGCCGACGTCATTCTGATGGCCTACCGCGACGACTACTACACGCCTGACAGCCCGCTCAAGGGCTTGGCCGAGATCCTTATCCGCAAGCAGCGCATGGGGCCGCTGGGTGAAGTCTTCCTGACGTTCCAGGGTCAGCATTCGCGATTCCTGGATGCCGATAAGCAAACCGTGATCGAAGCGCGCAACGCCGTGCAATTCAAACCGAAGCCGAAATACAGCCAGTTGAGGGACTGATATGACCACCAAAAACATGAATCCGATGATTCCTGCCAATCGCAGAGGCAATAAGCGGGTGGTGCTCGCGGCCTTGGAGATGCAGGACTTGCAGACCATTGCCGAGATATCCGCCTCCACGGGATTGAGCAAGGTCAGCGTTCGAAATGCGCTGGTTCTTCTGATGGCGGATTGCGTGGTCTATCGCCGCCCGGAAGTGAGGCAATTCGCTACTTACGAATCGCATATCTACGCGGTTGGCGCGGGTGAAGCCCCGGATGAGCCAGAAATGCCCATCATCAACGAGCGGGATCGTAAGAAGGCGCTGAAACACGTGGCCTCGACGATTGGCTTGGTTCGTAGCGGCTACGTGCCCGGCATGTTCGATCCGTTCCGTGTCCTTCGTGCACAGGTGGGTGTATGACTCAGGCGGCATTGATCATCGGAGCGGTAGTGATGGCAGCGGCCGGTTTCCTCGTTGCCCTAGGGATGCTGGTGTTTGTATCTATTGCGACCGGCCTAATGGGGCGAAAGGTCTACGCCCGGTTGTGGCGCGTGTATGACCTGTACGTGGTGGAGTACTGGATCAAGGTTGCCACTGAGAACGGCCGCAAGATCCCGACGCGCAAAGATGTTGAGGCGTACCTACGGCAACAGGAGGCGCAGGAATGAATCGCTCCTACGCACTAGGCCGGCTCAAGACCGGCCAACTCAACAAGACCGAGCAAGCGTATGCCGACTATCTGGGCCAGCTTCAGGCGGTGGGCGGAATCCTCTGGCACAAGTTCGAGGGGATGAAGTTCCGCCTGGCTGACAACACGTTCTATACGCCCGACTTCGCGGTGATGGCACCTGACGGCCAGATCCAGCTTCACGAGGTGAAGGGCTTCTGGCAAGACGACGCGCGCGCCAAGATCAAGATCGCCGCGGACATGTACCCCTTCAAGTTCATCGCCGTGAAGGCTCGCGCCAAGAAAGACGGCGGCGGCTGGCAAGTGGAGGAATTCTGATGGAAGACCTACGCAAATGGGAGTTCCGCGACCCGATGCAGGTGGTGATGAGCCGTCAGCAGGCCGCTCTGAAACGATCGTGCGAGGGCTGCGCGCATGCCAAGACCATCGAAACGCCCTTCATCGGCGACACGGTCACGCGCTGCCTGAAAGGCAAGCCTTACGGGAAGAAGTGCAGCCGGTACGAGGTGGCCAATGGATAACAGTCTGCCGCGGTGGGTGGAGGACGAGATCCACAACTGGGCGCGCTCGCAATGGGAGGGGGAGTGGCCCGGTCCGGGTCGACCGGTGCACGACGAGCCGGCGGTGTGCGCCTTCCCCGCAGAGCCAGGCCACGAGGGCGACGACGAGCCCCCGCGCATCCCCGTGAACCATGACCGCGCGCGCAAGGTGAACCGCCTGTATGAGGCGCTGCCTCTGGCGGAGCAGCGCGTGATCCAGGCCGAGTACACGCGCCGCAACGAGTATGGCGATCTGCCGGCGCATCTTCGCCAGGACAAGGCGTGCCGCGTGATAGGTATCGCGCTGCCGTACTACAAGGTGGCGCTGGGCAGTTTTAAGCAGCAGGTATGGAGGATGTTCGAATGAAGTACGCACACGAAGTTATCGACCTGCTGGGGGCTTTCCCGGGGCGTCGGTTCAAGATGCGACAGATCATCAACCACGTGGCGCCTAGAGCCGATCAGCGCCAGCGCGCCGTGGTGCGTACCGGCGTGTGGCGCGTTCTGGTCGCGCTGGAGGAATCCGGGCAGATAGCCAGCACCCGAGACGAGGTAGAAAGCCGCGTCCATGTTGAATACTGGTGGGAAACCATAACATCGACTTCTGGAAAAGCATTTCAGAAACCATCACAATACGTCCGGGCCATTGCGCCCTGAACAAACGAAGCCCTGGCATAGCGCCGGGGCTTTACTTTTTGAGGGCTGACAATGGTTTCGCCTGTACAGAGAACGCGCGGCCCGCAAGGCTTTAGTCAGGCTCAGGCGCATCTCGGTTGGCCTAGCGATGTGACCGAGGCACAGAAGGCGTTGTGGCTTGAGCAGTGGAACGCTAGTCGCTCCGGCTCGCGAAAAATCATTGGTCGCGATCTGTACAAGAGCATCCGTTCTGCGCTGGGAATATCCAGTGCCTTGCCGCTGAACAACGTTAGTCTGGGAAGCGAATTGAACGACGTCACGACGTTGACCATTACTGTGTCCGTCACTCCGGACCTTTTGCTTGCTATCTCCCAGAACCTGCATAACGAACAGGCAGAAATCTGAGTTATTGGCAAAGCGCAGGATGGTGCGCATCGGCCGTTCCGACCGCCAGGTCATAGGCCAAGCCGCGCACCGCTGCCCGGACAAGCTGGCAAGTGTCCGAAACAACACCAGCAGCGCGCCATACCGTTCCCCACATCTCCCGGGGCTTGGTCATGGCGGTAGGGGCGCGCAATTCACACTAAGGAATATAGATGGCCCTGACCCCAAAGCAGGAGGCCTTTGCCCTTGCTTACGTGGAAACGGGCAATGCTTCCGAAGCCTACCGGCGCACATACAGCGCCGAGAAGATGAAGCCTGCTGTGGTTGCAGTGAAGGCCAGTGAACTACTGGCACACGGTAAGGTTTCGGTAAGGGTGTCGGAATTGAAGGCTGCCCACGCGGAGCGCCACAAGTTGACAGTGGATGATCTGCTGTGCGAGCTGGAAGAAGCCCGGCAAGCTGCCCTAACTGCGGAATCGGTTCAATCGTCCGCAGCGGTTGCCGCCACGATGGGAAAGGCAAAGCTCCTTGGCTTGGACAAGCAAGTGATCGAGCACAGTGGCCCCAATGGAGGGCCAATCCCGACGATGCCCACGACGATAGAGCTGGTAGCGCCCGATGTCCGAAAGAGCGAGGATTGAGCTACCGCCGAAGCTGATTCCGGTATTCAGCGGACAGGCCCGATACCGGGGAGCGCACGGCGGGCGAGGATCTGGGAAGACCCGCTCATTCGCATTGATGACTGCCGTGCGTGCGTACATGTTCGCGGAGGCTGGCGCGTCGGGCGTGATCCTATGCGGCCGGGAGTTCATGAATAGCCTGGAAGATTCCTCCATGGAGGAGGTCAAACAGGCAATTCGCTCGGTGCCGTGGCTTGATGCCTACTTTGAAATTGGTGAGAAGTACGTCCGGACCAAGAACCGCCGCGTTTCATACGTCTTCGCCGGCCTTCGTCACAACGTGGACAGCATCAAATCCAAGGCGCGCATCCTTATAGCTTGGGTGGATGAGGCCGAAAGCGTCAGCAAGATCGCCTGGCAGAAGCTGGCCCCCACCGTCCGCGAATCTGGCTCCGAAATCTGGATCACCTGGAACCCGGAGAAGGATGGCAGCCCCACGGATGAACGGTTTCGCAAGAATCCGCCGACCGGCGCCAAGATTGTCGAGCTCAATTACACGGACAACCCCTGGTTCCCTGCTGAACTTGAGCAGGAACGGCTGGATGACCGCGATCGGCTGGATGACCAGACATATGCCTGGATTTGGGACGGCGCGTATCGCGAGAACAGTGAAGCGCAGATCCTGGCAGGTAAGTACCGGGTCGCGGAATTTGAGTTCGACCAGTTCGATGGGCCGTATTTCGGCGTTGATTGGGGGTTCTCTCAGGACCCGACGGCTGGCGTGCGGTGCGGCATTCATGACCAAAGGCTTTATATCGAGTACGAGGCCGGCAAGGTTGGCCTGGAAAACGACGACATTGCCAAGTTCATGATCGAACGTCTGCCGGGCGTCGAGCGCCACACGGTGCGCGCTGACTCAGCCAGGCCGGAGACGATCAGCCACGTAAAGAGCAACGGCAACGGCACGCGCCTGGCGCTGCCTAGAATCGTTGGCGTGGAGAAGTGGAAGGGCAGCGTTGAGGACGGCATCAGCCATCTTCGCAGCTACAAAGAAATCATCATCCATCCTCGCTGCGTCAAGACGCTGCACGAGGCCAGGACCTACAGCTACAAGGTGGACCGCCTGACTGGCGATGTTCTCACCGATATCGTAGACAAAAACAATCACTACATAGACGCGACACGTTACGCGCTGGGGCCGCTGATCAAGCGCCGCGGCGCCGTCGGCATGCTTCTCCCAGGACGGTAAATGGCAATTTTCAAGGTCACGCAGCGCGACAGTGGCAAGTCCATGGTCGTGCGGGCGAAGTGCGTCTCGTGCGCGCGCACCGTGGCTGTCGAGCATGCCGGTGCCGAAGGTACAGCCGTCTGGCGTGATCCGGATCAATCGAGCGTTGAACTGGTGCGCCACGACGACAGGCCCGGCCTGATTCTCAAATCGGAATGAGCATGTCAGACACGAACAACAGCGAACAGCTTCAGTTGGCGGTGAATGCCGCACTGAGCCAGGCGCAGATCGCCCGCGCTCGCATGGGACTGCTGGGCGGCTCGGGGATCGACAACAAGCGGCCCCAGGCTTGGTGTGAGTATGGCTTCCCCGAAGAGATCGGGTTTGCCGATTTCTACGCGCTGTATCGTCGCGGCGGTATCGCTCACGGCGCCATCGGCAAGATTACGTCCGCGTGCTGGAAGACGAATCCTTGGGTGATCGAGGGCGACGACCAGGACAACGCGACCGATGAGACCGCATGGGAGCGCGGTAACAAGCAGGTCTTCACGCCGAAGTTCTGGCGCTCGGTGGCCGAGGCCGACAAACGCCGTCTGGTGGGTCGTTACTCGGGCCTGTTGCTGCAAGTGCGCGACAGCGGCCGCTGGGATGAGCCCATCAAGCGCAAGGGCTCGCAACTGGTCAAGATGATCCCGACTTGGGCAGGAAGCCTCAAGCCGGCAGGGTTCAACACCAACGCCCAGGATGAGGGATACGGCGCTGTCACCAAGTGGCAGTACACCGAGTACGGAATGGAAGGAAATGCTGGGCGCAAGGTGGACATCCACCCCGACCGCGTTTTCATCCTGGGCGATGCCTCATGTGATGCCATCGGTTTCCTGGAGCCGGCCTACAACGCCTTTGTTTCTTTGGAAAAGGTTGAAGGTGGATCGGGCGAATCGTTCCTCAAGAACGCTTCCCGGCAACTGTCGGTCAGCTATGACAAGGAAGTGGACCTAGGCAACATCGCGCAGGCCTATGGTGTTTCGCTGGACCAGTTGCAGGCCCGTTTCAATGAGGCGGCCCGTGAGGTCAATCGAGGCAATGACGCTTTGCTGGTCACGCAGGGCGCTACGGTCAATCCGCTGGTTACCGCCGTTGCCGACCCTGGCCCGACCTACAACGTGAACCTGCAAACGGCCGGTGCCGCGCTGGATATCCCCAGCAAGATACTGGTTGGTATGCAGACCGGCGAGCGCGCCAGCTCGGAAGACCAGAAGTACTTCAATGCCCGGTGCCAATCGCGGCGTGCCGACCTGGGTATGGAAATCCACGACCTGGTAGAGCACCTGACGCGCATCGGCGTGGTCAAGCAAATCGCCGAATACACGGTGATGTGGGACGACCTGACCGAAGCCACGCAGGCCGACAAGCTGGGCAACGCCAAGCTGATGAGCGAGATCAACCAGACAGCGCAGGCTTCCGGCGCCGAGGTGTTCACCGCGACCGAGATTCGCGAGGCAGCCGGCTACGACGCTCGGGACGACGAGCCATTGCCAGATGAGGACGACGAGGACGACGATGGCCCGATCACCGATCCTGCCGAGTAATCAGGCAGACCCGACAGGGGTAGATCGGCTGGAGCGGGGCGCCATGAAGGACTTTGACCGTCGCATGCGGCGAGTTCGGAATGGCTACGTTGAGGCGCTTGGCCGCATCCCGGCCGAGCCGGTCGTGAACAAGAGCTACACGTTCAGGCTTGATCAGGCGCTGCTGTCGTCGATCTTCGCTGACACAGACCGTTTGGTCGACGAGATCCTGCTGGAAGGTGGCGAGCGCAATCTTTGGCTGTTTGAGTCCTATGTGGGCGTGGCGTACCAGCGCGGCACAGCGCAGGAGTTCGCCAACCTTGGCCAGCAGTCGCCGGCCTACAAGGCGGGGCGTGACTCTCTGCAAGCGTTGCTCAGATCCGAGCCATACCAAGCGCGTCTGTCCCTGGTGCGAGCGCGCCAGTTTGAAGAAATGAAAGGTCTGTCCGGTCAGGTCAAGGCGGACATGTCTCGCATCCTGTCCGACGGTATCGGCCGGGGCTTGAACCCGCGCGACATCGCCAGGAATTTGACGGAGCAGACGGGCATAGAAGCCCGCCGCGGTCACCGCATCGCACGTACTGAAGTGCCGATGGCCCTCCGCCGCGCCCGCTGGGACGAGCAAGACCAGGCCCAGGAAGACTACGGCACCCAGGCGAAGCTGATGCACATGTCCGCGCTTAGCCCGACCACGCGCCTGACGCATGCCCGCCGGCACGCGAAGCTGTTCACCAGCGAAGAAACCCGCGAGTGGTACGCGCGTGATGCGAACGCAATCAATTGCAAGTGCAGCCAAGTGTCTGTTCTGGTGGACGACAAGGGCGAGCCTCTCGTGCCGGCCATCATCGACCGAGCGCGCAAAAACTACCAGGTCATGAAAGCCAAGGGCAACGGCACTTGGACGGAGGAATGATGAATCTGAAACGAATCGCCCGGGCAATCGGCATGCGTGCGCGTGGCGTCGAGAAAGTCGCCGTTGTGCTGCAAGTGAACTCCGGCGGTGCCGGCAGTCGCATGCAGATCAATGTCACCACTCAGGTGAACGCTAAGTCCATTCGGCGGGAGACGCACAACGGTCGCCAGCATTGGGTGGTCCCAAGCTACACGCTGCCGGCCGACGTCGTGATGAACGGCGGGCTGTACCCGGCCAGCGAGATTGACGCCCATTTCAAGAAGCTGGAAGGCACCCTCGCGCCTTTAGGCCACCCCCAAGTGGATGGCGCCTTCGTATCTGCCTTCAGCCCCGAAGGTATCAATGTCGGCCACGTTGGCGCATGGAACCGAAACGTCAAGAAGTCGGGAAGCCGGATCTACGTCGAAAAGTGGATCGATGTTGAGGTGGCTGGGCAGAGCGAAGGGGGCAAGCGACTGCTTGAGCGCCTAGAGGCGCTGGAGCGCGGTGAGGACGTCCCGCCCATCCATACCAGTGTGGCGGTATTCCTCGAAAAGCTGGATGCGAATCACGACGCTGGCGAATACGAATGGATCGCCAAGATCCACGGAATGGATCACGACGCGATTCTGCTGGATGAGGTCGGCGCCGCCACCCCCGAGCAGGGCGTGGGCCTGATGGTCAACGCTGACCAAGCCAAGCCGCTCCATGTGAATGCCGGCGCGCTGGTAGGCGAATCGTTCCGCGAGCGCGAGAGCCGCATCCAAGCCGCCGCCAAGGCCCGCTTTGCTTCGGGCTCCGAGGATTACGTATGGGTTGCCGATTTCACCGAGAAACAGGCGGTGCTGGTGCGTAACGGCGATGTGGCCGAAGTCTATGGCTACGCCACCGAAGGCGGAAAGATCGTCTTCGATGATGTCGGGTCTCCCGTCGTCCGCAAGGAATCCTGGGTCACCACCGTGGTGAACAGCTTCAAACGAATTTTCAACCATCAGGCTCGGCCTGATAACACTCTGGAGGGCAATATGCCTCTGACCGCTGAAGAAAAGGCCGAGCTGACCAACGACATCAGCAAAGCCGTCGCCGCCAACGTGGCGGAACAACTCAAGCCGCTGACCGCCAAGGTTGAGGGCCTGGAGACCAACCACAAGGCGTTGTCCGACTCCTTGACCGCCAACGCCAAGGCCGAAGAGGCCGAAAAGCGCAAGGCCGTGGCCGCCGTGCATGGTGACATCGTCGCCAATGCGCTGTCCGGCGAGCCTCTGGACGCGATGTTCAAGGCGCTGGGCACCGCGGCGCCGATCACCAACGGCCAGGTTGCCGATTCCGGCAAGCCGCGCTTTGACGAAGTCCCGGAATAAGGAGCCCAGATCATGGCTGTGAAATGGAACAAGATTTACCGTGGCGGCGTTCATCGCACCACGCCCGAAACGCGCGAAGTGAACGCGCCGACCACGGGAACCTTTCTGCCTGGTACGGCGGTCACCATCACCTCTGCCGCCGGTGATATGACCGTCCAGAAGGGCATCACTGGCGAGCGGGATTTCTGGTACTTGATCGGCGAGCAGTTGCACGGCTCCGTCGATGACAACCAGGTTGGCGGCGGCTCGTCCATGCGTCTGTACACCCCGCGCTCGGCCGATCTGATGGCTGGCCGCTTGGTGGCCGGCGTCGCGATTGCCGATGATGTGCCCCTGACGATCAACGTCGATGGCCGCTTCGCTCTGGCCGTCACTGATGACCCGATCCATGCGTACATCGACGATCCGGCCAATGCCTTCCCCGGCACGACCCCGACCACGTCGACGCTGGACCAGTTGGTCCCGATCAAGATCCGCTAAGGAGGCCGAAAATGGCTTTTTACGTAGACAAAAAGGGCCTGGAAGCGAATTCCGGCCTCAAGAAGCAGCACCAGTTCATCGTGAACGCGCGTACCGCGAACTGGGACCACGAAACCGGCCTGATGAAGGCCGCCGGCCTGGAAGTGAACGAGGCGCGCATCCCCGGCGAGGTGTGGCGTGACTTCGACACGCAGACCAAGACGCTGATGCTGTCCGATGAAGGCGGCGTCCTGCTGAACGACCTGATGCCCCTGGCGCGCAACGTCCACATCGGCAAGATCGTCAGCGAATACCGCCGCTACGGCGCGGATGAGCTGGAAGTCCGGTCCAGCATCGACGGGCAGCACCGCAAGCCGGTGAACCACGTCAGCTTCGACTATGACGGCGCAATCGTTCTGGTTCACTCCACGCAAGTCGGCCGCATCTGGCGCGAGCTGGAAGGAATGCGCTCGGAAGGCTACGACGCTCTGCTGGATGACCAAGCCGCGGCTACGCGCTTTGTTCGCAAGCGCACCGTCGACAACTTCGTCGATGGCACGCCCGACCTGACGTACAAGAACTACCAAGCCTACGGTATCAAGAACAACCCGAACACCATCGCGTTGGACTTGGGCGCCGCCGGCCTGAACGTGGATCTGACCAGCCCGACGCTGACCTTTGCGCAGGCATGGGGCGCCTTCGTCGCCGCACTGCAAGCGCTCCAAGGCCAAGGAAACAACGCGGTTGGCAATGTCACGTTCTACATCTCGGACGAGATCTGGTTCAACCTTCTGCGTATCGCCAACCCGGGCACCAGCAACGTCGAAACCATCCTCCAAGGCCTGCAACGCATCCCCGGTGTGGCTGGCTTCAAGCGCACGGACACCGTGACCGGCAATGAATTCCTGGCCATCATCTTGTCCAGCGAGTACATCCGCCCGGTCGTCGGCATGCCCGTCACCACCACGCCGATCCCGCGCGTCACGCCGATGGACGACTGGCATGTGCTGGTGTGGGGTGCCTCGGGATTGCAGGTCAAGGCTGACTCGCAGGGCCGTAGCGGCGTGCTGTACGCCAGCGCGGCATAAGGGGGATGCATGGCGAAATCCAAGTACATCCTCCTGCGCAAGATCATTGGTGCCGAAGTGATGCTGCCTGGCGCGGTGATCGAGCTCACGCCCGACCAGGCCGCCCATCCGCTGTATCGCACGCGCGTTCGCAAGGCCGATGACGCTGTGTCCCTGGTGCCGGCCACGCCCGGTGCGAGTTCGGGTGGTGCCGATCAGGAAAAGGGCGACGTCAAGAACCGCCTGAAAGAGCTGGGTATCAAGTACGACGGCCGGAAAAGCGCTGAAGAACTGATTTCTCTGCTGCCCGACGGCGATCCGCTGAAGCCTGCCGCCAACTAACCGCCTACGGGCGGTTTTCTTTTGGCCCTGCCTGATGGTGGGGCCATTTCTATTTTGAGGTCTGGATATGGTGACGATCGACCAAGCCAAGCAGTATCTGGAAGGCCAGGGGATCGTCCTGCCGGATTTCGTCCTGACTGCGCTCGTCGCCCAGGCAAACAGCATCCAGGAATGTCTGGATGAGCATTACACGCCGGAAACGGCCCTGCTGATCCAGTTGTACCTGCTGAGCCTGATGGGCCTAGGGCAGGGGGATCGCTACATCAGCAGCCAGACGGCGCCCAGCGGGGCGTCGCGCTCGTTCCGGTATCAGGGATTCGCCGACCGATGGAGCGGCGCGCTGTCGCTGCTACGCGGCCTGGACAAGTACGGGTGCGCTTCCGAGCTGATCCCGCCTGATCCGACCAAGAAGGCGTTTGCGGGCATGTGGATCGCCAAGGGCGGGTGCCAAGAATGAGCGCTACCGCCAACTGGAGCTATACGAACATCGCGACGGTGCGGCCGTTCGTGTCGATCGACATGATGACCGGCGAAACGGTATACGGCCCTGAGTTCGATATCGCCTGCACCTGGACGGCAGAAAGCAAGATGGAGCGCGAGTCGGGCGGGCAGAGTGGGGCGCGCGGGGCGGAGTTCCTGTCGCAGCACATCATCTTCACCGAAGACAAGCGCCCGAAGTACCTGGATCAGATCAGCTTTGACGGTTCGAACGGCTGGGAAGAGATCCGTTCGGTGACGAATTGGGATATGTCCTTCTTCGGCGAAGAGCCGGATTTCAAGTTGGTGACCTGACGTGCCGGTCAAGGGCATCGAGCGCGTCAAGCGCGGCTTTCGCATCGCAGTGAAGGAGATTGGCGAAGGCAAGACCGAGCGCGCCGTCTACGAGACGCTGTCGCAGGGCTCGGCAATGGCCGCCCAGATTACACCGATCGACTCAAGCAACCTGATCAATAGCCAGTACGCACCACAGATAGACGTGAAGGAAGGAAAGGTGTCCGGCTCGGTCGGTTACACGGCCTCCTATGCGGCGGCGGTTCACGAAGCATCCGGGAAGCTCAAGGGAAAGCCCCGGTCCGACTTCGGCACGACGCGCGCAGGCGTGGGTTTCGGAGGCGGCACAGGCAACGGCAACTACTGGGACCCCAACGCAGAGCCCGAATTCCTTACCAAGGGCTTTGATCAGATCAAGGGCGCGGTGCCGGCCATTCTCAAAAGGATTTACGGTGTTTGACGCCTTCACTGATTGGCTCAAAGCGGTTGTGGGCGACGGATACCAGTACAGCCGCGGGATGTGGGTAGATAGCCCATCCGTCAGCGGCGTGTTCATTTGCGCAGTTCAGCAAATGGGTGGATCCGCTCCGAATGTCGAAGACCGCGTTATCCGCTTCAAAGTGATCCTGCTAGGCCCGCGAGACGGGCGCAAGCATGTCGTCGCTATCGAACAAACCATGGAATCACTGGCCCAGGCCGCATTAGGCGATTCGTCGCCCTGCGGCGCTGCGTCCGTGCGCGCGGTCGGCGAAGCCGTCGGCCCCGGCTACACGAGCGAGAACCGACCCTGGTACTCGCTTGATTTTGAGGTGAGATGCTGATGGAGATTGACATCACATGTTGGGGCGATGCCGTGAAGCGGTTCGTCATTGTTCCCGACCAACCATGCGGACATTACGCAATCTCGGCAAGTTTTTCTCTATTCGACATTCCTGCGATTCAGTTCCGTTGCGACACATGCGGATGCCAGCTCAGCCGATTCGAATACGAAGCACTTCTCAGACGAGGAACAAATGAATCTGGTGACACTTGAACTGCACCGCAACCTTCTGCGGGCGCTGAAAGCGGCAATCGCTGCATGGGAGCGGTGGCTCCAGGCCCAAGAGGGCGCTAAGAAGTAACGCATTATCAGTACCGGGCACGCAGGTCAGGCACGCATTAGCCCCCCTGACAAAACGGCCTCCCCGGATCAATTCACTTGATCTAAGGAGGCCACTAATGGCTACTTGCAAGAACCAGAAGTATGTTGGCCGTGACGTGGTCCTGGAATACCACATCGGCTGCGGCGACCAACTGCCCGCTGAAACCGACTGGAAGCGCTTTGCCGCTCTCCGCACGAAGGAATTCACCCTGGAATGGGAAACCGCCGATACCACGGCTGACGACTCGGTCGGGGCTCTGCGCGAGAACATCGCCACCTTCCAGACGCTCAGCATTTCCGGCGACGGCACGGCCAAGGCGTCCGGGACCGGCTCGGAAAATCTGATCGAGATCACGAAACACGTTGCGCGACCCGATGCCACCGGCGGCCAGCCTGTGGCTTGGATGCGCATGACGTTTCCGGATCTGACGTTCACGGCGTTCATGCTGGTGTCGAACATGAGCCGCAGCGCTCCGTTTGACGACGTAGTGACGTTCAGCCTGGAAGCGAGCGCCACGGGCAGCGACTACGGCCTGATCGTCGAAGACACGCCCAACCCGGACGCCGCGGATCCGACGAGCGTGGAGGTCATCCCGTCCACCCTGAGCCTGACGGTGGGTGAGTCGTTCGACGCGGAAGGCATCGTCCTGCCGGTCGGTGCGCCGCAAGGTCTGCGCTGGACGTCGTCCAACCCCGCAATGGCAACCGTCAACCAGGTTACTGGCCAGATCCTGGCCGTTTCGGCCGGCGCGGTCACGATCACCGCGGCATCCAGCGTGGCGCCGGCAGTGACCAACACGATTGCTCTGACCGTTGTGCCGTTGGTGCAAGCTATCAATGTGTCGCCCACTTCGGTATCGGTTGACGAAGGTGCGACGCAGGCCCTGACGGCCTCCGTTTCGCCGTCCGGGGCTGCTTCGGGCTTGGTGTACGAAAGCGCGGCGCCGGCCGTTGCTACCGTCAGCAATGTCGGCCTGGTCACTGGCGTGACTGAAGGCACCACCACCGTCAAGATCACCAGCGCGGCGCGCCCGTCGGTGAGCGTGACCGTTCCGGTGACCGTCACGGCGCCCTAACCCATGATCCTGACCGAAATTGGCGAAGTCGGCGTGTACGCGGGGGAGCGGGTGGTGCGTCTACGCCCCTCCTTGTACGCGATGTCTCGGCTGGGGGATCCGGTCGAGATAGTCGAAACCTTCGCCACGGTCATGGGTGGGGCAGAGGATGACGCCCAGGCGAGCCGGTTGTTTCAGGCGGCTCTGGGCGTCATTTATGCATGTGCGGTTGATGACGTCGACCCGTCGTCATTGTTTGGGACGTACGAGACCACTTCCGGGGCGCTTAAATACGTGCCAGGCGTGGCTCCGGCAGAGCATGTGGTTCCGCTTGCGCGCTGCCTGTTGAAGCACGGCGTTACGGGCGCATTGCCCCCGATGCCAAGGCGGCCGGGTGACGACGAGCCAGTGTATGTGAAGGAGTTTTTGGCCAGGGACCATGTGGCCACTGCTATGGCCCATCTAGGCGTGTCGGAGCGGGACGCCTGGAATCTGACGATGACGGGGTTGGTCGGCGCATTGCGGGCTAAGTTTCCGCCGGCCGAAAGCAATGCACCTGGCGCAAGGGCGCCAACGAAAGAGGAACACAACGCCACGATGGCGTGGTTCGACAAGATCGAAGCAAAGCGAAAGGCAGCTAAAGGGGTTCACTGATGGCAGGCGGAATGAATGTCGGGTCGATCTACTACGAGGTAGAAGCCGACACGTCGAAGCTCGTCAATAGCTCCACCAACGTCGATTCGGCGCTGGACAAGATGAACAAGCGCTTTGGCCAAACGGATAAGGCGGCCAACCAGGCGCAGTTCCAAATGACCCAGACGGCTGCGGCCGTCAAGGGTTTGGGACGCGAGGCATCTGTTTCGTCGTCTGCGCTCAAGGGATTCTCTGGCGTATTGGCGGGGCTTATCTCGCTTCAAGGCGTGTCCAGCCTGATCCAGATGGCCGAGGCGTACAACGAAATGGCCGAGCGGGTTCAGATGGCCACATCGAACACCGCCGAGTTCAACATGGTGCAGACGCGCCTGTTGGATACCGCGAACAAGACGTATCGCTCGCTGTCCGAAGCGCAAGAGGTATTCGTTCGTACGTCGGCCTCGCTTAAGGCGATGGGTTACGAAACGGAATCGGCGCTTGATGTGACCGACTCACTTTCCTACTCGTTCGTGAAGAACGCGACGAGCGTGGACCGGGCGCGCGGGGCGACGGACGCATTCAGCAAGGTACTCAATAAAGGCAAGGTTGAAGCCGACGCCTGGGAAACGATCCTTGCGGCCATACCCACCGTCATTGACGATGTGGCCGCCGCGTCGGGCCGTAGTGCACAGGAAATCCGCCAGATGGGCGTCAGCGGCGAGTTGACCGCGCGCATGCTGACCGAAGGGTTGCGCAAGTCACTGGACGATAACAAGGCCGCCGCGGATGGCATGGCCACCACGGTCAAGGACGCATTCACGGCGCTGCGCAACAACCTGTCGGCCATCGTTGGCGAAGCGAACAAGTCCAGCGGCGCCACGCAACTGCTTTCCAAGGCCATGCTTGGGCTCGCCAATAACCTGCAAACGGTTATCACGGGGCTGACCATTCTTGGCGCCGGCGCCCTGGCGAAATTGCTGGCCAACATGGCCGCGAGCACCATTGAATCGGCCAAGGCCTCGCTTGCCGCGCGCGCCCAGGCCGCCGCCGCGCTGGCCGCCGCAGTTGCCAATGAGCGCGCCGCCGCTGCCGCCGCTGGCCACGCCGCCGCGCAAGTCCGTCTTGGCGGTTCTCTCGCCGCGTCCACCGCTGCTGCCAATGCGCACCGCGTGGCGCAGACCGCCCTTGCCGGTGCGCAACGTGCCGCGACTGCGGCCGGCTCTGGCATGTTGGCGCTGCTAGGCGGCCCGGCCGGCCTCATTGGTCTGGTTGCCAGCGTGGCTACCGGTGTGCTGCTGTTCGGCGACAACGCCAAGCGCGCCGCACCCAACGTAGAAGAGTTGGCCACGGCGGTGGACAACCTCACGCAAGCGCAGCTTGAGCTTCGCCGCGTCCAGGTCGGTGATGCGATCGAGCAGATTGAGAAAGAGGCGCGCGACTCGTCCCGCATGGTGTCCAGCCTGACCAAAGACATCATTGATCTGAAGAAGGCGCAGGGGCAAGGCGTCAACATCAGCAATGATGACCTAGGTAACGCCAACAAGTCGCTAGTCGAGCAAAAGGCCAATCTAGACGAAGTCAACACGCGGCTGCAAAAGCTCTACGAATTGCAGGACAAGCTGGCCAACCAGAAGCCGCGCGAGCGCGTTGAAGGTGGCGCACCGTCCGCGCCCGCCGCCGACCCTGAAGTTGCCAAGCGGCTGCAAGGCATGCGGGATGAGATCGCGCTTGCCAAGCTGACCGGAGAGGCCCGCGCGCGCCTGCAAGCGATTCAGAAGTTGGGCGTCAATGCCACCAAGCCGGAGCGTGAAGAGGCTGAGAAGCTGGCGACCACGCTGTACCAGTTGGAGCAAGCTCAAAAGGCTGGCGGCGATGCCACGAAGAAATCCAACGAGGCCAACAAGGAGAATCAAAAAACCATTGAGTCGCTGACAACCACGCTATATCAAGCGGGGCTTGCCGGCGAAGAGTTGGCAATCGCAAAGGCGAAGGCCGCGCTCAATGAGTTTGCCACGCCTGAGCAAGTGGCCGAAGTGGAACGACTCGCGCGCGCCATCTCGCAAGTGTCGCAAGCCGAAGAAAACCGCAAGCTTCTGGGCCACGCAGACCCAATTGCCGGCGCTCAAATGGAGTTCCAGGCCCAGATCGAGAACCTCCGAAAGCTGAACGAAGCGAAGCTTCTGGAAGATCAGCGCTATCTAGAGCTGAAAGCGCAAGCCGAGACTGCCTATGACGAACGGTCGCGTGTACTGCAAGAAGAGAACTTCCGCCGTCAGTCGGGATGGAACGAGCTTCTCATGTCCAGCTTGGACCAGTTGGGCGCTACAGCAACTGATACGCTCGTCGGAATTGCGACTGGCGCTACCAACGGTGAGGATGCAGTCAAGGCACTGGCGGGCGCCATCCTGAAGCAAGGCGTTAGCGCACTCGTTCAGATGGGCTTGCAGTACGTCAAAAATCTGATCATGGGCCAGACGGCCACCGCGGCGGCGACGGCGGCCGGCACAGCGGCGGCCGCCACACTGGCTACGGCTTGGGCTATACCCGCCGCTTTCGCATCGCTCGCGTCGTTTGGCGCCAACTCAGCGCCTGCCATGGCGGGCATCGGCGCAACGGTCGGCCTGGCCGAAGGCTTGGCCCTGGTCGGCGGTGGCGGTCGACAGTACGGCGGGGGAGTAGATGCCGCGAAGATGTACCGCATCAACGAGAACGGCGCGCCCGAGGTCTTTAACGCAGCCAACGGCCAGCAATTCATGCTGCCCAACCGACGCGGCGAAGTCGTCAGCAACAAGGATGCTACGGGCGGCAGCGGCTCGATCCCTGGCGTGACGATAAATCTGATTGAGAATCGGGACCGCGCCGGCCAAGTTTCCCAAAGCCGAGATGGCGATGGCAACTTGACGGCGGACCTGTTCGTTGCCGATATACAAGGCGGGGGTGAGATGTCTCAAACTCTGGAATCCACATACGGCCTTAAGCGCCAAGGTCGGTAAAAATGGAAACCTCGATCGACTACCCCGCAGAGCTTCCCGCGCCCCTGTGGGCACCGAATCAGTATGCGGTCACGTCCCCCAATCAACGCACGACAATGGATTCCGGCCGCGCTCGGCAACGCCGGAAATTCAGTTCTGTGCCGGTGATGCGCTCGGCCACGTGGGTTATGACGAGCGCACAAGCCCGGCTGTTCGAGCTTTGGTACAAGGCGACGCTCAAAGACGGAACTGAGTGGTTCAACATCTATCTACGGCATCCCATCGGCTATGCGGTGCGGGTGTGCCGCATTTCTGGCGTCTACAACGGCCCGATAGCCTGGGGCGCAGATCGCTGGCAGTTCTCTGCAACCTTGGAAGTGTGGGAACGTCCGCTGCTTCCTGATGAGTGGGCAAGTCTTCCGAGTTTCGTGGTGAATCCGGAGATTTTTGATCTGGCGATGAACCGGGAGTGGCCGAAAGCATGAGCACCCTTGCCGAAGTCTACGCAAGCGCGCCCGCTGGCGAGTTGATCATCTCCACGCTGGAAATCAGCGTGGCTGGCCAGACTCCGATTCGAATCTGCGATGGTTTTGAAAACCAGCTTTTGGGTGTGTCTGGCTCGTTCGTCATGTTCGAAGCGGGCTCGCTTTCCGTTGCGCTCCCCGCGAAGAACAACACGGGGCGTCAGACGCTGAATTTTGGTGTCGCCGGCGTATCGGCCATCGTTGATCGCTACTTCGATCTTGCGGAAGAGTCAGGGCAGCCTGTGCAGGTCATCTACCGCGAGTATCTGGAAAGCGATAAAAGCCAGCCAGCCCGAAAGCCGTATGTCATGGAATTGCTGGGCGGCACGATTGAGGGCGATGAGGCGACGTTGAGCGCAGCGTTCTTTGACCTATTGAATCTGCGGTGGTCTCGCCAGTTGTACACGGCGACCAATGCACCAGGTATCAAATACCTATGAGCCTGCAACGTTACCTCGCCACGCGGTACGTCGCCGGCGGACGAGGTCCCACTGAATTCGACTGCTGGGGGCTAACTCGCGTGGCCCGCGTGGAGTTGTTTGGCGGTGTCATGTTGCCCAGTTGTGCCGACGCCAAGCCCGGGCTGATGCCCGTCATTACGCGAGAGGTCGCACGAGTGGCGCAAGCCCATTCTTTGGTGCCAGCAGAGCGACCACAGCCGGGCCACGTGGCCACCGCTTGGCATGGCCGCGTATGCGTTCATGTTGGGCTCGTTATCCGAGATCAAGAAGGCGTTCTCAGAATCTTGGAAACCGACGAGCCGACCGGGCCGTGCCTTACTCGGGTTCGTCATTTCGAACAGCGATATTCAAGGGTTGTTTACTATGCGGATTGACATCTACTCTGCCCCCGAGTTGGAAACGCGGCTGGAGTCGATAGATTGGGCCGGCACGTTTGAGCAATACCTGGACGCCACGATTCCGACCTGGCGCGACATGGAAGTTCAGCGCTTCGCGGCTTACCTTGATGGAGTCAAGTGGCCGCAAGACCGGTGGGGCGAAACGCTGGCGCCGGGCGCTGTGGTGCGCGTGAACACGATTCCGATGGGCGGTCTGTTCAAGATCATCGACCCGATCTTGTCAAAGCTGTTGAACGTGTTCCGGGGCAAGCGCCCCGTGACGAATCGCGAGACGCCGGAATCGCGAAACCTGGAAGCGGCAGACGGGAAAGCCAACACCGCCAAACTTGGCAGTGTGGTTGCCGAGCCAGCCGGCCGGTATCGACGGTACGTGGACTATCTCACACCGCCGCGCCGGTACTTCGTGAACAAGCGAGAACAATGGCTGGTCTTTCTGGCCAACGTCGGACCCGGTTACTACCAAATCGCGGATGCGGACGTGCGCGTCGGGTCTACGCCATTTAGCGCGCTTGGGGATGACGCCGCCTACGGGATCTATCCTCCGGGCACAAACTTGTCCGGGCAGGTGGCCGCGCAGATATGGCACACGGTAACGGAAGTGGGCGGCACCTCGTCAGGCTCCGCAGGCCTGGAGCTGACGACGGATCTAGCGAATCGGGACAACACCGACCCCGCCTCCTATTCGCTGAGCGGCGCCACCATCACGCGCAGCGGCGGTGAATACCCGAGCGGCTGGGGTGTGAGCACTGTGGTGGCTATCGAGTACGTGCGACCGTACGACATTGTCGACCATGCCGTTGATCCTACAGAATTTGATCCGGGCTACGTGATCAGCCGCTTTAGAGGCTACTTTGGCCATATGCCTAGCGTCGCTGTCGGTGATGTGTTCCAAGTGGGTGCGTTCGGGTCTAACGTGGAGTGGCGAGTAAAGACGATTGTCGCGTCTCCGGGTTCCGGAATTTATACGCTGGAGTTCGAGGAGGATGCCGAGACATTCACGCCCATTCGTGTGGCGCCAGGCTCAGGTGTTTCGTACATTTTTGGTTCGGACGTTGCGCGCACCATAACCGGCTTTGACCCCGTTAGCATCACGGTGTCTCCTGGTGTATTCGAGACGGGTTCGGCGTCCGTGCGACTGCGGTTTGCTGGCGGGTCGGTGTATGGGGAGTGGACGAACGAATTTATCGCTACCCCGGACGGCGCCGTCACCAGCACGTTGGAGCTTGATGTCTTTTTCCCCAATGGGCTGTGCTTTTTGTCCGATGGCGGAGACGTAGAGTCACGCTCGGTCAGCGTCGAGTACCAATACCGTAACGTGGCTGGCGGCCCGCGGGTGACGGTGGCGCGTACTTTTTCCGATGCCACTGTGGACCAAATCGGATTCACCGAGCAATTCGCCATTGCGCCCATGGTGCCGGCGGTTCGCATGCGCCGCGTGGGCGCGCAGTCCACCAGCACTCAGGCCCAGGACAAATGCCAGTGGTACGGCCTCAAGGCGCGCATGCCTGATTATTGGGTATATCCAGACTGGACGACCATAAGCGTGATGCTGCGCAGCGGCGGCAAGCTGGCGGCTCAGAGTGAGAACCAAATCAACGTCATCCCCGTACGTGTACTGCCGACGCTACTACCGGACGGCACCTGGTCATCGCCCACGCCCACGCGCGACATTACGGCTTTCGCGCGCTACATACTTCAATCGGCCGGTGTGGGCGACGAGGCTATTGACATTGAAGAATGGCTACGCCTTGACGCCATTTGGAAAGCGCGGGGAGACACGCTGGATTTCGTGTTTGATGCCACGACGGTGAAGGAAGCGCTCGATACGACCTTCGGCGCCGGCATGGCTGAATTTACGTGCGGCGATGGCCTGGTCCGGCCCGTGCGGGAGGATGTGAAGCCCGCTAATGAAGAATTTCAACAATCATACGGACCCTTCAACATGAAAGGGCCGCTGCGCCGCAATCGCTCCACCCATTCAGAGATCACCGATTACGACGGAGTTGATGTCGAGTACGTGAATGCCGAAACGTGGGTGCGGGAGACGGTGCAGTGCCGTTTGCCTGGCGACTTGGGCGCCAAGGTCCAAAAGATAACTCTGGATGGGGTAACGGATCGTACCCGCGCTTGGCGTATCGGCATGCGTAGGCGGGCGGCTCTCTATTACCGCAAGAGTGACTACAGCTTTAACACTGAGCTGGACGCCCTCAACAGCGAGTATATGGGCTATGTGGGGCTGTTTGGATATGGCCGCACCGGCTTGCTTGTTGGCATTGAGTCTGATGGCGCCGGCGGTGCGATTCTGGAAAGCAGCGAGCCCATCACCTGGAATTCCTCGGAGGGCCCGCATGTGGTCGCCTATCGCCGCCTAGATGGGTCGTTTGCAGGGCCGTTCACGGCATCAGAAGGCGTCGACGAATATCACATACGCGCCACGGTTCCCGAGCCCTGGCCGTCCATATCGCTTAGCCATGAGCCACCGCACTTGTACTTTGGCCCACTCTCGTCATTCTGCTTCCCCGCTCTAATTTCCGGCGTCCTGCCACGCGGTGATTTCGAGGTGGCAGTGACGGCGGTGAACTACGACCAGCGGGTCTATTCGTTCGATAACGCTTTTCCCCCAGCATAAGAAACACCGAAACAAACAAAGCCCCTCTGAAGGGGCTTTTTTTATTGGGCCAAAGTATGACCACCTACAAAACTGGCAATCCGGTTCCTAGCACTGATGTGCGTGACCTTTTCGACAATACCGAGAACCTGGACGAAGCGGTCAATACGACCTCCACTACCTGGATCGACCGTCTCGGTAATGTCCGCTTGAGCATGGCGGGCATGTCCTCGGCTGCCGGTGATGCAACGATTGCGATTGAGGCGGCCCAGGATGCTCTAGAGGCATCCCAAAACGCAGCCCAGCAGGCGCTACGAGCCCAAGAGGCGGCCGATGCCGCCACTATCAGCGGGAACGTTTTCCCAAATACAGCGGATGGTATTGCGGGCACTGTCAATGGAGAGTACTTCTCCGTACCATCGTCTGATACCGATGGATTCCTTGACCTCTATTTCCATAACGCGGGAAGTGCTGTTTACGTAGACACATACCCAAATAAGAACGCACTTGCCGCCACGCGTAAGAATGGGTTCGTCTTTACGGGGAAGATCACCAAAGCTGTTTTCAATCCCAGCACCAGCGAGTGGACCGTCAGTCACACACGATTGCAGTTCGATTTGGGCGCTGGTAAGGGCTTTGTCCGTGTGGCGGCCGCCTCTGACGTGGTGATCCCGAACGGTCGGGCGCTTATCGCAGATCTCCGTACCGCTGACGGTACGACCGGCCCGACGGTTGCGGGCGAGGTAACCGCTTACGATATTTCCAGTATCAATAATGGCCTTGGAGCATTTGTCGATGATTTGCGGATTCCGCTTTTCGTCAATCGAGTGGCCGACGGCGCGACGAACAAGGGCGGCATGCTGGCAGAACGGCCGATAGACTACGGGAACGGCCCCATTTGGTTTAAGTCCGCTGCATCCACGTCTATCTCCTACGACGACACGACACGGCAACTGGCTTGGGACGGCGGCATCTTTTGCCCGATGCTCATCAACGGCAGCACTCGCATTAATCTGCTGGCGCAGACGGTAACGATCCCTGATGCCAACTATCAGATCGTTTGGCTCGATCTTAGCCAGGTGCCGACGCCTAACGGGAATTTTCCGGCCGCCGCCGTAAAGGTGGGTGGGTACAACGAGACGACCGATAACGCATTTAAGAACCTGCCGCATCAGTTGCCGATCTTTTATCGTGAGCGCGCAGGCGTGTACGCGGGCGTAAGGGGGTTTCCCGTCGGGGCTTCTAGTGGCGACGGAATTTCAGCTTTCAGCTTGATGTTTCAGAAATCCGAAAACTTGATTGTTTTTTATTTCGGCAGCTCTTCGGAAAATAAGATTGAACTGGACTTCGCCCGCGAGGTCGTTCCTTTCGACGGCACCAGCCCCAACAGTCAATTGGATAACTGGCGCTTGAAAGGTGGGTGGGAGACGACCGCCGAACACGTCCGAGGCAATCAGATTATCAATACGGGCGAGTGGGAAATGGCGCTCCGAATTTCGGGCGACTCCGATTCCGTGGGTGGTTACCATGGGGATGAATTGCAGCACGATATGCTGCTCTTGGTCGATGGCGTTCCGCTTAGCCAAACCGCTACTGTTTCCCTGCGAGGCGCCCGTGAAGTCCAGGCGCTTCAGAACAGCTATGTGTTTGATGAGAACGTTGAGGCAATCATTGACGCTGGCACCGGCCTGCCGACGAACGCCATTGCGAAGCACTCCAAGCGGTACTTCTTTACGGCCGAGGGGGTACGGGTAGCCCAACGGTTGGAGTGGCTGCAAGACCGTTCGCTGGTATCCGCCTGGGTCGCAATGTTCCCGATTTTGCGAAACCGTGATTCGACTACCGGCCCGCTGATCACCGACGCTGCCATCCGCTCTCGCCTTTTTGAGGTGGAGGACCTGTCAACTTGGGACGAAGGCGGCGCGCTGACCTATACGCCCGTGCAAGACGGGGATTCCGTGACTCTGTGGGGAGCGACGTCCGGGATCAGCGGAAAGGTTCAATTCACACGCACCCCCGACCTGCCGAATCAAAAGGTATACATCAGCACCAACACCAGCGCTTACAACAAGGTGTATTTCAACCTGCGCGGCGACGCGACTGCCGGCGATCCCCTCATTTCCGCATTGACTGCTGATGTGTGGGAGTGGGAGTCGTTCTATCAAATCAATACTGCTAACTAAGAACAGCCCGCTTCGGCGGGATTTTTTACGCCTTTAAGGAGGCAGAGATGGCACGACTCAGTGAAAAAGAAGCGGGCGGGTGGAACGTCCTGGCATTTCTAGACATGCTGGCCGTGTCGGAAGGAACGGACGATGGCCGGCAGCCGACGAAGGACGATGGCTACGACGTGCTTGTGGGTGGGAAGCTCTTTACGGGCTATGACGATCACCCCAACGTGTTGGTCAAGTTGAACGCCAAGCTGTCGTCTACGGCAGCGGGGCGCTACCAGATCCTGTATCGGTATTGGCCGCATTACAAGGCGATGCTGAAGCTGCCTGACTTCAGCCCTCTATCGCAGGACCGCTACGCCATTCAGCAGATCAAGGAGCGCCGTGCCATAGCTGATATCCAGGCCGGGCATTTCGACGAGGCCGTAGCCAAGGTCAGCAACATTTGGGCCTCCTTGCCCGGGGCTGGGTACGGACAGCACGAGCAGAAAATCGAGCGCCTACGCGACGCATACGTGCGCGCTGGCGGAACCATCGCGGGGTAGGGATGCAGGAGAACCTAGGGTATCTGCTAGCCGTGGTTGGATCGGACGCTGTGACCGCAGCAGCGGCCGGCGAGCCCCTGACTATTTCACAGATCGTTGGTTATCTGGTCGCGGCGCTCGTCGGGACGGGGGCCGCGTGGAAGGTCCTGCCGATTCTTATGGCGCGCTTGGCGGTCTCGGCCGCTGGCGCCAAATCAGAGAAGGACGCGATTGAGCGCCTTGAAGGACAGCTTGCTGTAGAGCGGCAAGCCGCCGCAGCAGCCAGAGATTCGGCCAACGAGGCGTACAAGCAGCGCAACGATATCTATCTTGAGTTAGCCAAGTTTCAGGCCCAAGTCGCGGCCCTTAACGAGCGGGCAGAGTATCAGTCGCAAATCATCGCCGACCTTAAGTCGCAGGTGATAGCGTTGAAGGAGGAAATCCGTGGAAAAACTTCATGAATGGTGCTTGTGCCGGCACCCCAAGCTAGCGCGCGCTCTACGCATGGTGTACGCGGTGTTCTTGCTGGTCTGCATTTTCGGGGGAGGGTATTCGCTGGGGAGTTTGGTGACGTGGAATAGCGCCACTCAGGCTCTTGCGCTTCAGGGCGAAGCGAACGCACAGCAACGAGAAGACTACCGCCAGGCGCTGGCTGCTATGTCGGCCACAGTGAGCCGCGCGGCAGGGACGGCAGAGCAGGCCGCAGATAAGGTCGACCGAGCGGCAGACGCGGCGGAAGGGGCAATCAAAGCTGCGAAGGGAGCCGCTACGAAAGCCGGAACAGCGGCGACCAAGGCTACCGCAGCAGCCAAGTCGGCCAGCACGGCAGTCAGGAAGGTGGAAGAAGTACTTGCGCCAGCGCCTGCTGCCCCGGCCCAAGTCCCGGAATGGTTGAACACGCCATGAACCCGCTGCTGCGGGCCGCGCTTCCCTATCTGATCGGTGCCGGGGCGCTGCTGGCCCTGGGCCTTGGTGTGGCTTGGTACGGGTCGCATCGGGAAGCAGAAGGTGTCACGCGCACGCAACTGGAGGCGGCAGCCAATGCCCGCCAGATCGAGGCGCAGTACCGGCGCCAGGAACAGGAACTGGTGGCCGACTACACGAGCCGCCTGGAGAAAGCCCATGAAGCAACCCGCCTATCGAATGCTGAGCGCGACCTTGCTGCTGGTGCTGCTGGCAGCTTGCGGGACGCCATCGCCGCCCAGCGTGCCCGAGCCGCCCAGGCTGCCGCCCGCGCCGGCCTCTCTGAGCAAACCGCTACCCGAGCCTGGGACGTTCTCAAAGCGTGCACGGACGAATATGCAGCGATGGCAAGAGACGCTGACGCAGCAATCGACAAAATGAGGGAGGGCGATGCTTGGGCGAGATCCGTCGCACCGCCTTGACCTTACGCGAATAGCGCTGCGATTCCGGTGAGCTTCCCTGCGTAGGAGGGGAGCATGCTGCCGATTTTCCCGTCCGCGCTAAGAGCCTCCTTAGCCCCTTCAAAGCCGGCAGCGTAATGATCTCTGCACTCGGTCGGCAGGCATTCGAATCCCGCAGCCATTTTTTCTTCAATCAAGCTTTGTGAAAGGATCTGGTCATTGAACGTTTTCGCCATGTTGTAGAACAATTCCGGCGCCCCATGGTGGATGCGTTCAACTTTTCCTAGAAGGGTGTAGGTGTCGATATCTGCGGTCGATAGTTGACCGAAGTGCTTCGAACGATTTTCGACATAGTCTGCCTTTAAGTTCTTATCTGGTGTGTCGAAGTCGCATTTCGCTAGGTCCGGGTTCGCATAAATAAGCATGTCACTCACCATGCTCATTTGGCCTTTCTTTGGCGCGGGGAAAGGATTCAGATCAGAACGAGAGAGCGTCACTAGCTGACGCTGAATGAGCGGTCGCATTCCTAGCATGGACGTCATAGTCGCCCTGCCAGAATGGATAGCGTTACGATAGCCGAGGTAATGCCATTCCGACCCGATGTTGTCGGATGGGTCTATCCCGAGTTGTCCTATCCCCTTGGTCGCCTGCGACCTGAATGCTTCCGAAGTGGCCTTGTTCTTGATGGCGCTGGCAATTTTGTTGATACGCTTCCACCCATACATGCCTTTGTAGACTTCAGCGCCGAAACCGCCAAAGTTAAATACGGCTGCCTTCTTTGCATAAAAGTTGGGTGTGTACAGGAAATCGTATAGGCCGGCGTTCGACAAAACCCATAGGTTTGCAATGTTCTCGACGGAGTTCTTTACGAATTTTTTTGTCTCTTGATCACGAAGACCAAGAGGGAAACCAAATTTCTCGCTCAGCGCTCGGACAACTTCGTAATCGATCTTCTGAGTGGAAGAGATGCCAGTGCAATTAAAAACGCAGAGTTCCCGAGCTGCGGGAGACTTCAGGGCAGAGGCCAACACAACCCTTGAGTCGAATCCACCGGATAGGGCGACCCGAACGCTATTGGCGGATATCTGTGACAGGGTATGTATCAACGAGCTAACCCGCTTTACCGAATCTCGAATTTCCTCTTCGTAGGTTCCTAGCTCATCAATTTTTGGTGTGCCACCGAAAGGAACGGCAACGGCTTTGGACGATAGTAGATTTCCGTTTGCCACTCTCAACGTGGTACCGATGGTGGCGTACTTTATCTGGTCAATTTGGGTTTCATTGCTAAGCAACTGGCCCGCCATGGTGTTGCCCCATGACCGAGCGACGAGGGCTTCTTCGTTCGGAGTGTTGGGCAAACCTAGGTGGCGCCGTATCCTGGTTAGGATGAACATCGAATCCGACACGGCAACCACATCCGATTCGGAAAAGTAGAGCATGGAACAGATGGCGAACGCATCGTTGTTGAAGACGATTTCGCCTTCGTTCCAACTGCAGTGGATGTAGCAACCTTCGAGTTGGTGGCGCGAGGCGCTAGTTGTTGCGGCATTGTGCAATTTCTTGCCATGCGCCCCGAAAATTACAGCCTTGTTCGCATGGTCTACCGCATGGCCCTTAAAGAAGAATCGGTCGGCGGCATAAACGTCTTCCGTAGCACCCTTCGATACGACTACAAGGAACGTGTTCTCGGTCAACTTGGTAGTCGAGATTTCGCTCGGATCGGTGCAATAGGCCTTTAGCCAACTCTGAATTTTCAAGAGTTTGGGGCGCTTTACTACCACAGCTACGTAATTTGACATTGCTCTGCTTGTTCGTTGCGCGAACGCCCCTATGCCCAGTAGGTAGGCGCGCCGCAGTGGGCTGCCAAGTATAGCTAGTCCCAGCCCCCCCGCACGGCCTGATGAAGTGTTTCTTTCTGGGCGCCGAACTTCTTAAGCAGCAGTTCGGCGTCTTTCAGGGTCTGATAGTGGCTGCACATCGAGGGCCTTTGCGTTAGAAGAGACCTTTGGAGAACCGCATAGAACCGTAGCAGAAATTGGCAAACAGTTCTAACGCCAATAAAAAAGACCCGAGCAAAATCAAGTTGTTAGCTTGATTCCCCCCGGGCCTTCTAAGCCCGGGGTCGGGGGTTCGAGCCCCTCCTGCCGCGCCAGAATATGTAGTAAATACAAGTACTTACTGGGTTTCGAAATTCGCTAGCAGGTTAATCATTAGAATAAAAATGCCTGCGTTAGAATTTTACTCGGTTGCCGTAGCCCGTTTCACCAGTCGCCTATCGTAGTGTTTGTGGGTTGTGGACGGGTCAGCATGGGCAGCGAAATCGTAGGCGTCATGGTCCCGATTCGCGATCTTCTGGGTAATCGCTGCCGGACGAATATCCTGTAGGGTGAAGTACTGGGGGTGGGCCGTAAGTGTCTCCTCCTTCACTCCCTCATCGAACGTCAGAAGCCAGGCCAATTGAGCGTCCTTCCAACTGGAAGCCCACCCGTGCCGCGTGTATGCCTCCGATCTCTTCGTGGGCGCAAATAGATACGGACTGGCGTTTTGTCGGTCCAATGCGCGAGCGACGACAACACGAAGCCGCGTCGACCATTCCCGGATCTTCAGCACTTCCATCTGCCCCTTCTTTCGCTTGCTCGAAAGAACGGTAACGCCGCCCTCCGTCAAGCCGGTTTTGAGAAATGGGCGCGTTTCCGATGAGCGAAATCCCGTTAAGTACGTGAACATGGCCGCGCAGCCCATGACGCGGTAATTCTCGCGCTGCTTCACCGACCAGAGATAGAACCGCAGGACCTGGCGCCGGGAAATAACCTTTGCTTTAGTGGTGGAGCGGTTCTTCATCATATTGGTGAACGGGTTCGCTGGCAGAAGGCCCCAACGGACGCCGTAGTGGCAGATGACCGAAAGCTGGCTGATCTCCTTGTTTGCCTTCACAGGTGCGCCGGCTGCCGCCCGATCTTCAAGGTACTGGTAGCCGTGCTGTGTGGTCAGATCGGCAGGGCTCATGCGTCCAAAGAACTTTGTCAGGTTCGCGTACATCGCTTTCCGGGTCTTCTTCCCGTCTACTGATTGATCCTCGTAGTACGTCGGATCTTCCTTAAGTTCAAACCGCTCAATCATCTCTGAAACGGCGCCAGCGACAACGACGCCTTGCTGGATCTCGACCGCTAGCTTGGCCGCGAGTCGTTCAGCGTCGTAGCGCGCGGCGCGGTCCCCGAGGACGGCCGAGGCGAGTGTTTCGCTTCGCCCGTCCATGTGCTTATAGATCCAGCTAATGCGCTGCTTGCCGACGCGCTTGTACAGCCTTGCTATCCCGGTCTTCTCCCACGCGGGTGAAGGCTTCGCGGTTCGGGGCGGACGTGGGACCGGCTTTTTGCTGGCCATCTGCTACTCCAAGTTTCTTATCTCGGTATGCCCGCAGTACGCGCGGGACGCCATTTTTGCCCAGCACGTAGCGCCATCCATGGCGACTGAGCCAGCGCGCCATGATCGCCCTTTGATTAGGCTGGCACTCAACCAGTTCAGCCAGCTCGGACGCCGATAGATAGTCGTTCATCTGAACCTCCAAAACGAAGCCCGCGCTAGGCGGGCTGTTTCATCCAATTCTTGCGGGTGGTTCTGAGCATCTGCTCAATAACGTCAGTCACTACGGGTCTTTCCTATTTCTGCTGCTGCACGAACGATGGCGCGGCGGCTGGCTGCGTATGGGTCGGATACTTCAGCTTCCCGGCACTCCCTCAGTCCAGTCCAGGCATGGGCGAAGCCGAACATGCACGCAAAGCGAATGCTGAGCTTCACTGCCAGGCGCAGCGCATCGCCGTCGTCGGTGAGCGGGTTCCACGATTCCTCGCTCCTGCTACCCGGCTCGGACGCTTGCATCAGACTGCCCCCGTCAACCTTGACCCAGTGGTATTCGAGTCCAGCCGCCTTCGCCGCCAGTTCCAGCAATTCACGATCTGTCATCTTCCTTCTCCGGATTAGCCTTCACCCAAGCCCTGGCCCAGCGCTCCATCAGTACGCCGGTATGCGTCCAGTTCTCGCCATGCCGAAAGATGAGATGCCACGCTACCGCTGGTGAGGTCTTTGACCAGTCCTGCGTGTCGTCTATATCGATCTCGGGTAGCTCGTCGCTTTGCTGAAAGCCGATCCGCGCCAGTGCTACCAACTTATCCCGCTCGGCTCGCGACAGGGTGACCGCTTCGCCAAACGGCTTGCAGCACGTAGGACGCTGTGCGATGGCTTCGATTTCCTCTTGCGTCATGTTGACTCCATTTATGAGACATTGCGGCGCCCGATGCGCCATATCTGCTACATCTACGCCAACCTGCCCAACCTCGTTGCCCCCCGTGCAGGCGTAGATGTGATTGCTCGCCCGGGGACAGCGCTTATTCCCGCATACCGGGCAGAGCACCATCCTCATATCCCCGAACGACACGGGGCGGCAGGTGGCGCACCAGCACGGATCAGCCACGTCCGCCTCCGTCCGTGCGGGGGTGCAAGACGCGGAACTCCACTACCCAGACCCAAGGGTTGTCCTGCCAGGCATCGGCCCCGTTGATTTCCTCCCAGAGGTTGCGGAAGGCCCCAACGTGGTTCAGAACGCCGCCGCCAGGGCTTCGGTCAAGAATCCCGCTTTCCTTGGCCGCGCCAGCCGTCCACACACCTTCGGCCATGGCGTCGGCTTGGCTGATGGCCTGCAACCGCTCCACGCGCACGCCAGTGGTTTCCAGCGCCAGGCGGCACGCGGAGCGCGGCATGTGGATGCTGGGCCTCCAGCGGAAGGGAACGAATTGCTGGCTCTCCGGACTGTAGATGCCGCGCACGCCGTTGCGCACCTCGATGTCATGCTGCCGGTCGTCATCGGCGGCATACCAGACGCGGTCATTCGGGTAGTGGCCCGCGAAATCGCTGCTCCACGTCTCGCGCACCCACAGACGGTCACCGGGCTGGCCGTAGGGACAGGCACGATCAATCACATGCTGCGGTTCCTGCTCCAGCACCAGCGCTCCGGCGTCGTACAGATTGCCAAGGTCCGGGTGCTTTACAGGTTTGGCGATCCGCCGAGTCTGCGTCTTCGTGCCAGCCAACAACGCGCGCACCATCGGCGCGCTGAACAGAATAGGGCGTTCACGCATCGCTATCCCCTTGCTTCTGCGCGGCCGAATGCCGGTCAGCGGTTCCCCACCTGGCCCGGTCGGTGTTGAAACAGTCGGGCGCGCGGCGATTCGGGTGGTTGGGGTCCTTCGATCCGCAGCACAGCCAGTACTTCTGCTGGCCATCCCCCGCACCCTTCGCGCAATCGCCGCCGTCCTTGTCCGCCTGGGTCTGGCATAGATCGGCATAGCCATCATTGGTCGGGCATCCCTTGCTGCCGCAAGACGAGATAACCTTGAGTTCGCAACGCGGGCATTCCACTTCAGGCAGCTTGTTGGCTCGTTCCAGACGTTCACTGCGCACCGCCTCGCTGGCCTGGGGCGCGGCATACTTGGACAGCAACGCACGAGCGAAAGCAATCACGCGGCCGGGGTTTGGCGTCGCCGCCCACAGTGCGCCAATCTCGCGGTCCGTCGGCGCCTCCCCGGCTACAGGGGCGCTTGCCCGTGCGGCGTAGTAGGCGGCGCGAGCATCGTCTTCTTCCTTCTGGCGGCGCTGGATCTCCTTCGATGTCCAGCAAATGCCGTCATCGGCGGGCGCGCGCTTCGGCTCGGCTACAGGGGCGCTTGCCAGGGAGGCAGGCCGACGAGATATCGCACACGCGAGATACCCTTCCTCGTAAGCGTCGATCTCATCTTCTGTAGGCGGCCCCACAGAAACGCGCATGTTGGCCGCCCAGTCGCTCGCCATCTTGCTGGCTTCCTGCTGGAGCGAGCCAAACGCCGACCGCTCATCGCCCGCCTGCACGCCCTCCGCGCGCAGCTTGGACAGCAGGACGTAGGCGCGATCAAAGCCAGCCTCGAAAATTCGCCGGTTGTCGTTGGTGTCCATGACCCAGGCGCGGGCCTTGAAATATTGGTCAGCAGCGGAGTTTCGCTCGCCTTCCTGGATAGCCTGGGCGGCGTTGTTCTCAGTCATTTGAAGGTCACCTCAATTTTTCGTGAAGGCTGCTACTCAGATCGTGCAGCCTGGATGGAGCGCGCGCTTGGCTGTTAGGTACGCGGCATGGGCGAGTTCTGGGGTAGAGAATGTTCCGAGGTAGAACTGTTCTTTATTGGCCTGAATATGGGCTTGCCAACGGGGGCCGCTAGGAGAAACGCCTAGTAGGCCGGACCGGCTATTCTTCTTGGCGCGTCGCAAATTCTGCGTATTGATGCTTCGGTCGACCTCGCGAAGATTGCAGATGCGATTGTTGGCGCGGTTGCCATCAATATGGTCGATCTCACCCTTGGGCCATTCGCCGTAGTGCAAGAGCCACACTAGCCGGTGCGCCATGTAGTGCCTGCGATGGAGGCGAACCTGCCCATAACCTCGCGCGTCCAGCGACCCCGCTTTTCCGCCGGCCTTCACGTTCCTGGCAACGGCCTTGCGCCAGGCCAAGGCTCCAGTAGCCGGGTCGTATGCCAACATCTCCCTTGCTTCATCCGCTGTAAGTGTGCTCATCGCGAGTTCCTTTCCTTGGTGGTGGGCTGGGCGGCGTTTGGCAGCCCCTTGGAGAGTCGCGATTTCCTCGCTTCCGCCAGGTCTTCCTGCAGGTCACGGAAGGGGACGCTGGCGCGGCTGCGCTGGAGCGTGTAGCCCCGTCGCGCCATGAACCAGAGAAAGATGTCGATCACATAGCATTGGCCGGTCACCCAATCGACGCTCCGGGCGTACTCATGTCCATCCACGTTGATGATCTGGTGTATAGCTTTGAAGACTTCCTTTTGGTCGTGGAAGTCGCGCAGCGGCGGCGGCAGGTATTGAAGGCTCTTTAGCCAGGCGGTGGTTTCGTCCATCACGCCTCCTTCCGCTGGGACTGCTGGGCAATGGCGGAGCGGTCCAGGCGTTCGATTTCGGCCAGGATCAGGGCGCCGGCCTTGATCAGTTCACGGCGGCGGTCGCCGGGCTTCCACCAGGCTGCATCCCAGGGCCAGAATTCGGGCGGCTCCGGAATCTCGTAGTCGCCCTGCGGTAAGGCGTAGCAGACTGCGGCGCGCGCTAACTGCTCATCTGCATAAGCATCGTCGTGTTCCGGCGTCCAGCCTTCAGCGCGGATCTGCCGCTGGCGCTCTGCCAGCACGTCGCGCGCGGCATCGGTCAGCGCATTGCCAGCAGCGGGAGCCGAAGCACGCAAGCAGCCGATCTCCTGCAAAAGCTCCTTGAAGGCGACATCGCGGTCCAAGCGTTTGGCGGGGATACTCACTTCCCATTGGCTGGGCGCCCATTCGCATGACACGGTGCTGCCGTCCGAAAGCGTGAACGACACGGAGCCGAAGCCGTTCTTGTGTGCGCGCTTCTCCCCATCCTCCCCCGTCGCTCCGGTGGGTATAGGGTGCGAGGTAGGGGCGGGAACCGGGGCGAGTTGCACGGCGGTGTACGGCGCGCAGTTCGGGAACATTTGCGCCGACTCTGCGGCGGTCTCGCGAGCATCCTCTTCGCAGGTGCAAAGCGTGGCCGCGCCATGCTTATCAACGGCGTACCAGTGGGCGGCGATAGGCTTCCATTCTGTGTTCATGCTCTCAGGCTCCGGGGAAAAAGAATTCCATCGCGCGGCGGCAGATGAATAGGATGGTGCAAATCACGACGGTGAACCCGATAACGAAGCCCGGAAGACCCAGGGCCATTACGAAATTGACTACGGGGTCTTCGTCGTAGTGCGGGGGGTCTTTGGATTCCATTTCGGATCTCCAGGCAATAGAAGGGCAGCCCCGGACAGACGGCGGGGTACGGGGCTGCGGGG
>Ga0247819_10000136_pt1 | contig 44847 bp, 38 predicted proteins | sample 13C_Xylose_Day6_FD_193428 | JGI IMG/M metagenome (GOLD analysis project Ga0247819, IMG submission 193428) | Soil microbial communities from agricultural site in Penn Yan, New York, United States - 13C_Xylose_Day6 | ecosystem: Environmental > Terrestrial > Soil > Agricultural land | place: USA... | reverse complement strand
TCGAAGGACAGCGCGAAGGCGAGCATGCCGCCGGCAAGAAGTGCGGTGCCGATGTTCGGCAGGATGATGTGGCGGAAGGTCTGGAAACCGTCGGCACCCAGGTCCATCGAGGCTTCGATCAGCGAGCCCGATATGCGGCGGAAACGGGCCACCGCATTGTTGTAGACGACGACGATGCAGAAGGTCGCGTGACCGAGCACGATCGTCCAGAAGGAGAATGGCATCTCCGCCATGGAAAAGGCCGAGCGCAGCGCGATGCCGGTGATGATGCCGGGCAGCGCGATCGGCAGGATGACCAGCAGCGAGATCGTCTCGCGGCCGAAGAAGCGGGTCTGGCTGACGGCGGCGGCACAGAGCGTGCCGAGCACCAGGGCGACCGCGGTCGCGATCGAGGCGACCTTGACCGAGAGCGTCAGCGCCGCCCAGACATCCGGCCGGTTCCAGGCAACCGCAAACCATTGTGTCGTCAGCCCCGGCGGCGGGAACTGGTAGCTCTTTTCCTCCGTGGTGAAGGCATAGAGGAAGATCAGCAGGATTGGCACATGCATGAAGGCGAGGCCGGCGGCAGCTGCGATCTTCAGTCCGAGGGGCGAGCGGTTGAGGCGGTCAGAGCGCATCGAAGGCCCCCATGCGTTTGGCCATCCAGAGATAGGCGCCCATGATGACGATCGGCACCACGGTAAAGGCGGCGGCAAGCGGAATGTTGCCGGCAGTGCCCTGCTGGGCATAGACCGCCTGACCGATGAACAGCCGGGAGGAGCCGATGATCTGCGGAATGATGTAATCGCCGAGCGTCAGCGAGAAGGTGAAGATCGAGCCGGCGACGATGCCCGGCAGCGCCAGCGGGAAGAGCACGTGGCGAAAGGTCTGGGCCGGCGTGCCGCCGAGATCGGAGGAGGCCTCGATCAGGTTGGTCGGCACGCGCTCCAGCGCTGCCTGGATCGGCAGGATCATGAACGGCATCCAGACATAGACGAAGACGATGAAGGTGCCGGTGTAGCTGACCGAGAGCGAGTTGCCCCCGACGACGGGAAGCGAGAGCCAGGCATCGAGCACCCACAGAAGATGCAGCTTCGCGAGGAACCAGGTGACGATGCCTTCCTTGGCCAGGATCAGCTTCCAGGCATAGATCTTGACCAGGTAGCTCGACCAGAGCGGCAGCATGACGCCGAGATAGAACAGCACCTTCCATTTTCCCTGCGCGTAGCGCGCCGCGTAATAGGCGATCGGGAAGGCGATGAGCGCCGAGGCGAGCGTCACGATTGCCGCCATTGATACGGTGCGCAGGATGATGTCGAGATTGGTTTCGCTCAGCAGCTGGCGGTAGGTGGCGAAGGTGAACTCGTAATTGATCAGGCCGGAGAAGTCGTCGATCGAGAAGAAGCTCTGCAGCAGGAGAGCAAAGAGCGAGCCGACATAGACGACGCCGAGCCATAAGAGCGGCGGCGCCAGCATGACGACAAGCAGCACATGCGGGTGCTTCCAGAAGAAGTCCGAGAGCCGGCCGGTCGGGCCGCGGCGATCCGGGACTGCGAGATTTTCAGCGACGGCGGTCATGCGTCCTCCATCGGGTGCAGTTCGTCGGCGGCAAAGCTGATAGTGACGGGGCTGCCGATTTGCGGGACGGCGAGCGAGGCGGGGCTTGCAACCGCGATGCGCGCGCCTTCGACGTCGACGACGACGCGGTTGACCGCGCCGAGGAAACTATGGGCCGACACGGTGCCGTTGAGGCTGAGCGCGCCTTCGCGCGGGGCCGACAGCGCGATCGCCTCGGGGCGAAGGCTGGCATAGGAGGATCTGACGCCCAGCCTCTGGCACAGCTTTGCCGGCAAGACGTTTGACGAGCCGACGAAATCGGCGACGAAGCGTGTCTTCGGCTGCTTGTAGACTTCTTCTGGGCTGCCGAGCTGCTGGATGCGGCCGTCGTTGAAGACGGCGATGCGGTCGGCCATCGACAGCGCTTCGCCCTGATCGTGGGTGACGAAGACGAAGGTGATGCCGAGCGATTTTTGCAGGGTCTTCAGTTCCTCCTGCATCTGCTCGCGCAGCTTCAGGTCGAGCGCGCCGAGCGGCTCGTCGAGCAAAAGCACCTTGGGCTTGTTCACCAGCGCGCGGGCGAGCGCCACGCGCTGACGCTGGCCACCCGAGAGCTGGCCGGGGCGGCGGCTGCCATAGTCCGGCAGCTTGACCATGGCGAGCGCATCTGCCGCCGCCTTGCGGCGCTCCTCGCGGCCGACGCCCTTGACCATCAGCCCGTAGGCAACGTTGTCGAGGATCGAGAGATGCGGGAACAGCGCATAGTCCTGGAACACGGTGTTGACGCTGCGGCGATAGGGCGGCACGCCCTCCGCGGTTTCGCCGAAGATTTCGATATGACCGCCTGTCGGCTGTTCAAAGCCGGCCATCAGCCTCAGGCAGGTGGTCTTGCCCGAGCCCGAGGGGCCGAGCATGGCGAAGAACTCGCCCTCGGCGACTTCGAGGTCCACACCATCGACCGCGCGTACGGCGCCGAAGTGGCGGGAAACATTGTCGAAAAGAACGGCGGTGGACATCAAATTGCTCCAGGATTCCAGCCCCTCATCCCGCTGCCGCAACCTTCTCCCCGCTCGGGGGGAGAAGGGAACGTGCGGTTGGCGTCTCGCCCAAAGCTCACCCGGCGGGTTTGCCGGGGGCGTTCCCTCTCCCCGCGTGCGGGGAGAGGGTCAGGGTGAGGGGCGATGCTTGCGATATGGTCGTGGCGGCTCAGCGACCGCCGATAACGCCGATGTAGTCGGAGACCCAGCGGTGGTAAGGCACACATTCGCCCTGGCTTGCGCATTTCGTCACCGGCGTCTTCCAGAACTTGACCTTGTCGAAGTCCTCGTAGCCGTTGGTCTTGCAGCCGGCGTCGGTCAGAAGGTCATTGCCCTTGCAGGCTGCGCCGACGGACGGGTTGGCGCCGAACCAGGCAGAGACGTCGCCCTGGACCTTTGGCGACAGCGAATGCTCCATCCACATATAGGCGCAGTTCGGATGGGCGCTTTCGGCGTGCAGCATGGTGGTGTCAGCCCATCCGGTGACCCCTTCTTCCGGGATGGTTGAGGCGATCGGCAGCTTTTCGGCTTCCATCAGGTTGACCTGGAACGGCCAGGAGCCGGAGGCGACGACGCCTTCGTTCTTGAAGTCGTCGATCTGGATCATCGCATCGTGCCAGTAGCGGCCGACGAGCGTGCGCTGGGTGCGCAGCAGATCGAGCGCTGCCTTGTACTGGTCTTCGTTGAGTTCGTAGGGATCCTTGATGCCGAGCTCGGGCTTGTGCTTGATCAGGTAGTTGGCGGCGTCGGCGACATGGATCGGGCCGTCATAGGCCTGGACACGGCCCTTGTTGGACTTGCCGTCGGGCAGGTTCATTTCCTCGAAGACGACGTTCCAGCTCTTCGGCGCTTCGCCCTTGAAGGCATCCTTGTTGTACATCAGCACGTTCGGACCCCAGACATAGGGAGTGCCGTAGTGAACGCCGTTGACCGTGTGCCAGGGCGCGTTCTGCATGCGCTCGTCGATCGTCTTCCAGCTGGGGATGAGATCGGTGTTGATCGGCTGGACGCGCTTGCCGGCGACGAGCCGCATCGAGGCGTCGCCCGAGGCGGTGACGAGGTCGAAGCCGCCTTCGTTCATCAGCGCCACCATTTCGTCGGAGGTCGCGGCCGTCTTGACGCTGACCTTGCAGCCGGTCTGCTTTTCGAAATCGGTGACCCAGTCGTAGTTCTTGTCGGTCTCGCCGCGCTCGATGTAGCCGGCCCAGGCGACGATCGACAGTTCGCCTTCGCCCTTGCCCAGTTCCTTCAGCGGCTCCTGCGCCAAGGCGGGCGCCACGAGGCCGAGCGACAACGTCAGCGCGGTGCAGGATTTCAGGATCTGCTTCATCTGAATTCTCCCAGTTTTGAGCCGCATTTTACGGCTTCGTTCCCAGATTGAAACGTGCCTTGATTTCTCCGCATTCGCAAATTCATTAATCAGAATGCCGCTATCGGTTTTACCGATATCAGGGCCGTGTCAAGGCTCCAACGTGCCCGGCAAATGCCGAGTAGCTACATGATTTTACTCGTGGTTCTGGATCGCACCGGGATTTTTAGCGCGGCCGGGCGCTGCGAAGCGCTTCGGCTATGCCGACGAAATCGCGGGCCGATTGCGGCAGGCTGGAGCCCTTGCGCCAGACCATGCCGACCTGGACGACGGGCAGGGCGCCGGAGACGTCGCGGCTCTCGATGCGGTCGCCTTCAAGCGACCAGGGGCGGTAGACGAGATCGGGCAGGAGCGCGATGCCGGCGCCAGTCGCCACCAGGCTGCGCACCGCTTCGACCGAGCGGGTGCGGAAGGCGACATGCGGGCGGGCGCCGAGCGCCGACAGCAGCTTGCCGGTGTTCTCCTCGATTTCATCCACCGTCAGCATGATCAGCGGCTCCTTGGCGATATCGCTGATCGAGATGATGTCGGCGCTGACAAGCGGATGGCCGATCGGCAGCCAGAGGCGATAGGGCGAGGTTTCGAGAATCTCAGCCTGCAGCGCCATGCGGTCGCGCAGGTTGGAAATGACCATGACGGCAACGTCGAGTTCGCCGCCGATCAGCAGGTGTTCGAGATATGAGCCGTTGTCCTCGATGGCACTGACATCGACGCCGGGACAGGCGCGGCGATAGCGAGCGAGCAGGTCGGAGAGGACGTAACCGGCAACCAGCGAGGTGACGCCGAGATTGAGCTTGCCGCCGGTTTCCTCGCGGCTGTCGGAAAAACTGCGCCGGGCGTCGGAGACATCGGAGAGGATCTTGGTCGCATGCCGCAGGAACTGATGGCCGTTGTGGGTGATCGAAAGACCGCGCGGATGCCGGTCGAACAGCTCGACGCCGAGGTCCCCTTCAAGCTCCTTGATCGCCTCGGTGATCGAGGATTGCGAGATCGAGAGGTTCTGCGCCGCCCGCGTGATCGAGCCTTGCTCGGCGACGGCGACGAAATACTGCAACTGTCTGAAGGTGAAGGCCATCCGTGCAGTTAATCGTTGTGGAGGCGCGCTTGCAAGCGCTGCCAAGAGATCGTCCCCGACAACGCAACTGCGGCGGGATTTGTCCGGTTATGTCGGTTTCCGGATAGAAGACCGGCGGCCTGCTGCTAGACTTCCGCCGGAGAGATCAGGGAGGCGGACTTTGGATCAGGCTGTATCGAAACCGATGCCGACGGAGGAGGGCATCCTCGCCTTTCACCGGCGCTGCGAAGAATTCTATCCCGCCGATGCGGTCGATGCGTCGATCGAACAGCAGCGCAAATGGTACGATGCGCTCTGCGCAGAGTTCGACGCGCCGTCGCCGGCGGGGCTGACGCGCGAGGACGAGCTTGTCGACGGCCGGATCGGGATCCGGCGCTATCGGCCGGCGAGCGTTTCGACCGACACCCGAATCTACTACATTCACGGCGGCGGTTGGGTCGTCGGCTCGCTCGACAGCCATGACGCCATCTGCGCCGAGCTTGCCGATTTCGCAAGGGCAGAACTGGTGTCGGTTGATTATCGGCTGGCGCCCGACCACGTCTGGCCAGCCGCCTTCGAGGATTGCTACGCGGTCTTGAATTTCCTGGTGGCCGATGGCCGACCGGTGGTGGTCGTCGGCGACAGTGCCGGCGGGAACCTGACCGCAGGCATCGTGTTGAAGGCCCGGGCGGACGGGGTGTCTGGTATCGTCGGGCAGGCGCTGATCTATCCTGGCCTCGGCGGTGACCTGGCTTCCGGTTCCTATCTCGAAATGTCCGATGCGCCGGGACTGACGACTGCCGATACCAGCTACTACCGAAAGATTTTGCAGGCGCCGGCCGACGACCCGTTTGCGGTGCCGCTGGCGGAGAAGGATCTTTCCGGCTTACCGCCGACCTATATCGCTGGTGCCTATTTCGACCCCTTGCGCGATGACGCGCGCCTCTATGCCGCGCGGCTTGCGACGGCCGGCGTCAACGTCACCTTTCGCGAAGAGCCGCAGATGATCCACGCCTGGCTGCGGGCACGGCACATGAGTGAGGGTGCGCGCGAAGGCTTTCGGCGCTTGGCCGAAGGTATTGCGGTGCTTGTCGGAACCGGCTGAACGCTCCAGTTTTCACCGGAGCGCAATTGCGGGCGGAAACGCGCTAGCTCTTCGCCTTGAACACCAGCACCGGATTGGGGCGGAAGCTCTGCGGGAACAGTTTGCGCAGGCTCTCGATCTTCGGCATGTCGTTGTAGACGATGTAGGGATAGGTCGGGTTGCGCGTCAGGAAATCCTGATGGTAGCCCTCCGCGACATAGAAGCCCTTCAGCGGCGCGATCTCGGTGACGATCTCGGTCGGAAAGACGCCTGATTTTCCGAGCTCGGCGACGTAGGCCTCGGCGATCTTCTTCTGCTCCGGCGTGGCAACGAACAGAGCCGAACGATACTGCGTGCCGTGATCCGGCCCCTGATAGTTCAGCTGCGTCGGGTTGTGGCCGACGGAGAAGAAGATCTGCAACAGCTTGCCGTAGCTGACCTGGCTCGGATCGTAGGTCACTTCCACCGATTCCGCGTGGCCGGTGTCGCCATTGCTGACCGCCTCATAGGACGCCGTGTCGCGGCTGCCGCCGGCATAGCCCGAGACAGCGTTGGTCACGCCCTTCACATGCTGGAAGACGCCCTGGACGCCCCAGAAACAACCGCCGGCAAATACCGCCGTTTCCGGACCGCTGGCCGCTTTCTCATCCAGCGACGGCGGGGGAATGGATACGGCCGGTTCGGCGGCGCGGGCTGAGGGCGCAATCGAAAGGGCGGCGCAGATGGCAAGTGCCGGAGCCATCAGCCAGAGATGGTGGTTGATAGCCGGAGCGAACGGCAGAATGTTGCGTGTCGAAGACATGGTTGCTTCCTCTGCCGCGTTCGGGCGGCGGCCGTGTGAACCCATGTTTTTCGCGGACCCGGCCGAATGCAAATCGCAAGAGCGTGCTTCACGGCAATGTGACGATCCGCTACCACTGCATTGGCGACTTGATCCCGCATAGCGGGGACTGTGGAAGGTTAGAGGAGGGGTGATGGCTGGCGAAACGGATTTGACGAAGCTGCTGGCGACGATGGCGCCGGTTCTGTTTCCGCAGACCTATGTCTATTGCACCGTGCCCCATGACGAGGCGCAGCGTTACATGCCGGTGGAGCCGCTTGCCACCTATCGCGAGGACGAGGGGCTGACGCTGATCCTGGAGCGTCATGCTGCCGATGCGGCCGGCCTTTCCTATGGTCCGCTGCTTCGCCGCATCACGCTCAATGTGCATTCGGCGCTTGAGGCGGTCGGGCTGACGGCGGCGGTGGCGACGGCGCTGACGCGGGAGGGCATCAGTGCCAACGTCGTGGCCGCCTATTATCATGACCACATCTTCGTGCCGGAGGCCGATGCCGAGCGTGCGCTCGAGGCGCTGCTGGCATTGAGCCCGGCCTGATCGCCTCGGCGATCACATGAAGCGGATGTCGCGCGGCGGGTTTTCGTAGTCGTCGTGACGACCGTTCTCGTAGATGATCGGTGCCGTGCCGAGTTCCTCGTCGCTGACGCCGTCAACGCAGGCGACGTTGACGGCGTAGAAATGGCCGAGGAAATCCTCGAGATAGCCGCGCGAAAACGGCCGGATGCCGCAGCGGCTGCAGAAGTAGTGATCGACGTCGCCCTCCCGCCAGTTCGAAGGCTCCGCCCGATAGCTCGTCAACGCCTCCTTGCCCCTGGTGATGGCAAACTCGTCGCGCAGCGCGAAGGATTTCTGCATGCGCGTCTTGGCGCAGAAACTGCAATTGCAGCGGCGGATGCCTTCGGCAAGGTCGAGCTGGCATTCGAACTCAACGGTGCCGCAGTGGCAGCTGCCGCGATAGCGCTTTTTCATCGGACGGGCTCCTGTCTTTGGACAGTCGTCGGCTGTCCCTGGTCTTTCGACCGGGGAAACGACGCTGGCGAGTTGAACGTTGATGCGATTTATGTGTTGGCGTCCGTTGTGCGGACGCCGGTTATTATCCGGCTTTGACCGAGGCCTCCGCCTCGTCGGCAATTGCCGGATCGCTGTCGGCGCCGTCACCGGTTGCCTTGCGCAAGAGCAGGAAGGCGAGCAGTGCCGTCAGCAGCGACAGGGCCACGCAGATCGATGCGGTGAAGGCAAACGAATTGGTGAACACGTCGCGGGCGGCATTGAGCAGCCGTTCGGATTGCTCGCCCGGAAGTTGCTCGGCGATGGCGACGGCGCCGCCAAGCGTCTGGCGTGCGGCCTCCACGGTCTCAGTCGGAAGGCCGGTGACGATCACGGCGTCCATGCGGGTGCGATAGGCTGATGTCAGCATGCTGCCGAGCACGGCGATCCCGAGCGCACCGCCGAACTCGAAGCTCGTCTCCGAGATCGCCGATGCAGCGCCGGCGCGCTCCGGCGGGGCGGAGCCGACGATCAGGTCCGTCGTCAGCGTGCCCACTGGCGCAAAGCCGAGGCAGAGAACGACGAGGCCCGTCGTGACGAGCAGCGGACTGCTCGTCGTTTCGACCTGGGTGCAGATCGCAAAGCCGATGGCGGTCAGCACGAAGCCGGCAGCAATCAGGTTCGAGGCGGCATAGCGGGCGGCAAGCGACGGAACCAGGATCGAACCGAGCACCATGGCGACCCCTGTCGGCACCGACCAGAGACCGGCGACGAAGGGCGACAGGCCGAGCACGAGCTGCAGATACTGCGCCACGAACAGGAAGGCGCCAAAGCCGACGAACAGGCCGAGAATATTAACGCCGAGGGCGGCGCTGAAAGCCGGGGTCCTGAACAAGGCGAGGTCGATCAACGGATCGGCAAGCCGGCTCTGGCGCCGGGCAAACAGGATGGCGACGGTCAGCCCGAGCAGGATGAAGAACACGGCGGTGACGTCGAGACCGTCCTCGGCGATGCGCTTCATGCCATAGATTACCGACAGCACGGCAACCAGCGACTGTCCGGCACTGATGAAATCGAGCCGGCCGGCATTCGGATCGCGGAACTCCGGCAGCAGCATGGGACCGAGGATCAGAAGCAGGATCATCACAGGCACCGCGAGCAGGAACACCGAACCCCACCAGAACTGAGACAGCATCAGCCCGCCGACGACAGGGCCGATGGCGCCGCCGGCGGAGAAGCTGGCGATCCAGATGCCGATCGCCAGCGTGCGCTGCTTGTCATCGAGGAACATGTTGCGGATCAGCGACAGCGTCGAGGGCGCCAAGGTTGCTGCTGCGACGCCGAGGACAGCACGTGCGAGGATCAGCGTTTCGGCGCTCCAGGCGAAGGCGGCCAGCACCGAGGCGATGCCGAAGGCGATGGAGCCGATCATCAAGAGCCGGCGCCGGCCGATGCGGTCGCCAAGCGTGCCCATGGTGATCAGAGAGCCCGCCACCATGAAACCGTAGATATCGACGATCCACAGGAGCTGCGAGGCCGATGGCTTCAGCTGCTCGGTCAGTTGCGGCACCGCGAGATTCAGGACCGTCAGGTCCATCGAATAGAGCATGCAGGGCAAGGCGAGGACGGCAAGGCCGATCCACTCCCGCCGCGTGGCCTTCGGGCCCGGTGTGTTGTCCGCGGTGGTCATTGTCTCAGACATCGGAAAGATACTCCTCCAGTCTTTCGAGGCACTCGCCCCAGCCTTCCTGGTGCGAGTCGCGCTCGTCGACGCTGTCGAAGGGGGTCTGGTGGAAGGTCAGACGGGTCTTGCCGCCGACATCGACGAATGAAACGGTGATCAGCGTGTCGGCACCCGGCTTGCCTTCTTCGTCCCAGGCGAAGGTGAAGATGAGTTTCTCCGGCTCGATCACCTCGCGATAGACGCCGCCCATCCAATAGTCGCGCCCTTCCGGCGAACGGATGCAGGCGCGCCAGGCGCCGCCGGGGCGGAAATCCATCGTCAGCGAGTGCGGGCTGAAATCGCGCGGTCCCCACCAGCGCAAGGCATGCTCGGGCGTTGACCATACCCTAAACACCAGGCTGCGCGGCGCATCGAAGATCCTGGTGATTTCGAGGCTCAGTCTGTGTTCGCGCGATGCGTTTTCACTGGTCATTGCCATAACAATTCCTCCCGCAGCCAGCGCTGTCGCTTGGCGCGGCCGTTCTTTAACCTGAAAGTTATTTAACTTGATGGTTAATAACTGGGCGCGCGGGGAATTGTCAAGGCGGCCGAGGCCTGAGATCTGATTTTTGTCAGTTATGCGACAGGGTGCATCGGCCCTTAAGGCGGAGGGGCACGCGGCCGAAAGCTTCGGCGTCACCAAGGCTGCGGGCAAGAATGAGTGCCCCCTGGATGCCGCCGATCACTTCTTCGGCCAGCGCCTGCCGCTCGTTCTCGGCGATACCCTGGCGGCCGAGCGCCTCGGCGAGGGCAGTCCGCCAATCGGCAAAGTATCGGGTGAGCTCGACGGAGAAGCGATCATGGGCGCCGCTGGCGGGCAATGACGCCCATCAGGCAGAGGCGGCGTCCCCGGCGAAAGTAGCTGTCGACGGAGGCAAACATGTCGTCGATCGCAGCCGCCGGCCTTTCGCTGTTGCGCAGCAGGTCGAATATGTTGGTCTGGAACCATAGGGCGATGTCGCCAAGCACCGCCTCGGCCATCTCCTCCTTCCCACCAGGGAAGAAGTGATAGAGGCTGCCCTTGCCGAGCCCGGTCTTCTCGGTGATCAGGTTGAGGCTCGCGCCATCATAGCCGTGTTCGCGAAAGACCTCCGCGAGCGTGGCGATGACGTCCTGGCGCTCGGCGACGACGCGGCTCATGCGGGTTTCCTCGGCAGCGGATACTCGACCTTGCCAAAACGATGAAACAGCGTTCCAACCGCAACCAGCACCAATGAGCCGGTCAGAACGGGGAAAAGCAGGAAGTCGAGGCCGGGGTCGCTGGCAAAGACCACGAGCGGAGTGGCGCCCGCCGGCGGATGGGTGATGCGCAGCGCTGCCATCAGCGCGATCGCAGCACCGACCGCAAGGCCGACCGCCCACCACTCATTGGGGAAGACTGCGCGCATGACGAGGCCGACCAGCGTCGCGATGAAATGTCCACCGACGACATTGGCGGGCTGGGAGAGCGGGCTGCCGGCGACCGAGAAGATCAGCACGCAGCTGGCGCCAAACGGCGCCATCAGAAGCGGTTCGCCGACGATATTGGTGAGCGCGCCGACGGCGGCGATGGCCACGAGGCCACCCATGCCGGCAACGAGGCCGCGGCCGATATGGACGGCAGGTTGGTGGCAATTGAAGAAATGGCGCACGACTGTAACTATCAGTAAAATGTTTACCGATTGGTGCAGTCATACGCTTTTGGAGCCAAGACGGTGTTACATCAGGTCGCGTGCGACCCGCTTGGCAAAGCTCTTCTCGAAGATGGGCGCGTCGTTTTCATAGGCGACGATCTTGGCTTCGGTGATCCAGTCGTCGGCATCGCAGGTGAGAACCGAGGTCGAGACCGTGCGCACCGACCAGCCCTCGCGTTTGGAAATGCAGGTCCAGGTCGAGGTGCCGATCATCGAATGCGGATTGTCGGGAGCGATGGACCAGGTCTCGTCGCGGATGTCCTGCGTCGCGAGCCCGGTATCCGGATGCTCGCTCAAGCCCCCATCCTCGTAGATGCGATAGTGGGTGACGCCGTTGGTCATGTCGCGTTCGACGGTGCGGCTGGTGCTGCCGGCCGTCCGCTCGATGTATTTCGGCAGCGGATCCGGATTTTCCGGCTCCGGCACGACGACCTCGTTGTGCTGGCCGAGCAGCGGAAGGGCAAGCGTCAGGCTCGCTGTGTCGATGGTGAGGCCGGGATCATCAGGCGGCGGCAAAATCATCGGCCAGTAGGACGTCGACAGCGACAGCCGGATGCGGTGGCCGGCGCGCACGCGATAGCCGCAGGCGTCGAGCACCAGTGTGATCCGCGTGCGGCGACCCTTTTCCATTGCCCGCGGTTCGGCATTGCCGTCGCGATGCGCCAGATTGAGCACGCCGAAGGCGATGCGGGTGGCGGTACCATCCGGGTGCACGTCGACGATGCGGGCGACAAGGTTGGCCGTGTCGGCCGGGCAGGTGACATCGACCGAGAGGCTTGGCTGGCCGAGATAGTCTTCAGCCTCCAGCAGCGGCCGCGTTTCGAAGGTCAGCGCTCCGGCATCGTCGATGCGCTGGTCACCGGCCATTTCGGCATCGGGTTTCAGGGTGAAATATTCGCCGGAAGCCGTGCCGGTATCGAGCGGTGATTTCAGATAGACCTCGCCGGTGCCCATATCTTTGGCGTCGGTGGAAAGCCTGCCGTCGAGCGTGATGCCGAGAACCTGCATCTCCGGCTTTTGCCAGACGTCCTTGGCGACCCAGCGGCCAGGGTCGTTGTCGCGCCGGACGGCCGGGCGCGGGCCGTCGAGGATATAGGCGCGCACCTGCGGTCCGCCTTCGGCGCCGTTCTTTTCGTCGCGCAGCCAACGGTTCCACCAGCGGATCGCCTCGCCGTGAAAATCGGCGCGGGGCTTTGGCCAGGCGAAATGCGGATATTTGTGCACCCAGGGGCCGATCAGCGCCTTGGCCTTTGCGCCGAGGCCCTCGACGGCTTTCAGCGGCGTGTTGCGATAACCGTCGGCCCAACCGGCGATGACGAGCGCGGGAGTGTCGAAGCCGCCGAAATCCTCCGAGATCGAGCCGTGCTGCCAGAAGGCGTCGCGGCGCTGATGCTCGAGCCATTCCTCCATGAAGTAGGGTTCGTTCTCCAGGCGCTCCAGCCACATCTCCTTCCAGCGGTCGCCGACGATCGCAGGGTCGGGCGCGCGCGATTGATAGGCAAGCATGGTCGCCGCCCAGGAAAGCTGGGCGGAGAGATGGCACCCATTCTTGTAATGGATGTCGTCGTTGTAGCGGTCGACGGTCGAGGCGATCGAGATCACCGCCTTCAGCGCCGGCGGCTTGAGGGCTGCCACCTGCAGGCAGTTGAAGCCGCCCCAGGAGATGCCCATCATCCCGACCTTGCCATTCGACCACGGCTGGGCGGCGATCCATTCGATGATCTCGCAGCCGTCGGAAAGCTCGCGCGGCGTATATTCGCCATCGATGACGCCATCGGATTCGCCCGAGCCGCGAATGTCGACGCGCACGCCGGCAATGCCGGCGGCGGCAAAGACCGGATAGGTCGATTCATCGCGGAGACTCGTGCCGCCGCGCTTGCGGTAGGGCAGGTATTCGAGCACGGCCGGCACCGGCTCAGCGTCGGCGCCATCCGGCATCCAGATGCGGGCGGCAAGCCGCGTGCCGTCCTTCAATCGGATCCACTCGTTCTCGATCAGGGTGAATTCACGCTCTGACATATCGGTTGTTCCGCTCACTCTCATTGTTCTTACGCGTTTCCAGACGCAAAACCGCTAAACACTTCTGCTGGAAATGCTCTAACGCATTGTTTTTACGCACTTCCGTACGCGAAACCGTGTTCTTAGCTGTCGAACCAGACGCGGCTGGCAACATAGCCGTTCGAAAGGTCGTTGCCGATGTCGTGGACGAAACCCTTCAGCGATGCGGAAGCGGCGTTCACGTAGTCGTTGAACACCGGCAGGATCAGGCCGCCCTCGTCGCGCACCGTCATCGCCATCGTACGGTACATCTCCTTGCGCTTGGCATCGTCGAGCTCCGAGCGGGCCTGAAGCAGGAGCTTGTCGAAGTCCTCGCGCTTGAAGCGCGTGTCGTTCCACTCGGCGCTGGAGAGATAGGAGGTGGAGTAGCGTGAATCCTGCGTCGGCCGGCCGCCCCAGTAGGAGGCGCAGAACGGCTGGACGTTCCAGACATTGGTCCAGTAGCCATCCTCCGGCTCGCGGCGCACTTCGAGCTCGATACCGGCCTTCTTGGCGCTTTCCTGGAACAGAACCGCGGCGTCGATGGCGCCGGGGAAGGCGGCATCCGAGGTGCGCAGAAGGATCGGCCGGTCGTGGCCCGATTTCTTGAAGTGGAAGGCGGCCTTGTCGGGGTCATAGGCGCGCTGCTCGATGCCCTCGGGCGCCAGCGCATAGTTCTCGTTGACCGGATAGTCGTTGCCGAGCGTGCCGAAACCACCGACAACGCGGTCGAGAATCGCCTGTCGGTCGACCGCATATTTGAGTGCGAGCCTCAGGTCGTTGTTGTCGAAGGGCGCCGTGTCGCAATGCATCAGGAAGCTGTAGAAGCCCTTGCCGGCGGTCCGGAGAATCTCGACGCGCGGCGCACGCTTCAGGAGCGGCACCGTCTTCGGGTCGATGTTGTTGATGAAATGCACCTGGCCGGAGGAAAGCGCGGCGATGCGCGCGGTCGTGTCGTTCATCACGATGATTTCGACGCTGTCGACGAAGCCGCGGTCCTGGCGCCAGTCATTGGCGTTCTTCTCGAAGGTCGAGCGCAGGCCGGCTTCATAGCTTGCAAGCTTGTAGGGGCCGGTGCCGATGGGCGAGGCGGGATTGTCGACGCCGCCGCGTGGCTGGATGATCAGGTGATAGTCGGTCAGAAGCAGCGGCAGGTCGGCATTGCCTTCGGTCAGTGTCAGCACCAGCGCGCCGGCCTTTTCCTCGATGTTCTTGATCGAGCGCATCAAGCCGAGCGCACCTGATTTCGAGCCTTCGTCCGAATGCCGCTTCAGCGTGGCGATGACATCGGCGATGGTCATCTTGCTGCCGTCGTGGAAGCTGACGTCGCTGCGGATCTTGAAGGTCCATTGCGACGCATCCGCCGAGGGCTCCCAGGATTCGGCCAGTGCCGGCAGCGGCGCGCCGGTCTTCGGATCGGATTCGACCAGGGTGTCGCCCCAGAGGTGGCCGATGACGAAGGACACCGAGCCGCTATAGCCGGCGGGATCGAGCGTATCGGTGGTGGCGCCGCCCTTCAGGCCCAGTTTCAGGTGACCGCCGCGCTTGGGCTCCTCGGCGCGTGCATCGCCCGCAACCATCGTGCCGCCCAAGCCTGCCGCCAGACCGAGGGCCGCGGTGCCCGCCAGGAAGCCGCGGCGGTTGATGCCTGTCGGCACGATGAGGCCGTCGGGACGCTTGGTGAATTCGCTCATATGCAGGTTCCCTCTGAAGTGTTGTTTCAAGGGAAAACCTAACGGCTGCGGCGGGTTGCACAATTTCGCGACTTGACGCTGATTTACGCGACTTTACGCTATCTGTTCCGGATCGCTGGGAGCCGCTCGTGCACGACGCCGACAACTTTGCCGCCAATCTTCGTTTCGCCTGCGCGACGCGGCGCTCGATCTCGCAGATCTGTCGCGAGATCGGCATCAACCGTCAGCAGTTCAACCGCTACATCAGTGGCGAGGCGCGGCCGTCGGCGCATAATGTCGCGCGCATCGCCAGCTTCTTCGGGCTGCAGGCGCAGGACTTTTCCCTGTCGTCGAAACTGTTCGAAGCCCGCATGGTCAGGCCCGATCGCGACCGCTCGCAAGCCGGGCTGCTGCTTGAAGGATTTCCCGGTGATCTGGCCGGGCTTCGCCGCCATATCGGCTATTACCAGACCTACCATCTCTCGCCGTCGTGGCCCGGCCGCGTCGTCTGTTCCTGCGCCCGCATTCACGAGGAGAGCGGATCGATCCGGGTGAAGTCGATTGAGCGCATCCGCGATGCCGCCAACGAAATCCAGCAGTTTTCGAAATATGTCGGCCTCGTCACCTTCTGGCGCAATCGCATCTTCATCGCCGAGCGCAGCGTCGGGCGCCAGCCGATGCTGTCGCAGACGATCCTGATGCCGTTCGAAGTGCATCAGCGCGTCTATCTGCGCGGCACGACCATGGGCGTTTCCTGGCGCAAGGAAAACCTGCCCTATGCCTCGCGGATGATCTGGCGCACCCTCGGCCAGGAGCCGGATATCCGGCAGATGCTGTCGCGCTGCGGCGTGCTGGCCACAGGCTCGCGGCAGATGCCCTCGACGGTCAGGGCCTTTCTCGAAACGCCTGATGCCGACGTGCTGACGGTGCCGACCGATTATTGAGATAGCGTGCGCGGCGTTGCCGACTTAAAGCGCATCGCGATCTCCAGGTTTGCTCGCTGCGCTTTAAGTTCTTGTTTCTACGCATGCCGTTATCGCAAAACCGCTGCGCACTTTTGCGCGACATGCTCTAGATTGCGTTGCATTCCGCGTCTGCACCGTCGAAGGAGAAGCTGATGAAATCTGCAGATATCGCCATGTCTGGACTTCTGCTCGCGGTCTCGGCCATGCCGTCTGCCGCCGAAGATGCGCGCCCGCCCATCCCGGCTTGCGCGCTTTCCGGCTCCACCAGCGTCATGATCGGCGGCCAGCCGGCGCTTCGGCTCTCCGACGTCGCCAACTGTCCGCCGGAGCTTTACGAGGTGGTGCCGAGCATCATGATCGAAGGGCAGCCGGTCGTGCATTTCCGGTCAGGCAGTGGCGCCACCGGCGACTGCACCGCCAAGGCGGAGCCGTCGGTGACCTTTGAGGGCGAAGCGGCGCAACGATTGGGCGATGTCGATTGCAAGGTGAAGTGACGGCTGGATCGTCTTGACCAACCTAGCCCTCTCCCCGCAGGCGGGGAGAGGGGACTACGTAGGCACTTTCGGCGCTGGCCCTCAGTTGCCCGCACTTTCCATGCGGCGGGTCGTCAGCACCCGCTCCAGCCAGCCGATTTCCATCTCGGGAACGGACTTTAGCAACAGGTCGGTATAGTCGTCGAAGGGCGGTGCCAGCACCTTGGACTTCGGGCCGAAACGCACCAGCCGGCCGCGATGCATCACCGCGACGCTGTCGGCAATCGCCCGGACGATGGCGATGTCGTGGGTGATAAAGACATAGGAAACAGCGGTTTCCTCCTGAAGCTTCAAAAGCAGATTCAGGATGCCTTCGGCCACCAGCGGGTCGAGGGCCGAGGTTGGCTCGTCGCAGAGGATGAGTTCCGGCTCCGCGGCGAGCGCCCGGGCAATGGCGACGCGCTGCTTCTGGCCGCCGGAAAGCTCGGCCGGATAGCGATCGAGGAACTTCGTTCCCATCTCGATCTGGTCGAGCAGTTCCTTGACCCGCGCCGTCTTCTTGGCGCCATGCATGCCGAAGTAGAAGGACAGCGGTCGGCCGACGATGTCGCGCACCGTTTGGCGCGGGTTCATCGCCGTATCGGCCATCTGGTAGATCATCTGGATGCGGCGCAGTTCGTCGTTGCTGCGGCCCTTCAAGGCGCGCGGCAGTTCCTTGCCTTCGAAGGTGATGCGCCCTTCGGTCGGCGGCAAGAGGCCGGTGATGACGCGCGCCAGCGTCGACTTGCCGGAACCGCTTTCGCCAACGATCGCCAACGTCTGGCCCTTGGGCAGATGCATGGAAACGTCGTGCAGCACCTTGAAGCCGTTGGCATAGCCAGCGCTGATATGCTCGATCTTCAATTGCGTGCCGGTCTGGTCCGGCGCTTCTTCGCGCTTGGTCTGGCGTACGCTGACCAGTGCCCGGGTATAGTCTTCGGCCGGAGCCTCGATCACCTGTTTGGTGGTGCCGTACTCCACCGTCTTGCCGTGGCGCAGCACCATGATGTCGTCGGAGATCTGGGCGACAACGGCAAGGTCATGGGTGATGTAGAGGGCTGCGGTGTGCGTTTCCTCGATCGCGTGCTTGATCGCGGCGAGCACGTCGATCTGGGTCGTCACGTCGAGCGCCGTCGTCGGCTCGTCGAAGACGATCAGCTCCGGGTTGGGGCAGAGCGCCATAGCGGTCATCGCCCGCTGCAACTGACCGCCGGAAACCTGGTGAGGATAACGCTCGCCGAAGCTTTCCGGATTCGGCAAGCCGAGCACCTGGAACAGGTAGAGCGCACGCTTTTTTGCTTCCTCGCGGTTCATGATGCCGTGGCGAAGCGATGCCTCGATCACCTGATCACCGAGCCGGTGCGCCGGGTTGAAGGCGGCGGCCGCCGACTGTGCGACGTAGCAGACGCGGGCGCCGCGGATCGAGCGGATGCCGTTCTTGTCGAGCGGCAGGATATCCTTGCCGTCGAGCAGCACCTGGCCCCCGGTGATGCGCACGCCACCGCGGCCATAGGCGAGCGCCGACAGGCCAATGGTCGACTTGCCGGCCCCGGATTCGCCGATCAGGCCAAGCACCTTGCCCTTCTGGAGGTCGAAGGAAACGCCTTCGACCAGGGTCACGGTTTTCGGTGGCTCGCCCGGGGGATAGCTGGTCGCTTCGATCTTCAGGTTCTTGACGGAAAGAAGCGTGTTCTTGTCAGGTGAAGCCTCAGGCATCGCCACGCCCTCCTTTCAGGCTGGAGGTTCTCTTCATCAGCCAGTCGACCACGAGGTTGACGCAGATCGCCAGTGTCGCGATCGCAGCACCCGGGATCAGGGCAGCTGATATGCCGAAGATGATGCCATCCTTGTTGTCCTTGACCATGCCGCCCCAGTCGGCGGCCGGCGGCTGGATGCCGAGGCCGAGGAAGGAGAGGGTGGAAAGAAACAGGATGGAAAAGGCAAAGCGCAGGCCGAACTCGGCAAGCAGCGGCGACAACGTGTTGGGCAGGATCTCGCGGAAGATGATCCAGACGCTGCCTTCGCCTCTTAGTCTGGCCGCCTCGACGAACTCCATGACCGCGACATCGAGCGCGACCGCGCGGCCGATGCGGAACACGCGGGTGGAATCGAGCACGGCCATGACCAGGATCAGGATCCACAGATGCTGCGGCAGCACCGCCAGCACGACGAGGGCGAAGATCAGCGTCGGGATCGCCATCATCAGATCGTTGAAGCGGGAGAAGAACTGGTCGACGAACCCGCCCATGACCGCGGCGGTGAAGGAGAGGATCATGCCGAGCGAGAAGGACAGCACGGTTGCCGCCAGCGCCACGAAGATGGTGGTGCGGGCGCCGTAGATCAGGCGCGACAGCAGGTCGCGCCCGAGATTGTCGGTGCCGAGCAGGAAGTCGCCACCGGAAGGAAGCCAGACGTCGCCGACGACCTCGCGTTCGCCGAAGGGGGCGATGACAGGGGCGAACAGGGCGCAGAAGATCGCAATGGCGATGCCGGCGATGCCGATCCAGGCGCTAAGGGGGATGGATCTCAGGTTCATCGCGGATGCCTCAGTCTCGGGTTGGCGAGAATGGCGATAATGTCGGCCGCCATGTTGAGGAAGATGTAGAAAGCCGCGAAGATCAGGCCGCAGGCCTGCACGACCGGCATGTCGCGCACGGTCACGGCATCCACCATGTATTGCCCCATGCCGGGATAGACGAACACCACCTCGACCACGACGACGCCGACGACGAGATAGGCAAGGTTGAGCGCGATGACGTTGATAACAGGTGCCACGGCATTGGGAGCGGCGTGGCGGGCGATGATGCGGAACATGCCAAGCCCTTTGAGTTCGGCCGTCTCGACATAGGCCGACGACATGACGTTGAGGATCGCCGCTCGGGTCATGCGCATCATGTGGGCGAGAACGACGAGCACGAGGGTTGCGACCGGAAGCGCGATCGCCGAAAGCCGCTCGCTGAAGGTCATGCTGTCATAGACCGTCGCCGGGAAGGTGGCGACGCCGAATTTGACGGCGAAGAACATGATCAGGAGATAGCCGACGAAGAACTCGGGCAGCGAGATGGCCGCCAGTGAGACGACGTTGATGATCTTGTCCGGCAGCCGGTTGCGGAACTGCACCGCCAGCATGCCCAAGCCGACGGCAAGCGGCACGGAGACGAGCGCGGCGAAGAAAGCGAGGAACAGCGAATTGCCGAGACGCTTGCCGATCTGTTCCCCGACCGAGTTCTTGCTGGCCCAGGAGGTGCCGAAGTCGCCTTGCACGGCGCCGCCGAGCCAGGAGAGGTAACGCTCGCTCCAGGGCTTGTCGAGGCCGAGGTCCTTGCGGATGTTTTCCACCGCCTGCGGCGTTGCCGACTGGCCGAGATAGGTGGTGGCGAAGTCGCCGGGAAGCGCCTCGATGCCGCCGAAGATCATCAGCGACACGGCAAAGAGCAGGCCGACGCTCAGGCCGAGGCGCTGAAGGATCAGCGCCGCGAGAGGACGGCGAAAGATAAAGCGCCGCCAGAAGGTGCCACCGAGTTCGCCCTGGGCGTCGGCGGGGTTGGGTTTTGCTGGTACACCGGAAAGATCGGCAGACCGCGGATGTGCTCCATCCGCGGTCCCATCCGTCGGAACCGGACCAGTCATCGGTCCGCTTTCCATCATCAGGCGTCGAGCCAGACGCGGGTCGCGACGTAGCCATTCGACATGTCGTTGCCGATATCGTGGACGTAGCCTTTCACCTGCTTGGTGGAGGCGTTCACGAAGTCGTTGAACATCGGCAGGATCAGGCCGCCTTCGTCGCGCACCATCATCGCCATGGTGCGATACATGTCCTTGCGCTTGGTCTCGTCCAGTTCGGAGCGTGCCTCGAGCAGGATCTTGTCGAAGTCGGGGCGCAGGAAGCGCGTGTCGTTCCAGTCGGCGGTGGACAGATAGGCTGTCGAATACATCTGGTCCTGGGTCGGGCGCCCGCCCCAGTAGGATTTGGAGAACGGCTGGACGTTCCAGACGTTCGTCCAGTAGCCGTCGCCCGGTTCGCGCTTGACCTCGATCTCGATGCCTGCCTTCTTCGCGCTTTCCTGGTAGAGCACGGCCGCATCGACGGCGCCTGGGAAGGCGACGTCGGAGGTGCGCAGCAGCACCGAGCCACTGTGGCCGGACTTCTTGTAATGGAAGGCCGCCTTGTCGGGGTCATAGGCGCGCTGCTCGATGCCTTCGGGGAAGAGGGCGTAGGTGTCGTTGATCGGGAAGTCGTTGCCGACCTTGCCGTAACCGCCGAGGATGCGCTCGACCATGGTCTCGCGGTCCATCGCATATTTCAGCGCCATGCGCAGGTCGATATTGTCGAACGGCGCAGTGTTGCAGTGCATGATGAAGACGTAGTGGCCGCGGCCGGACGTGTTCAGGATCTCGACGGTCGGCGCCTTCTTCAGGAGATTGACGGTCTTCGGATCGACGCGGTTGATGAAGTGGACCTGACCGGAGGAAAGGGCCGCGATGCGAGCGGTGGCATCGTTGATTGCAATCAGCTCGACCGAATCGACAAAGCCGCGATCCGTCCGCCAGTCGTCGGTGTTTCGCTCGAAGGTGGCGCGAACGCCGGCCTCGAAGCTCGCCACCTTGAAGGGTCCGGTGCCGATCATGGCGTCGGGAGCGTCGATGCCACCATTCGGCTGGATGATCAGGTGATAGTCGGACAGAAGCAGCGGCAGATCGGCATTGCCCTCCGTCAGCTTCAGCACCAGCTTGTCGCCGTCGGCCTTGATCTCCTCGATCGATTTCATCACGCCGAGCGCGCCGGACTCCGACTTCTCGTCGGTGTGGCGCTGCAGCGTCTTGATGACGTCGTCGATGGTCAGTTCCTTGCCGTCGTGGAACTTCACGCCCTTGCGGATGGCGAAGGTCCAGGTCGAGGCATCGGCAGATGGCTCCCAGGATTCGGCGAGCGCCGGCACGGGTGCGCCGGTGGTCGGATGGCTTTCGACCAGCATGTCGCCCCAGTTGCGGCCGACGACGAACATGAACTGCGAGAGTGCCTTGGCCGGATCTTTCGAGTCGGTCGCGGCAGCGCCTTCGAGGCCGAGTTTCAGATGGCCGCCGCGCTTCGGCTCCTGGGCCGCGGCGCTGGTGGCAAACAGTGTTCCTGCCGTCGATGCGAGGATGCCGGCTGCAGCCGCGCGTCCGAGAAATTCACGCCGGTTCATCCTGCCGAGCATGACCTGTCGTGTGAGGTAATCCTTGTAATCGCTCATTCCCCTGTTCCCTTCTGTGTCGGCATTCGCCGTTCGTTGTGGTTGGTAGAGATTGCTGCGTACCGCCACCTTGCGGATGGCTTTCGGATCGGCCGTTTGGGCCCATTTTTTGTCTTCGCTTGCCTCGTTTCTCCTTTCTCGGGCGGACGCTCTTGGCTTCAGATCGATAAGCCTAATCGCTCGATTGCACCTTGTAACGTCCTAAATTATAATTCATTTCCATAAGCTACATTTATGGATAGGCCTTCGGCGGCGCGCGGGAGACCCCACACGTTCCGTGACGTCGCTTTGCCGGTTCACCGGCCCGTCGTCAGTCCTGCGCCGCCCGTGGCAGCGTCTGTCAGCGCCCCTTCCAGACCGGGTCGCGCTTCTCGGCAAACGCCTTTGCGCCCTCCAGCTGGTCCTCGCTCGAATAAAGAATGTCGACAGTCTTGAACTGCCGGCGGGTGATCTTGTTCATCGTCGCCTGGAAGGTCTCGCCCTCGGCTGCGCGCACCACTTCCTTGATGGCGGCATAGACGAGCGGCGGGCCGCTCTCGAGCAGGCGGGCGAGCTCCCAGGCGCGCGCCATCAGCTTGTCGGCGGGCAGGATCTCGTTGACGAAGCCCCAGCGGTTGGCTTCGACGACATCGAGCCAGCGGCCGGTCAGGAGCATGTCCATGGCGATGTGATAGGGGATGCGCTTCGGCAGCTTGATCGAGGCGGCGTCGGCGACGGTGCCGGAGCGGATTTCCGGCAGCGCGAAGGTGGCGTGCTCGGCTGCGAGGATCAGATCGGTGGAAAGCGCGATTTCGAGGCCGCCACCGCAGCAGATGCCGTTGACGGCTGATATCACAGGCTTGTTGAGATCGCGCAGTTCCTGCATGCCGCCGAAGCCGCCGATGCCGTAGTCGCCATCGACAGCATCGCCGGCCGCCGCCGCCTTCAGGTCCCATCCCGGACAGAAGAATTTTTCGCCGGCCCCGGTGATGATGGCGACGCGCAGCGTGTCGTCGTCGCGAAAGTCGCGGAAGATCTCGCCCATCACCCGGCTGGTCTTCAGGTCGATGGCGTTCGCCTTCGGCCGGTCGATCGTGACTTCGAGAATGCCGCCTTCGCGGCGGGTAAGGATCGGTCCGGTCATGGCGTCAGTTCCTCCGGCGGATCAGGGCGTCGGCGGCGATGGCTCCATGGCCTTCCGGTAACACCATTAAAGGATTGATATCGAGTTCTTCGAGGTTTGAAGCGTTTGAAACGACATAGGATGCCGCAGCGGCGACAGCGTCGGCAAGGGCCGCGAAATCGCCCTTCGGTCCGCCGCGGTAGCCGTCGAGCAACTTCCTGATCTTCAGTCCGTCGATCGCCTCGCGGATCAGCTCCGGCGTCGTCGGCAGCGTCAGGATTGCGGAATCATCCAGCAGTTCCACGAGGATGCCGCCGGCGCCGATGGTCAGCACCGGGCCCGCGACGGGATCGCGCATCGCGCCGATGATGAGTTCGGCCACGGGTTTTGCCACCATCTTCTCGATGAGATAACCCGATGCCACGGCAGCCATGCCTTCCGCGGCGCTAAGCACCTCGGCACTGCTTGCAAGGTTCAGCTTGACGGCCCCGGCCTCGGTCTTGTGGGCGACGCCCAGCCCCTTGAGCACGACGGGGAAACCGAGGCTTTCGGCTGCCGTGGCGGCCTCTTGCGGCGTCGATGCGGTCGTGCCCGGCGGAACCTTAAGGCCCGAAGCCGCAAGCTCGGTCTTGGCTTCATGTTCGCTAAGGGTGATGGCATTGCCACCGCCTGAAACGCCGCCGTTCAGGAGCTTCGGCGGTGCGGGTCTGGCCCAGGCCGCGCCGATGCCGGCAGCGGTCTCGACGGCTGCCAACGCCTCGTCGATCCCAAAGAAGGGGATGACACCGGCAGCCATCAGAGAGAGTGCCGTCTGTTCCGGCATGTTTTCGCCGAGGCTGGCGACGATACCGGCGCGGGCGCTGGTCGCGTTTGCCGCATCGATCACCGCGTCGCAGGTCGTCACCCAGTCGGCCGCGTCGCAGCGGTCCTGGCGGGGGAAGTCCAGCACGATCAGGTTGAGCGCATAGCCGCCCTTCATCATCGCGCTGAAGGCGGTCGTCTGTTTCTCGCGGTTGCCCCAGACGAAGGTGTGGTAGTCGAGCGGGTTGGCGATCGTCACCATCTCGCCGAGGCTTTCCTTCAGGGGGCGTCGCTGTTCTTCCTTCAGTGCCCGGAAGTTGACGCGATAGCGCACGCCGGCATCCGCCATCAGCGAGGCCTCGCCGCCCGAACAGCTCATCGAGGAAATCTCGCTGCTTTCGAGCGGGCCGGCGACATGCAGCAGCTTCAACGTTTCCAGCAGCGCCGGCAGCGTGTCGACGCGGCCGATGCCGAGGCGGGCGAGAAGTGCGGAGGAGACCCGGTCGTTGCCGGCAAGCGAGGCCGTGTGCGAGACCGTGGCAAGCTGGGCTGCCTCCGACTTGCCGACCTTCAAAGTCACGACCGGCTTGCCGAGTTCACGGGCGCGCGTTGCCAGCCGCTCGAGCGCTGCAATGCTGTCGAAACCCTCGATATGCAGGCCGACGGCAGTGACGCGCGGATCTTCCAGCACGGCGCAGGCGATGTCGGACAGGCCGGTCTGCGCCTGGTTGCCGGCGGTCATGAGATAGGCGAGCGGCAGGCCGCGCGTCTGCATCGAGATGTTGCAAGCGATGTTGGAGGATTGCGTCAGGACGGCAACGCCTCTTTCGACGCGCTGCATACCGTGCTGGTCGGGCCAGAGCAGGGCGCCGTCGAGCATGTTGATGAAGCCGTAACAATTCGGGCCGACGATTGGCATGTCGCCGGCAGCGGCAACGAGCGCTTCCTGCATGTCGTTGCCGTCATCGAGTTCGCTTGCCGCCTCGCGAAAACCCGAGGCATAGCAGACGGCGCCGCCGGCACCGCGCGCCGAAAGCGCCGCGATGATGTCGATGGTGAGCTGCCGATTGACGCCGACGAAGGACGCGTCCGGTGCTCCGGGAAGGTCGGCGACCGAGCGGTAGCACCTGCGTCCGAGGATCTGGTCCTCCCTCGGATGCACCGGCCAGATATCGCCGGCGAAGCCCATCTTGTCGCATTGTTCGATGACCCGCCGCGCCTCCTTGCCGCCGAAGACGGCGATGGATTTTGGTCGGATCAGCCTGTCGAGGGAACGGGGTGTTTGGGTCATCTAATCAGACACTCCCACGTTCCTGTGTTTCGCGACGCCCTCATTCCTGTGCTCGTCACAGGAATCCAGCCGTCTTGCATCGGCAAGCCGGTGAAGAGTGTTTCTGCCTTGGAGGCGGTGTCGGGTCTGGTGTTCGTCAAAGGGTCAATCGCGGCACGGACGTGCCGCTGCTGGATTCCTGTGACGGGCACAGGAATGAGGGGTGGGGAGGAGCGCCGCTCGATCATTCGTTACGCTCCGAGCGGCCGCAGCAGGTCGCGGCTGATGATGTGGCGCTGGATCTCGGAGGTGCCGTCCCAGATGCGCTCGACGCGGGCGTCGCGCCAGAAGCGGGCGAGCGGCAGGTCGTCCATCAGCCCCATGCCGCCGAAGATCTGGATCGCCTCGTCGGTGACGCGGGCAAGCATTTCGGTGGCGTAGACCTTGGCAGAGGCGATCTCGCGGTTGGAGGGCAGGCCCTGGTCGAGGCGCCAGGCGGCCGAAAGCGTCAGCAGATCGGCGGCGTCGATCTCGGTGATCATGTCGGCGAGCTTGAAGGAGACGCCCTGGTTGGCGCCGATCGGCTTGCCGAACTGCTTGCGCTCGGCGGCGTAGTTCAGCGCGTAATCGAAGGCGCGACGCGCGCGGCCGACCGAGGTCGCAGCCACCGTCAGCCGTGTGGCGAACAGCCAGTCGTTGGCGACGTCGAAGCCTTTGTGTACTTCGCCGAGGATCTGGGCGGAGGGCAGGCGGCAGTCGTCGAAGGTCAGGATGCAGTTGTTGTAACCGCGGTGGGAGACGGAGCTGTAACCCTTGCGGATCTCGAAGCCGGGCGTGCCGCGGTCGACGAGGAAGCAGGTGATCTTCTTTTTTGGCCCGCGCGGTGTGTCCTCTTCACCCGTTGCGATGAAGACGATGACGAAATCGGCGATGTCCGCATGGCTGATGAAATGCTTGGTGCCGTTGACGATCCAGTCGTCGCCGTCCTTGCGGGCAAAGCACTTCATGCCGCGCACGTCGGAGCCGGCATCCGGCTCGGTCATGGCGAGCGCGTCGAACTTGTCGCCCTTGACCGCCGGCAGCAGGTATCTTTCGCGCTGCTCGTCGTTGCAGGCCATCAGGATGCCCGAAGGGCGGCCGAAGAAGACGGTGAGGCCCATCGAGCCGCGGCCGAGCTCGCGTTCGACCAGCGTGAAGGACGTATGGTCGAGACCGGCGCCGCCCACCTCTTCGGGGAAATTGCAGCCGAAGAAGCCGATTTCCTTGCACTTGCGGGCAATATCCTGGCCCAGTTCGGGCGGCACGATACCCGTGCGCTCGACCTCGTCCTCATACGGATAGATTTCGGTCTCGACGAAGCTGCGGACCGTGTCGACGATCATCTGCTGTTCATCGGTCAGTGCGAAATTCATGTGTTCTCCCTCGCAATTTATCTGCCTGCCCTCTGGCCGATCTCCCCATCGGCCGCTGGCATGCGCGGTTGCCTGCCCCTCACCCTAACCCTCTCCCCGCAGGCGGGGAGAGGGGACGCTTTGCGGCTGCGCTCCTACTGCCGAAGACAGGGGCGAGCGGCTGCAGCATGTTCCTTCGCCCGTTGACGGGGACAAGGTCGCGGCAGCGGGATGAGGGGCGGCCGTCGCCCGACTTTTCCCGCAAAGACTGCCCCTTCCACGTCGAAGGAGCCGTCCGTTAGCGCTTCTGGCCGACGAACCGTCCGGCACCTTCGGGCGTCGGCAGGCCGGCGTGGGCCTCGGTGATCGCCTTCAGCTTGTCCAGGACCTTGGCTGGGGCAGCGACCGATTTGCCGGCCTTGCTGTCGACGTGCAGCATCATCTGCTCGGCGGTTGCGATGGCTTCCTTCGTTTCGGCATTGTAGATCGTCGAGAAGAGATGCAGGCGCTTCTCGTCCGACGACAGAAGCTGGCAGGTCGAATAGAGCGCATCGCCGAGCTTGGCCTCGCCGAGGTTCCGGATATGGGTCTCGACCGTGTAGTAGCTGTGGCCGTCGCGGACATAGTCGAGGTCGACGCCGATCAGGCGCAGCAGGCCGTCGGAGGTATCGCCGAACACCTGGAGATAGCGGTGCTCGGTCATGTGGCCGTTATAGTCGACCCAGGCGGCGCTGACCTTGGTGTCGAGAATGTGCAGCGGCTTGACGTCGCCGAGATCGGCTTCAGGCTTCTTGGCGTTGGCCCAGAGCTTCGCCTCGAAGTCGGCAAGCAGCTTGCCGGCGCCCCAGCCTTCGCCGCCATTGCCCGATTTCAGCGCATGCATGATGCCGACGAGGTTTTCGTCGCGGATGCGCTCGAGCTCGCGGATCGAGCGGCCGGCGGCCTGCGCGTCCGACTGTGCACCGATCTTCTCCACCAGCGCATCGTCGAGATCGACGACATCGGTGAACTTGGTCCAGGGCCATTTCAGGCAGGGGCCGAACTGGGCAAGGAAGTGGCGCATGCCGGCTTCGCCGCCGGCGATGCGGTAGGTCTCGAACAGACCCATCTGCGCCCAGCGCATGCCGAAGGAGTAACGCATGACATTGTCGAGCGTCTCGGTATCGCAGATGTCATCCTGGATCAGCCACAGCGCCTCGCGCCAGAGCGCTTCCAGCAGACGGTCGCCGACGAAGGCCTCGATCTCCTTGGCAATGACGACGCCCTTCATGCCGATCTGTTCGACGCCCTGCATGGCGCGCTCGATCGTCGCCTTCGACGTCTTCTTGCCGCCGACGAGTTCGACGAGCGGCAGCAGGTAGACGGGGTTATACGGGTGCGCCACGAACATGCGCTCGGGGTGCTTCATCTCGGCCTGCAGGTCGGATGGTAGCAGCCCCGAAGTGGAGGAGCCGATCAGCGCGTCAGGTCTTGCGGCGGCATCGATCTGAGTGATGACGCCGCGCTTCAGCTCCAGCCGCTCGGGCACGCTTTCCTGAATCCAATCAGCGTCCTTGACCGTTTCCTCGATGCTTTTGCAGAAGGTGAGTTTTCCCTTCGGCGGCAGCGGCGCCATGGTCAGCAACGCATAGGCGCGCTCGGCATTAGCCATGACTTCGCCGATGATGCGTTCTGCCTCCGGATGCGGGTCGAAGATCTTCACATCGATGCCGGCAAGCGCAAACCGCGCTACCCAGGCGCCGCCGATGACGCCGCCACCGACGCAGGCTGCTTTCGTTATAAGGCTCATGATATCCCCGCTCAGCGCTTCGTCAGCTTCAGTTTCTTGCGGACCTCATCCGGCCCGATGATCTTGGCACCCATGCCCTCGATGAGGCCGACTGCCTTTTCGACGAGCTGACCGTTGGTCGCGAGCTGGCCCTTGCCGATATAGAGATTGTCTTCGAGGCCGACGCGGACGTTGCCGCCGGCAAGGACTGCTGCTGCCGGGTAGGCAAGCGCGTTCCGGCCGATTGAGAAGGCAGAGAAGGTCCAGTTATCCGGCACGTTGTTGACCATGGCCATGAAGGTGTTGAGGTCATCAGGCGCCCCCCACGGAATGCCCATGCAGAGCTGGATCAGCACCGGATCCTCGATCAGCCCTTCCTCGGCGAGCTGCTTGGCGAACCAGAGGTGGCCGGTGTCGAAGGCCTCGATCTCGGGGCGGACACCGAGCGCCGTCATCTGCCGCGCCATTTCGCGCAGCATCGACGGCGTGTTGGTCATGACATAGTCGCCGAGCGAGAAGTTCATGGTGCCGCAGTCGAGCGTGCAGATTTCCGGCAGGCAGTCGGCGACATGGGCAACGCGCTCGGTGGCGCCGGCCATGTCGGTGCCTTTTTCGTTGACCGGGAACGGGCTTTCGACATTGCCGAAAACCAGGTCCCCGCCCATGCCGGCTGTCAGGTTGAGCACGACATCGACATCGGCGGAGCGGATGCGGTCGGTGACTTCGCGGTAGAGATCGAGCCTGCGGGCAGGGGCGCCGGTGTCCGGATCGCGGACGTGGCAGTGGGCCACGGCAGCACCCGCCTTGGCGGCTTCAATCGCCGCATCGGCAATCTGCTTTGGCGTGATCGGAACGTGGCTGGACTTTGAAACGGTGTCTCCGGCGCCGGTGACGGCACAGGTGATGAATACCTCGCGGTTCATGCTGAGCGGCATTGCAGTCTCCCTTTTATTAAAGCCATTACGAGCCAAGAACGGCGGCTCTGCTTTTCATAATCGGTTCTATCTTGTACATTATCGGCAACGATAAGGAGAAGTTTGCGAATGGATCAGAGCGTTTCGCAGGTGCAGCACGCCGACATCCTGGTGTTGCCGGAGACCAACCTGATCCTCGTTGCCTCGGTGATCGAGCCGATGCGCGCTGCCAACCGCATCGCCGGCCGGCCGCTCTACAGCTGGACGCTCTACAGCCCTGACGGCGAGCCGATCGAAACCAAGAGCGGCATCCCCATTCCGGTTGCAGGCGCTTTCCGACCACAGCGCGAAACGGCGCCGCTCTTCATCCTGTCGAGCTACAATTGGCAGCGGAGCGCCACCTCGCAGCTGAAGATGATGCTGTCGCAGACGGCGCGCCATCGCGAGCTGATGGCGGGCATCGAATCCGGCTCCTGGCTGCTTGCCGAAACCAGCTTGCTCGACAATTCCAAAGCCACCACCCACTGGGAGGATTTCGAGGATTTTACCGCCACCTATCCGCAGGTGACGATGGTGCGCGAACGGTTCGTCATCGACGGCAAGCGCATCACCACCGGCGGCTCCCTGCCGACGCTCGACCTGATGCTGGAGCTGATCCGCCGGGCGCACGGCTATTCGCTGGCGCTCGAAGTGTCGCGCCTGTTCATCTACGAACAGGAGCGCACCCGCGGCGACCTCCTGCAGATGCCGGCGATCGGCAACATGCGCATCCTCGACCCCCGTGTCGGCGCCGCGGTCAAGCTGATGGAGGAAACGGTTGAGGCGCCTTTGACGCTCGCGCGGCTCGCCCGCCGCATCGGCGTCGGTGCCCGGCACCTGCGGGACCTGTTTCGCGACACGATGGGGGTGGGGCCGCACGAACATTACCTGGCGCTGCGCCTTAATGCGGCGCGGCGTAAGGTGATCGAGACGCGCATGGAATTTGCCGACATCGCCGCGATCACCGGCTTCAATTCGTCATCATCCTTCTCGCGCAGCTACCGCGCCCATTACCGCGAGAGCCCGAGCGAGACGCGTCGTCGGCTGAAGCTTGGCCATGGAGCCGAGGATCGCGGCCGTTCGCCGGAGGGTGCGATCGGCAAGGCCAAGGCGACTGGACATCCCTAAGGCACGTCGCGCAAAAGTGTTCAGCGGTTTTGCGATGACGACATGCGAAAAAACAAGAGCTTAAAGCGCAGCAAGCGAATCCGAAAGATCGCGACGCGCTTTAGCTGCTCAGGTGGAGACACCGGCTTTGAGGCGACGATGCACCTCATGAGCTGATTCAACGGTGCGGTATTCCTGAGTCGTTTCAGCTGTTTGACGGCAGATCGTGAAGAACTGATTCCGGCGATCCCGATTACGCTGGCGAGGCTGTCGCTGCCTGCGGACCCGTCTTCATCATGCCGATCATCAGGTCGCCGACCTCGCTGGAAAAGGCGCCGCGCGGCCAGATGAGCGTCAGCGACTGGCGGTAGAGCGGCCCTAGCCGGATCATGGCGGGTGGGCGCTGGACCCGCGACAGCGAGGTTTCCGGCAGCACCGAGAGATAGCCATGGTGGCTGACCAGGTTGATGATGACGGGGATGGAATCGACCTCGACCAGTGTCACGCGGCGGTGCTCATGCTCCGTGAGCGTGTCATCGAGAAAGCGGGTGACCTCCCGGCGCAGGCCGCTTCGCACGCTCGGAACGGCGATCGGGCAGGTGGCGAGCAGCCGGGGGAGATCGCCGCCCATTTCCGAAAGGGCCGGTGCCGGACCGGCGAGCACCAGTGCGGTTTCGGACACGAGACGGCCGTCGAAATCTGGTGGAATGCCGGCGATATCGAGCAGGGCGGCGTCGAAGCGCCGGCTCTTGAGACCGGCGAGAAGCTCGTCGGCGGTGGTGCTGGAGATGAACAGCGATTGCCGCGGGCGGGAGCGGTGCCAAGTGGCCGTCAGCGCCGCCAGCATGCGGGCAATCTCGCTTTCCGGCCCGAGCGGCATGACCGCGCCGAGGCGCCAGGTGGTGACGTCGCGGCGGAACCGGTCGGCCGAAGCGCGCGTCAGCCGCGCCCAGATGTCGAGCAGGCGTTCGACTTCAGGGATGATGCCGAGGGCTGTCGGGGTGCAGACGATGCCGCCATGGGACCGCCCGAGCAGCCGGCATTGCAGATGACGTTCGAGGTCGGCGATCTGCCGTGTCAGTTGCGGCTGGCCAAGGCCGAGGGTGCGGGCGGCCGCCCGGATGCTGCCGGCCCGGGCGATCCGGACGAAACGGTCGAGGGCGACGAGGCCGACAGGCGGGATCGCAGTCGGTGGTTCGCCGCTAGCCGTAGTCAGCAGCGCCCGGATTGTGGCGCTTGCTTCGGTCACATCGGCCTGGCGTGCACGGGCCTCCAGCGTTAGGGCCACGAGGCCGCCGTCGCGACGGAAAAGCGGGATCGAAACGGCCTGTTCGAAGCGGCGAACGGCGGCGCTGACGCTCGACGGCGCACGGCTGCTCAAGGTGGCGGCGCGCCTTATGCCGCCTTCGCGCATGACGGCCTCGACGAGCAGGATCGTGGCGATATCCATTGCGTAAGTTCTCCGCCGGCATCGTCGGTGCCACCATGTTCAGAATTTGGCATCGGCCGTTCCGGATTTGGGATATATCACGAGAGCGAACAAAACGCATAGCATGCTGGCAGACGATCCCTCGCCCATAGAGGCGGGATCGCATCAAGTCTTTGCATCCACGCATCGTTTCGGCGTCGAGGCGGATCGCGTGGTAAGGTTCTCGAGGCATGCTGCAACAGGTCAAGTCCATCGTTCTCTGCGGAAAACCGCTCGACTTCGCGACGCTCGAGGAAATCGGCTCGGGTGCGGCGCGACCGGTCGCGGACGAGGGCGGCATGGAGCGGGTGGCGGCTGCCCACAAGGTGATCGCCGATCGCATCGCGCTCGGCCTGCCGGTCTACGGGTCCAACACCGGCGTCGGCTCGATGAAGGACCGGCTCTGGACGGCGGACGATCTGGCGGAGTTCAATACCTCCTTGGTGCGTGCCCATCATTTCGGCACCGGCGAATTTTTTGCGGTGCCGATCGTGCGCAAGGCCATCGCCATTCGCTGCAACACCGCGATGCGCGGGCATACCGGATGCAGCCCCGAGCTGATCCACGCCTTCCTCGCACTCATCGAGCACGACATCATCCCGGCAGTGCGTCGGCACGGCTCGATGGGCTGCGCCGATATCGGCCTGATGGGGCAGATCGCGGCCGTTCTGACCGGGGTCGGCGAAGCCTATCATCGCGGCCGGCTGGTTCCGGCCGAAACGGCGCTTGCCGATGCCGGGCTGACGCCTTTGGTGATGCGGCCGCGCGACGCGCTTGCGGCACTCAGCGTCAATGCGATTGCCTATTCGGCGGCCGCCGACGTGCTGCGCGAGGCGGCAGCGGCCATCCGCGTGCTGCTGGTGACCGGCGTGATGTCGTCGCAGGCGCTTGGCGCTTCGGCTGATCCGTGGCGGGTGGCCGCGACGCTGTCGACGCGGGGCGAGGCGCTGGTCGGCTCCTGGCTCTACGGCCAATCGGGCGTTTCCGACTGGCCCTTGCCGACGGCGATCCATGACCCATTGAGCCTGCGCATGACCGCACAGGTGTTCGGCGCCGTTGTCGATACGCTGCTGGTTGCCGCCGGCCGTCTGGTCGAGGCGACCTATCTTTCCGACGACAATCCGGTGGTGCTCGGCGGCCAGGTGCATGCCTCGGGTGCTTCGCTGCCCTTGACCACGACGCTCTATGTCGAAACGGCGCAAATCGCGTTTTCCCATGTGGCGCGCAACGTGCTCAACCGTTGCATCCTTCTGTCGAACGGCGGGCGCCGCAACCTGCCGGTCAATCTGGTGGCGCCGGGCGAAATCGCCACCGGCCTCGGCCCGCTGATGAAGCTTGCGGTCGAGCTCTACATGCGCGTGCAGTCGATGGCGGTGCCGCTTTCGGCCCAGTCGATCGTCGTTGCCGGCGGGTTGGAGGAAGAGGCGACCTTCCTGCCTTTGATCGTCGAGCGCATGGAAACCCAGGTGCGCGATCTGCGGCAGTTGGCGGCGATCGAGGCGATCCTGTCGTCGCAGGCGATCGATCTTGTCGGCGATGCGCCACACGGCATCGTCAAGCTCGCGCATGAGCGCACCCGCTCGATCAGCCCGATCTATCTGAAGGACCGGCCGCTATCGAAGGAAATCGAGGCGTTGCAAGGCGCGTTTACCTGCCATGACCTGCTGCGCACCTTCGTCACCATGGCGCCGATGCCGGAGTTCGACGACTTCTTTGCGCTGAGCAAGTGATCCAGGCTGATCCAACAAGGCTGATCCGATGGAGAGAACACGATGTCCGATTTCGATCTTGTCCTGAAAGGCACCATCGTTCTCCCGCACCGGATCGTCGAAGGCGGACATGTGGCCGTGCGCGATGGCAAGGTCGTGCATGTCGGGCAGGGGGTGGCACCGGCTGCCCGTGAACGCCACGATCTCGGACGCGCAATGATCCTTCCCGGCGCCATAGACGCGCAGGTGCATTCGCTGTCGCAGAAGAACCAGGAGGATTTCGTCTGGTCGACGCGCTCGGCCGCGGCCGGCGGTGTGACCACGATCGTCGACATGCCCTATGACGAAGGCAATCTCGTCTGCTCGGCGGAGGCCGTTGGGCGCAAGGTCGCCCATGCGAGCCCGCAGGCGCGGGTCGACTTCGCCCTCTACGGCACGGTCGACCCCGAGGAGGGGCCGGCCCGCATCCTCGAAATGGTCGAGGCCGGCGTTGCCGCCTTCAAGTTCTCCACCTTCGGCACCGACCCCAAGCGCTTTCCGCGCATTCCCGCAGCGCTGCTCGAGGATTGCTTTCGCGCGATCGCGCCGACGGGGCTTACAGCCGGGGTGCACAACGAGGACGACGAGGCGGTGCGCGGCGCGATCGAAAAGGTCAGGGCCGCTGGGATCACCGATTATCGCGCCCATGGCCTTTCCCGTCCGCCGCTCACCGAGCTCTTGGCGACCAACCAGATCTACGAAACGGGTGCTTCGACCGGATGCCCGGCGCATGTGGTCCACTGCTCGCTCGGGCGCGGCTACGAGATTGCCGACGCCTACCGGCGCCAGGGCCACGCGGCGACGATCGAATGCTGCATCCATTATCTGACGCTCGACGAGGAGAACGACGTTCGCCGGCTTGGCGGCAAGGCGAAGATCAATCCGCCGATCCGCCCGCGTGCCGAGGTGGAAAAGCTATGGCGGCATGTGGCCGATGGCACGGTGACGATGGTTTCGACCGACCATGTCAGCTGGTCGGAGGATCGCAAGACCAATCCGGACATGCTCGCCAATGCCTCCGGCGTGCCGGGTCTGGAGGTCATGGTGCCGCTGTTCGTCAAGGGCGCGCTTGAGCGCGGCATCCCGCTGACGCGGGCGGCCGAGCTGATGACGCTGAACCCGGCGCGGCATTTCCGGCTCGACCACCAGAAGGGCGCGCTGGAGGCCGGCAAGGACGCCGATATCATCGTCATGACGCCCGAGCCCTATACCTATGATGCGGCGACAAGCGGTCACAACGTCGTCGGCTGGTCGCCCTATAACGGCATCAGGCTGCCCTGGCGGGTGTCTGCCACCTATCTGCGCGGGTCGCTTGCCTTTGACGGGCGCGCCGTCGTCGCCAAGCCTGGCACCGGCGCCTTCGTTCGCCCGCTGCAGACTTTGCCTTTGCAGGAGGCCCGATGAGCACGAGCATCAAGACCAATCTGCCGGTGGATGCCAGCCGGATCGCCGGCATCGTCAACGGGCTTGCGGGGATCACGGAGCCGGATCGGCCCTATACCCGCCGGGCTTTCACGCCGCTGTTTCTGGAGGGCCGCGCCTTCCTCGATCGCCGCTTTCGTGCGGCGGGGCTGGAGACGCGCATCGATGCGGCCGGCAATCTCATCGGCCGGCGCAAGGGGCGAAAGTCCGCGCTCGGAACGCTGATGCTTGGTTCCCACTCCGACACGGTGCCGGAGGGCGGTCGCTTCGACGGCATTGCCGGCGTCGCCGCGGCACTTGAAGTGGCGCGCGCGCTTTCCGACGGCGGCATCGAACTCGATCACGACCTGGAGATCGTCGATTTCCTTGCCGAGGAAGTGTCGATCTTCGGCGTTTCCTGCGTCGGCAGCCGCGGCATGGCCGGCATCCTGCCGGATGGCTGGCTGAGCCGGGTGCAGGGCGAACTGAGCCTGCGGCAGGGCATCGTCGAAGTTGGCGGCGATCCGTCGCGGCTGCCAGCGCTCAAGCGTTCCGACATCAAGGCCTTTCTGGAACTGCATATCGAGCAGGGGCCGGTGCTGGAGACCGGGCGCCTGGATATCGGCGTCGTCACAGCGATCTCCGGCATCACCCGCATCGAGATCATCGTCGAAGGGCAGGCCGACCATGCCGGCACGACACCGATGGACCACCGGCGCGATGCGCTTGTCGCAGCCTCCCGGTTGGTGCTGGCAATCGAGGCGCTGGCAACCGAATTCTCCAAGGGCGAGGGACACTTCACCGCGACCGTCGGCGAGTTCTCGATCGAACCGAACGCCGCCAATGTCGTGCCGTCGCGGGCGCGGTTGCTGATCGATGCACGTGCCGAACTGCAGCCGCAGATGGAGAAATTCATCGTCGAACTGGGCGCGCTTGCCGCGCGCGTTGCCGGTGAGGCCGGCGTGACCATCGCGCCCGCCAATGTTATCTCCGACAATCATCCCACACCCGGCGATCCGCTGCTGCTTTCGACGCTGGAGGAAAGCTGCGGCCAGATCGGTGCCCGCCACCGGCGCATGGCCTCCGGAGCCGGGCATGACACCGCGTGGATGGGGCGCATCACCCGCTCGGCGATGATCTTCATTCCGTGCCGGGGCGGTCGTTCGCACGCCCCGGACGAGTGGGCGGAGAACGACGATATCGCGCTAGGCACTGCCGTGCTCTTCGATGCCGTCAGAAGGCTCGACAAACAATTGCAGGAGAAGGTTTGAGATGGGTCGGATATTGACGGAGAAGGATGTCGAAGCTGCGGTCAAGGGCGGCTCCGTCTATGCCGCCGGCGGCGGCGGCTGGGCCGATCACGGCCGCATGCTCGGCTATGCCGCGGTCTCGATCGGCAAACCGGAACTGGTGTCGGTCGACGAGCTTGATGCCGACGACTGGGTGGCGACAGCAGCCGCCATCGGCGCGCCGGCCTCGACCACCCCCTGGGAAATGCGCGGCGTCGACTACGTCAAGGCGGTGCAACTGCTGCAGGAGGCGCTCGGCGAGAAGCTTTCGGGCCTGATCATCGGCCAGAACGGCAAGTCCTCGACGCTCAATGGCTGGCTGCCATCGGCGATCCTCGGGACCAAGGTGGTCGATGCGGTCGGCGACATCCGGGCGCACCCGACCGGCGACATGGGCTCGATCGGCCTTGCCGGGTCGCCTGAACAGATGATCCAGACCGCCGTCGGGGGAAATCGCGACGAGAACCGCTATATCGAGCTGGTGGTCCGCGGCGCGACCGCCAAGGTCTCGCCGATCCTGCGCACCGCCTCCGACATGTCCGGCGGTTTCATCGCCTCGTGCCGCAATCCGGTCCGCGCGTCCTACGTCAAGGCGAATGCGGCGCTCGGCGGCATCTCGCTGGCGCTGGCGCTCGGCGAGGCGATCATCGCGGCGGAAGCCAAGGGCGGCAGCGCGGTGATCGATGCGATCGTCAAGACGACCAATGGCGCGATCCTTGCCGAAGGCACGATCACCGACAAGTCGGTCACCTACACCAAGGAGGCCTTCGACATCGGCACGGTGACGCTGGGGAAGGGGGCTGACTCAACGGTATTGCACGTGATGAATGAATACATGGCGGTTGACTCTGCGGAAGGCCGGAGGCTTGCCACCTTCCCTGACGTCATCACCACGTTGTCATCAGAGGGCGAACCCTTGAGCGTCGGCCAACTGCGGGTCGGCATGACGATCTTCGTGCTGCATGTGCCGAAGTCGGTGATCCCGCTTGCGTCCAGCGTGCTCGACCCGACGGTCTACCCCTCGGTCGAAAAGGCGATGGGCATAGAGCTCGCCCGCTACGCTCTGGCCGGGCGGTCGTAGAGCATGTCCAGGAAAAGCGCGAAGCGGTTTTCCGTCCGGAAATGCAAGAGAACAATGAGGTAAAGCGTTTCCAGATTTCGTGTGCACAGGAAACGCCAGGGGAGAGAGGTCATGGCGCGGGATGCGGGACTTGAGGAACTGATCAAGGACGAGATCGCCGGGCGGCCGGGGCTGTCGGAAAAGGCGATGTTCGGCGGCTGGGCGTTTCTGCTCAACGGCAACCTGCTCTGCGGCGCGCGCGAAGGATCGATGCTGGTGCGGCTCGGCAAGGGCAATGACGGCTGGGCGCTGGCGCTGTCCGATGTCGAACTGATGGTGATGAACGGCCGCGCGATGCATGGCTGGGTGCGGGCCGGGGCAGACGCTTATGGCGACGACGCCGTGCGCAAGCGGCTCATCGATGCGGCGACTGCCTTCGTCGAAACGTTGCCGCCGAAGTGAATGCAGAGAGTGGTTTTGCCCCTCACCCTAACCTCTCCCCGTAGGCGGGGAGAGGCGACGTCGTTGCGACCCGGGGCGGCAAGCCGTGGTTATTCTTCTCGCCGAGAAGGGGAGAGGCACGATTGTGATGAGATGGCGCGTTGGCAGCGAGCAGGGGAGCCGTTTACGCCCCCGGCCTGTGGGCGATGGACCATAGCGGCTTCGCACGCGATGTTCGCCGCAAGCTGTGAACAATCCCCTCTCCCCTTGCGGGGAGAGGGTTAGGGTGAGGGGCAGCGAGCTGCCTCGCGACAACGAAGAGGAACGAGACGATGCCCAAGGCCAACCCCCGTCACCCGAACTTTCCGATCCCCGGCGGACTGGTGCTGCGCGCCAAGGGCTGGCGGCAGGAGGCCTTGCTGCGGCTACTCGAAAACGTGCTTTCTGTCGGCGAGGATCCGGACAACCTCATCGTCTATGCCGCGCTCGGCAAGGCCGCGCGCAACTGGCCGGCGCACCGCGCCATCGTCAAGACGTTGATCGAGATGGACGAGGACCAGACGCTGATCATCCAGTCCGGCAAGCCGGTCGGGCTGCTCAAGACCCATGCCAAGGCGCCGCTGGTGATCATGGCCAACTGCAACATCGTCGGCCAATGGGCCAAGGCCGAAGTCTTCTACGAGCTGCAACGCAAGGGGCTGATCTGCTGGGGCGGGCTGACGGCCGGGGCCTGGCAATATATCGGCAGCCAGGGGGTGATCCAGGGCACCTACGAGATCTTCATGCGCATTGCCGAGCGGCGGTTCGGCGGCGATCTTTCCGGCCGCTTCGTGCTGACGGCCGGGCTCGGCGGCATGGGGGGCGCGCAGCCGCTTGCCGGCCGCATGGCGGGCGCCGCCATCCTCTGCGTCGATATCGACCCGGAGCGGGCGAAGAAGCGCCGGGAGATCGGCTACCTCCAGGAGATCGCACCGGATCTGGATACGGCACTTGCGATGATCGATGCGGCGGTCCGGGACAAGCGGGCGCTCTCCGTCGGGCTCATCGGCAACGCCGCCGAGGTCTACCCGGAAATCGCCCGGCGCGGCATCGTGCCCGACGTGGTTACCGACCAGACCTCGGCGCACGACCTCGTCTACGGCTACGTGCCGAAGGGCATGACGGTCGATCAGGTGAAATCGCTGCGTGACGACGGCCAGGGCCAGCTGATGGCCGCAAGCCGCGCCTCGATCGTCGAGCATGTTACGGCGATGCTCGAGTTTCAGAAAAAGGGCGCGGAAGTCTTCGACAACGGCAACCTCATCCGCACCCAGGCGCGCGAGGGCGGCGTTACCAACGCCTTCGACATTCCAATCTTCACCGAGGCCTATTTGCGCCCACTCTTTGCCCGCGCCATCGGCCCCTTCCGCTGGATGGCTCTGTCCGGCGAGGAGAGCGACATCGCGCGCATCGACGACCTGCTACTCGAAATGTTCCCGGACAACAAGATCGTCACCAACTGGATCAGGCTTGCACGCGAGCACATCCCGTTCGAGGGCCTGCCGGCGCGCATCGCCTGGCTCGGCCATGGTGAGCGCACAGCGCTGGCCCGTCGCGTCAACGAACTGGTGGCGTCGGGCGAATTGAAGGGACCAGTCGCCTTTTCGCGCGACCACCTCGATGCCGGCGCCATGGCGCATCCCAACATCATGACCGAGCGGATGAAGGACGGATCGGACGCGATCGCCGACTGGCCGCTGCTCGACGCCATGCTGCTCTGCTCCTCGATGGCGGATCTCGTCGTCGTGCATTCGGGCGGCGGCGGCTATGCCGGCTACATGACGAGCTGCGGCGTGACGGTGGTGGCCGACGGCACGCAAGCTGCCGACGAGCGGCTCGACCATGCGCTCACCAACGACACCGCACTCGGCGTCATCCGCTACGCCGATGCCGGCTACGACGAGAGTTTTGAGGAGATCGCCGCCAAGGGCATCGGGCACATTGCCCTGACATAGCCAGGGGCCGGCGTCTTGCCACCGTCTCTCCGAGAGGATCGTCGACGCCTTGGTATCGAGCAGTGCGCGAGCTACAGCGCCGCGCGTACGCGCGAAGGTCGTTGTAGCACTTTGAATTGCCGCATGTTTCCTTAAATCGAATACGATTTATGGAAACGCGGTAGAATGCTGGCTTTGCTGCTTGGGGGCGATCATGACATCAAGCTTCAATGTTCAAAGTGCGACTGGCTATGAGCAACTGATGGGGCGTTGGAGCAAACAGCTCGCGCCGCTTTTTATCAACTTTTCAGGCCTTGCAGATGGCGAGCGGATCCTCGACGTCGGATGTGGTACCGGAAGCCTGACCTTTGCGCTGCCGCATGCGGCAGATCTCCGTGAGATCACGGCGATCGACTTTTCGCCCGTCTTCGTCGAAGCGGCGATCAAGGCGAACACCGATCCGAGGATCAGGATCCAGCAGGCCGATGCCTGCGCGCTTCCCTTTGCCGATGATTATTTCGACCGGGCGCTGGCGCTGCTGGTCCTGCATTTCGTACCTGAAGCGGAAAAGGCCGTCGCCGAAATGCGCCGGGTGGTGCGGCCGGGCGGCGTGGTTGCGGCCGTGGTCTGGGATCATTTCGGCGGTCTGCCGGGCATGCGCATGGTGCTCGATACGGCGGCGATGCTCGATGAAAATGCCGATCAGGTACGCGCCCGCTATTGTTTCCAGCCGATGATGCGGCCCGGAGAGATGATACAGAGCTTCGCGGCGCATGGCCTCGTGGATATCGAGCAGACCTCGCTTATGATCCGGATGGACTATCAGTCGTTCGCAGATTTCTGGCAGCCGATCTCCGCGGGTGAGGGACCTCTCGGCAAATACGTCTCGGCACTAGAGCCAGCCCAGCGGGTGAAGATCGATGCAGCCGTGAAGGCCGCCTATGAGGCTGGCCAACCCGACGGCCCCCGGTCGTTTGCGGCAGTGGCCTGGGCATGCCGGGGTATTGTTCCGGAGGTGTGATAGGGCGTCAACATTTGCCGACCTCATCTCTGTGCTTGTCACAGAGATCCAGCGGCGCCGCGTCGGCGGCGCCAGAGGCTCCTTCGTTCCGGCGTCTGGCACAAGTCCTTCACGGCGCAGACGCGCCGTGGCTGGATTTCTGTGACAAGCACAGAAATGAGGGAAAGGAGGAAGCGCTTCGCGCACCACAGACACCAGGGACGCGAGGAAAACGCTCCGAGCCAGCGCGGAAATGAGGCGAGTGGGGCGGCGGCGCCTTCACAACGAGGCCTGGTGGGTACCTCAGCGTCCGGACGTCACACCACCGTCTCGCCGCCATCGACCACCAGGATTTGGCCGGTCATGTAGGACGATCGGTCGGACACCAGGAACAGGATCGACTCGGCGATTTCGTCGACGCTTGCCCAGCGGCCGAGCGGTACCTTTTCGCGGATGTAGGCCTCGATCGCGCCGCGACCGCCCATCTGGGCGATGAAGGGGTCGTTGAAGGGCGTATCGACCCAACCGGGGCAGAGCGCGTTGACGCGGATGCCGTGGCGGGCGTAGTCGCCGGCCATCTGCTTGGTCATGGCGATAACCGCATGCTTGGTGGTGGTGTAGGCGATCATCTCGCGGTCGTAGAGCACGCCCGACGATGACGAGGTGTTGACGATGACGCCGCGGCCGGCGGCCTTCATCGACGGCATGACCAGGCGGGCGGCCATGAAATGCGCACGCACATTGAGGTTCCACGAGCGGTCGAAGCCGGAGACTTCGACCTCTTCAAGATCGCCGGCAACCTGCGCGCCGGCGTGATTGTGCAGGATATCGATGCGGCCGTGGCGATAGAGGATATCGGCGATGCCGTCGGCAAGCGCTGCATCGTCGGTAACGTCGAGGGTGACGGCCTCGGCCTTGCCGCCCATGGCGCGGATGGTGTCGACGGTCAGGCTGCCGGCCTCGGGGCTGCGGTCGACGACGACGACATGCGCACCCTCGCGCGCCATGATGGCAGCGCCCGCCTGACCGATCCCGGAGCCCGCTCCGGTCACGATCGCGACCCGGTCTTTCAGGATCATCTGTTCACTCCCCGGATTTCGGTTTTTTGTCCCGCATCAGGATGCGGGCGGTCAGGATCAGGAGCAGCGAGGCGACGAGCACCAGCGTCGCGATCGCGTTGATTTCCGGCGTCACGCCGCGGCGGATCGAAGCGAAGACGTAGATCGGCAGCGTCGTCTTCGAACCGGCGACGAAGAAGGCGATGATGAAATCGTCGAAGGAGAAGGTGAAGGCGAGCAGGAAACCCGCCAGGATCGACGGCAGGATCTGCGGTAGCACGATCAGGCGGAAGGTGGTGAGCGGCGTCGCATAGAGATCGCTCGATGCCTCGACGATATCGCGCCCGAGGCTGGCGATGCGAGCTTTCACGATCATGGTAACGAGCGCCATCGAGAACAGCCCGTGCGCGGCGATGATCGAGCCATAGCCGAGCCCGAGCTGTGGCGGCTGGTCGCCCGGCCAGATGGCGGATAGCGCCGGATTGACGAAGGAAAAGACGGCGACGAGCGCCACAAGCGTGGCGATGCCGATGACGACGCCGGGCACGACGATGGCCGCGGCAAAGAGCGCGTCGAAGATCGCCCGGTTGCGCGGCGCCAGCCGCTCCATGCCGAGTGCGGCCATGGTGCCGAAGATGGCGGCAAGGGTGGCGCTGGTAAAGGCGATCATCAGGCTGTTCTGCAGCGCCGAGACCAGGAAGGTATTGCCGAGCGCCTTGCCGTACCATGCGGTCGAAAAGCCGGTGAACTCGCTGGCGCTGCGGCCGGCATTGAACGAAAACAGGACGACCAGCGCGATCGGCGCGTAGAGGAAGATATAGACCGAGGAGATGAAGGCGCGCATCAGACGAGATCCACCTGTCTTGTGCCGGCGACCCTGAAGGCGATGCGCATCGCCACCATCAGGATGACCACGACCACGGCCACCAGCGTCACGGCGATCGCCGAGCCGAAAGGCCAGTTTCGAGATTGCAGGAAGAGATCGACCAGCGCGTTGCCGATGAAGAACACCTTGCCGCCACCGAGAAGCTGCGGGATCAGGTATTCGCCGAGCAGCAGGATGGTGACGAGCGCCACGCCCGTCATCACGCCCGGCAGTGACAGCGGCAGGGTGACGCCGAAGAAGGTCGAGACGGGTCTCGCGCCGAGATCGGCGGAGGCTTCGAGCAGCCGGCGATCGAGCTTTTCGAGGCTGACATAGATCGGCATGATCATCAGCGGCAGGTAGCCATAGACGATGCCGAGCAGCACGGCGCCCGGCGTATTGAGCAGGCGCACATCCTCAAGGCCGATCATCGACAGCAGGTTCGGAATGCCGCGCGAGCCGAGGATATACATCCAGGCATAGGTGCGAACGAGCAGGCTCGTCCAGAAGGGTACGACCACCAGCGACACGAGGATAAGGCGGTACCGCGGGTCCGCCTTGACGGCGAGATAATAGGCGACGGGGTAGGCGACCAGCAGGCAGAGCAGCGCACCGACCGGCGCCAGCACCATCGTGTTCCAGAAGGCGGCCGCCCGGGTCGGGAGCCTGGCGAACTGGGCGAAGGTGAACGCCGCCTGATAGCCGCCTTCGGGCGCGCGCTCGCCGAAGGCGAAGACCAGCATGGCGATGAACGGCAGGACCAGAAAGATCATCAGCCATGCCGCCGCCGGCGCCTCCAGCGCTGCCGTCACCAGGTTTCTCTTCGTGTTCGTTGCCGCGGGCATGTGAGTTGATCCGTCAAGTTTCATTGGCATTTCGGCCCCTCACCGCGAGGATGAGGGGCGGTCACGTCAAAGTTTCAATCAGGCTGACTTGAACCGCGCCATCAGCTCGGCGCGGCCCGGATCGGTCAAGGTTACCGCGGCGCCGAATTCGAGCGGCGTCAGCGAGGCCTCGTCGGGATAGACGATCTTGTTGCCGGTGACGTCGGCCGGCAGCAGCTTCATCACGCGGCTGTCGGTGGTCGGCGCGCCATTGGCGATATGTTCCTTGACGGCGTTTTCCGGTGCCATCAGGTAGTTGAGCAGCGCATAACCGGCCGCCTTGTTGGCCGCACTCTTCGGGATGGCGTAGAAGTCCGACCAGATTTCGCCGCCGTCCTTGCCGAGCACGAACTGGATTTCCGGCATGTCGCGGTTGAGCTGCGCGCCGTCATTGGTCCAGCACATCGTCATCCAGGCGTCGGTGGCGCGCATCGACGGCTGGTAGTCGCTGTTGATGGCGTAGAGGTGCGGCTTGACCTTGATCAGCAGTTCCTCGGCCTTGGCGAGCTCTTCCGGCTTGGTCGAATTGAAGGAATAGCCGAGCGAGACGAGCGCATTGCCGATGGTGGTCAGCTGGTAGTCGTGGACCATGGCGCGGCCGTCGGCCTCGGTCATGGCGATCTCGAAGAAGTCCTTCCAGCTGGTCACCGGTGTCTTGATCTTGCTGGAGTTGAGCGCGATGCCCGTGGTGCCCCAGTTCTTCGGCACGGCATAGGTCTTGCCGTCGACGACACCCTCGTTGGTGAAGCGCGCGGTCTCGGTCGAGGCGTCGTAGTTCGGCAGCTTGGAGAGATCGAGTTCGTCGATCAGGCCGAGCTTCACATAGGTGGAGATGGTGTAGTTGGTGGGCACGAACAGGTCCCAGCCGGTGCCGCCGGCCTGGAGCTTGGCGAGCATTTCCTCGTTCGAGCCGAAGACGTTGACCTCGACGGCAACGCCGGTTGCCGTCTGGAACGCCTCGAAGGTGGCAGGATCATGATAATTAGGCCAGGTGGCGATCGACATCTGCGTGCCGAGATCGCCGGCAAAGGCCGTCGAATTGAAGAGGCCCGGCTGGCGCGCCAGAACCGCCGTTGCAAGGCCAAGGCCGGTGACGCCGAGGAAGTGGCGGCGGGTGACCGAGCCGCGCTTCAGGCGCATCAGCTCGTCGGCCAATTGCTCGGCGGTGATCGGGGCATTTTCTCTGTACCATTTGGTCATGACGCTGTTCCCTTTATCGTTGACGTTCATGCAAGGCTCAGGGGGCGGCCGGGTCGGGCCGGAAACACATTTCAGGCCGGAAAGACGTGAAGCGCATTCGGATCGAAGGCGAGGCCGACCTTGTCGCCGGGCTCGACGAGATCGCTGTCGCCGAGCGCCCGGCGGTCGGCGGTGACGAGGAAATCGCCGAGGCCATCGACATCGACGGAGTATTCAACCGATGATCCCAGGAAGATGCGGTGCGTGACGGTGCCGGTGAGGGCGGCAGTGGCGGCAGCACCATTGCGTTTCAGGCTGATCGCCTCGGGGCGCAACGCGACCATGGCAGCACCGGCGCTCGGT
>Ga0247819_10000134_pt1 | contig 45019 bp, 44 predicted proteins | sample 13C_Xylose_Day6_FD_193428 | JGI IMG/M metagenome (GOLD analysis project Ga0247819, IMG submission 193428) | Soil microbial communities from agricultural site in Penn Yan, New York, United States - 13C_Xylose_Day6 | ecosystem: Environmental > Terrestrial > Soil > Agricultural land | place: USA... | reverse complement strand
GGTCTGCCGGTTTGCCACTTGTCCGGTTCGCCAACCCGCGTGCAGCTACCACCCTATTGTTTGGCGACAATTGCGTGGTAGGTCCTCGACCTACAATTGGTAATCACTCATGAAAGAATATATGGCTTTAACCAGCAACGCCGACGACCTCCCCTCGTTTTACGTCAACACCACCCAACCGTTGCACTCACTGCTCAGCAGCGCCCGATACCGAATCGGTGCCGTGACGCAGGTTCTCGAAAACCTCGCGATGCGCGGTGAAATCAGCACCGACTCGGTCATTCTCAGCGACTTCGCATTGTTGTGCTCCATACCATTGCGCGATGGTTGCGATGTGCTGGATGTGATCGCCCGGCGCATGGATGCAGAAACGTCCTGACGATAATTCGGGCGCCTTTGAAGGCGCTCGTATATTTTTCGTATGGATTTTCGAGTGGCAGTAAAGAATCCGTAGCCAGGCGTTGAGCCCAAAGAAAGATCAATTACTCTCTCGGCTCACCTTTCGCTAAGAGATCAACATGGCCAGTTCAGAGTTGGGGATCATGATCATTTCAATGATCGGGTTGTTCGGCTTTGCTTCATTCATTTTTGAATACCTGAGCGCCAGACGCGCGAAAAAAAGGGGCAGATGACACCTGCCCCTTTTTCACCTCAGCGCGTCGCCACCAAAAACAAACGCGGAAACGGTAGCAGCACCGAACCATCGTTCAGCGCCGGATAAGCCTTTTCGATAGCCGCCTGATACTGCTTCAGATACTGCGCCCGTTCTGCCTCATCCAGCGGTTCGAGAAACGGCCGCAAACCGCTGCCCTTGAACCACTCGACGACACCCGAGGCACCGCCCGCCAATGGGTGATGATAGGAGGTGCGCCACACGTCGACGCGGGTGCAGCAGGTTTTCAGAATCGAGTAGTAGCCGCTGGCACTTTCCATGTCAGTTCGCTGGCCAGCGGCGCCCGCCAGTTTGCCTGCCCATGGTCCATCAGCCGCGACTTCACGCATCAAGCGGTGCGAAGGTTCGTTGAGATTGTCCGGCATCTGGATCGCCAGACTGCCACCCGGCGCAAGTTTGTTCACCAGTGAAGGCAGCAACGTGGCGTGATCCGGCACCCACTGCAAAACCGCGTTGGCGAAAATCACGTCAAAGGGGCCATTTTCATTCCAAGTGTCGATATCGGCGATATCAAACTGCACATTCGGCAGGCGCTTGCGTGCTGCATCGATCATGTCGGTGGAACTGTCCAAGCCACGCACCTCAGCGCCGGCAAAACGCTCCACCAGCAGCTCTGTGGAATTACCGGGGCCGCAACCGATGTCCACGGCCGAACGCACATCCCCAGCGGGGATTGCCGCCAGCAGATCACGGGCCGGACGGGTGCGTTCATCTTCAAAAGCGACGTATTGTTTGGCGGACCAACTCATTGCGTTCTCCTGTCGGTGCGTTGTTCAGGCCTCGGCCGACAACCGGTTCCCTACAATACATCGATGGGTGGATTGCGCTCTATTCCACCTTTGGTCAAAGCGTTATTGAACCCTCCACAAATCCACAACCCGTAGCAGCTGCCGAAGGCTGCGTTCGGCTGCGCAGCAGTCGTAAAATCAGAGGTCGCGGTCTGTCAGACAGACCTCACACGCCGGGTCTACGACTGCTTCGCAGCCGAACGCAGCCTTCGGCAGCTGCTACATGGAGTGCGCAGGGGTATCTCTCCAATGGTGGTTCATTCGCGCAACCCCAGCCGAATTTTCAGCCCGCCCCCGATGTCTGAATTTCAGGTTCATCCCCAATAAGGAACACGGCCATGAAATTCGCAAAAGTCGCGCAGAAACTCGCCCTGTGGGCCGGCAGCCCCACCACCTTCATGGGAGCGATCATTCTGATTTTTTTGTGGGCGGTGAGCGGTCCGTTCTTTGGTTACAACGACACTTGGCAACTGGTCATCAACACCTCGACCACCATCATTACGTTCCTGATGGTGTTCCTGATCCAGAACACGCAGAACCGCGACACGGACATTTTGCATTTGAAGGTCGATGAATTACTGCGAGTGACCAAGGAAGCGCAGAACGCGATGCTGGGCCTGGAAGCGCTGGACCTCAAGGAACTGGAGGCGCTGAGAAAGCAGTACCGCAAGCTTGGCGAAGGACAGACGATAAAACTGGAAGGTACTGTTGTCGAAGAAAAGGGCAAGTCAGGTTTGCAGGACTGCTGAAGTTGCTCAGGCGACCGAAGTCGCCTGAGCAATGCAGAGTCTAGCGACTGGCCTGCAACGCCCTGGCCATCTGCAGGTGATTTTGCAGTTTGGGCAGGGTTTCTTCGGCGAAGGCTTTGATTTGCGGCACGTCGGTGGTCTGTGCCGTTTGCTCAAGCTGCTCGATGGCTTCCTGAGTGGTTTTTATCTGGTTTGCGGTGTAGGCCTCGTCGAACGTCGTGCCTTCCATGACCTCTGGCATCAAGGTCTTGGCCTTTTCCACCACTTCTTCGCGCGGGGCCACAGGCAAGTCCAGTTGCTTGGCGATTTTCGCCAAGTGCTGGTTGGCGGTGGTGCGGTCGTTGATCACAACGATGGTGTAGTCCTTGACCTCTTTGGATTCGGACTTTTGATGCGCCAGACGGCTGGCTTCGATTTCGGCCACGCCTTGGGCCGAGGCATCGTTGATGAATTCGGTGGGGGTCTGGGCGAAGGCGCTATTGGCGCACAGGCCCAGTAGTACGGCAAAACCGCTGTTGCGTAATCGGGTGGCCATCGGGCTCATGGTCGCGCCCTCCTCTTAACATTCAAACGGGAGCTTTCGCTCCCGCTTCTCGATCAAAACCACCTTCATCCACTAGCGAGACTTTTGCTCGTTATGTCCGCCTTTACGGCCCATGTCGGGTTTCGCAGGCTCTTTATCGACAGTCGTGGTGGTGGTTTTCCCACCTTTACGACCCGCTTCAGACGCCTTGGTTTTATCGTTGGCGAAATTTCCCGAGTTCGAGTTTCTTGAGTTAGGCATGATTCTCTACCTCTTGGTTTTAGTCGCGGCGAGCTGGGGCCCGCATAGAATCTGAATTTTCGCGCAGCAAAAGGTTTAGAAAACCTGAAATCGTCACGACGAACGGTGGTGATATTTTCAGACGAGCCGCAGGTGATGCTCGCGCTTGGCGGTGTACATCGCTTCGTCGGCGTGCCGGAACAGCTGCTTTTCTTCCGTGCCGTGTTCGGGGTATTGGGCAACGCCGATGCTCGGCTGGATGTTCAGGCTGTGGCCGTCCAGGCGCAGCGGCGCGGACAGCACCTGGCGGATTTTGCCAGCCACGCAATCGGCATCGCCCGAGGCGTGGATGCTGTGCAGCAACACCACAAACTCGTCACCGCCAATGCGCGCCACGGTGTCGGTTTCACGCACACAGCCCTTGAGCCGATTGGCCACGGTTTGCAGAAGCATGTCGCCCACCGCATGGCCGTGCGTGTCGTTGACTTGCTTGAAGTGATCGAGGTCGACATACAGCAGCGCCATGCGCCCCTGCGCCATACGCGCCGCTTCGATGGCAACTTTGAGCCGGTCACGCAGCAACCCTCGGTTGGGCAGCTGGGTCAACTGATCGTACTGAGCCATGCGTTGCAGTCGCTCGTGCAATTGCTTGCGTTCGATCGCCGTGGCCACCTGGGCGCAGACGTACTGCAACAGTTCTTTGTCCTGCTCGGTGTAGCGCTCGCCGCCGGGAATGCTTTTGACGATCAGTGCGCCGATGGTGCCGTTTTGCGAGTTCAGCGGCACACCTAACCAGCATGGCGAGTTCTGGCCGGTCACCAGCACCTCGAAGCCCTGGGGTGGGTTTTCCTGGTCCGGGGTCAGCAGAATCGGCATGCCGCTACGGATGACCTCGGCGCACAGGCGCCCGGTGATCGTGCCGGGCTGTTCGGGTTGTGGCTCGTGGTCGTCGACGTGATACGGGAAGTTCAGCTCTGCGCAATGTTCGTCATACAACGCCACGGAAAAATTCAGTGCCGGCAACCACTCACCGATGATCAGGTGGATGCGTTTGAACAACGCCAGCAAGTCCTCCGCCGCATGGGCCGCTTCGGATATCGCATACAGCGCCGCTTGCCGGGACTCGGCCTGCTTGCGTTCGGTGATGTCGCGGGCGACGGCAATACGCAGCTGATCGACCTCCGACCAGCGCGCCGACCAGAGGATGTGCACCACCTGGCCGTCCTTGCGCAAGTAACGGTTTTCGAAGTTGAGTTTGGGCTCGCCGCCCATGATCTCGCGTGCGGCATCAAGGGTGCGCTGGCGATCGGCCGGGTGCACCAGATCGATCATTGGCTGGCCGATCAACTCGTCGGGGCTGTAGCCGAAAATGCGCTCACAGGCAGCACTGACAAAAACGAAGCGGCCTTGTTTGTCGACCGCGCAAACGGCGTCCAGCAACAGGTCGATGTAGCTCGCCATCGGCGCGGAATTTCTGGTGGTCATGGTGCCGAGCGCGTGTCCGAACAATGCAGCAATAAAAAACCATCCCTGACCCGTACGTGTGCGGCTGATGCCTCCAAGCGATCAGCGTCAAACCTTGTTCGTCACCAGCCCCGGCAATGCATGGGCCAAAGCGTTGATGGCAAAACCAATGAACATCACCCCGCACAACCGGGTAATCGCCAGCTCATGGCGTTGGTACAAGGTGCGTACCCGCTGCGCCCCGACAATGCCGATGAGGATAGCGTAGGCGATAAGGCCACCGATGAAGCTCAGGAAGATCAGCCATGGCAGCATCGACCACGTCAGCAGCTCGGCTCGGCTCGACAACAATGCGGTGAACGTGGCCACCGCCACCGGGTACGCCTTCGGGTTGGTCAGGCCGAACAGGATGCCGTGCCAGAACGGCTGGCGTGCCGGGCCTTGCGGTGCCTCGGCGCTGTTACGACGAGCCCGCACCGCGCGCCAGCCGAGCCAGAACAGGTAAAGCCCGCTGAGCACGCCGAGCACGTCAAACGCAGTGCTGCCGATCTCCCGCGCACCGACAATCGCCACCAGCGCGGTGCTGCACCAGATCACATCGCCCAGCAAATGCCCGCAAAGAAACCCCGCCCCAGCCCGTCGACCATGCGCCGCGCCAATGCCAAACACCGCCAGCACGCCCGGTCCCGGGGTGATGCCATAGATGAATCCCGAGGCGAGAACAGCCATCAGCAGCGAGGGGGTCATGGGAAGTCCTTTGAACGATTTGGTGAATGGGCGCCAGTCTATATCAGGTCCTTGCCTGTCGACTGAAACATCTCGACAGACGAACGGGCTGGCTGCGCCCCATAGATGACGGTGTAGTATGTTGTATTACAAACCACTACATCGAAGACCACCATGTCAGTCATGTCTCTGCGCGTACCGGACGAAATTGCGGATACCCTCGCCCGCCTTTCCAAAGCAACTGGGCGCAGCAAATCATTTTTGGCTGTGGATGCGTTGCGCGAATACCTGGCCCGCGAAGCGTGGCAAATCGAGGAAATTCAGAAAGCCTTGAAAGAAGCCGATGAGGGGGACTTCGCTACACAAGAAGAAGTGACCGCCATCGCTGATAAGTGGACGGCCAATGCGCGTTGAGTGGTTGCGTACCGCGTTAAAGAATCTGGATGACGAAGCCGCGTATATAGCAATGGAGAGCCCGAAAGCGGCAGCAGATTTCGTTCAGGCTGTTCTAGCCAGTGTCGATCACCTCGCCCGCTTTCCAGCGACAGGCCGAGAAGGACGTTTACCCGGTACTCGGGAATGGGTCATGCCTGATCGCCCGTATTTGATTCCCTATCGGGTTCGTCAAGGTCAGCTTCAGGTACTGCGCGTATTTCATACGCGTCGACTTCCGCCTTCAAATTGGTAAAGGTCACTCAGAAAATTTTATAGCTTTGACTCTTCTCCAATCCGCTCAAAAGATCGCAGCCTCCGGCAGCTCCTACAGGGATGCGTGGTCCGCGTAGGAGCTGCCGAAGGCTGCGATCTTTTAAAACTTGTCGAGGGTGCGCAGCTTCTGCGGCAGTCCCCACATCAGCAATGCCACGGCGATCAGCGCGCAGACACCAATGACATACAGCGCCGGTGTGGTGCTGCCGGTCAGGTCTTTGATGCGGCCGACCATGACCGGGCTGACGATGCCGCCGAACTGGCCCAGGGTGTTGATCACCGCAATCCCGCCGGCCGCACCTGCGCCGGCACCGGCCAGCAGTTTCGGTGGCAAGGTCCAGAAGCTCGGGATCGAGGCGATGATCCCGGCGCCGAGCAGGCCCAGGGCGACGATCAGGAACGTCGTGTGGTTGGCGAAAATCCCCGCGCAGAAGAAACCGATAGCCCCCACCGCCACCAGGCCGGCGACAAACTTGCGACGTTCGCCGGAGGCATCGGACAAGCGCCCGATCACCACCATGCTGATCGCGCCGCAGATGTACGGAATGGCGGTCAGCAGGCCAATCATCACCGGGCTTTCGGTGCCGGCGCTGCGGATCAGTTGCGGAGCCCAGAAGTTCAGGCCGTAGGACGCGACCTGAATCAGGAAGTAGATCAGGCCGAGGGTCAGGAAGCCCGGAATGCGCAGCGCCGCAAGCAGAGAGCCGCCGCTCTTGTGCGGTTCATGCTGAGCGATACGGCTGGCCAGCAGGGTTTTCTCCGACGACGTCAGCCAATGGGCGTCTTCGATGCGATCCTTGAGCAAGGTCAGCACCAGCAAACCGAGGCCGATGCACGGCACGCCGCCGAGCAGGAACAACCAGTGCCAGCCGCGCATGTCCATGAAGCCGTCGAGGTGTTGCAGTACCAATCCGGAGAACGGCGCACCGACCAGACCGGCGAAGGCCGACGACAGGAACAACATCGACGTAATGCGCCCACGGTAGTGCTGCGGGAACCACAGCGTCAGGTAATACAGCACGCCGGGGGCAAAACCGGCCTCCATCGCGCCGATCACGAAGCGCAGCACGTAGAACTGCCATTCGCTGTTGACGAACACCATCAGTGCAGTCGCCAGGCCCCAGGACATCATGATCCGGGCGATCCAGCGACGGGCGCCGACCTTGTACAGCATCATGTTGCTCGGCACTTCGAAAATCACATAACCGACCACGAACAGCCCGGCACCGAGACCGTAAGCGGTGTCGCTGAGGCTCAAGTCGGTTTGTAGCTGGAATTTGGCGAAGCTGATGTTGATGCGGTCGAAAAAGGCGAACAGGTAGCAGACCATGATCAGCGGCATCAGGCGCCAGGCGACCTTGCTGACCAGGGCTTTTTCTTCGTCGTGGCTAACGGCCGGGCTCGCGCCGGCCTCCAGTGCATTAAGGCTCATTGCGTTTCTCCAGACGGACTTCCCTTGGGGTGTCCGATTGTTTTTGTTATCTGGTTGAAGTGCTTTTTACTGTGGGAGCGGGCTTGCTCGCTAATGCGGTTTCGAGTTCAGCATTGATGGCGACTGCTACTCCGCCTTCGCGAGCAAGCCCGCTCCCACAAGGGTTTTGTGTTGGGTCAGGTGGGGATAGGATGCAGGTCGCAGTTGCGTCCAGCCTTGGCCAGTTGGCCAGGCACTTCGTGGCCCAGCAGCGTTGGCAATCCTCGGGATAGCTTGAGCAGCAGCGGCAGATCGATACCGGTGGGAATACCAACCTCATCGCACAGGTTGACCAGGTCTTCGGTGCAGATGTTGCCCGAAGCCCCGGGTGCGAAAGGACAACCGCCGAGGCCGCCGAGCGCCGCGTCGAAACGCCGTGCGCCAGCCTCGTAGGCGGCCAGCACATTGCACAGGCCGAGGCCTCGGGTGTTGTGGAAATGCAGGGTCAAATCCGCCGGCGAAACCCGCTGCAAAACACGGTGCACCAAACGGTCGACCTGTCGCGGGTTGGCCATGCCGGTGGTGTCGGCCAGGGTGATGCCCTGGATGCCGAGTTCCTGATAGGCCTCGACGATCTGCAGCACCCGGTCTTCATCAATCTTGCCTTCGAACGGGCAGCCGAAGGTTGTAGCGATGCTGGCATTGAGTCGCACTTTCGTTTCGCCAACGAACTGCACGATTTCGCCAAACGCGGCCAAGGAGTCTTCGCAGCGCATGCGCATGTTCGCCAGGTTGTGGGTCTGGCTAGCCGACATCACCAGGTTCAGCTCATCGGCGCTACAGGCCAGTGCCCGTTGCGCGCCCTTGAGGTTGGGGATCAACGCGACATAGATCACCCCCGGTTGCCGGGCGATGCCTTTGAACACCAGCTCACCGTCGCGCAGCGCCGGAATGGCCTTGGGCGACACGAACGAACCGGCTTCGATGCGGCTGAATCCTGCCAATGACAGTTGATTGATCAGGGCGATTTTATCGACGGTTTCGACCCACGTCGGTTCGATCTGCAGGCCGTCGCGCGGGGACACTTCCTGAACGATCAGGCGCTCGGAATAATCAGTGATCATTGCACCACTCCTTCAGTTTTCAGGCGTTGGATGTCCGCAACGGTCAGGCCCAGTTGCGCGAGGACGCTGTCGGTGTGTTGGCCCAAACCGGGGCCGGACCAATTCACGCCGCCGGGGGTTTCCGAGAGTTTCGGTACGATGCCCGGCATCTTTACCGTGGCGCCGCCCGGCAGTTCGGCGTTGAGCAGCATGTCCCGCGCTTGATAGTGCGGATCGGCAACGATGTCGGCCACCGAATAAATGCGCCCGGCCGGGACTTCGGCGGCTTCCAGCGCGGCCAGCACTTCGTCGATCGGCAGGCTGCTGGTCCAGTGGGTGATGGCCGCGTCGAGCAAACCGCTCTTGGCCGCACGCCCGTCGTTATGGGCGAACTCAGGCGCGTCGGCCAGATCGCGGCGACCGATGGTTTCCATCAGGCGTTTGTAGATCGGGTCGCTGTTGCCGGCGATCACCACGTAGGCGCCATCCGCCGTGAGGTAGGTATTGGACGGCGCGATGCCAGGCAAGGCGCCGCCGCTGCGTTCACGCACATGGCCGAGCATGTCGTATTCCGGTACCAGGCTTTCCATGACGTTGAACACGCTTTCGGCCAGTGACACATCGACGATTTGCCCGCCGCCCTGCCCGGTCTTGACCCGCAGCAGCGACATCAGCGCACCGATCACCGCGTGCAGCGACGCCAGCGAGTCACCAAGGCTCACGCCGACCCGCGCCGGTGGCGAACCGGGGGTGCCAGTGGTGTAGCGAATCCCGCCCATGGCCTCGCCGATGGCGCCGAAACCCGGACGGTCGCGGTACGGGCCGGTCTGGCCATAACCGGAAATCCGCACCAACGTCAGGTTGGGATTGAGGGCGTGCAACACGTCCCAGCCGAGGCCGAGTTTTTCCAGGGCGCCGGGGCGCAGGTTTTCGATCAGCACGTCGGCGCTGGTTGCCAATTGCTTGACCAGTTCGATGCCTTCGGGGGATTTGAGGTTCAGCGCCAACGACTTCTTGTTGCGCGATTGCAAGTACCACCACAGCGAAGTGCCTTCGTGCAGCTTGCGCCATTTGCGCAGGGGATCGCCCTGCCCCATGGCTTCGATCTTGATCACTTCGGCGCCGAACTCGGCGAGCATGCGCGCGGCAAATGGCGCAGCGATCAGCGTGCCGATCTCGATCACTTTGATTGCACTCAAGGGGGCAGTCATCGCGGGGTACCTCTAGTTGTTCTTGGAATTGAGGCCAAGGCTAGAGGACCGGGGACCAAGGAATCCAACCTTCAGTTGGCAACGAGCGTTCGCGAAATGCGAACGCTCGGGAATATTCGTGACCTCCTCGCAGCCATCGCTAGCAGGCTAGCTCCCACAGGGGATTTTCTGGTTCCGCAGATCAGTGTGGGAGCTAGCCCTGCTAGCGATGAGGCCAGCCCCGTCAATAAAAAACTCAGGTCGACCCACGCAAATGCTCAAACAACATCCGGCTCACCGGCGACAGCAACGCCTCATCGCGCACTACCACGATCAAGGCGCGATCCGACCAGTCGTCGGTCAACGGCACCGCCGTCAGCCCCAGTGCCCGGCCGAACAATTCATAAGCCCGCTGCGGCAGCACGCCGATGCCCATGTTGGCCTGGACCATGCGGCACATGGCATCGAATCCCGGCACATGGATGCGAACCCGTAACAGTTTGCCGGCCTCACGCGCCGCCGCGTGGGTGCGCATGTTGATCGAACTGGCGGCGTGCAGGCCGACGTAATCGCTGTCCAGCGTATCGGCGAACGCCAGGCTTGAACGATTCGCCAACGGATGATGCGCAGGCATCAGCACCACCAGTTTGTCCTGTCGATACAACACGCTGTGCAAGCCTTTGATGTCGCTGTCGATGGAGCAGATCCCAAGGTCGGCCACGCCATCCAGAACCCCTTGAATCACCCCGGCGCTGGGCCGTTCTTCCAGATCGGTCTTGACCTGCGGGTGGCGCTCGGAAAAGTCCCGCAGGTCTTCCGGCAGGAACTGAATGATCGCCGACAGGTTGGCGAGCATCCGCACATAGCCGCGCACCCCGTGGCTGTGCTCGCCCAACTCCAGGCCCATTTTCTCGACGTTGAACAGCATTTGCCGGGCATGATGCAGCAAGGTTTCGCCGGCTGGCGTCAACGTCATGCCTTTGGCCTGACGCACGAACAGGCTGATCCCCAAGGCTTCCTCCAACTCCATTAAACGCTTGCTCGCCGCCGACACGGCAATCGCTTCGCGCGCGGCGGCACGGGTCAGCGTGCCCTCTTCGTGGACGGCGACAAACAGTTGCAAGGTGATGAGGTCGAGGCGGCGGATCAGGCTTTTCTGCAGCATCTGGGGCTCGGTGAGGTGGGTTCGGACGAAGTCGCAGCATAGCGTTCTTCGCCCGCGCTGTACCCGGTCAGAACACGCAGGCTCAGCGTCCGGTCGTGATAAAGTCGCCGCCCATCAGACCTTTTGCCGTGAGACGAACAACGCAATGAGCGATTTCCAGGATGTCGATGCCCAACTTGAAGACTGGAGCGCCCTGCGCACCAGCGCTGCGTTCGGCGGGCTGCTGGTAGGCAATGGCGCCAGCCGTGCGGTGTGGGACGATTTCGGCTACGACTCGCTGTTCGAAAACGCCCGTACCGTCGAAGAAAAACCGCTGAGCCCCTCCGAGTTGAGTGTGTTCGAGGCGATGCAAACCCGCAGCTTCGAGCAGGTGTTGAGCGCGCTGAAAACCACCAGCCGTGTGAACAAGGCGTTGGCCGTCAGTTCCGCCGCGCCGCGCAATCGTTACTACGCGATCAAGGAAGCGCTGATCAACACCGTGCACGCGGTGCACATTCCCTGGCGGTTGGTGGTGCCATCGACGCTGGCAACAATCAACCAGGAGTTGGCCAGCTATCGCACGGTGTTCACCACCAATTACGACTTGATCAATTATTGGGCGTTGCAGCACCAGCCCGAGGCGATCACCGATCTGTTCCAGGGCGCCGAACCCGCCTTCGACCTGAGCGCCACCGCCACCGATAAAACCCGTTTGCTGTACCTGCACGGTGGCCTGCACCTGGTGCGCAACCAGGACGGCACGGCGCGCAAGCTGATGTCGACCGAGGGCACGTTGCTCGGTAATTTCGCCATCAACAACACGATCAAGACCCTCGACGACGTGCCGCTGTTCGTCAACGAAGGGCCGAGTGCAGACAAGCTCAAGACCATCCGCAGCTCGGATTACCTGTCGTTCTGCTACCAGCAGCTACTCGGCCATACCGACGGTTTGTGCATTTTCGGGCATGCGCTGGCTGAGCAGGACAAGCACATCATCCATGCCTTGCGCCTGGCCAAACCGAAAGTGCTGGCGATCTCGATTTACCCGCGCAGCAAGGCGTTCATCCAGCATCAGAAGCGGCATTACGCGAAGGTGTTTGAAGGAACGGGTGTGGAATTGCGGTTCTTTGATTCGAAGACCCATGCATTGGGCAGCCCGAAGCTGACGGTTCCAGTCGAGGTTTAGATCAAGATCAAAAGCTCGCAGCCTTCGGCAGCTCCTACATAGATCGGTGTAGGAGCTGCCGAAGGCTGCGATCTTTAGCGGGGGTCATTCTTCCGCGCTGTGCACCACCACCAGCAACTGCGCCTGCACCTCGCCCACCGAGCGGATCCGGTGCGGCTTCTGTGAGTTGAAGTGCAACGCATCACCGCGGTTGAGCAGCACCCGCTCGCTGACGAAATCGACCTCCACCTGCCCTTCGTGGACAAACAGAAACTCCTCGCCCAGGTGTTCCTTGAAGGTCTTGTCGGTAAATTCCGCCGGCGGATAAGTGATGAACGGCAACAGGCTGCGTTCACTCACTTGGTGGGCCAGTACCGCGTACCCCTGATTGTGCTCGCTGGTGCCCAATGGTTGCCGTTCGTGGCTGCGCACCAGGCTGTAGCTGTCGAGGCTGACGTTGTCTTCGCTGAACAACTCCTCGACTTTCACGTTCAACGCCTTGGCCAGTTTCAACGCAGCCGCAATCGACGGCGTATTGAGCCCGCGTTCGACTTTCGACAGATAACTCTTGGTCATGCCGGATTTTTCCGCCAAAGCCTCAAGGGTCACGCCAAGTTTTTTTCTCAATAATTTCAAACGGATAGACATGTGGAGCGATTAATCCATCAAGAAGGTGACGAATTGTCCTTGCTCATGACACAAAGTGTCATATAGCATCTTTCGTGTCATCTGCATGACTCAGCCAAAGAGGACACCGATATGGCCAAGACATTAGCACTGCCCAAAGATCAACTGGTCAAGCAAGCGCTCAGCCAGATGCAAAATACCCTGGCGGATAATACGTGGACCGACCGGCAAAAGCTGGCCCTGACTTGCCGCATTCTGTTCGAGAACGGTCATGATTCCGGCCTGGCCGGGCAAATCACCGCCCGAGGCCCGCAACCGGGCACTTACTACACTCAACAACTGGGCCTGGGTTTCGACGAAATCACCGCGGGCAATCTGTTGCTGGTCAACGAAGACCTGGAAGTGCTCGAAGGCCACGGCATGCCGAATCCGGCCAACCGTTTCCACAGCTGGGTGTACCGCGCCCGACCGGATGTGAACTGCATCATTCACACCCACCCGACCCATATCGCGGCGTTGTCGATGCTCGAAGTGCCGTTGCAGATTTCCCACATGGACCTCTGCCCGCTCTACGAAGACTGTGCGTTTCTCGAAGGCTGGCCAGGCGTGCCGGTGGGCAACGAAGAAGGCGACCTGATTGCCGGAGCGCTGGGCGACAAACGCGCGGTGCTGCTTTCTCACCACGGCCAGCTGTCCACCGGTGCCACCATCGAGGAGGCCTGTGTGATCGCCCAACTGATCGAGCGTGCCGCCAAATTGCAGCTGCTGGCGATGAGTGCCGGAACGATCAAACCGATCATCCCCGAGCTGGGCCGTGAAGCGCACGACTGGATTGCCCGGCCGAAACGCCACGCTGCCGCGTTCAACTATTACGCGCGGCAGAACCTGCGCCAGCACGCCGATTGCCTGAACTGACCACTGACCTTTTTCGAAGGAGAGACACCATGTCCACCACCACCATTCACGGCATCATCGGCTACACCATCACCCCGTTCACCGCCAATGGCGAAGGCGTTGACCTGGACGCGCTCGGGCGCTCCATCGACCGTTTGATCGACGGCGGCGTGCACTCCATCGCCCCACTGGGCAGCACTGGCGAAGGCGCTTACCTGAGCGATGCCGAGTGGGACCAGGTCGCCGAATTCAGCATCAAGCATGTGGCCAAACGCGTGCCGACCATCGTCAGCGTGTCCGACCTGACCACCGCCAAAGCGGTGCGCCGCGCACGCTTCGCCGAGGCCCACGGCGCTGACGTGGTGATGGTACTGCCGACGTCCTACTGGAAACTCAGCGAAGCGGAAATCCTCGCGCACTACCGCGCCATCGGCGACAGCATCGGTGTGCCGATCATGCTCTACAACAACCCGGCCACCAGCGGCACCGACATGTCGGTGGACCTGATCCTGCGCATCGTCAACGGCGTGGAAAACGTGACCATGGTCAAGGAGAGCACGGGCGACATCCAGCGCATGCATCAACTGCAACGCTTGGGCGAAGGCCGGGTGCCGTTTTACAACGGCTGCAACCCGCTGGCGCTGGAAGCCTTCGCGGCCGGAGCCAAAGGTTGGTGCACGGCGGCGCCGAACTTGATCCCGCAGCTCAATCTGGATTTGTACAAAGCGGTGCTGGCCAATGATCTGGGCAAGGCGCGCGAGTTGTTTTACCGCCAGTTGCCGTTGCTGGACTTCATCCTCAAGGGTGGTTTGCCGGCGACGATCAAGGCGGGCTTGCGGGCGACCGATCTGGAAGTTGGGGATCCGCGGCTGCCGGTGTTCCCGCTGAGCGAGGCCGGTTGTGAACAACTGCAAGGGTTGCTCAAAACCCTACGATGATCTGCCACCCTGCACAGCCCTTTTGTAGGAGCTGGCTTGCCAGCGATAGTGTCATGTCAGACGACACCATCGTTGGATGTGCCGGACCCATCGCTGGCAAGCCAGCTCCCACAGGGGATGTGCCGTGGTTCAAAGCACCGGCAAGGTCTTGTCCTTGATCACTTTGCTCGGGCCGTTGGCCTTCACGCTGGCGATGCCTTTGTCCATGGCAGCGTCGGAGGAATACGACTCGCTGCTGCCGATGATCTCGTGGTTACCGGCCTTGAGGTTGAAGTAAGGATGGCCGTCCTTGGTGCTTTTTTTCTCGTAGCGCTCATCCAGCGGGCTGTTGGCCTGGACCGACGCGATGCCTTTGTCGGCTGCGGCGCGGGTGGTGTACAGCTCGCTGGTCAGAATGGTTTCGGCGTTCGCCGCCTTCAGCACAAACCTGAACTGACCGCTGCTGCTTTTACTCACTTCGTACCATCCGGACATGCTGTTTCTCCTTGGCGATTGAGAGGTTGCGCGCTTCAGAGTAAAGACCAAGCCGGGATTTCTGTCGCCTGAACTGGCCCTATCGCCAGCAGGCTGGCTCCCACATTGGACTGATGTACACAATCAACTGTGGGAGCCAGCCTGCTGGCGATGGGGCCAATAAGCACGCCGCAAACCTACTTGACTGAACGCTTCACCACCGACAATTCCGGAGACGCCACCCGCCGCTGACTCAAATAGCGCGTACAACTCACCCGCAAGAACGAGGCGAAGTTCACCACCTCGCCGCGGTAGTCCATCACCTCTTCGTACAGCTTGGCGATCAACTGGTTGGTGGTCATGCCGTCGACCTCAGCGATTTCGCTGAGGATGTCCCAGAACTGGTTCTCCAGGCGCAACGTGGTGACCACCCCACAGATGCGCAGCGAGCGGGAGCGCGACTCGTAAAGAATCGGGTCGGCCTTCACATACAGCTCGCACATGGACAGGTTCCTCGTTACAGGGTGATTTTGGTGCCCAGCAAACCGAGGAAACCGGCGAGCCAGTTCGGGTGCGCAGGCCAGGCCGGTGCCGTCGCCAGATTGCCTTGAACATGGCCGTCCGTCACCGGGATATCGATAAACGTACCGCCCGCCAGGCGCACTTCCGGGGCGCAGGCCGGGTAAGCGCTGCATTCGCGACCTTCGAGAACCCCGGCCGCCGCCAGCAATTGCGCGCCGTGGCACACAGCGGCAATCGGTTTGCCGGCCTTGTCGAATGCGCGCACCAGTTCCAGGACTTTTTCATTCAGGCGCAGGTATTCCGGCGCACGACCGCCCGGGATCAGCACCGCGTCGTAATCTGCTGCTTTGACCTTGGCAAAATCGAAGTTCAGGGCGAACAGGTGACCGGGTTTTTCGCTGTAGGTCTGGTCGCCTTCGAAGTCATGGATCGCCGTGCGGACAGTCTGGCCAGCGGTTTTGTCCGGGCAAACGGCGTGCACCGTATGACCGACCATCAGCAGCGCCTGAAACGGCACCATCACTTCGTAGTCTTCGACGTAATCGCCGACCAGCATCAGAATTTTTTTAGCGGCCATGGGGAGGACTCCTCTGGAGAATGCTTGGGAGTATTGAAGGTAGTCCGATTCCGGCGGGTCGGGTAACAACCGGCTACTACGGTAAATCACCTGTAGGAGCTGTCGAGTGAAACGAGGCTGCGATCTCTTAAAAACAGAATCAAAAGATCGCAGCCTTCGGCAGCTCCTACGTTGGGGGCTTCGCTCCCAACTGTACGGATAACTCTGCACCTAGCTGTAACAGCGTGTATCCACAGGTTTATGGCTATATAACAACATTCCCGTCACTCTCAATTCTGGTTGCCATCATGTCCTCCCGCGAAAACACCGGCATGGCCCTGGGCCTGCTCGGCGTTGTGATTTTCAGCCTCACCCTGCCCTTCACACGGATTGTCGTGCAGGAACTCCATCCGTTGCTCAATGGCCTGGGCCGGGCGCTGTTCGCGGCGGTTCCGGCGGCGTTGCTGTTGTTGTGGCGCCGGGAAAAGTGGCCGACCTGGAAACAGATCAAAGGCCTGAGCCTGGTGATTGCCGGGGTGATCCTCGGTTTTCCGGTGTTGTCAGCGTGGGCCATGCAAACCTTGCCGGCGTCCCACGGTGCACTGGTCAACGGTTTGCAGCCGCTGTGCGTGGCGCTGTATGCCGCGTGGTTGTCCCATGAGCGTCCGTCAAAAGCCTTCTGGGCCTGCGCCGCACTGGGCAGTGCGCTGGTGCTCGGTTATGCGCTGATCAGCGGTGCCGGCAGCATTCAGGCCGGTGATTTGCTGATGCTCGGCGCGATTGCGGTGGGTGGCCTGGGTTACGCCGAGGGTGGCCGATTGGCTAGGGAAATGGGCGGCTGGCAAGTGATCTGCTGGGCGCTGGTGCTGTCGACGCCACTGCTGATCGGGCCGGTGGTGTATCTGGCGCTGCAACATCAGGGCGAGATCTCCGCCAAGACCTGGTGGGCCTTCGGTTACGTCTCGCTGTTTTCGCAGTTCATCGGCTTCTTTGCCTGGTACGCCGGGTTGGCCATGGGCGGCATTGCCCGGGTCAGTCAGATCCAGTTGCTGCAGATCTTCTTCACCATCGCCTTTTCGGCGTTGTTCTTCGGTGAACATGTCGAGCCGATCACCTGGCTGTTTGCGGCCGGGGTGATCGTGACGGTGGTGCTGGGCCGTAAAACGGCGGTCAGACCCGCGCGCATTGCCACCGCATGAACCCTGTAGGAGCTGCCGAAGGCGGCGATCTTTTGATTTTAAAGATCAAGATCAAAAGATCGCCGCCTTCGGCAGCTCCTACAGGGGGCGCGATCATCTCAGGTAACCATCAGCCCGCAGCAGGGTTTCCAGACAATGTTCGCTGATGTGGTAGAAGTCCTTCAGTTCCTGGATCTTCGCCAGCAGCTGGGCCGGATCAACCGGCTCGGCGCGTTTAACCGCCAGAATCATCTTGTTCTTATTGGTGTGGTCCAGTGAGATGAACTCGAACACCTTGGTCTCATAGCCACAGGCTTCGAGGAACAGCGCACGCAAACTGTCCGTGACCATTTCCGCCTGTTGGCCCAGGTGCAAGCCGTATTGCAGCATCGGCTTGAGCAGCGCCGGGCTCTGGATCTGCAAACGGATCTGCTTATGGCAGCACGGCGAGCACATGATGATCGACGCCCCGGAACGGATGCCGGTGTGGATGGCATAGTCAGTGGCGATGTCGCAGGCGTGCAGCGCGATCATCACGTCCAGCTCGCTCGGCGCCACGCTGCGGACATCGCCGCACTTGAACACCAGCCCCGGATGCTCGAGCTTGGCCGCCGCCGCGTTGCACAGGGTGACCATATCCTCACGAAGCTCGACGCCGGTGACTTCACCCACGGCCTTCAGGGTATTGCGCAGGTAATCGTGAATGGCGAAGGTCAGGTAACCCTTGCCCGAGCCGAAGTCCGCCACCCGCACCGGTTTGTCCAGCGCCAGCGGCGACGAGGTCAGCGCATGGCTGAACACTTCGATGAACTTGTTGATCTGCTTCCACTTGCGCGACATCGCCGGAATCAACTCGTGCTTACTGTTGGTCACCCCAAGGTCGGCGAGGAACGGTCGGCTCAAATCCAGAAAGCGGTTTTTCTCGCGGTTATGCTCGGCGGATGGTACTTCACGCAATTGCTGGGGTTTGCTCTTGAACAGCGAACTCTTGCCCTTTTTGCTGTATTCCAGCTGCGCTTCGTCGGTCAGTGCCAGTAAATGCGCATTTTTGAATGACGCCGGCAGCAGTTCGGCAATGTGCGCCACGCCTTCGCTCAGCGCCAGGTTCTTGGTGATGTCGCGAGTCTTGTAGCGATAGACGAAGGACAGGCAAGGCTGGGTCTTGACCGTCACCGGCTTGATGATGATCCGCTGCAGGTCGGTTTCATCGCCCACGTACTTGGCCAGCACCAGTTTGATGAAAGCGTTTTGCTCAAGGCTGGTTTGCAGCAGGTCGATGAACTGGGCGTGATGATCCGGCGCGAGGCTGGCGGGAGTGGCGGTGACAGACATGAAAAAACGGCCTCAGGCGGGGCGAATCGGGAATGGCGGGTATTTTAGGGGGGATGGCGTGCGACGGCACGGCTAATTTCCCGAACGGCGCCCTCAGTAGCAGCTGGCGCAGCCTGCTACAGGTTGCGCAAGCGTCAGCCTAGAACCACCAAGCGGTTCGGCAATTCATTGCGCACATGGGTTACCGGCACATGCACCTTGAGCAGTTCGCCACACGCTTCGACGCAACTGACAAACCCTTGCAGCGTCTGCCCCTGCCGCACCTGCTGGGTGAACGTGGCGACAATCGCGTCCCAGTTCTTGTTGTCGAGGCGGCTGGAAATACCCTCGTCCACCAGGATTTCCACGTAGCGCTCGGCTTCAGAGACGAAAATCAAGATACCGGTGCTGCCTTCGGTGTGGTGCAGGTTCTGCTCCAGGAACTGCCGACGCGCCAGGTTCGAGGCGCGCCAGTGGCGCACTGAGCGCGGGATCAGGTGCGTGGTGACTGTCGGCAACCGGAACACCAGACACAACACGATGAAGGAAATCCATTGCACCAGCAGCAGGCTGTGCAGGGTCAGCCAGCCCGTCAGGTAATGCACGATCCCCGGCACCACCAGCGCCAGCAGGCTGGCCCACAGCAGCGGGATGTATGCATAGTCGTCGGCGCGGGCCGCCAGCACCGTCACCAGTTCGGCGTCGGTGTCGCGCTCGACCCGGGCAATCGCTTCGGCGACTTTGCGTTGTTCGTGTTCAGTCAGTAATGCCATGATGTGAAGTGCCTGCTCATTTTTATTGTTACCAGCCGCCGGACGAACCACCGCCCCCGAAACTGCCACCGCCGCCGCTGAAGCCCCCGCCTCCACCGCCGCCGCCAAAACCGCCTCCGCCGAAACCACCCCCGGAGCCGCCCGAACCGCCACGGCCGGCGGGAAGAATACCGAGCATCTGGCAAACAAACACAGTCAGGATGAACAACAACACCAAAAACACGAACAGCCCCGGGTGCCGTGAGACGAAATCATCACTGGGATCGCCCGTGGATTCATACACCGTCGAGGGCTCGTCCAGCGGATTGCCACCCAACACCACGAGCATCGCCGCCACACCGTCGCTGATGCCCTTGCTGAAATTGCCGGTCTTGAAGGCGGGTGTGATCACCTGATGGATGATCACCGAACTCTGCGCATCGGTCAGGCGATCCTCCAGGCCATAGCCGACCTCGATGCGCAATTTGCGCTCATCCCGCGCAACGATCAGTAGCGCGCCGTTGTTCTTGTCCTTTTGCCCGATCCCCCAGTGGCGTCCCAGTTGATAGCCAAAGTCGGCAATGTCGGTGCCCTGCAAATCCGGCAAGGTGACGACCACCAGTTGCTCACCGGTGGCTTTTTCATGGGCCTGAAGTTGTTGCGTCAACTGCTCGCGCACCGCCGGCTCGATCATCTGGGCGTTATCGACCACCCGCCCGGTCAACGCCGGGAAACTCAGTTCAGCCTGGACCGCCAGGGCAAACACCCACAGCACCAACACCAGGCCAGCTTTCAACACGCGCATGGGCTACCTCTTTCACACATCTACCCCCCTGTAGGAGCTGCCGCAGGCTGCGATCTTTTGATCTTGATCTTTTCGGAACAGCTAAAAATCAAAAGATCGCAGCCTGCGGCAGCTCCTACAGGGATGTTTATCCGACATCAAAGGATGTTGGATTCAGAATTTCACCTCGGGCGGTTTTTCCGACCCCGGTGTGGCTTCGAAGGTCTCGCGCACCGGCAGGTTGCTGTACATCACGCTGTGCCACAGGCGACCGGGAAAGGTGCGGATCTCGGTGTTGTACTTCTGCACCGCCAGGATGAAATCGCGCCGGGCCACGCTGATGCGATTTTCGGTGCCTTCCAGCTGCGACTGCAGGGCGAGGAAATTCTGGTTGGCCTTGAGGTCCGGATAGCGCTCCGAGACCACCATCAACCGGCTCAATGCACCGCTGAGCTGATCCTGGGCTTGCTGGTACTGCTTGAGCTTTTCCGGGTTATCCAGCGTAGAAGCGTCGACCTGGATCGAAGTCGCTTTGGCCCGGGCCTCGATCACGGCAGTCAGGGTGTCCTTCTCGTGGGCGGCGTAACCCTTGACGGTTTCCACCAGGTTGGGGATCAGGTCGGCGCGGCGCTGATACTGGTTCTGCACCTGGCCCCAGGCAGCCTTGGCCTGTTCGTCGAGGGTCGGAATGTTGTTGATGCCGCAAGCGGTCAGTAGCGTCGCCAGCACCAATAACGTGGCCACTTGCAGGCTGGACCGGTAGGACTCTCGTACATTCATTTCGGTGATACTCCTTTCACACTGCATGGGAAAAACAACCGGCGACCCTCTCGGCCGGCTCTTGGGGCATAATCGGCCGCGCCACTGGATTGCATCGGGGCAATGGGCTAAAAGATGCCCTGCGCAAACAAACGCATCCGGCATTTTTTGAACCGGCACCCGAACAACAATAGTCGCTCCCTAAATTTTGGCTGGCCGGCGTGTACATCGCCGTTTGGGCCCTTGAGAAAACTATTCATGAAGAAGCTGTGTTTGCTGGGCCTGTTCGTCAGCCTGGCCAGTCATAACGTATTGGCCGCCACGACGCCCGCACCCCTGGAGAACAAGGAAGTCTTCGTCAGCAACCTGATGAAGCAAATGACCCTCGATGAAAAAATCGGCCAGTTGCGCCTGATCAGCATCGGCCCGGAAATGCCTCGCGAAATGATCCGCAAGGAAATCGCAGCCGGCAACATCGGCGGTACGTTCAACTCGATCACCCGCCCGGAAAACCGTCCGATGCAGGACGCGGCCATGCGCAGCCGCCTGAAGATCCCGATGTTCTTCGCCTACGACGTGATCCACGGCCACCGCACCATTTTCCCGATCCCGTTGGCTCTGGCGTCGAGCTGGGACATGGACGCCATCGGCCTGTCCGGGCGTATCGCCGCCAAGGAAGCCGCAGCTGACAGCCTCGACATCACCTTCGCGCCAATGGTCGATATTTCCCGCGACCCGCGTTGGGGTCGTACCTCCGAAGGCTTCGGCGAAGACACCTATCTCGTTTCGCGCATTGCCGGTGTGATGGTCAAGGCGTTCCAGGGCACGGGTGCCAACGCGGCCGACAGCATCATGGCCAGCGTCAAGCACTTCGCTCTGTACGGCGCGGTCGAGGGTGGTCGCGACTACAACGTGGTCGACATGAGCCCGGTCAAGATGTACCAGGATTACCTGCCACCGTACCGCGCGGCGATTGACGCCGGTGCCGGCGGGGTGATGGTTGCGCTTAACTCGATCAACGGCGTGCCAGCCACCGCCAACACCTGGCTGATGAACGACCTGCTGCGCAAAGAGTGGGGCTTCAAGGGACTGGCCGTTAGCGACCACGGGGCGATTTTCGAGCTGATCAAGCACGGCGTCGCACGCGACGGCCGCGAAGCCGCGAAGCTGGCGATCAAGGCCGGCATCCACATGAGCATGAACGACACCCTGTACGGCAAAGAGCTGCCGGGTTTGCTGAAGTCCGGCGACATCCAGCAAAGTGACATCGATAACGCCGTGCGTGCGGTGCTCGACGCCAAATACGACATGGGCCTGTTCAAGGACCCGTACCTGCGCATCGGCAAGGCCGAGGATGATCCGGCCGACACCTACGCCGACAGCCGTCTGCACCGCGCCGAGGCCCGCGACGTCGCGCGTCGCAGCCTGGTGCTGCTGAAGAACCAGAACGAAACCCTGCCGCTGAAGAAAACCGCGAAAGTGGCCCTGGTCGGCCCGCTGGCCAAGGCGCCGATCGACATGATGGGTAGCTGGGCCGCCGCCGGTCGCCCTGCGCAATCGGTAACCCTGTTCGATGGCATGACCGCCGCGCTGGGTGATAAATCGACGCTGATCTACGCCCGTGGCGCCAACATCACCAGCGACAAGAAGATCCTCGACTACCTGAACTTCCTCAACTTCGATGCCCCGGAAGTGGTCGATGATCCACGCCCGGCGAACGTGCTGATCGACGAAGCGGTGAAAGCCGCCAAGGATGCAGACGTCGTCGTGGCGGCTGTGGGCGAGTCCCGCGGCATGTCCCACGAATCGTCGAGCCGCACCGACCTGAACATCCCGGAAAACCAGCGCGCGCTGATCCGTGCCCTGAAAGCCACCGGCAAACCGCTGGTGCTGGTGTTGATGAACGGTCGCCCACTGTCGATTCTGGAAGAGAAGGAACAGGCTGATGCGATCCTGGAAACCTGGTTCAGCGGCACCGAGGGCGGCAACGCCATTGCCGACGTGCTGTTCGGCGACTACAACCCGTCGGGCAAACTGCCGATCACCTTCCCGCGTTCGGTGGGCCAGATTCCAACCTACTACAACCACCTGAGCATCGGCCGGCCATTCACGCCGGGCAAACCGGGCAACTACACCTCGCAGTATTTCGATGACACCACCGGCCCGCTGTTCCCGTTCGGCTACGGCTTGAGCTACACCGACTTCAGCCTGAGCGACATGGCGCTGTCGTCGACCACGCTGAACAAGACCGGCAAGCTCGACGCCAGTGTCACGGTGAAGAACACCGGTAAACGTGACGGCGAAACCGTGGTGCAGTTGTACATCCAGGACGAAACCGGCTCGATGATCCGCCCGATCAAGGAACTGAAGAACTTCCAGAAAGTGCTGCTCAAGGCCGGCGAACAGAAAGTCCTGCACTTCACCATCTCCGAAGATGACCTGAAGTTCTACAACAGCCAGCTCAAGTACGCAGCGGAGCCGGGCAAGTTCAACGTGCAGATCGGCCTTGATTCCCAGGACGTGACGCAGCAGAGTTTTGAGTTGTTGTAACCCTTAAAAGCAAAAGATCGCAGCCTTCGGCAGCTCCTACAGGTGTACACATAACCCTGTAGGAACTGCCGCAGGCTGCGATCTTTTGATCCTGCTTTACCCCCGCCGATCCAGCAGATTCACCACCAACCGATCCACCCATCCCCACACCCGCTGCTTGACCCGCCGCCACAACGGCCGGCGTTGCCATTCTTCCAGGCTGACTTGCTGGCTCAGGGCAAAATCTTTCTCGAAACTCGCCGCCACGTCACGGGTCAATCCGGGGTCCAGTGCTTCCAGATTGGCTTCGAGGTTGAAGCGCAAATTCCAGTGATCGAAGTTGCATGAGCCGATGCTCACCCAATCGTCGATCAACACCATTTTCAAGTGCAGGAAACACGGCTGGTATTCGAAAATCTTCACGCCGGCCTTGAGCAGGCGCGGGTAATAGCGATGTCCGGCGTAGCGTACCGACGGGTGATCGGTGCGGGGCCCGGTCAGCAGCAGGCGCACGTCAACGCCGCGGCCGGCGGCACGGCGTAGGGAGCGGCGGACTTTCCACGTCGGCAGAAAGTACGGCGTGGCCAGCCAGATGCGTTTCTGGCCGCTGTTCAGTGCGCGAATCAACGATTGCAGGATGTCGCGGTGTTGGCGGGCGTCGGCGTAGGCCACACGGCCCATGCCCTCGCCCTTGGACGGCACGCGAGGCAACCGCGGCAAGCCGAAATGCGAAGCCGGTTTCCACGCGCGGCGATGGCGGTTGGCGATCCATTGACGGTCGAACAACAACTGCCAGTCGAGCACCAGCGGGCCGGTGATTTCCACCATCACTTCGTGCCATTCGCTGACGTCTTCACCCGGCGTCCAGAACTCATCAGTGACACCGGTGCCGCCGACCACTGCCAGGCTTTGATCGACCAGCAACAACTTGCGGTGATCGCGGTAGAAATTGCCGACCCAACGCCGCCAGTTCAGGCGATTGTAAAAGCGCAGTTCAACCCCCGCCGCCATCAGGCGCTGACGCAAGTTCAGGGTGAACGCGAGGCTGCCGTAGTCATCGAACAGGCAACGCACCCGCACTCCGCGTTCGGCAGCCTGGACCAGCGCCTGGACCATGGCTTCGGCGCAGGCGCCCGCCTCCACCAGATACAGCTCCAGTTCGACCTGTTCTTCGGCGCGCGCAATCGCCACCAGCATGCGCGGGAAGAATTGCGGGCCATCGATCAACAGCTCGAAGGAATTGCCTTCGCGCCAGGGGAAGATTGCACCGGCCATGTCAGCGCGCCGTGAAAATCAGCACCGCACCCACCGGCACCGACAGACTGATGGCCGACAAACCGGCGACCTTGCGCAGTGCTTCCAGCCCCGGTGCCAGGTCGAAGTCTTCGGCGTTGATCACCAGCGGTTCCAGCGTCACGACTTGAAAGCGTCGATCATCGAGGCGAGTCGCCAACAATTCGGCGTTGTAGGTGTGTTGCTTGCCATGCAGGTCGACGGTCAGCGGCAGGCGCAACTCCAGCTGTGCGCCGGGAGCGAGGTCGTTGATCGGGCGCAGGTCGATCTGCGTGGTGATCAGCGCTTCGGCAAATTTGTCGACCTCGAACAACTCTTTGCGCATGCGTTCATCGCGCAGCGGGATGCCACTGTTGATCGAGTCCAGCTCGACTTCAACCTGCGCCAGGCCCTTGGGATCGACTTTGCCGTGCAGCACCAGAAAGCGCTGCACTTCGGAAACATTGGCGTTTTTGGTGCTGACGAACGACAGCCGCGAAGACTCGCCGTCCAGATACCAGTTGGCCTGGGCCGACAGCGAAGCGCCGGCCAACAGCACTAAGGCGAGGGTTTTGCAGACAGACCGCTTGAACATAAAGACTCATAGGGCAGATAAACCTGTGCTGACCTTAACTGCCTGCTGCGCTATTGCAAACCGAAGATCAAAAGATCGCAGCCTTCGGCAGCTCCTACAGCAGTACAAAAAACCGTGTAGGAGCTGCCGAAGGCTGCGATCTTTGGCTGTCAGGCCATCGCCTGCTGCACATTGCCAATGGTCGTGGCCAGGCTGTTGAGGTGCAGGCTCAACACCCGTTCCACCGGTGCCTGATCCATCGGCCAGTGCAGCGCCATGCTGCCGACCAGTCGGCCGTTGGTGCGGATCGGCAAGGCCACCGCGCGAATCAGGAACGGCAAACGTACCGGGTATTCCCAATAACCTTCGGTGCGCTGGCCGAAACCTTGATGCAAGGCCGTTTCAGTGGCGCTGAACAGCGTTTCATCATTCAACCGTTCCCGCTCGGCCAAGCGTTTCACTTCAGAACTTTCCAGTTCGCCGAGGCACGCCCGGCCCATGGCCGAATGAAACAGGCTGGCGTGCTGGCCGACGATCTGGCAATTGTTCGGGTAGCGTTTGCGCAGCACCGTGGGAATGGCACTTTCCATGACCTCGATTCGCTCGCCATCAAAACACGACAGGTCCACCACCAGACCGGTGCGCTCGCTCAGTTCCAGCAACAGCGGCGCGGCGTTTTCCACCAGCCGCCGCTTGAAGCGCTGCTGGCTGTCGCCAAACAAACGCTTGGCGCACAAGCGGTAACGCCGGTCACTCAAGCCGCGATAGATCCAGCCCTGCTCCTGCAAGGTCAGCAACATGCGCGACACCGTGGCCTTGGGCAGAGCGGTCAGGTAATGCAACTCCTCCAGCCCCAACGCCTGATGCTCACCCAGCAATTCGACAATCGCCAGGGCGCGTTCGACGGAACGCACGCTGCCGGTTTCTGCCTTGCTCTCCATAGGTTCGATCTCCCTAAGCGCAGATGGATGATCGCTTCATGCAGCAAGATGTGGGCCTTTGTAACGGTCTCAGGCATTTTCCAGACAACCGGGTGGCCGGCGCTTGACCCATTGGGTCAATTGTTCATGGGCATACGCCAGTTGCAGCACCGCGAAGTCAGCCTGGGCCGGACCAATGATTTGCAGGCCCATCGGCAACCCGGCGGGGTTGAAGCCCACCGGCACATTCATGCTCGGTAGCCCGGCCAGGGTCGGCCCGATGACGACCTCCATCCAGCGGTGATAGGTGTCCATGCTCTGCCCGCCCACGACGCGCGGCCACGGTGTTTGTGCATCAAAAGGAAACACTTGGGCCGTGGGCAGCAAGAGGAAATCGTAACGCTCGAACAATTCGTTCAAGGCCCGATACCAGTCGCTGCGGCTGATCGATGCCTGATAGACATCCGCTGCGGTCAGACGCAGTCCACCTTCGATTTCCCATTGCGCCTCGGGTTTGAGCTGCTCGCGTTTTTTGGGATCGGCATACAACCCGCCGAGGCTGCCTTGCACCAGCCAGTGGCGATGCGTCAACCAGGTTTGCCAGAGGCGCTCCATGGAAAAATCCGGCTGACACGCTTCGACTTTGCAACCCAGTGCCGCGAAGTCCTGCAGCGCCGATTCGCACAGGCTCATCACACCGGGGTCCATTGGCAGATAGCCGTTGTAGTCCCCCAGCCATCCCACGCGGACCTCGCTGAAATCCTGTGCCAGTGACTGATGGAAAATCTGCGGGTCTTGAGTCAGCGACAACGGCACGCGCGGGTCGTAACCGGCCTGCGTCCCGAGCAATCGTGCGACATCGGTGACGGTGCGGCCCATCGGCCCTTCAGTAGCCAGTTGCTGGACAAACACCTCCGGCTGCGGACCGTGCGGCACGCGGCCTTGGGACGGGCGAAATCCGAAGACGTTGTTGAACGCCGCCGGGTTGCGCAACGAGCCCATCATGTCGCTGCCATCGGCCACCGGCAGCATGCGCAGCGCCAGCGCCACCGCGGCCCCGCCGCTGCTGCCGCCGGCGACCAGCGTCGGGTCGTAGGCGTTGGTGGTGGTGCCGAAAACGCTGTTGTAGGTCTGCGAGCCGAGGCCGAATTCCGGAACATTCGTCTTGCCGATGATGATCGCCCCGCTCTCACGCACCCGCGCCACGCTGATGGCGTCGTGTTGCGGCACTTGTTCGGCGAACAACGGTGAGCCCATGGTGGTGCGCAAACCGGCCGTGGCGGCGAGGTCCTTGACCGCCTGCGGCATGCCGTGCATCCAGCCACGGGACTGGCCCTGATCCAGCTGCCGGTCGCAGGCATCGGCTTCTGCCAACAGATCATCATCGGCACGCAACGACACCAGCGCGTTGACCTGCGGATTGAACCGTTCGATTTGCGCCAGATACGCCTGCATCACCTCACGGCAAGACACCTGCCGCCCGTGGATGGCCCGGGACAGCGCATCGGCGTCCATTTCTACAATCGGATTGATGCTCAAGGTTTCACCTCAAGGTTGAGTTCGACAGATCGCTTTGCCCGTGGTGCTTCCTGCATGCAGTAAGTGCCCAACAGCGTCAGCAGGCAAGCGAACAATACGTAGAACGATGGCGCCACCGGTGTTGCCAGCACCTTGCTCAGCCAGGTGACGATCAGCGGTGCGAAACCACCGAAAACCATGACCGCCACGTTGTAGGCAACCGAGACTCCGGTGGAGCGCACTTCAATCGGAAACTGCTCGGCCAGCGCGGTCGGCGCCGGGCCGAAAAAACCGCCAATCGCGCTGCACAGCAACAGTTGCATCACCAGCAAACGCTCGATGGACGGTGCTGCCGCGACCCACACGTAAAGCGGATACACCATCACAAAGAACGCCAGGGTGAACGCCATCAATACCGGGCGTCGGCCCAGGCGATCCGACAGTGCCCCGGACAATGGAATGATCACCGTCATCAACGCCACGGCGAGCATTTGCACTAGCAGCACTCGATCCAGCGGCAGGCCGAGATTCTTGTGGGCGAACGTCGGCATGTTCACCAGCACCACGTAGAACGACACGGTCGCACCACACGCCAGGCCCATCGACACCAGAATGGCGCGGCGATGTTCGCGGATCACTTGCATCAGGCTGGGGCTGGCGCCTTTGGCCTGTTTGCGCGCTTCAAGAAACTCCTCCGGCTCTTCCATGTGCTTGCGAATCCACAAGCCCACCGGGCCGATCAGCAAGCCGATCATGAACGGAATGCGCCAGCCCCAGCTGTCCAGCGCCTCGGGGGTCAACAGGTGGGTGAACAACGCCACCATGCCCGCGCCAGAAAACACCGCCAGGCACTGCCCGACCAATTGCCACGAGCCGTACAAACCCTTGCGATGCGCGGGCGCACTCTCCACCAGGAACGCCGTGGCACTGGCGTATTCACCGCCCGTGGCGAACCCCTGGAGCATCCGCGCAACCACGATCAGCAGCGGCGCGCCCATGCCGATCGCGGCGTAATTCGGCGCGAAGGCGATCAGCGCGATGGATACGGTCATCAGGCGGATGATCATCTGCATCGCCGCCTTGCGCCCTTTACGGTCCGAATACATGCCCAACAGAATGCCGCCCACCGGGCGCATGAAGAAGCCGACACCGAAGGTCGCCAGCGCCATCAGCAACGACGCGTACTCGTCTTCAGACGGGAAGAATTGCCGGGCGATGATGCTCGCCAGAAAGCCGTAAACGATGAAGTCATACCATTCCAGCGCGTTGCCGATAACGGCGGCGACCACCTGCCGGGTGCGCGAAACGCCTGTGCTCGAAGTCTGCATGGGGAACTCTCCAAAAACCTGATGGGTAACGGCGGGCACGCCAGCGCGTGCCCAGTCCAGCGGCAGTAGAAAGTTTGGAAATCAGGCAGGCTTGAGCCAGCTCTCGGTCAGCGCGCCCCAGAACGCCGCGCCGGTCAGCAGGATGTCATCGTTAAAGTCGTACGCGGGGTTATGCACCATCGGCCGCGATACGCCGTTGCCGATGAACAAATAGGCGCCAGGGCAGCGTTGCAGCATCCAGGCGAAGTCTTCGCTGCCCATGAGTTTGGGTGTGTTGCCGTCCACCGCATCGGCGCCCACCAACTCGACACCAACCTGGCGGGCGAACTCGGTTTCGGCGGCGTGGTTGACCAGTACCGGATAGGCCGGGCGATGCTCGATGCGTGAGGTGCAACCGAAGCTTTGCGCCTGGGATTCGATGATTGCGCGCACACGTTCAAGGGTCTGCTCGCGCACCTGAGCGTTCAGCGCACGCAAACTCAAGCGCAGGATCGCCTGCTGCGGAATGACGTTGGCGGCCTCCCCGGCCTGCAACGCACCGACCGTGACCACCGCCGCTTGTTGTGCATCGATGTTGCGCGCGACCACCGTTTGCAACGCCATCACCACGCTCGCCGCCGCCACCAGCGGATCGACCGCCAGATGCGGCATCGAACCATGGCCGCCAACACCTTCAATAGTGACGGTGAGCAAATCCTGCGAGGCCATCATCGGCCCTTCACGAAACCCCAAATGTCCGGCAGGCAGGCCCGGCATGTTGTGCATGCCGAACAGCGCATCGCAGGGGAAACGTTCGAGCAGGCCATCGGCGAGCATCGCTTCAGCGCCGCCCTGGCCTTCTTCGGCAGGCTGGAAAATCAGGGTCAGGGTGCCGTCGAACTGGCGGGTCGCCGCCAGGTAGCGCGCCGCGCCCAATAACATCGTGGTGTGGCCGTCATGCCCGCAAGCGTGCATGCAACCCTTGTGCTGGCTGCTGTAGGTGACGCCAGTGTTCTCGATGATCGGCAGTGCATCCATGTCAGCCCGTATCCCGAGTTTGCGTTGGCTGCTGCCGTTGCGCAGGACGCCGACTACGCCGGTCTTGCCGATCCCGGTGTGCACTTCGTAGCCCCAATCCGCCAGGGATTTGGCCACCAGCGCCGAGGTACGATTTTCTTCGAAGCCGAGTTCGGGGTGGGCATGGATGTCCTGGCGGGTGGCGTGCAGGTCGCTGGCCACGTCGCTGAGCCAGGCAAGGATGTGCTGATGTCGGGTCATGACGATTGTCCTCAGGCCGGGTGATTTCCCGTTCTTGTTGTTCGCTGTGATTTCACGACACAAAAAAGGCAGGTCGCGCTCACCGCCAGATAACCGCGAGTCGCGCGCGAGGACAATCGAAAGTGGTTCCACTCTGTGGAACCACACAGATCCAGGTAGCAGCTGGCGAAGCCTGCTGCTACATGGCCATGTGTTCAGGGGTTAAGGCGGCAGCCCTGGCGTTCGCCGAGCCACGCGGCGCTGTTGCTGCGACCCATGCCGCTGACGGTGATGCGCTTGCTGGCGGGGTCATCGTTAAAGCCGCTGGTGGGCAGCCACTGTTTCACATAGCCACGGCAATACTCGGCGTCGTTGTTCATCACGTAGCGGCACGAGCAGTATTCCTTGGCGGTGTAGGCGCTGATGATGTCGGGGAACGCCCACAGCGCCACCCGCTCGTGCCAGACCCAGCCGAGCAACGCTAGCAGCAGGATCAGCAACAATGAACTGAACGGTCGACGACGAACAAATCCGCTCATGGTTGCACCTTCCCGGCAAAGGCCTTCAACACGAATTTAAGCAACTCGTTGTGCCGATAGCTGCCGTCGCGGTCATCGCCGTAACGCACGATCACCAGGTTTTGGCTGGGGATCACGTACATGGCCTGGCCCCAATGGCCCAGCGCCGCGAAGGTATCGGCGGGGGCATCGGGCCAGGGACGAGCGGCGCTGTCTACCGCACGGTTGAGCCACCAGTGACCGCCGGGCACGGCTTCATCCTGGTTGGCTCGATAGTGTTCGAACGGTTCACGATTGAACGCGACCCAATCCTTGGGCAGCAGTTGTTGATCGCCCCAACGTCCGTCGCGGGCCATCAGCAAACCGATCCGCGCCAGATCCCGCGCGGTGAGGTAGGCATAAGAGGACGCGACGAAAGTGCCCGTGGCATCGGTTTCCCACACTGCGTGACGAATGCCCAGCGGTTCGAACAGTGCGGTCCATGGATAGTCCGCATAACGCTTCGGACCAACGATGGTTTTCAGTGCGGCGGACAACAGGTTGCTGTCACCGCTGGAATAACGAAACGCCTGACCCGGCGCCGCGTATCGGTCGTGACCGGCGGTGAACGCGGCCATGTCCCCATGGCCTCGGGTATAGAGCATGGCCACCACAGAGGACTTCAGCGGTGCGTATTCGTAGTCTTCCTGCCAGTCGATGCCCGAAGCCCAGTGCAGCAGGTCGGCCATGCGGGTGTCCGGGTGATTCTTCAGCGGTGGATAAAACGTCTGTACCGGGTCCTGAAGTTTGAACAGGCCTTCGCCGTAAGCCACGCCGAGCACCGTGGCCATCAGGCTTTTGCTGATCGACCAGGTCAGGTGCGGGGTTTCGGCGGTGGTCGAGCCGGCGTAGTGTTCGTAGATCAACTGACCGTCGCGGATAACCAGCAAGGCGTCGGTGCGGATGCCTTGGCGGGTGGATTCATCGCGGGGTGGGAAGGCGTAATTCTCCAGAGCCTGAAGCGCCGGGCCGTTGATGGCCGGGGCGGTCGGCCATTGCTCGGCGGGCCAGTTTTCAGCGTGGGCCGTGAGGCTGAGCAGTAGCAGGAGGATCAGGGACAAGCCTTTGGGCATGGTGGGGGCTCATGGGGAATAATCTGGTGAGCCTAGTCCAATCAAATGACACTCACGCGATCCTTGTAGGAGCTGCCGAAGGCTGCGATCTTTTGATCTTGTTCTTTTTGATCTGGCTAAAAGCAAAATCAAAAGATCGCAGCCTTCGGCAGCTCCTACAGGGATCGTTAGATGTCCGCCATTGCTTTGGTAAGACGTTTAGCTCGCGCCCCCGCCGCCAAATCCATCACCGCCTGATCCCGCTGCCACATTGCCGCCCACTCCGACGGTCCCTCGGCCAGCGCTTCATTGATTTCAGTTTTCAGCGATTCGAACTGCGCAAACAATCCACCGAGCAATACATGCCCGGCCGGATGACTCGGCGCCTGTCGGCTGACTTCCGCACACCCGGCCAACAGCGCCAGCAAGCGCAATTGTAGAGATTGCGGCCAGGCGCAGTCATCGCCGACGCCATACAGCCAAGCGCTCATGGCACTCAGCACATAGATGTCTTCCAGGGTGCGGAACGGTTTGACGTAGGCGTCCCAACCATCCCCTGCCAGCAGTTCACACAACGCGTTATCCAGAAACAATCGGCCGTGGCTGATGTCTGGCATCAACGGAATCGCCGGCAGCTGTTCCACTCGCACACCGGGTTCATCAGGGTAAATCACCGCCAGACTCAATCGCGGATCATCGCCGGGGTCTTCACTGCGCGCCGCCACCAGCAGCCAGTCGGCGGCATCACCGGCGGTGACGAAATCCTTGCGCCCACTCAAGCGCAAACCGTTCAGCCGGGTTTGCATGTCGGCCGGGCGCAGGCTGCGTTGCTCGGTTGCGCACAAGGCACCAAGACTCAGCGGCGCGCTCGGCCAGAGCATGCGCAGCGCCGCCTGATAGCCCACCAGAAACGCCAGCCCCGGCGTTGCCATCAAACGCCCGCCCGCCACCGCCAACTCGAACGGGGTGACGCAGCCCAAGTGCTGCAACAACGTCGCGAAGCCTTCGCCCAGATCCGGGTTGGCGGGCAAGCGATCACGGCGTTTCAACAGGGTTTGCCAGGGCATAAGAGGCTCCTTGTGGGCTGTCATATAAGCATCACCAAAGCTTAACGGCGATGACACCGGGGCTACATAGCCTGACTTTGCACAACAAGGCTGGATAAAGAAAGTCGATCCGCTGTAACCCAAAGACGGGTGAGCAGCCCGCACGGAGATTCGCCATGACTCAGATCGCCCGCATCAGCGACACCGGCAACGAACGCCGCCTGCAAGCCGAACGCCTGGTGGGCGCCGAGGCTTTGCAGGAAGCCCAGGCCTTGCGTTTCAACGTGTTCAGCGGCGAGTTCAACGCCAAGCTGAAAGGCGCGGAACTGGGTCTGGACATGGATGACTATGATGTTCACTGCGCCCACATCGGCGTGCGTGACTTGAACACCGGACGCCTGGTGGCGACCACCCGTTTGCTCGACCACACCGCCGCCAGCAGCCTCGGCAAGTTCTACAGCGAAGAAGAATTCAGCCTGCATGGCCTGGTTCATCTGCAAGGCCCGATCCTGGAAATCGGCCGCACCTGCGTCGACCCGGCCTACCGCAACGGCGGCACCATCGCCGTGCTCTGGGGCGAACTGGCCGAAGTGCTGAACCAGGGCGGCTACAGCTATTTGATGGGTTGCGCGAGCATTCCGATGCAGGACGGCGGCATCCAGGCCCATGCGATCATGCAGCGCCTGCGTGAGCGTTACCTGTGCACCGAACACCTGCGGGCCGAGCCGAAAAAACCGCTGCCTACCCTGGATATCCCTTCGAACGTGATCGCCGAAATGCCGCCGCTGCTCAAGGCTTACATGCGCCTGGGCGCGAAGATTTGCGGTGAGCCGTGCTGGGATGAAGACTTCCAGGTCGCCGACGTGTTCATCCTGCTCAAACGCGACGAACTCTGCCCGCGCTACGCCAAACACTTCAAGGCGGCTGTGTGATGAGCCGGCTGCGCGTGTACGCGCGAATCGCGCGGGTGTTGCTGGTGGTGGCGCTGGGGCTGAGCATGGCCAGTGTGTTCGGGTTGTTCGAACGCATGGGCATGGCCCACTCGATGGAACGGCGCCAGCGCTGGTCGCGGTTTTTCATGGCACGCCTGAGCAACGCCCTGCCCTTCGACGTGACCGTCCACGGTCAATTGCCGAAAGCGCCGATGCTGTGGGTCAGTAACCACGTGTCCTGGACCGACATTCCGCTGCTGGGGATGCTCACCCCGCTGTCGTTTCTGTCCAAGGCTGAAGTGCGTACCTGGCCGGTAGCCGGTTGGTTGGCGGCGAAGGCCGGCAGTTTGTTTATCCGCCGCGGTTCAGGTGACAGCCAGTTGATCCGCAAACAGATGACCCGTCACCTGGAACAGGCGCATCCGTTGCTGATGTTCCCGGAAGGCACCACCACTGACGGCCGTTCGCTGCGTACCTTCCACGGTCGCCTGCTGTCCGCCGCCATTGATTCGGAGGTGGCGTTGCAACCGGTGGCGATTCGTTATGTGCGCAACGGTGAGTTCTGCACGCTGGCGCCGTTCATTGGCGACGATGATTTGCTCTCGCACCTGATGCGTCTGTTTGCCAATGACCGTGGCGGCGTGGAGATTCATTTGCTCAAGCCGATTGCTTGCGAAGGCCGGGAGCGTGCGGCACTGGCGTTTGAAGCGCAGCAGGCTGTGCAGAAGGCGTTGTTTGGTGACGTGGTAAAACCAGCCGAGCCATGCCGTGCCGGCGAACTCATCGCCGCCTGACACGCACCCTGTAGGAGCTGCCGCAGGCTGCGATCTTTTGATTTGGCTTTTCAAGATCAAGATCAAAAGATCGCAGCCTGCGGCAGCTCCTACAGGGTATGGTGTCAGCGGTTCTGGGCAAAGTCCTGCAATTGCGGGTAGAACAACCGAAAATCCTCGCTCAACGGTTCATATAACCGCCGCAATTCCTGCATCGCCGGTGCCAGCTCTTCCGGGCGGGTCAAGCGCCGCGAAATCCCCCGCAGCACCTGCTCCAGCACTTCGAACTCCTGATACGAACCCAGCCAGTCGTTGGCCACCATGTGCGGCGCAATCTTCGCCAGCCGCTCCGGCAGTTGTCGTTCGCTGGACAGTACGCGGTACACGTCTGAGGTGAACAACTGCAGCGGTCGGTCGGCGTACAGCGTCCAGTCCCGCGCCAGGCAATGGTCGAAAAACACATCGAGAACGATTCCGGCATAACGCCGGCGCGTCAGGGAAAATCGCGACAACGCGACGTCCACCAAAGGATGGCGATCGGTAAACACGTCGATGCTGCGATGCAGCTGGATGGCCGCTTCGATCTCCGGTTCGAACTGCCCTTGCAGCCTGCCTTTGACGAAATCGCCATACAGACTGCCGAGCAATTGACCGGGACGCTGGCCACCGAGGTGAAGATGTGCGAGATAGTTCATGGGCGCAGCTTAGCACTGCGTCCAGGTATCTACATCCATCGTATCGTTATAACCCGATATACCGATTTATTCGGTCATCAGACCAAAATCATATTGGTGTATCGCGAAATAGCGATATAAAGTTCGCCTCATCGCGATATAACGTTTTACTGATCACGAGCACACTGCCATGAACCTTGACCTCGACGAAATAATAAAAGCCCTGGCGCACCCAGTACGGCGAGACATCCTGCACTGGCTCAAAGACCCGACCGTCGAATTTCCCGACCAGTCCCACAGCAACGAGCACGGCGTTTGCGCCGGGCAGATCGATCAACGCTGCGGGTTGTCGCAGTCCACGGTGTCCGCGCACCTGGCGACCCTGCAACGCGCCGGCCTGATCAGCAGCCGCAAAGTCGGCCAGTGGCACTTTTTCAAACGCAATGAGGAAACCATTCAGGAATTCCTCAAAGTCTTCAGCAAAGAGCTCTGACCCTTTACGTCAGCCAGCCAAAAGGAATTACCCATGCCCCTCTCGCTACTCATATTGGCCCTGAGCGCCTTTGCCATCGGCACTACCGAATTCGTCATCATGGGCTTGCTGCCCGATGTGGCGGCCGACCTCGGCGTGTCGATCCCCGGCGCCGGCTGGCTGGTGACCGGTTACGCCCTGGGCGTGGCCATCGGTGCGCCGTTCATGGCGCTGGCCACCGCCAGGCTGCCGCGCAAGGCTGCATTGGTGGCGTTGATGGGCATTTTCATCATCGGCAACCTGCTGTGCGCCGTGGCCAGTGACTACAACGTGCTGATGTTTGCCCGCGTGGTCACAGCCCTGTGTCACGGTGCCTTCTTCGGTATCGGTTCAGTCGTAGCCGCCGGCCTGGTGCCAGCGAACAAGCGCGCCTCGGCCGTGGCCCTGATGTTCACCGGCCTGACTTTGGCCAACGTACTCGGCGTGCCACTGGGCACCGCCCTCGGTCAGGAAGCCGGCTGGCGTTCGACCTTCTGGGCAGTGACCGTGATTGGTGTGATTGCGCTGTTCGGCCTGATCCGTTTCCTGCCGGCCAAGCGCGATGAAGAAAAACTCGACATGCGCGCCGAACTGCGTGCCCTCAAAGGCGCCGGTATCTGGTTGTCGCTGAGCATGACTGCACTGTTCGCCGCGTCGGTGTTCACCCTGTTCACCTACGTTGCACCACTGCTGGGCGAAGTCACCGGTGTTTCGCCGCGGGGCGTGACCTGGACCCTGATGCTCATCGGCCTGGGCCTGACGGTCGGCAACATCATCGGCGGCAAGTTGGCCGACAAAGGCCTGGCCGCCACGCTGATCGGCGTCTTCATCGCCATGGCCGTGGTCTCCACGGTGCTGACCTGGACCAGCGTCGCGCTGATCCCCACCGAAATCACCTTGTTCCTGTGGGCCACTGCGTGTTTCGCCGCCGTACCGGCCTTGCAGGTCAACGTGGTGACCTACGGCAAGGCCGCCCCAAACCTGGTTTCGACCCTGAACATCGGCGCCTTCAACGTCGGTAACGCCTTGGGCGCCTGGGTCGGCGGCAGCGTCATCGCCCACGGTTTCGGCCTGACCAGCGTGCCGCTCGCGGCAGCGGTGCTGGCGGTACTCGCCCTGCTGGTGACCCTGATTACTTTCCGCCAGAACGGCAATCCCGAACTGGCTCCTGCTACCAACTGATCAACCATTACCTCACGAGGGTTGCAATAAATGACGACAATTTTCGATCCAATCAAACTGGGCGACCTTGAGTTGGCCAACCGCATCATCATGGCCCCGCTGACCCGCTGCCGCGCCGACGAAGGCCGAGTGCCGAACGCGCTGATGGCCGAGTATTACGTGCAACGCGCCAGCGCCGGGCTGATCCTCAGCGAAGCGACCTCGGTCACGCCAATGGGCGTCGGCTACCCGGACACCCCGGGTATCTGGTCCAACGATCAGGTGCGTGGCTGGGCCAACGTGACCAAGGCGATCCACGGCGCGGGCGGCAAGATCTTCCTGCAACTGTGGCACGTAGGCCGGGTTTCGCACTCTTTGTACTTGAATGGTGAAGCACCGGTCGCACCGAGCGCCATCCAGCCAAAAGGTCACGTCAGCCTGGTTCGCCCGCTGTCCGACTACCCGACGCCTCGCGCCCTGGAAACCGCTGAAATCGCCGACATCGTCGACGCTTACCGCACCGGTGCCGAGAACGCCAAGGCCGCCGGTTTCGACGGCGTGGAAATCCACGGCGCCAACGGCTACCTGCTCGACCAGTTCCTGCAAAGCAGCACCAACCAGCGCACCGACCACTACGGCGGCTCCCTGGAAAATCGTGCCCGCCTGCTGCTGGAAGTGACCGACGCTGCGATCGAAGTCTGGGGCGCCGGCCGCGTCGGCGTGCACCTGGCACCGCGCGCCGACTCCCATGACATGGGCGACGACAATCTGGCCGAAACCTTCACCTACGTCGCTCGTGAGCTGGGCAAGCGCGGTATCGCGTTCATCTGCTCCCGCGAGAAAGAAGGCGCCGACAGCCTCGGCCCACAAATCAAGGAAGCCTTCGGCGGCCCGTACATCATCAACGAACGCTTCACCAAGGACAGCGCCAACGCGTGGCTGGCCAGCGGCAAAGCTGATGCGGTGGCCTTCGGTGTGCCATTCATTGCCAACCCGGACCTGCCGGCACGTTTGAAGGCCGATGCGCCGCTGAACGAAGCGCGTCCGGAACTGTTCTACGCCAAGGGCCCGGTCGGTTACATCGACTACCCGACGCTGTAAGCATCCTGCGCTGAAACGCAAAAAGCCCCGACTCGAAAGAGCCGGGGCTTTTTATTACATGCACTTCGATATCCCTGTAGGAGCTGCCGGAGGCTGCGATCCTTTGATTTAACGTGTGTTGATGACGCCAGGATCAAAAGATCGCAGCCTTCGGCAGCTCCTACAGGGATTGCACGCTCACAAACCCGACACAAAATCCCTACAAAATACCGAGCTTGCTACCTGTCAACCTGCCGAGTGTAAGTATATAAAAGCACCCCATTATCACCGGGCGTGTGAAGAACTGTTCATCTGTGGCTTCGACGGTTGACACACAAGTCGTCGATTCCGCATTTTGCTTTATTTGCGCAGGCTGGGGCTGAAGCGCAACAGATCCAGCCCGGTATCGACCCAGCGCTCGGCCTCGATGTGCAGCTGGAAACTGTCCGGGGCCAACAGCCATTGATACAGGATGCCATCGATGTAAGCGTGCAGGCTGATGGCGGCTCGGGCGGTGTCGAGGTTTTCCGGCAACTGTCCGCGATTCACGGCGTTACTCAAGGCCAGGCCGATCCGCACATTGCAGTCGAGGCTGGCTGCCACGCGCTGTTGGCGCAGGTCGCACATTTCATCGGTGAATTCGCACTTATGAAACAGAATTTCGTTGATGCGCCGGGTTTTCGGGTCCAGTGCAATTTGATGAAACAAATGAATCAACAAATTGCGCATGCAGCCCAGGGGATCGAGTTCGTCTTCGCTCTCGCTGGCCTTGGCCATTTCTTCCAGCGGCTCGTGCAAGGTGTCGAGCATGGCCTGCACCAGATCGGCCTTGTTGCTGAAATGCCAATAGATGGCCCCGCGCGTGACGCCGGCCAGGGTCGCGATATCCGCCAGGGTCGTACGGGCCACGCCCCGCTCGTAAAAGGCTTTTTCAGCCGCCTCGAGTATCTGGCTGCGGGTTTCTTGAGCTTCCTCTTTGGTACGACGGACCATGGCAGTACAACCTCAATCAGGATGCTTCAGCGATGTCTGAATATCAGCTGAATAAAAGTGGGGCGAGCGCTCTTGGGTATCGTCCCCGGGCCTACAATTCCAACCTTTCAGCGGCGTCCGTAACGGCATGGATACACAGCCAAGGTATTTACAAACAACCGTGAACGTAAGTATATTCCTTAGCATGCTACTTATCCACCCGGTACCCAATTTTTACCTTCCATCTTTTCTTGTGCGTTTATTTCGCGCCTGACCCGAGGATTTTCATGCAATTCAAGCCAGCTGTTACCGCTCTGGTCGCCGCCGTCGCCCTGGCATCGCTGCTCAGCGGATGCAAAAAGGAAGAAGCGGCACCGGCCGCACCACCGCCTCAGGTCGGCGTTGTCACCCTGCAACCGCAAACGTTTACGCTGACCTCCGAACTGCCCGGCCGCACCAGTGCATTCCGCATTGCTGAAGTGCGTCCGCAGGTCAACGGCATCATTCTCAAGCGTCTGTTCAAGGAAGGCAGCGACGTCAAAGCCGGCCAGCAGCTCTATCAGATTGACCCGTCGGTCTATGAAGCGACCCTGAAAAGCGCCGAAGCCAACCTGCGTTCGACCAAATCGATCTCCGACCGCTACAAGCAACTGGTCGACGAGCAAGCCGTAAGCCGTCAGGAATACGACACCGCCGTCGCCAACCGCCTGCAATCGGAAGCCGCGCTGCAATCGGCCCAGATCAACGTGCGCTACACCAAGGTCTATGCCCCGTTGACCGGTCGCATCGGTCGTTCTTCGGTGACCGAAGGCGCGCTGGTCAGCAATGCCCAGGTCGAAGCGATGGCGGTCATTCAGCAACTCGACCCGATCTACGTCGACGTGACCCAGTCCTCGGTCGAGCTGCTCGAGCTGCGCCGCGAACTGGAAAGCGGTCGCTTGCAGAAGGCCGGCGACAATTCCGCCAAGGTCAAGCTGACCCTCGAAGACGGCAGCCAGTACAAACTCGACGGCAAGCTGGAATTCTCCGAAGTCTCGGTTGACCAGACCACCGGTTCCGTGACCCTGCGCGCCGTGTTCCCGAACCCTGACCACACGCTGCTGCCGGGCATGTTCGTGCACGCCCAGTTGCAGGCCGGTGTGAACAGCGCGGCGATTCTGGCCCCTCAGCAAGGCGTGACCCGCGACCTAAAAGGCACGCCGACCGCACTGGTCGTCGGCCCGGACAACAAGGTTGAATTGCGTCAGCTCAAGGCCAGCCGCACTGTCGGCAACCAATGGCTGATCGAAGACGGCCTGAAAGCCGGCGATCGCCTGATCACCGAAGGCCTGCAATACGTCAAACCGGGCATCGAAGTCAAAGCCAGCGATGCGACCAACGTAACCGCAAAAAACCCGGCCCCCGCACAGGCAGCTGATAAAGCGTCTGGCGGCAAAGGGGAGTAAACCATGTCGAAATTTTTTATCGACCGTCCGATTTTCGCCTGGGTAATTGCCCTGGTGATCATGCTGGTCGGGGCACTCTCGATCCTCAAGTTGCCGATCAACCAATACCCGAGCATCGCGCCGCCTGCGATCGCCATTTCCGTGACCTACCCGGGCGCTTCTGCGCAAACCGTGCAGGACACCGTGGTTCAGGTGATCGAGCAACAGCTCAACGGTATCGACAACCTGCGTTATGTGTCTTCGGAAAGTAACTCCGACGGCACCATGACCATCACCGCGACCTTCGAGCAAGGCACCAACTCCGATACCGCGCAGGTTCAGGTCCAGAACAAACTGAACCTGGCCACCCCGCTGCTGCCGCAAGAAGTGCAGCAACAGGGTATCCGCGTGACCAAGGCAGTGAAGAACTTCCTGCTGGTGATCGGCGTGGTGTCGCGCGACGGCAGCATGACCAAGGACGACCTGTCCAACTACATCGTGTCCAACATGCAGGACCCGATCTCGCGGACCGCCGGTGTCGGTGACTTCCAGGTGTTCGGTTCGCAGTACGCCATGCGTATCTGGCTCGACCCGGCCAAGTTGAACAACTTCAACCTGACCCCGATCGACGTCAAGACCGCCATCGCCGCACAGAACGTGCAGGTGTCGTCCGGCCAACTCGGCGGCTTGCCTGCCCTGCCCGGCACCCAGCTGAACGCAACGATCATCGGCAAGACCCGTCTGCAGACCGCCGAGCAATTCGACAAGATCCTGCTTAAGGTCAACAAGGACGGTTCTCAAGTTCGCTTGAAAGACGTTGCCGAAGTTGGCCTGGGGGGTGAGAACTACAGCATCAACGCCCAGTTCAACGGTGCTCCGGCCTCCGGTCTGGCAGTGAAACTGGCCACCGGCGCCAACGCGCTGGATACCGCCAAGGCACTGCGTACCACCATCGATAACCTCAAGCCGTTCTTCCCGCAAGGGATGGAAGTGGTGTTCCCGTACGACACCACGCCGGTGGTGACCGAATCGATCAAGGGCGTGGTTCACACCCTGGTTGAAGCGGTAGCGCTGGTGTTCCTGGTGATGTTCCTGTTCCTGCAGAACTTCCGCGCCACCATCATCACTACGATGACCGTGCCGGTGGTATTGCTGGGTACGTTCGGCATCCTCGCGGCCGCCGGCTTCAGCATCAACACCTTGACCATGTTCGGTATGGTACTGGCCATCGGTTTGCTGGTGGACGACGCCATCGTTGTGGTGGAAAACGTCGAACGGGTGATGAGCGAAGAAGGCCTGTCGCCCAAGGAAGCCACCAAGAAATCCATGGGCCAGATCCAGGGTGCCCTCGTGGGTATCGCCCTGGTACTGTCGGCAGTATTGCTGCCGATGGCGTTCTTCAGCGGCTCCACTGGCGTGATCTACAAGCAGTTCTCGATCACCATCGTCTCGGCCATGGCCCTGTCGGTACTGGTTGCGTTGATCTTCACCCCGGCGCTGTGCGCCACCATGCTCAAGCCAATTCGCAAAGGTGAGCATCACACGCCGAAACGTGGCTTCTTCGGCTGGTTCAACCGCAACTTCGACCGCGGCGTCAAAAGCTACGAGCGTGGTGTGGGCAGCATGCTCACGCACAAGGCGCCGTACCTGTTGGCGTACCTGATCATCGTCGTCGGCATGATTTGGCTGTTTACCCGCATTCCAACCGCGTTCCTGCCGGAAGAAGACCAAGGCGTACTGTTCGCCCAGGTACAAACGCCGGCCGGTTCGACGGCCCAGCGCACCCAAGTGGTCGTGGACGAAATGCGTGAGTTCCTGTTGCGTCCGGGCAAGGACGGCGGTGAAGGCGATGCGGTGAACTCGGTGTTTACCGTGACCGGCTTCAACTTCGCCGGCCGTGGCCAGAGCTCGGGTATGGCGTTCATCATGCTCCGCCCGTGGGACGATCGTAACGCCGACAACAGCGTGTTCAAGGTGGCGGCCCGTGCCCAACAGCACTTCTTCACCTTCCGCGACGCCATGGTGTTCGCCTTCGCCCCGCCTGCGGTCCTGGAGCTGGGTAATGCCACCGGTTTCGACGTGTTCCTGCAGGACCGCGCCGGTATCGGTCACGACAAGTTGATGGAGGCGCGCAACCAGTTCCTCGGCATGGCGGCGCAAAGCAAGATTCTGACTCAGGTGCGCCCGAACGGCCTGAACGACGAGCCGCAATACCAGCTGGAAATCGATGACGAGAAGGCCAGTGCCCTGGGCATTACCATCGCCGACATCAACAACACCCTGTCGATCGCCTTGGGCAGTAGCTACGTCAACGACTTCATCGACCGTGGTCGGGTGAAGAAGGTTTACGTGCAAGGCCAGCCAGGCGCGCGCATGAGTCCCGAAGACCTGAAGAAGTGGTACGTGCGCAACAGCGCCGGCACCATGGTTCCGTTCTCGGCGTTCGCCAAGGGTGAATGGATTTACGGTTCGCCGAAACTGGCCCGTTACAACGGCGTGGAAGCGATGGAAATCCTCGGCGCCCCGGCTCCGGGTTATTCCACCGGTGAAGCCATGGCCGAAGTCGAAGCCATTGCCAAGAAACTGCCGGCCGGTGTCGGTATTTCCTGGACCGGTCTGTCGTACGAGGAACGTTTGTCCGGCTCGCAAGCGCCAGCGCTGTATGCCCTGTCGCTGCTGATGGTGTTCCTGTGTCTGGCGGCGCTGTATGAAAGCTGGTCGATTCCGATTGCGGTGATGTTGGTGGTGCCGCTGGGGATCATTGGTGCGCTGATGGCCACCAGCCTGCGCGGCTTGTCCAACGACGTGTACTTCCAGGTGGGCTTGTTGACGACCATCGGTCTGGCGGCGAAAAACGCCATCCTGATCGTCGAATTCGCCAAGGAACTGCACGAACAGGGACGCAGCCTGCGCGAAGCGGCTATCGAAGCCTGCCGCATGCGTCTGCGACCGATCATCATGACCTCGCTCGCCTTCGTGCTCGGTGTGGTACCCCTGGCGATATCCACGGGCGCAGGCTCGGGTAGCCAGCATGCCATCGGTACCGGGGTGATTGGCGGTATGATCACCGCAACCGTACTGGCGATCTTCTGGGTCCCACTGTTCTTCGTCACTGTGTCGGCCATGGGTCAGCGTAAAAACGTCGACCAGGATGACGCTACTGAAACTCCTAAAGAGGCTGGCTAATGAGCAAGTCGCTACTCTCCCTGGCAGTCGCCGCCTTCGTGCTCAGTGGCTGCTCGCTGATACCTGATTATCAGCAGCCGGATGCTCCGGTGGCGGGCCAATACCCTCAAGGGCCGGCGTATTCGCCGGCCCAGGCACCGGCACAAGCCGCTGCCGAGCAGGGCTGGAAGCAGTTTTTCCATGACCCGGCATTGCAGCAGTTGATTCAGGTCTCCCTGGAAAACAACCGTGACCTGCGCGTCGCGGCCCTGAACATCGATGCGTTTGCGGCTCAATACCGTATTTCCCGCGCCGATCTGTTCCCGGCCGTTTCGGCCAATGGCACCGGTTCGCGCCAGCGCGTTCCGGCCGATGCGTCGCAGACCGGCGAATCGAGCATCACCAGTTCCTACTCGGCCACCGTCGGCGTCAGCGCGTACGAACTCGATCTGTTCGGTCGGATTCGCAGCCTGAACGAAGAAGCGCTACAGCAATACTTCGCCACTGAAGAAGGCCGTCGCAGCACTCAGATCAGTCTGGTGGCCAGCGTGGCCAACGCCTACCTGACCTGGCAGGCTGACAAGGAACTGCTCAAGCTGACCCAGGACACCCTCGCCGCGTTCGAAGAGAGCTACAAGCTCACCGCGCGCAGCAACGAAGTGGGGGTCGCCTCGGCCCTGGACCTGGCGCAGTCGCGGACCTCGGTGGAAAACGCCCGGGCACAACTGGCCAAGTACACCCGTCAGGTCGCCCAGGACGAGAACAGCCTGGTGCTGCTGCTCGGCACCGGTATTCCGGCCAACCTGCAAGCGGCCAAACCGCTGGCGGACGATCTGCTGAGCGACGTTCCGCCGGGTCTGCCGTCCGACCTGCTGCAACGTCGTCCGGACATCCTGCAAGCCGAATACAACCTGAAGGCGGCCAACGCCAACATCGGCGCGGCGCGCGCAGCGTTCTTCCCGAGCATCAGCCTGACCGCCAATGCCGGGACCTTGAGCCCGGATTTGTCCGGTCTGTTCAAGGGCGGTTCGGGTACCTGGCTGTTCCAGCCGCAGATCAACCTGCCGATCTTCAACGCCGGCAGCCTGCGTGCCAGCCTGGATTACTCGAAAATCCAGAAAGACATCGGCGTGGCGAACTACGAGAAGTCCATTCAAACGGCCTTCCAGGAAGTCGCCGATGGCCTGGCAGCCCGCCAGACCTACGTTCAGCAGTTGCAGGCACAGAAAGATTTCGTCAGTGCCAACCAGGACTACTACCGCCTGGCCGAGCGTCGCTACCGCATCGGTGTCGACAGCAACCTGACCTTCCTCGACGCCCAGCGTCAGCTGTTCAGTGCGCAACAGGTATTGATCACCGACCGTCTGGCGCAACTGGTAAGTCAGGTCAACCTGTACAAGGCACTGGGTGGTGGCTGGAACGAACAGACGGCGAAGGTCGAGCCGTTGAAGGAAGAAGCACCGAAGTTGAAGTTGTTCTGATAGCGCAGTGAAAACAAAAAGCCCACCGATTGGTGGGCTAATGAGATGGTCACCCCCACACCCTGCGAGGGCTACGCTTTCGCAGGGTGTTTTGTTTTCGGAGGCCATCATCATGATCCAGTCAGCATTGATCGGTATCGATCTCGGCAAACATAA